>ENA-UOWG01000571-UOWG01000571.1-activated-sludge-metagenome-genome-assembly--contig:-NODE-571-length-46832-cov-6.178763_pt1 | contig 46832 bp, 40 predicted proteins | sample MGYA00238147_ERZ761563 | MGnify/ENA primary metagenome ERZ761563 (study PRJEB28884, sample SAMN05720216) | anaerobic digester metagenome | isolation source: active sludge of municipal...
CCCTGGTGATCGGGGCCCTGACGGACGCGGTCCACGAGGTGGTGGACATCGACGACGAGCACATGGAGCCGGCTCCCCGCTTCGGTACCCGGATCGATTCGGGCTTCATCCGGGCCATCGGCAAGCGGGGGGACGCCTTCGTCATCATCCTGGACATCGACAAGGCCTTCCGGGGGGACGAGACCGAGGAGCTCGCCCGGGCCGCCGCCTCCTGAGGCCGGCGCAGACCATTGGAGGAAACTCGCCGAAGCACAGCTTCGGCGCCCTGAGGCCGGCGCAGCCGGCCTCAGGCTCCGGCCTCCTTCAACAGGTAGTCAGCCACCTCGTCCGTGCCGGGTTCCACGGAGAGATTCTCCAAATTACTCCTGTATTTGGCCAGGACATCCGTATCGACGATCTTGCGAACGACCTGAGAAAAGGCGAAGACCGTGGGGCAGTACCATCCGACATGGTAGTTCAGGGCGAAATTGATGATGAACCGGTCGTTGTAGGTGGCCCATTCGGTGAAGATGAAGGGCTTGCTCATGAAAGCCGCCTCCATGGCCGTGGACGCCCCGGCCTTGCCCACCACCACGTCCGAGGCCGCCATCAGCTCGTTCATGTTGGAGACATAGCCCAGGGGAGCCAGCCGGGTCCGGGACAGGACCTTGGCCTTCATGCTTTCCAGCCGACGCAGGGTCGCCTTGTTCCGGCCGGTCACCACGATCAGGTTAACCGGGGCCTGGAAGAGGTAGAGGGCCTGGGCGTAGGCGAAGACCTTCCCGATCCCCTGCCCTCCCGCGGTCACCAGGAGCGTCGGCCACTCGGGGTTCAGGTCCAGGTCCCGCAGGATCTCCGGAGGCGGGGTACGGATCTCGAAGAACTTCTTGTTGATCGGGAAGCCCATCTTCCGGATGATGTCCGGCCGGACTCCGTGCCGGAGGAGCCGGTCCCTGGAATAGTCCGAAGCCACCAGGAGGGCGTCCGCCCCCTCGTTGGCCCACCATGCGTACCCGTCGAAGGGGTCCACCACGTAGGCGATCACCTTGAAGGGCCGCCTCAGGGTCTCCTTGGCCTTGACCGCCACGTAGAGGGCCAGGGGGTGGGTTGCGAAGACCAGGTCCGGCCGGTAGCGGTCGATATATTCGATCCCCTTGTGTACGAAGTCCTTGAACAGCAGGTCGATGTACTCCGCCCCCTTGCCGTAGAGTTCCACAAGGAGGTAGCCGATCCGGGCGGAGAGGGGGAAGGCCAGGCCCAGGTCCCAGGAGTCCTTGAGGGCCCGGTCGTCCTTGAGGGCCCCGCACTCCCGGGCGAAGTCCACCACATCCACCTGGACCGCGTCGCCCACCCTCTCCACGATGGCGTCCCGGACCGCCAGGGCCGGGGCCTTGTGGCCGAACCCGACCTCGATCATCGTCATGAGGATCTTCTTCCTATCCATGGGTTCGGGACCTCCGGGGAGCGCACGGAATGACTGCGGGGACTCGATCAGAATATACCCATAGGCATGGTGCGCCGGCCACTGGACGCCGTCATCCCCCGCCCGGATCAGCGCCTCAAGGGATTCGACTCCCTCTCCATGGTCCCGGTTGCCAAAAGCTCCCGGATCTTGTAGGTCCCGTACTTGCGGGCCTTTAAAAACCCGCTCCAGGCCGCCTCCGCAAAGCGCCCTTGCTCCAACAGCTCCCGGATCCACTCCAGGGCGTAGCGGGGATCCGACTGGTGCAGGGTGGCCTGGATCTCCCGGAGCCAGCGGAGGTTGAAGTCCTCCTGGCTCCCTATGGTCGGGGCCGCGATCAGGGGTATCCCCAGGCCCACGTAGAAGGAGAGCTCCGAGGGCTTGGTCCACAGGACGTCCGTGTCGTGCAGGCAGGATTCGAAGGCCTCGAAGTACTCCGAGTCCGTGCGGCCCGAGACCACCCGGACTCCCGGATGATCCGGGAGGATCCGCCGGACCGCCTCCTCGAAGTATTCCCGCACCTCCGAGCGCACCCCGCAGACCAGGTTCATCGCGAACTCGCCGGTCCGGATGGCGGGAGCCAGGCTCTCCAGGGCCGCCGTCCCGATCTCCTTCTGGGCCCCCGCGCCCCCCACCGCGAAGGTGATCGTGACCGGGCCCGGGTCCCTTCCTTCCAGGAAGTTCTCGGGACCCAGGAAGTGTTCCACGTTCCGGCCGTGCAGGGGACGGAACCGGTCCTCCGGGTCCAGGCGGCGCAGACGGCGGCCCAGGTCCCGGCGCAGGACGGAGAGACTCTCGTCCCCCAGGAGGCTCAGGGGAAGGGGAAAGCCCGTCATCCAGATCCGCTCGTCGGGCACCCCGTACTGCCGGAGCCGCCGCATGGCGGACCCGCAGGGCACCAGGTACTCGATCCGGGAATCCCGGGGACGGGAGGGCACCCAGACCCGGTTGATGTCCGCGTCGCAGATGATGCAGTAGATCCGGCCCCAGCCCGCCCGGTCCGCGGCCACCGCGGGGTGGTAGAAGGAGGTGACCAGGGGCAGAGGCTTCTCCTTGATCTTGGCCAGGAGGGTCCGGCACAGCCCCTTCTCCAGCATCCGGTCCACGAAGCGGGTCTGGATGGTCGGTACCGACAAGTCGACCCGGGGGTAGGGAGGTCGTATCCGCTGGAAATAGTCCAGGATCCCGAAGAGGGCCGGGCCGATCAGGGGGATGCCCCGGGCCCGGGAAAGTTTTTCGTAGATCGAAAGGAGGCGCTCCCAGAGCTTCAGCTCCTCCGGGTCCGCGAAGCCCGGGTCGTTGACGATGAGGATCCCGCCCTCCGCCAGGTCGGAAAGGGGCCGCACCGCCCGCTTGTGCCCCAGCCCCATGTTCGCCGCCGCCACCCAGGCCCGGGGCTCAGCCCCCGCCCGGGCGTTCACGCGCTTAGCCGCCATGTCGACCTCCCGTGACGGGATGAATTTTATGCGGGCGGCGTCGGGAAGTCAAAGGTGGTGAATAGGTGAATCGTGAATAGGTGAATAGGAGGGGTGCCGGGTATTCCGGTGAAGGCAGTTCGCGGATTATCGAAATCCGAGGCGCGGCTCCATTCACCCATTCACCCATTCACCCATTCACCCATTCACCCATTCACTCTATACTTCCCCTCATGAAAGACCAGCTCATCGTCAAGAACCTGCCCTTCATCAAGATCCTCCCGGCCTGGGCGCAGGAGCTGTCCTACAAGTACCTGTCCAAGACCGCGAACCTCTACATCCTCCACGGGAACATCCGGGACTTCCTGCCCCACAAGATGAACGAGGGGGAGTTCATCTTCGTGAAGATCCAGGACTATGTGTCCGAGGTCCTCTTCGGGAACCGGGACGTCATCGCCTTCTGGGACCGGTCCAGCGGGGTCACCTTCTGCACCCCCGAGATGATGAAGGCCTACCTGGAGGCCCACGTCGAGCGGAACCCCGACGTGGACAAGGACGACCTCGTCTCTCCAGATCCCCTCCTGGCCTTCAAGTACCTGGAGGAGTACTTCCTTCTCAACATCCCCAAAAAGAAGCGGATCGTCCTGATCGCGGACTACGCGGAGACCTTCCTGCCCGCCAGCGACGTGTCCCGCCTGTCCGACGAGGACCGGTACTGCTTCGTCACCCTGAACCGCTGGTCCCACGACCCCGTGTTCACCAAGGGGGACGTGTCGGTGATCCTCCTGACCGAGAACCTCACGGACATCAATCCCCGGATCGTCTCCTCCCCCACCACCGTCAAGGTCCAGATCCCCATACCCGACGAGTCCGTGCGGATCAGCTTCCTGGAGTTCCTGGAGCGCCGGAAGACCCTCCTCCTGGACAAGGGCCTGGGGCCCCGGGAGGTGGGGACCATCACCTCGGGCCTCAATCTCATGAACCTGAACCGACTGGCCGCGGAGTCCTACCAGGAGGACCTCCCCATCTCCATGGACTACCTCAAGCAGAAGAAGAAGGAGATCATCGAGAACGAGGCCTCGGGCCTCCTGGAATTCCTGGAGACCGAGCACGACCTGTCCTACGTCTCCGGCCACGACTTCGTGAAGCGACGCTTCAAGAGCGCCGCCCGGGCACTCAAGCAGGGGAGGCTGGACGTCCTGCCCATGGGCTACCTCATCTCCGGGCCCGTGGGCACGGGCAAGAGCTTCCTGGTCACCGCCTTCGCCGGGGAGATCGGGATCCCCATGGTCAAGTTCAAGAACTTCCGGTCCAAGTGGCAGGGGGTTACAGAGTCCAACCTGGAGAAGGTCCTGAACATACTCAAGGCCATGGCCCCCGTGGCGGTGATGATCGACGAGGCCGACGCCTTTTTGGGGGACCGCAACCAGGAGGGCGACTCGGGCACCTCCAACCGCATCTTCGCCCAGATCGCCTCGTTCATGGGCAACACCGAGTACCGGGGCCGGATCATCTGGTTCCTGATCACCTGCCGGCCGGACCTCCTGCCCATCGACCTCAAGCGCCAGGGCCGGGCGGAGGAGCACCTGGCCCTCTTCTACCCCGACACGGACGCGGAGAAGGAGGCCCTCTTCGACACCCTGGTGCGCAAGCTCGACCTGTCCATCCGGAAGTTCCCCGTGGGGGACCTCCTCAGGCGCTTCAAGTACGAGTTCTCCGGGGCGGACCTGGAGGCCGTCCTGATCCGGGCCAAGTTCCGGGCCGCCATGGACGGCCGATCCTTCGTGACCCGGGAGGACATGGACGAGATCCTGGCCGACTTCGTGCCCCCCGCCTACCCCCACGAGATCGAGCTCCAGAACCTGGTGGCGGTCCTGGAATGCACCAGCAAGGAGATGGTCCCCAAGCGCTTCCAGAACCTGGACCGGACCAAGCTGGTGCGGGACATCCGGGAGATCAAGGAACTCCTGGGAGAGCGAGAGTAGGGGGAGCGCGTTCGGGAAAACTCCACAGGAAGCGCCGAACGTGGTATCCCAATGGGGCACTGCGGAATCCCGGGGTTTCGCTACGTCCTACGACGCTTCGCGTCGTTTGTCGAGCGGAAGTGATTATCGTGTGCGCCATCGCGCACCACGACATCGCCTTATCGCCCAAGGATGGGCGCTTGCCCATGAATCCAGAATCGCTTTGCGATTCTGAATCGTCAGGGACGACGCGCCCCCTTCGGGTTTAGTCTGGTTCGGCGCTTCCTGGGCGGTCCCGCGGGTGCGCCGCCTATTCCCGGTCTGTTTGACCGGGGGAGAAAGGGGCAGCGGTCGATTCCGTCGCGAGGCCGCGGCGGCGTTCTTTAACGCGGCTCCCCCTCGCTACGAAGGCCGCGCGTACCGCGCGGCGCTTCTCCGCTACCCCTTCGTAGGTTTATTCCCAGAAACTCGACGAAGCCGCCAGGCTTCGTCGCCGTGAGGCCGGCACCCAGGATGGGTGCCGAATTGCCGGCCAGAATTGCACAGGCAATTCTGGATCATCACGGATGATGCGGCCTCACGCGCACCCTCGCACTTGTTAACGGACGGCGGGCCGGACGTCCTCATCGAATCCCCGGAACGCAAGGCGGGCTGCAAGGGTCAGTTCGAACAGCGCCGTGGGCACATTCAGGGCGAAGTAGATCGGTGTGGCCATTTTGATGAATTCGAGCATCAGCATCACGGTCGCGAGTATCGTCAGCGCAGCACCGGTGAATCCCCAAACCGACAGCCATCTCGGCACGAGCCTGTCCTTGAAAAGTCCGTAGCAGAGGATCAACCCGCCGGTCATCCACGGTAAAACCATTCCTATGTGATTCATGTGGTCCCTACCCTGCCTTAGCAGCTCTCCCAAGGTCCTGTAGTATGACGGGTCGGAAGGTGCCTCGGCCGCGAAACGCCGGCTAAGCATTAAAAGCAGCAGAAGGGATCCTATCCCGACATAGAGAAACGCGGCTCCGACGATCCTGAACACGAGATACACGGTCGCCAAGACGTCGCGTCGCTTTCGGAGTACCTGATTAAACAATACCGCGATGTACACGTATATCGTAGCCATAACGGCCTGGAAAAATACCGCCGTGAGAACCCACGTTCGGATCGACGGCAGTTTCTCCAGGTAATCCGGATATTCCAACGCCGGCACCGTGTTCAATATCCCGCATGCGATCGCGGAAACGAGCAATATCCCCAGATATCGCGCCGTCCTCTTGTCATCCATCACGATACTCCTTGGGTCGAATTCGATTCCACCGGCTTTCATGAGTCCGCCCGCTCGTCCGGATACTGGAAGACCTCTTCAAGGGGAACGCCGAAAACCCGGGCAATCTGGAACGCCGTCTCGAGAGTCGGGGAATACCGCCCTTGTTCGATCGCGATGATCGTCTGGCGGGTCAGGCTCACGCGATCCGCCAGTTCGGCCTGCGTCATCTCGCCGGCGGCGAACCTCAGCGACCGGATGTTGTTCGTAACCAGGGTGCGCGCGGCCACGGCTAGAACCCCCGGCGATAGGCGATCAGCTTGGACGCCGACGAAACGAGAGCCCCCGCGACGAACGAGAGGTACAGGGCGTTGGCGATCCAGAACGGATCATATCGGAGCATAGCCAGGGCCAGGGCCCCGAGCGCACCCCCGGACGAGACGTAGTACCCGACGAGCTCGCCCCGCCTGTTGATTTCGGTGTCCCTCTGGTCGCTCCTGTTGACCTCGGCTTCGGATCCGTCTCCCTTGATCCGCGCGGAGACGGAGCCCGCCACCGCCACCAGAATCGCTCCAAGGATCGACATCACGATCACCGAGCCGATCGCGATGAGCAACGGCCCTTGGTACGAGACCTGGTCCACCGGCACGGACTCCATCCGCTTGAGCACGAGCGCTACGTAGACAGCCGCCACCGCCGCCGAAACGACCGCGTTAACCCAGGTGATCTTCTCCTCGAACGGCATCACAGCCTCCTTGTTTTGGTTCCTATCGACCTATGAACACCAACCCGACATCGCGAGGCGCCGCAGGACGCCTCGGCCTGCCCTTTTACGCAGATGATTCGCCCCTTGTGCCGAAATCGGCCATGTCAAGTTTTCTTTACTTGATGTAATGTAAATCATAACATTCTTTATGTCAAGTATATTTTACACATATCAAGATCAACAATTCAATCTATCGGGAGTGCGCGGCGGAACCTGGCAGCCCAAACGGCCGGCGTTGACTCCGGGGGACGGACGGCCTAGAGTAGCGCCATGGATTCTATCGTAGTCGGACTGAAGTCCGCCCTCGCCGCCTTCTTCGGCTTCAAGGCCTACGTCATCCTTCCGGCATTCATGCTGGTCCTGGCCCTGGCGGCCCGGATGAGGCCGAAGGAGGCGCTCTTCGCCTCGATCAAGATCGGCGCGGGCTTTTCCGGCGTCTTCATCGTCTTCAGCTTCTTCGTGACCCAGATACGACCGGCGATCGAGGCCGTCATCGCCCTGCGCGGCCTCAATTACCCGGTGGCGGACGTGGGCTGGCCGCCCCTGGCGGCCATCACTTGGTCCTCCCCCCTCACCCCCCTGCTCATCCCCCTGGTCCTCGTCCTGAACCTGGTCATGATCGCGGCGCGGAGCACCAAGACCCTCTACATCGACCTGTGGAACTACTGGCATTTCGCCCTGATCGGGGTGCTGGTTCGGAACGCGACGGGCAGCCTGGTCCTGGGCCTGGCCGCGGGCCTCCTCCTGGCGCTCTACACCATCAAGACCGCCGAATGGTCCGCTCCGTACGTGCGGCGGGAGACGGGACTGGAGGGACTGGCCGTCAGCCCCGTGTCGGTCGCGGGGCTGCTTCCCTACGCGGTGGCGCTGAACCGGGCCTTCGACGCGATCCCGGGCCTGCGCCGGCTTTCCTGGGATCCCTCCCGGACAGGGGCCGAGGGCTCGGGGCCGCGCCTCCTGCAGGAACCCATGGTCATAGGGATCCTGGTCGGGACGGGCCTTTCCCTGCTGGCCGGGTACGACCTCAAGGGCGTCCTGGAGACCTCCGTAAACATCGCGGCCGTCATGTTCCTCCTGCCCAAGTGCGGAGCCCTCATCGGGGAAGGCATGGGGGCCGTATCCCTGGCTTTCAAGCTCCTCGTGGAGAGGCGCTTCCGGTCCCTGCGCGGACTTTCCATCGCCGTGGACACCGGAATCCTCATGACCAACCCCTCCGTCATGGCGACGGGGCTCATCCTGATACCGGTGTCCCTGCTGGTCGCCTTCCTCCTGCCCGGCAACCGGGTCCTGCCCCTGGGGGACCTGCCCAACCTCATCTCGATCATGTCCCTGTGCACCCTGGTCATGGGAGGCAACGTCCTGCGATCCGTGCTGGCGGGCGTACCCGTCATCGCCAGCTTCCTGCTCATAGCCTCCGACATGGCCCCCCTGTACACCGAGCAGGCCGCGGCTGCGGGGATGAACCTGGACCTCGGGGGCCGCGAACTCACGGCCTTCACGGACGGGGGCAACCAGCTCCGCTACTGGCTCTATGGGCTGTTCCAGGGAAGGGCCGCGGCCTGGGCGGCGGTCCCCCTCGTGCTGGGCCTGCTGTGGCTGGCAGGGCGGGAACACAAGAAGATGGCCGACCTCGAACCGCCGAGGTGAACGCCCCGGCCCGAAAATCGGGCCGGTACCGGGCTTCCGCGGTTTTCTCGGCGATCATCCGGCATTTCTCGGCGTTGACCGTCGAACGCCGATGGAGGCGACCATGCGTCATTCCTCGTTCCCCCGTTCTCTGGCCTGCATTCTCGCCCTGACCCTCGGCCTGTCCGGGAACCTGGCCGCGCAGGAGGAGTTCATCCGCCTGCCGGGAGGCGGCTTCCTGATGGGCTCCCCCGTCACGGAGAAGCAGCGGAATCCGGACGAGGGACCTCAACATCCGGTCAAGGTCGCGCCCTTCACGATGGGCCGGTACGAGGTGACCCAGGCCGAGTGGACGGCGCTGATGGAAAACAATCCGAGCCGGTTCCGGGGCGACCGGCTGCCCGTCGAGGGGGTGAGCTGGTACGAGGCCCTGGTGTACTGCAACAAGCGCAGCATCGCGGAAGGTCTGGATCCTTGCTATACCATACAGGGAAGCGCGGATCCGGCGGACTGGGGGAGCGTGCCGACGAGTTCGAACGGCGCCTGGAATGCCGTCGTCTGCGATTTTTCCGCAGACGGCTACCGTCTGCCCACCGAGGCTGAATGGGAGTACGCGTGCCGGGCGAGGACGGAATCGGCCACGGCCTTCGGAGACTCCCTGGGTCCGGACCGGGCGAACTTCGACGGGAGCCGGCCGTACAATTCTGAGATCCTCGCGGAACCCCTGCGCCGCACGACGCCCGTGGGGAGCTACCCGGCGAACCCCTGGGGTTTCCACGACATGCACGGCAACGTCTGGGAATGGTGCTGGGATCACTACGCCGACAAATACTACGCCCGATCCCCGGATACGGATCCCCGGGGGGCGGAGGGCGGGCGGTACCGGGTCCTGCGCGGCGGCGCCTGGGGCAATTTCGGCTACCGGCTGCGGTCCGCCGCCCGGCGCGACGAGGACCCCTTCTACCGGGACGCCGACAACGGATTCCGGCTCGTACGGGGGAGATAGCCGGGCCGGCCCTAGCAGGCTGTTGACAAAGGCGATGGCGCCTTTGTCAACAGCTTCCTCAATACCGCAATTGCGCAGAAAAGCGAGAGCTTTTCGAGCAATTGCATAGCAGGGTGCTGACAAGCTTCGAGTTTGTCAGCACCCTGCTAGACGAACTGGTCGAAGAGGACAGGGTTCCCGTCGGGATCCTCCACCGTGAAGCTGGCGGGTCCCGAGGTCGACTCGTCGGCCTCGGTGACGAGCCGGACACCCTTCCGCTTGAGCTCCTTCTGGATCTCCCGGATGTCCGTGAAGGAGGGCAGCGCCTGGGCGTCCTGGTCCCAGCCGGGATTGAAGGTCAGGGTGTTCCTGGGGATCATGCCCTGGAAGAGGCCCAGGATGCAGACCCCGTTCTTGAGGATCAGCCAGCCCTGGGCCGCGTCCCCGCCGAAGGCGGAGAATCCCAGCTTCTCGTAGAAGGCCCTCGAGGCCTCCACATTCTTCACGGCAAGGCTGACGGAAAAGGCTCCGAGGTCCATGGCGGCTCCTTTCGCACCGGGGAGGTGCTGGAGGAGAAGATACTGAAAACGGGAGGCGGAAGAGTCAAAAAGGAAACCCAAGGACGTTCCTCGAAGGCTGCACATGCGAAGGATAATCCCTCGCAGTAGTCCGAATCCAATCGCCCCTCCCCTTGCCCTCCTCCCCTCCCCGCCCCATACTTTCCCCATGGAACGCACCAGCCTCACGCATCCCCTGATTGTCGACTCCGTGGAGACACCCGGGGGTGGGCGGATCGGCCTGACCTTCTGCCCGGGGAAAAAGCAGGCCCGGGCCGCCTCGGGATCCTGGAACCGGGACCTGGACGCGGACCTGGACGCGATCCGGGCCTGGGGAGCGGAGGTCCTGGTCAGCCTCATCGAGCCCGCGGAGTACCAACGGCTCGGGGTGGAGGACCTGCCGGAGAAGGCCCGGGCCCGGATGGCCCACCTGGCCCTGCCCGTCCCGGACTACGGGCTTCCGGGCCCGGAGTGGGAGGCGGCCTGGGAGGCCGCGGGTCCCGGGCTCCGATCGATTCTCCTGCGGGGAGGGAGGATCTGTCTTCACTGCATGGGGGGCCTGGGAAGGTCCGGGACGATCGCCGCCCGACTCCTGGTCGAACTGGGCGTCCCGCCGGAGGACGCGATCCGCTCGGTCCGGGCCGCCCGGCCCGGGGCCGTCGAGACCCGGGAGCAGGAGGAGTACGTGCAGACCGTCCGGCCGCTTGAGGGATCTATCGCTTCCGAGGATTGAGGCGATCCAGGATCGCCGAACTCGTCAGCTTGGGATTCGCCCGGGCGATGTCGTAGATCGCCCACATGAGGGGGATCCAGCCCAGGGCGTCGAAGTCCCGTACCATGGCTCCCGCTTCTGCCATCGCGGCCGCGACCTCCGCATCCTCCGCCTTTGCCGCGGCCAGCATGAGGGGAGTCGCCCCGTGCACCTTGTCGCGGGCGTCCACGTCCGCCCCCGCTGCGGCTAGGATTCGGACCACCTCTACGTCGTCCCCGTCCCGGGCCACGGCCATGAGGGCGGTCATCCCGCCGGCGTTCCTTTCGTTGACGTCGGCTCCGGACTCAAGGATCTTCCGGATGTCGTCCAGGGAACCCCGGCGGACGGCCTCCACGAGAGGATCGATCTGGGCTGTGGCGGATGCCGCGGACAGCAGGATCAGGATGCACGAACAACACAGCTTTCGAAAGCGCATCCTGGCACACCTCCGAAAACCTTAGGCTTCTTGGCCGCCCGCGCCCGAGGAACGGCTGGGGAGGCCCCGCTATTCGATCCGGCGTATCCTCGGAGAGCCGGGGCCGAACGCGATAACCAGTCCTCCGATGAATAGCGCATGGCTCGAAGCCCAGACGATGGAGGCCGCGCCGAACTCGTCCTCGACGAACCATTCCCGAACGGCGAGACTCACGGCGCCCCACCAGACCATGCCCCCGGCCAGGGACAGAGTCAGGCCGAGAACGTTCGCACCCTCCCGGCCCGGACGGATCTCCCAAGTCTGGGTCCGGTCCCCGGGTTCCCTCGTGTCCACCTGGATGGTTCGGACTTCGTTCCCGGGCAGAACCAGCTGGAACGTGTATGCCCCGGGGGTAAGATCCAAGGCGACCGGGGAGTCCCCCAGGTAGCGGTACAGGTCCAGGGCGCGAAGGGTCCGGTTCCCTCCTTCCGCCCGGAATATATAGTCGGGCTCGGAATACCCGGGCACCGCTTCGGGTATCGCGATCGTTCGGTCGAGGAGATAGACGGGGACGGGGATGGGCGATTCGAACCGGATGCCGGACAGTCCGGTCACCTGGGCTCCCCCGGGGTCCGCGAACGCCAGGAGGACCAGCGCGAGCAGGACCCCCCGCGGCAGACTCCGGGACGCCGATGCCGGGAGCCGCGGATTCCGGACCGGACCGGATCCGCGGACGCTCTCGCGTACGCGCTCCACCATGGTTTTTCCTTCGGGCGGCCGCGAAGCATGGCGCTCCTCGGCCGCCCATCGGAAGAAATTCTAAGCCCGGTACGGGCTCAGCGCAATGCCCCGACGCCCGGCGGGCGGCACGGGTTATGCATGCGCTCCCGCCCCGACAGGCCGCGGAAACCCGTATGCGTGCTTGATTCTATGAGGACATGCATCCCCTCCCTAGAACCCCCGGTCGTCCACGGCGTCCATCCAGGTCCGGGCCGGGGCCAGGATCCCGGCGATGGAGCCCTCCGCGAAGGGATTCCGCAGGCTCGCGACCCCGAGGAGATCCAGGAAGGGCCGGCTACCCGCGGCGTCGCAGAGGGCCAGGTACCGGCGCCAGGCCCCGGGGCGGTCCGACCGGGACAGGGCCCAGAACTCGTAGGCGCAGACCTGGGCCAGGGTGTAGTCGATGTAGTAGAAGGGGTCCTGGAAGATGTGGCCCTGGCGGAACCAGTAGCCCCCGGCCTCCAGGAATCCGTCGCCCTCGTAGTCCCGCCACGGAAGGTAGACTCTCTCCATCCTCCGCCAGGCGGCCCGGCGCTCGGCGGGGGCCGCCCCGGGATGCTCGTAGACCCAGTGCTGGAACTCGTCCACGAGGACTCCGTAGGGCAGGAAGAGGATCCCCGCGGTCAGGTGCCGGAAAAGGTACTTGTCCGCGTCCGCGCCGAAGAATCCCTCCATCCAGGGCCAGGCCAGGAACTCCATGGACATGGAGTGGATCTCGCAGGCCTCCAGGGTGGGCCAGTGGTACTCCGGGAACGCGAAGCGCCCGCCCCGGGAGACCTGGAAGGCGTGGCCGACCTCGTGGGTCAGGGTGTCGATGTCGTCGGAGGTCCCGTTGTTGTTGGCGAAGACGAAGGGGACGCCCTCGGCGGGGAGATACGAGCAATAGCCTCCCAGGGCCTTGCCCTTCCGGGTCTCCAGGTCGAAAAGCTCCCGCTCCCGCATCATCCGGAAGAAGGACCCCGTCTCGGCGGACATCTCGTCGTACATCTTCCCCGCGGCTTCCAGGAGGACCGGGGTGCCCCCGACCGGCCTGGGATTGCCCGTGGGGAACTCGAAGGCCTCGTCCCGGTAGGCCAGGACCGGAAGTCCCAGGCGTCGGGCCTGCCGCTCCCGGAGGGAGGCGGCCAGGGGCACCACGGTCCGGAGCACCTGGGACCGGTAGGAGGCCACCTCGGCGGGGCCGTAGTCCGTCCGGCCCAGGCGGGCGTAGGCCAGGGGGACGAAGTTCGGGAAGCCCAGCTCGAGCGCGATGCGGTGACGGACCGCCACGAGTTCGGCGTAGATCCGGTCGAACTCGTCACCATGGTCCCGGTAGAACCCGGAGACCGCGGACACGGCCCGGCCTCGGGTCTCCCGGTCCGGGGATTCCATGTAGGGTCCGAGCTCGGCCAGATTGAGGACCCGTCCGTCGAAGGGTATGGAAGCGGAGGCCTTGAGCTTGTCGTACTCGCTGGACAGGCGGTTCTCCGCCGCCAGGAGCTCCTCGATCCCCGGCTTGAAGGCAGCGAGCCTGCACTCCGCCATCCGGAAGATGTGGGGGCCCCAGACCGCCTCCAGCTCTTTTCGGAACGGCGAGGAGACCAGGGCCGCGTAGAGCTCGTGCTCCAGGGCGTCGATCCGGGGAGACGCCCCGTCCCAGAAATCGTTCTCCGCCTCGTAGAAAGGATCCGTCGTGTCGCAGGTGTGCCGGATCTCGGCCAGGTCCTTCACGGTGGAGATCCGGTCCCGGAGGGCGGACAGGCGGTCCATGGCCTCCCGGGCGGCTTCGGCGCTCCGGGCCCCGGAAAAGTCCGCGAGCAGGGAGCGGAAGGCCGCGGACTCGGCCTCGATGTCGGGCCGTGCGTAGGGGATGTCCTTGAATTTCTTCATCGGGGGCCTCCTTCGGGTCGAGGCCGACAGTGTAGCGCGGCCGGAACGGCCGGGCAAGCGCGGGCGGCCTTCGCCGTGAGCCCGCTATGTACGCTAGGTCCGCCCGGCCTTCCGGAAATACCGCACGGTCCCGGACCCTCCCGGGACGGTCAGGGACGCGGAGGCCTCCCGGACGAGGGCGGAGTCGAAGTCCAGTTCGATCCGGGCGGGGCCCTCCCGGTGGTTCACCGCCACCAGGACCCAGTCCTCCGGGGTTTCCAGGAGGCGGACGACCGCGCTCGGGACGAAGGCGGCCGGCGCGGCCGGTGCGCCCGGCGCGGCCGCCGGAGCCGACGAGGCGCTGACGGCCGCCGCACGCGTCGCAGCCGAAGACGGCGCCGCCGCGGCGCCCTCGGCCCGTTCCGGCTCCTCCCCGGGGAGGACGGCCAGGCGGCGGAGCTGGGGATACCCGGCGGGATCGAGGAAGCCCGCCAGGAAGTTCCGCGTCCCCGGGTCCCCCCGGAGGTGGAAAGCCAGGGCCGCGAAGGTCGCTACATAGACGGCCCGGCCGGCCCCCAGGGCCCGGCCGGTCGCGGCGGGACGCCCGTCCGGGAAGCGGGCAAGGACTTCGGTCCCCGGCCCGGGTTCCACGACGCGACGGTATTGCGCGCCTCCGAAGGAGAAGCCGTCCCCGAGAGCCTCGGTGAAGCCCCAATCGGGCAGGGCCTCGAGCTCGACGTGCCGCACCCCGAAGAGGTCGGCCAGGGCCCGGCTGTCCGGGTCCAATGCCCCGCCTGAGTCGTACATCCCCGTGGCGGCCTCTCCGACCAAAAGCCCGCCGGCCTCGGCGAAGGCCCGGAGGGCGGCCCGCTCCCGGTCGTCCAGGCAGAGGGCCATGGGGACGAAGAGGGTCCGGACCCCCTCGACGCCCAGGCTTTCCAGGTAGTCCTCGTGGACGAAGCGGACGGGGATCCCCGCCTCGTAGGCGGCCCGGTAGATCCCGGCCACGCTCCCGGCGTAGAGGTCCTCCCGGCGCTCGGCGCAGAAGGAGAGAACCTGGCTTTTCCGGGACAGGTAGATCGCGTTGACCGGGAGGACCCGGGTCGCCGCGTCCAGGCGGGGATCCGAGAGCTCCCGGGCGCAGGCCCCCGCCTCCCGGGACCGCTCGGTGTTCCCCCCGTCGTACGCGGTGAGTCCGAAGCCCGGGGATTCCAGGCCCGCGGGCTCCGGGGCGTACTGCCAGTAGAGGACGCCCTTCCCGCCCGCGGCGGCGGTGTTGTAGTTCCAGATCCGCACGTCCCGGGCCGTCGGAACCTCGCCCCCCAGGAAGCCGGCCTTCCCTCCCCCGCCCTGGAGCTCGACCTGGTAATACCGTTTGCCCCGGGCGGCCTCGGCCACGACCTCGTTGTGGGCCAGGTGGGTGAAGGGATGGTTTTTGCCCTGGAGCCACTTGGGAAAGCTCGAGAGGCCGAAGACGTCCACCTCCCGGGCCAGGGAGAACTCGTCCCCCAGTTCGTTGGCCAGACCCCCGGCCAGCTTGTTGCCCAGGACCGCGCTGTAGGCCACATGGGTCTGGATCGCCGTGCCCGGGGCGCCCCGCCGGGCCGCCTCCGTCCGGATCCGCAGGTGCCGGGCCAGGTTTTCGATCCAGAAGAGCCGCCAGTCCAGCATGTCCGCCCAGGTTCCGAAGCGCGGGGGCGGCTCGACCTCGGACCAGTCCGAGAGGCGGCGGAACCAGGCGGCGTTCAGGGACCCTAGGTCGCCGTACTTGTCCTTGAGCCAGCGGCGGAAGGCGGCCCGGGAGTGCTCGCAGTAGCACAACAGCTCCCCCCGGTAGTCGAACATGGGCTCCAGGTGGGGCTCGTTCCACACGTCCAGGGCGACGACGGAACGGGCCGTTCGGTACCGGGCGGCCACGGCTTCGATGAAGCGGGCCGTGAGGTCCGCGGCCGCCGGCTTGTCCATGCAGAGCCCGGGCCAGCCCGCGGAGGGGAGGTTCGGCGGCCCGCCGAAGGGGATGACCTCACCCCGGCCGGTACGGTACAGGGCGTCCTCGTTGCCCGGCAGGACCCAGGGGGGCGAGCCCTCGGGGATCGTGTTGATCACAACCGCCAGGCCCCGGCGCTCCGCGAGCCCGCAGAGTTCGTCCAGGTCCGAGAAATCGAAGCGGCCCCGGACCGGCTCGATCCAGTTCCACACGGCCCAGAGCTTGACGGTGTTGAAGCCCAGGTCCGCCATGTTCGCCAGGTCCCGGTCCCAGCATTCCCGGCCCGGGAACGGAGGCCTGTAGTACTGCGCGCCGAAAATCATGGATGTCTCCCAAACCCGCAGGGCGGATCAGCCCTTGACGGCCCCGGCGGTCATTCCGGTGACCAGGTATTTCTGCATCAGGAAGCCGACCACGATGATGGGGGCGATGCTGATGGTGGCGGCGGCGGAGCACTTGCCCCAGTCCACCGAGATGGCCCCCACGTAGCGGGCGATCCCGACGGTCAGGGGATAGGTGTCCAGGTTGGTCAGCTGGAGCGAGAACAGAAGCTCGTTCCAGGAGAACTGCATGATCAGGATCACCGCGGATGCGATCGCCGGGGTGAGCATGGGGAAGATGATGCGGGAGAAGGCCTTCATCCGGGAACAGCCCTCCACGGTGGCGGAATCCAGGATCTCCCCGGGGATGTCCCGCACGAAGGAGGCCATGATCCAGGTGACGAAGGGCAGGCCCATGGCGGAGTGTGCCAGGATGGGGCCCAGGTAGGTCCCTGTCAGGCGCAGACGGTTCATCAGGATGAACATGGGCAGGAGCACCGTGATCGCGGGCACGAGCTTCCCGATCAGAAGGAGGTTGGAAAGCCGCTCCCCGAGCCTCGACTTGAAGAGCTTGAGCCCGTAGGCAGCAAGGGTGCCCAGGGCTATGGTCGTGACGGTCACGGACACGGATATGACGATGGAGTTGACGAAGTACCGCAGGAAGTCGTCCAGCTCGAAGAGGCGCTGGAAGTGGGTGAAGATGGGCTTGAAGATCAGGTCCGGAGGCATCTTCTTTATGTCCAGGGTCCGCCGGAAGGCGTTGGACACGATGATGTAGACCGGCGCCGCGGTCCAGAGCCCGAAGACCAGGAGGAAGAAGGCCTTGGCCAGGCGGGGCGGCCACTTGCTCGGGGCAATCATGCGGGTATTCCGTGTCATCAGCTCCCCCTCCGCTTCCGGTTCTGCAGGATGAAGGGGATCCCGAAGATCCCGAAGGTGGCGATCATGGCGACCATGGAGACCGCGATCCCGTAGCTTAGGTCCCCGTTCTCGAAGCCCTGGGTGTAGGCGTAGATGCTCAGGGAGACCGTCGAGTTGTTCGGGCCTCCCCCGGTCAGGGCGAAGATGATGTCGAAGACCTTGATGGTATCCACCCCGCTGATCAACAGGATCACCAGGTATACGTCCCGCAGGAGGGGCACCGTGATCCGGAAGAAGATGGACAGCGCCCCCGCCCCGTCCACCCGTGCGGCCTCGTAGAGCTCCGTCGGAATGGATACCAGGCCCGCGGTCAGGACGATGATCAGGAAGGGTACCACCTGCCACCAGTGGGCGATGATCGTGGACAGCAGGGCCGTGGAGGCGCTGGTCACCCCCGGGAAGAACTCGAAGGGGATGCCGACCCGGTCCATCATCCAGTACAGGATGCCCTGGGGATCGTAGATGTAGCGCCAGATGAGGCCCACCACAATCGGCGACACCAGGAGGGGCACCGTCACGATCGGGCGGACGAAGCGGGCCAGGCGGCGGGAGAGGGAATGGATCAGGACAGCCGCCAGGGTCCCGATCGTGAAGTCCCCGGCGATCGCCCCGGCGGAGAACATCAGGGTGTTCAACAAAGCCTTCAGGGCCGTCCCGTCCCGGAAGAACCGGAGGTAGTGCTTGAGGCCCACGAAGGCGGTCCGGGGGTCGAAGGACCCGAAGGAGAAGTCAAAGAAACTGAGGAAGGCGCCGAACGCCAGGGGTACGACCATCACGCCCAGGACCAGGCTCACGGCGGGCGCCATGAGCAGGGTGGGCAAAAGGTCGCCTTTCTCGAGGGACAGGGCGCGGGGCTTCCGCATGCTTCCTCCGTGGTCCGGTTCGAGATCACGGCCGCACCCGGAGCTCCGGGTGCGCGGCCGCGTCAAGAAAGTCGCCGTCCGGCCCGAGAACGGACCGGACGGCGCAGGGTCACTTGCTGAAGTCCGTGGCGGCCAGGTCGGCCTGGATCTTCTTGAGCACGTCCTCGGGCTTCGCGTCCGTGGTCGCGATCTCCGAGAGACCCACGATCAGGGCGTTCTTGAGGGTCTGGAAGTTCTTGAGGGCGGGGTCCATCTTCCCGTTCGCCAGTTCCTTCATGACCACCGAGAGGTAGGGCATGGCCTTCTGCACCTCGGGATCCTCGGACAGGGAGGTGATGGCACTGATCTGCTTGTTCGCCAGGGTCTGCTTCTTCTCGATCGCGGGGCTGGTCATCCAGGAGATGAACTTGAAGGAGGCGTCCACGTCGTTGGTGTTCTTGGCGATGGCCCAGACCCAGTAGGCGTTGTTGGCCGCGGTGTCCCCGGTCTTCCCGTTCAGGGTCGCGTACTTGACGGTGTCGACGATGAGGGACTTCTCGGGATCGTGGTTCTGGTTGGCCAGTCCGCTCATGATGATGCCGATGGGCGCCGTCTTCGTGCGCACCGCCTCGGCGGTCTCGTCGTGGTGCCACGCGGTGGCGCCGCGGACGGAATACCGGGCCAGCTGGTCATAGATGGTCGCCGCGTAGACGGAAGGCTCGCTCAGGAGGTCGAGCTTGCCCTTCTTGTCGAAGTAGAATCCGCCGGACGAGAAGAGGAGCTGGGAATAGAGGGTGGCCGCCGCGCCGCCCTGCTTGGCGGGGATGGCGATGCCGGAACCCTTGGTCTCCTTGAAGTACTTGGCCACGGCCACCAGGTCGTCGGCGGTGCGGGGCACCTTGAGCTTGGCCGCGTCGAAGGCCGCGGAATCGTAGGCCAGGATCAGGCACTGGGCGAAGGTCGGGAGACCGTAGGTCTTGCCGTCGATGACCGCGCCCTGCATCATCCCCTTGGCGTAGATCTTGGTGTCGACCTTGTACTTCTTCAAAAGGTCGTCGATGGGAAGAAGGTAGCCCGCGTCCACGTACTCCTTCATCCACTGGATGTTCACCCAGACCACGTCGTAGTTCCCGGTCCCCTTGGCGGCCTGGAAGGACGTCATCTGCTTCTGCTTGAGGCTGCCGTAGTCGATGTCGTCGATGCGCACGGCGGCGTCGGGGAACTCCTTCACCATCTGCTTCTGGAAGTCCGCGTGGGGTCCTGCCCAGCGAGAGACCAGAAGGTTCACCTTCTTGTCCTGGGCCGCCGCCGCCGGGGCGAACAGCAAGGCCAGGGCAACCAAAGCCAGGATCGCAATCCCCATTCTCTTCATTTCCGTACCCCCTTATATCCTATCCGCCGCAGCGGAAGAATGCACGATTTCACAGGAAAACCTTCCGGGCCCCGAAGGACTCCAGGGACTTGAGCCAGGCCGTCCCCTGCTCCGGCGAGGCCGAGGGCAGCCGGAGCGTGCGGCCTTCCAACCCGAATCGGGCCTCCTTGCCGGCTCCCAGGGAGTGGTACGGCAGGATCTGGGCCCCCACGAGCCCGGGCAGTTCGTCCAGCAGGGTCGCGACCGCGCGCAGGTGCTCCTCCTGGTCGTTGATCCCCGGCACCAGGGGCAGGCGCAAGAGAACCCGTGCCCCGGACCGGCAGAGGAGGCGGAGGTTCTCCAGGATCCGCTCGCCGCCCTCTCCGCAGAGGGCGCGATGCCGTTCCGCCCCCGTGGCCTTGTAGTCGAAGAGGAAGAGGTCCACCATCGGCGCGATCCTCCGGAAGTCCTCGGCCGGTGCCTGTCCGGAGGTCTCCAGGCAGACATGTAGGCTTCCCTTCCGCCTCAGGAACTCGAGGAGGAAATCTACGGCGACCATGGGCTCGCCTCCCGAGAAGGTCACGCCCCCGCCCTCCCCGATCCTGAAGTACGGAAGGTCCGGCCTCAACGCGTCGTAGAGCTCCGGCACGGTATACTCCCGGCCGCATAGGGACAGGGCGTCGTGTGGGCAGGCTTCCACGCACTTCCCGCAGGCGTCGCACGTGCTCCAATCGATCCGGTGACGCAAGCCGGAGTCCGCGGATCCCTCCAGGGTATGGGCCCCGGTCGGGCAAACCCGGACGCATTCCCCGCAGAGACGGCACAGGGATTCCGTGTAGGCCAGCCGGGGCTCCCGCTCCCAGGATTCCGGGTTGTGGCACCAGGCGCAGCGCAGGGGACAGCCCTTCAGGAACACCGTCGTCCGGATGCCCGGCCCGTCGTTCAGGGAAAGGCGCTGGATGTCGTAGACGACGGCGGTCGGACCGTCAGTAGGTGACGCGGTCATAGATCTCCTGCTGCACGTCCTTCTTGAGGTCCACGAAACGGGCGGAGAAACCCCCGACCCGCACGATCAGGTCCCGGTATTCCTCGGGCCGTTCCATGGCCTTCCTCAAATCGTCCTTGCCGACCACGGTGATCATCGCGTGGGCCGCGCCCCGGTCGAAGTAGGCGCGCACCAGACCGTGCATCTTGTCCCGGGACGCGGTGAAAAGCTCCCGGGTAAAGCGGATGTTGGATACCATGCCCGCGTGGTTGTCGTGACGGGGCTTCAGGATGGAGTTGAGCATGGCGGTGACCCCGTTCCGGTCCGTGCCGGGGGCCGGGTTGTTGGCGTTGGCCATGGGCATACCCGCCTTCCTTCCGTCGGGAGTCGCCCCGACCCAGCGACCCAGGGTGGTGTTCTGGGCGTTGTTGATGGTGACCGCCAGGTAGCTGTCCAGGCCGACCTTCGGGGCCTGCTCCCGGATCCTGTCCGACAGGTAGTCGTGGAGGTCCACGAAGATGGAATCCACGTAGTCGTCGTCGTTGCCGTACTTCGGCGCGTCCCGGAGGAGCTTCATCTCCGCCTCGCGGCCCACGAAGTTCCGGTCCATCGCCTCCACCAGGCGCTCCGCGGAGATCTTCTTCTCCTCGAAGACCAGGCGCTTGATGGCCGCCAGGGAATTGGCGGCGTTGACGTTGCCGTAGAGCTCCAGGGTTCCCCCCAGGTAGGCGCAGCCCCCGTTGAAGACCGCCTTGCCCCGCTCCAGGCACCCGTCGTACAGCAGGGTGACCATCATGAAGGGGTGCATCCGGCCGGTGATCTCGTACTCGTACTTCTCGAACACCGCCTGGGCCTCGATGTAATAGTCCAGTTGACGTTTGTAGTTCGCGAGGAACTCCTCGTAGGTCGCGCAGGCGGCCAGGGGCTTGGTCGCGGGCCCCCGGCGGCTGCCGGTCATGGGCTCGTAACCGCCCCGGACGGTCAGCTCCAGGATCTTGAGGACGTTCATGGACCCGCTGGGGGTCCCGAAGCTGTAATGGTCGAACTCGATCTCCCCGCAGCCCAGGGGCATGTAGGTTTCCGCCCGGGCCCGGTCCACTCCGAAGGCCTTCATGACCCCGGGCACCAGGATGTCGTCGTTGTAGAGGAGCGGATAGGTTCGGCCCTCCTCGATGCAACGCATCGAGGCTTCCCAGACCGGCTTGGGGGTGTCCTTGTTGAAGCGCAGGGTGAACTGGGGCAAGACCTCCTTCACCCGCCGGCAGGCCTCGACGGCCACCAGGCAGAACCGGTCCGCGTTTCCGGGGTTGCGCCGGCCGTAGCCGCCCACGATCACCCGTCCGTCGGTCTCGCAGTCCAGGTGGTCGATAAGGCGGTAGAGGCTCGACACTAGGTCCACGGCCTCTTCCTCGGTGATGACCCCGGATTCCAGGTCCCGGACGAAGAAATCCCCGGCGTACTCGTCCAGGCGGCCGAACTCGATGAGGGGGGCCATGATCCCGTAGATCCAGGCCAGCTGGAGGGCCTCCCGCAGGGACGCGGGCGGGGCGGTTTGAATGCTCTTCAAGGCGGCGGACATGAGGCCCAGCTCGGCCTTTCGCTTCCCGTCCCCCGCCTTCGCCGCGAGGTCGAGGGCCTGCGCCTGGTAGAAGGCGCAGACCTCCCCGACCAGGTCCAGGACGTCCGCCATGGCCGCGAAAAGCTCCACGTCCCCGCCGCCCGCCTCGGCCCGGGCCTTATACTCCTGGACCTCCTTGCGGAGCCCCGGGAGCCCGACGCGGACGAGCTTGTCGAAATCCACGTAGGCCCCGGCCATCCGCAGGATCGGCGAGGCGGGCAGGGGCAGGTGCCGCCACTGGTCGCTCCCCAGGGCTTCCCGGATGGACTCGGGCATCTCCCGCAATACGACGGCGTTGGTCGTGCGGCCCTTCCAGAAGGTCAAAAGGTCGTGCAGGTCCTCCCGGTAGCGGGCGTCACCGGCCTTGAACTCCAGCTCCGCGACCAGCTTCTCCTCGTTGGCGTAGAAACCGAAGCCCCCGGTCTGGTGCTGGATCCCCAAGCCCACCACCCCCATCTGGATCCTCCCGGCCAGGAGGTCCTCGTCCTGGATCGGGTGGAGGATGGCCGGGAACTGGGCCCGCAGGCAGGCTGCCTCGATGGCCGCGGGATGGGTATACCGGTCGATCGCGTCCCGATAGGCCTTGGTGAAGGCTATCTCGAACCGCAGGTCCTTCCGCGGACTCTTGACCTTGAAGTTGTTCATGCCGCATTTTCCGGCCGAAACCGGAAACGGTCTTGTCTTGAGTTGACCGGATTATTGTCCTATAATGATCTCGTGAAACTGAGACTGAGCCGCTTCACCGGGGATCCCTCCCACGAATACGCCAGCCTGATCGGGGAACGGAGACAGCTCCGCATCCGGCACTGCCACGACTACTTCGAGCTGTTCCTGGTGAACCGCGGCACCGCCCACCACCTGGTGAACGGATCGGTCCAGCGCCTCAAGCCCGGATCCATCGCCTTCATCCGGCCCGACGACTCCCATTCCTACGACGAGATGTCCGGGGATTTCGAGATCATCAACGTCCTGATCCCCTGCGAGACCGTGCAGGCCCTCTTCGACTACCTGGGAGAGGGCTTCGATCCCGGCCGGCTCCTGTCCTGTCCCTTGCCCCCCCTGGCCCAGGTCGCCCAGCGGGAACACGAGGCGATCGTCCAGGAACTGGAACAGCTGATCCTCTCCCGGAAGATCCGCAGGACCAGCTCGGACTCCCTGTTCCGCATCACCCTCCTGCACATCATCGTATCCTGCTTCCCGATTCTCCCGGACAAGAGGAAGTCCGAGACCCCGGTGTGGCTCCGGTGGCTCGTCCTGGAGATGATGAAGAAGGAGAACTTCACCGAGGGCCTCCCGGCCATGAAGCGCCTAGCGGGCAAGAGCGAGGAGCACATATCCCGAAGCTGCCGGAAGCACCTGCGCAAGTCGCCGACGGAGCTGATCAACGACTTCCGGCTGGAGCACGCTGCCCGGGCGATCGCCTCCACGAACGAGAAGATCGTGGACATCTCCTCGGACGTCGGATTCGAGAGCCTCAGCCATTTCTACCACCTGTTCAAGAAAGCCTACGGGGTCTCCCCCCTGGGATTCCGCAGGGCCGCCAAGGAAAAACCGGAAGAGGAGCTCCTCTTCGGGGCCCTCCCCCTGGAGACCAGCATCCCCAAGGGCCAGGCGCTGTAAGCCCGACACGCCGCAACACAGGACGTTTTCCGGAATCAACCACGGAGGACACGGAGGTCACTGAGAGATAAAGGATCGGAAAGATCAGACAGGATGAACAAGATGGAAGAAGGATGGACAAGATAAGAATTTTGGATATCTAACTCTCGATTCAATCCTGTTGATCCGTCCCTCATCCTGTCCATCCTGTCGGACTCCTTCCGGTCTTGGATGTTCTCTGTGATCTCCGTGATCTCCGTGGTGAGTCCTGCCAGGTTATCCTGAAGAACTACGGGTTGAAGCGTTCCTTCGGCCATTTGAGAGCGACGAGGAAGATGCCCGCGGTCAGGGCCAACTCCAGAATCCCGAACAGATAGTAGTAGACCCAGGCTTCGCCCAGCAGGTTTCCGATATTCACCAGTAAATAGAGGGGCGCCAGGAGCAGGTTCAGGATCCGCCCCGCCCGGGCCGGCAGGAGGACCGAGGCCGGGGCCGCCAGGATGGGCAGGATCATGAGGAGGGAGGCGAGGGCCAGGGAGGTCTGGCTCACATCGAAGGGGCCCATCTTCCCGGCCCGCATCTCCTCCAAGATCCCGGGCCTGAACAGGGAATAAATGTCGCAATAGATGTACAGACCCAGCAGGGCTGTCCACGCCAGGGCCAAGACCACCTTCGGGTCCGCCTTCACGTCGAGGAATCGTGCGTCGGTCGTTGCGTTCATTCCGGATTCTCCTTTATCCGTCGATCTCCCGGAACCTCCGCGGCGACACGGCCGGGCGGGTTCCGGATGGGGCAAAAAGTATCCGGATATGAGGGGAAAGGGAATTGATCCGGGTTAAGATCGATCGGAACTGCCGCCCGGCCGACGGGGCCGGGCAAGGCGGCGGCGGATACGGCTCAGGGACTCAGGCCGGATGCCCAGGTACTCGGCGATCCGGTACTGGGGGATCCGCCGGAGCAGGTCCGGACGGCGTGCGGCCAGGTCCCGGTACCGTTCCTCGGGGGTGCTCGTCCGGTATCGGGCCAGGTTCTCCTGGAGCTTGGCCGCCATGATCTCCGACATGGCCAGGCAGACGGCCTTGAGCTCCGGGTACCGGGCCAGCATCTCCCGCTCCCGGTCCGGGTCGCTCGCCACCGCGACGGTATCCTCCAGGCACTCCAGGTAGTGGCCCGCCGGCTCCTCCCGTCCGTACCCCAGGGGCAGGACCGCGTCCTCCTCCACGAAGAAGTCCACGGTCCGCTCCTCCGCGTCCTTGACGATGTAGCTCCGCACGCAGCCTTTCAGGATGAAGTAGGCCTCCCGGGCGCGGTCCTCCGGCCTCAGGAGCACGGAGCCCTTCGGGAAGGTCCGCACGAAGTCGTTCTCCCGGAAAATACGCTCCAGGTCGCCGGACACGGGGATGTACCGGGACAGGAACGCCACCAATTCGCCGCTCACTTCACCATCCTACCCCCGCGCAAGGGCGGAGGCCGCCAGCCGGAAGAGCTTCCGGCACTGGTCCGGCTTGGTATGGTAGCCCCCGCCCCCGGTGGATTGGCGGATCACCACGGTCCCGTACTCGTCGTCCCCTCCCCGCTCCACCTCGTAGCCCCGGGCGGAAAATCCCCGGAGCGCCTCGTAGGCGGGTCCCTTCCGTCCCCGGGTCAGGACCACGGCGTACATGTAGGGTACCGGTCCGTTGGCGCCGTTGTTGATGGCGGTCTGGAACTGGACGCCCACCAGGTCCCCGATCTTCTTTTTCGGTTCCAGCAGGAAGCGCAGGTCCTCGGGCACGTCCCGGCCTTCCTCGTCCTCGTCGAAGCGGATGTAGGGGGTCAGGACCCAGCCCTCGGGCAGGGGTTCGGAGCGGATGGCCTCGAAGCCCAGGAGCTTCTGGGCGATGAGGCCCGGGGTGAAGACCTTTACCTTTCCAAAGAAGAGGGCCGGGAAGAGGAACAGAAGGGCGTCCAGGGCCACGAGGCCGGCTCCCCCGGAGATCCCGAAGGAGACGGGCACCGAGATCATGAGCAGGACTCCCGCCAGTATGCGGAGGGCGGACCGGCCCCCGGAAGCCCGGCGGAGCTTGCCGGCCCGGGAGAAGGCGTCCAGGATGCGGTCCACTTCCGCGGCGGTAACGGGCTTCCATTTCTCCAGGCCCTGGTCCTTGGGCTTGTTCGTCACCCTGCGGAGTCCCAGGGGGATCCAGCCCGCCAGTATCACCAGGGTACCCGGCAGGACGCCCACGCCCACCTGGAGGGCCGCCCCCAGGGCGAAGAGGGCCCCGGTCAGGATGAGTCGGGCCGCCGGGCCCATCCGGAAGAACCGGAATCCCGCGGTCACGGTCGGCTTAAGGGACAGGTCGCTCATCGGTTCCTCCTCGGGCCGGTTCCCCGGTCGCTTCCGGCCCTGCGGACGAGGCCGGGCGGGCATGGCGGGCGCGGAAGGCCGGGCCCGCCTCCTCGATCTCCCCGTACCCCGCGTAGGACCAATACAGGGGGCAGGCCGCCTGGCAGGCCGCGAAGGCCGGGCAGGTCCGGCACTCCGCGGGGGCATACTCCTTGTTCTTGAGGGCCGCCGCGCGATCCCCGAACCAGACTTTTTCAAACCCATCCGACAGGAGGTTCCCCACCCCCTCGTCCCAGGACGAGCAGGGCAGGACGTCCCCCCGGGGATTCACGGAAAGAAGGCCGTCGCAGGCGGCACAGTTCTTGTTCCCCAGCCCTCGGGCCAGGGGGTTGTAGAGGCACATCGGCGTCGGGGAGTACCAGAGGAACTCCACCCCCGCCTCCAAGGCCCGCTTCCGGACCCGGTCCACCACGGGGCCTATCTCCCGGTAGGGCACGAACAGAGCGTCCGCCTCGGGACTGCGGGCGGTGGGGATGAAGAGGTTGAGGGACATCCGTCGCAGCCCCAGGGACTTGGCCAGGGCGGGCATCCCCTCCAGGGCGTCCAGGTTGGTCCGGACCGCGGTGGTATTGGTCTGCACCGAGATCCCCGCCTCCATCAGGGCGCGGATACCCGCCACGCTCCGCTCCCAGGCCCCGGCGGCCCCGCACAGGTCGTCGTGGAGCTCCTCCTCCGGGGCTTCCAGGCTCACTTGGGCCGTCCGGAGCCCCGCCCGGAAGAGGTCCCGGGCGAGGGACGGGGTCGCGAGGGTCCCGTTGGTCACCAGGTTGGTCCTGAGTTCGATCCGGACCGCGTATCGGACCAGCCGGGGCAGGTCCTCCCGCAGGAGGGGCTCCCCGCCCGTAAAGGAGAAGAAGGGGACCTTGGCCTCCTCCTTGAAGATCCGGAGGATCTTCTCCAGGTCCCGGGCCGGAAGGTCCTCGATCTCGGAGCGGCCGGACGCGGGCTCCTCGGCGCCCGCGGTCCCGGGGCGGCGACAGCCCGTTCCCGCGGAACATCCGGCGTAGCAGAAGCGGCAGCGGTTGTTGCAGCGGTACGTGACCGCCAGCTCCGCCAGAACCGGCAGGCGGGTGAAGGAAAAGTCGTAGGCCACCCGGTCCGCGTCGGGCCGGCGCCCCGAGAGGGCCGCTTCCAGGGAGCGGAAGAAGGAGTCCGTCTCCCGGGCCCGCCCGGCGTTCAGGCCCGGGAAGTCGTCCAGGCGGCCCCCGGCCTCCAGGAAGAGGACCAGGGCCTTGGCCGTGGAATTGAGCTTGTAGACCCGGTTGGGGGGCAGGATGAGGACGTCGTCCTCCGGGCGCAAGAGGAGGCGGGACCGGACCTTCCGCCAGAAGGGGGCGATCCACCCCAGCTTCACGAGGCCTGCGGCAGCTCCTTCGGAACGCATCAGTGGCCGCCCCCGGACACGCAGGCGGAGTGGCAGGCCGAGTGGCACGCGGAATGGCAGGCGCTGTGGCAGGCCGAGTGGCAGGCGTCGTGGCAGGCGTTGTGGCAGGCCGAGTGGCAGGCGGACACGGTGCCCACGTCGGGCGGGGAGAAGCAGCCGGAGAAACAGGAGGCACTCCGCATGAAGTCCGCGTACCCCGTGCCCAGATCGGAGGGAAGGCGCACGGACTCGTAATAGGCGGGGCGGGAATGGACCATCCAGTACCCGTGCCAGTAGGGGTCATACCGCCGGCCCGCCGCGGAGGTCCCGCCCGCCTCGACCCCGGACTCCTCCCGGCCGGCCCGGGCCAGGCGCTCCCGGTAGAAGGCCCGGGTGGCCTCCAGGTCGCAGTCCCAGATCTTCTCCTGGAGGCGCTTGATGGCCTCCTCGAAGAAGTCCGCCATGAGGCCCGACAGGACCTTGCCCTCCGGGTCGAAGGCGGCCAGGAAGAGCTCCTCGTACTCGCTCTCGGCCTTGCGGGCCGAGAGGATGCGGATCCGCAGGGGGTCGGGGTCCAGGATCTCGACGATGCCCTGGGCCTTGAGTCCCTCCAGCATGATGGAGGCCACGCTGGCCAGGGGGAGCTCCAGGAGGAGAGCGGCCTCCACGGGGTGGAGGTCCTCGGCCACCTTGCCGGGGACCTGGTAGGAGCCTTCCTGGAGGCGGGGCGGGGTCCAGGCGTCCCCGGCCCAGGCTATGCCCTCCAGCACCGCGGCGGCCCGCCGGTAGGCCGATAGGCGCCGGGCGTACAGGACCAGGGCCAGGGCCGCGAGCCCGGCAAAGACCGGCGCCGCGACCCAGGGCCGGGTGCCCCAGTACTCCCGGGGTCCGACCCATACGTAGGGCTCGTAGGCTTCCTCGTACCCGTCCCCGCTGGCCGACGCGGCCCCGGCTTCGGGAAGGTCCATGCTAAGGTAGTCCGCGGGAAGGTAGAGGACCAGTTCCTGGGTTCCCCGGATCGGGACCCCCTCCTGGTAGAAGAGGAAGGTCAGGTAATGCCGGCCGTCGTCCCCGGGGGAACCGTAGTAGTCGATGCGGTTTTCCCGGTTGACGAACTCCTCCGTCCGCAGGGGGATGGCCCGCTTCTCCTCGTCCGTGAGGGTCGGTCCGGATACGGCCACGGGAAGGACGATCCGCACGGTCCGGGAATCCAGCATCTGGTCCCACTCCACGGGGGCCCAGGTGATGCGGACCAGGTCCCCGAGTTCGGGGCTCGTGGTCCTGCCGACCAGATCCGCGGCCGCGAAGTCCCCTCCGTAGGTCAGGTTCCAGAAGGAGGTCCCCCCCGTCCGGCGGCCACCCGCGAGCAGTACGTCGTAGCGTCCGCTTCCCAGATTCTTGATGTCCAGGCCGACCCGGGAACCTCCGGGTAGGTCCGCCCAGCAGCGCTGGGAATCCCAGACGGGGGCGAAGGACTCGCCCTGGAAATAGAAGCCTCCCAGGGTCCCGGAGCTCACCACCCATTCCAGGCGGTAGAAGACCGTCCCCTTCCCGTCCGGCCGGAGGCTCACGGTGACGTCCACGGTGGCTACCCGGGATTCCAGGGCGGCCGCCGAGACGGCGGCGAGCAAAAGTACGCAAAGCGCCGCGGCGCGGTGGGGCCGCCGAAGGGTATTCGTCATCGGAGTTCCTCCCGTATGGCCAGGGTGTCGCTCCCCCCGAGGCCGCCGTCCACGGACAGGCGGCGTTCCCGGACGTAGGCGATCCGTTCCTTCAGGAAGGCCAGGGTCCGGGCCTTGGCCTCCGGGAAGGGATCCGCATCCGGCAGGTCGAAGCGGCGCTCCACGGCGGTGCCGTCCAGTTCCCGGAGGTAGGCGGTGAGGGCCGCCAGGACGTCCCGGGCCGCGTCGTCCGCCTGGGGGTCCCGGGTGCCCTCCCGTCGGCAGGCGTCCAGGTACTCGCCGAAGGCCAGGGCGAAGGCCGCGGAGGCCGAGGCGACCTCGGCGTCCCGGATGCGCAGCGCGGCGATCCGGTCCCGGTCCTTCGCGGCGGCCGCGATCCCCGCCGCCAGGGAGGCGTCCAGGTCCCGGTCCCGTTCGCGGGCCGCGGCACGGCCCCCCGCCCCGGAGGCGAAGGCCGCGGCGGAAGCGGCCAGGAAGGCCCCCGCCCCGATGCCGACCGCGGCGGGCACGGCGACGCCGGCCAGTCCCATCCCGACGCCCGCCGCCGCGGAGAGGACAAAGGCGCCCATTCCCAGGGGGGATCGTGCATACCATCGGAGGAAATCCCGGGTACTCGTCATGGCTAGGAGCGTACTACGGTGCGCCGGGTCTGGCAAGCTCGGCGGGGAAATCGGATCATCCGGACTCAGGCGCGGCGGCCTCAGTTGAGGACCGTGATCTCCACCCGCCGGTTCCGGGCGCGGTTCGCCTCCGTGTCGTTCGGCGCGATCGGACGCTCCGCCCCGAAGCCCCGGAAGAGGAACCGGGAGGCCGGGATGCCCCGGGCGACGAGCTCGTCCACAACCCGTTTGGCCCGGCGGATCGACAGGTCCTTCTGGCCCGCGGGATTGCCCACGTCCGCGGTGTGGCCGGTCACCAGAAGGGTGCGTTCCCCGGGCACGGACTTCAGGGCCGCGGCGATCCCGTCCAGGCGGCCCTTCTCCTCGGGCAGGAGGACGTCCTGGTCCGGGACGAAACGGAGCCCGAAGGCCACCAGGGTCGGCCCCTCGGGCCGGTCCTCCAGGGCGATCCCGGATCCTGGGTCCAGGGAGGAGGACCCCGTCGAGAGCGGACCCTCGGTGCCGGCGCCCATAAGACCGGAGCCGGGAGGGGCCGAAGCGCCAGGCGGGGATCCGGCCGGCATACCCGCCGTGCCCGGGGCCGGAGAGACGATCGGGGCGGCCGACGGGCTCGAAGATCCGGCACCCGGGCCGGGGACCGCGGGTTTCGGAGGCGGCGCCGACGAGGAGGACGGGCCGGGCACGGCGGCCGCCCCCGGAGCTTCCTCGGCCAAAGCCGCTCGCAGGGCTCCCGACGCGGGGTCCGCGGTCCTCGGGATGGCGGCGTCGAAGAAGGTCAGGGTGAAGCCCCGGTGCCGGAGGGAGGGCCCCGAGGCGAACCGGAAGGTCTCGTCCAGGCGGTCCCGGATGAGCACGGGGCGGCCCGTGTCCGAGCGCACCAGGATATCCGCCTCGTGGGTCCCCTGGGCCTCCACGAGGGACGGGTCCCCCTTGGGATCCTGGCCCGCCCGGTACCGGACCGCGAACTTGGCGAAGATGCGCCGTACCGGGATGCCCTTGTAGGTCTCCTCCCCCCGGTACTCGTACTCCGCCAGGATCCGGGTGCGCGTGGGCACGCCGGAGTTCCGGGGATCCACGACCCGGACCCCCTCCGCGGTCCAGCGGTCCCCGGGGGAGACGGGACCGGGCGGGAAGGCGGGGAAGCCCCGGAGTCCGGGAAACCCGTTGTCCACGGTCATGCGTAGGGACCCGTCCGTCCCCATGCGGAAGGCCGCGGGGACCTGGTCGTCCACCCGTCGGGCCGCGGCGCTCAGGTCCCGTAGGGTCTCCTCGAAGACCAGGAAGTCCCCCTTCCAGAGGGCGTCCGGGGAGGGGCTCTCGGGCTCCAGACGACCCCGGACCTCCCGGTAGACGTGCCCTAGGTAGCGGCCGTCCTCGTAGCGGGACCAGTCGGACTTCTCGGTGACCACGTAGGAATCGGTCCCGGCGTAGGCCAGGAGGACGGGCTGGGCGAGACTCGGGGCCGCCGCCGCGCAGGCGAGGGCGGCCAGTACGGCCCGGACCCTCCCGGGGCGCGCGCCGGGGCCGCCCGGGGTCCTCACGCGGCGTCCCGGCCCGGGAGGCCGCAGACGGCGGCGGCCACCATGCGGGTGAAGAGCTCCGGCCCCTCCCGCCGGAAGGAGCCGAGGTCACCGTCGCAGGATGTGCAGCCGGAGATGCGGGTCACGGACCGGAGGCCCAAGGACCGTGCGATACCGAGGTTGGCGGCCCCCAGGTCCAGTCTCCAGGCTCCGTCCTCGAGCCTCGCGGCCTCGGGACCGAATTCGGCCCGGAAGCCCCGGGCTCGGTCCTCGGGGACCCGGTAACAGCAGGGGCCGATGGCGGGCCCCAGGAAGGCGTCGATCTCGGAGGGGCGGGCTCCGAAGCGTTCCTCGAGTCCCCGGACCGCGGCGGCGAGGATGCCGGTGCCCTGCCAGCCCGAGTGGAGGATCCCGTAGGCCCCGCTGGGAGCGTGGCGGATCCAGATGGGCATGCAGTCCGCCACGGTCACCGTGGGGACCCAGGGTCCGGGCTCCACGATGAGGCCGTCCGCCCGGATTCCCCGGAGCTCCGCGGGGCCCTTGGGGAAGAGGACCGTCCGGGAATGGACCAGCTCCACCGCCAGGACCCGGCCGGGATCGATTCCCCGGTCCCGGAAGAAGTCCTCCCGCAGGGGGTTCGGCCGGTCGTGGAGGAAGCGCATGGATCCCAGGGGTCTCAGGGACAAGAGGGCCCAGGGGGCTCCGGGATCCGCGCCCAGGGGAAAGCGGGCGAAGCCGCCGGACCGGACCGAGTCGAGGGACAGTTCCGTGCAGGTCACGCCGGCTCCCGGGTCATACCCAGCTTCTCGAGCTCATCCAGGAAGTGGACCGTCCGCTCCAGGCGGTTCTTGATGGAATCCAGGTTCCGCAGGAATTCCTTGTTGCCCTTGCCCTCGATGTAGGAAAGGTTGGACAGGGAATCGTAGCGTCCCCCGGCCTCCCCCTTGAGAAGGCCCTTCAGGATGGCCTGCATCCGCTTCATCGCCTCCCGGCTGCGGCTGAGCAAGGCTTCCGCCTCCCCGTTCGCGGCCTGGAGGGCCGCCTGGACCTTCCGGCGCTTGAGGGGCAGGGATACCAGCTCCTCCTTGGCCTGGACCCAGGCCGAACCGAGGTCCCCGCCGGGGCCGAGCCGGGCGTCCAGTCCGGACAGGGCCTCCGGGATCTGTAGGAGCTCGTTATACGCGTCCGTGTACTCCACGCGGTTGTCCTTCTTGTAGAACTCCCCCTCGATCAGGAGGATCTTGAGGGTCCGGTTCATCTCGGGCACGAAGAGCCGCTCGTAGAAGGCCGAGAGGAAGCCCAAAGCTTTTTCCAGCCGCACCGGGGGGCTGCCTTCCCTGCCCTCCTCGTTGATGTACTCGAACCGGACCGGCTCCGATGATCCCAGGAAGCCCGCTATGTCGGACTGGAGGTCCTGCATCCTCCGGGCCGTCCCGTAGAGGGACAGCTGTTTCTCGATCCTCTCCTTCCAGAATCCCTTGTAGATGGCGAACCAGTCCTCCCCGCCCGCGAGTTCCCGGGGCCGGTAGTTGGGGTCCTCCATCACCACCCGCAGGATCTCGTGGAGGGGAACCCGGGCGTTGAAGGACCGGATCCGGGCCAGGGCCTCCTCCACCCGGGCCAGTTGGGTCTTCAAGGCCGTCTCGGCGTCGAAATCGGGGTTCTCCATCTCCTCCCGCATCTGGAAGACCAGGAGGGATTCCATGAGCTTCAGGGAGGGCGGGGAGGCCATGGAGTAGAGGATGTCCGCGAGCTCGGACATGAGGTCCCGGGCGGTGACGAAGGGGCTTTCCGGGGCGGCCCCGCCCGCCCCCTCGAAGCAGGAGAACAGGCGGTCGTACAGGAATCCCGCCACCCGCTTCAGGAAGGCGAGGCTCCGGACGTCGGCGTACATCCTCCGGCGGCTCTCCTCGGGCATCGAGGAAAGGATGCCGTCGAAGGCGGTCCAGACGGCCGTCCGCACTTCGGGCTCCCCCGCCAGGGAATTGGTTTGGGCAAAAAGGAAGGGATCCGTCTCGGAAAGGAGCCTTTGGTGCTGTTCCTCCAGTTCCAGGGAGGCCAGGAAGGCATAGAAAGCTCCCCGGTCCTTTTCGACCGACCTGTCCAGGAGGTCGTAGATGTACCGCGCCCCGTCCCGGAGGTCCCGGAGCTCCGCGAGCATGCGGTTCAGGAAGACCCGGCGGGAATAGGACACCAGCCCCGGGCTCCCCAGCTCGATCCGGCGCGCCAAGTGCCTGAGCAGGAGTTCCTTGACCAGTTCGTCCCGGGGCTTCCCCGAGAACAGCCTCCGGACCAGGATGACCAGCCGTGCCAGGGGACCGAGCTCCCGGTACTGGGCGGAATAGTCGACCGGGGGTTCCCGCACGGTCTCCGGCCGGAACATCGGTTCGTCGGACACCTCGGCGGTCCCCCGGATCCGGGTGAGGAGGTCCCGCCGTTCTTCCCGGGAAAGGCCCCGAACCAGGCTGTCGAAGGTCGAGGGTTCGCTCATACTACCCCTATCCTAATCCATGCCCCGGCCGGGCGCAATCCGGCGAGTTGTCCAATACGTAACCGGCTTATTGGACACCCCGGTCCTCCACCCGGATCCGCTCGCCCGTGCCCGGACGGGGAAAGTCCAGGGCCGCCGCGTGCAGGGCCAGCCGCTCCCCTTCCCCGCCCCCGTACAGGCCGTCCCCCTCCAGGGGCAGGCCGATCCAGGCCAGATGGGCGCGGACCTGGTGCCGGAATCCCCGGGTCAGGGAGACCCGTACCTCCAGGACGGATCCCGTCCTGCCGGTTTCGAGGATGTCGGTTCGGTACGTCTCGAGGCCCCAGTCCCCCCGGGACCGGCCGAGGTCCGCGTCCGCGGCGGCGCAGGCGACCCGGGCGGCTCCGGGTCCGAAGGGGCGGAACCGGCTTTCCACGAAGACCGGACGCCCGGACTCCAGGGCGCCGGCAAGGATGCCCCGAAGGCCCTCCGCGGCACCCGGGGCGCAATCGGTCCCCCCGAGCGCCCCGGGCGGGGTTCCCCGGTCAAGCCAGGCGGCCCAGGCCTCCGGATCCACCCCCCCCGGCGCGGTCCGAACGGGCCGTGAACCCGGGAGCCCCGACCGGGAAGGGCGGGCCCGGAGGATGTAGTCCTTGCGGAAGAGCCCCGAGGCGGCCGCGGCGGACAGGGCCCGGAAGGACTCCTCGGTTCGGGCGAACAGGACGAGCCCCGAGGTCTCCCGGTCCAATCGGTGTAAAAGTCCCCCCTCTCCGCGGTCCCGGCCCCGGATCCCCCGGATCTCCGGGTACCGCTCGAAGACCCAGGAAGCCAGGTCGGGAGAGGACGGGTCGGGATCTCCGGCGGGGGCGGGGGCCGTGTGCATCCCCGCGGGCTTGGAGACCGCCAGGAAGTCCGGATCCGCCCGGACGACCCGGGGATCCCCGCCCCGGGTCGGAAAGTCGAAGGAGCTCATGCCCGAATATCCTCCCGTCCCGGGGAAGCCGTCAATCCCGCCGCGCGGGGAGGTCAATACGGGACCGATATCAGCCGATAGGATAAGGAGGAAACCATCCAGGATGCCGACACGCACACGAACCGATTCCCGGAGGCCCCGCGCCCGGCACGGGACCGACCCCGAGGGCAGGACTCTCCTCTCGGGCCTTTCGGACCGGTGGTCCAGCCTGAAGAACGACGCCGCCCGGGCCAACCTCCCGCGGCTGCTCGTGTTTTTCCTGTCCGCCGTCGTGACGGGAGCCGTCCTGGTGCACCTGGCGGAGTCGGGCTGGGAGGACGGGATGTTCGCCCGGCTCTTCGACGGGATCTGGTGGTCCGTGGTCACCATCGCGTCGGTCGGCTACGGGGACAAGTATCCCCGGACGGACGTCGGGAGGTCCTTCGCGATCCTCCTCATCCTGTCCGGAGTGGTCCTGACGTCCCTGATCTCCGGGACGATCGCCTCAATCTTCGTGGAGCGCAGGATACGGGAGGGTAAAGGTTTGCGGGACGTAAAGCTGAAGCGCCATATCCTGGTCTGCGGGTGGAATGCCAAGGCCCGGAACGTCCTGGAGGGCATCTCGGGATCCGAGGAGGCCGCTCGCACCCCCGTCGTCCTGGTCTGCCAGATGGAGAGCGACCTCTTCGACGATTTGAAGACCCAGTTCCCCGGACTGGACCTCCGGTTCGTCCGGGGGGACCACACCCAGGAAACCGTGCTCCGAAGGGCCTCTGCGGGGACCGCCCGGGCTTGCATCCTCCTGCCCGACGAGTCCGGGGCCGGCGGGACGGCCAACGCGGACGAGCGGACGATCATGGCCTGCCTGGCGGTCAAGGCCCTGAATCCCGAGATCCACGCCAGCGCGGAAATCCTGAAGACCGAGAGCGAGCAGCACCTGGTCCGGGCCCAGGCGGACGACGTCATCGTGAACGGCGAGTTCGCGGGCCGTCTCCTATCCGCCGCCGGCTTCGAGCCGGGACTTCCGGGCGCGGCCCGCAGGCTCTTCTCCGGCGAATCCCGGCTGCGCCAGTCCCCCATCCCCCCGGCCCTGGTGGGCAGGACCTTCCGGGAGGCCTCGGGCTGGTACCTGTCCGAGAAATCCGCGGTCCTGGTGGGAGTCCTGTCCAAGGGAAAGGGCATGGCCCTGGAGGACCTCCTGTCCGACGACTCCAGCGCGATCGACGCCTTCATCAAGCGGAAGTTCCAGGAGGCCGAGATGGACCTGTCCCGGGAGGCCGGGTCCGGGAACGAGATCCGGCTGGCCCCCGGGCCGGACTACGTCATCCGGGACACCGACTGGGCCTTCACGGTGGGATCGGGGGCCCGATGATGAGGAAGGCGGCCAAGAACGCGGCGGCCCTGGGGAAGGTCGGGATCCTGCAGGACCTGTCCGAGGAACAGCTCGGAAGGATCCTGGAGATCGCGGAGCCCCTGGAGGTCAAGGCCGGCACCGTCATCATGCGGGAGGACGAGCCGGGGGACGAGGTGTTCCTCTTCATGGAGGGGCGGGTGGACGTCAGCAAGAACCTGACCCTGAAGATAGGCCGGACGGGATTCGGCCGGGCGGAGAAGTCCATGACCAAGCTGAACGCCGGCCAGGCCTCGGTCTTCGGGGAGATGGCCCTCTTCGGGACCGAACCCCGGAGCGCCACGGTCACCGCGGCTTCGGACTGTCTGCTCTACCGGATCCGCCGGGAGGACTTCGCCGCCCTCTGCGACGCGGATCCCGACCTCGGACTGAAGGTCGTTCGCCGGATCGCCGCCGTCCTGGGCGCGCGCCTGCGGAAGGGCAACGAGGACGTCCTCAAGCTCTCCACGGCCCTGTCCATCGCCCTTTCGAAGTGAGGTGCCCGGTATGAATGCTGCCTTGAGAACACAACCCCGTCCCGCCCCGGCGGCCCGCATCCGGACGATCCTGGCCTTCGCCCTGGCGGCGGCCCTTCCGGTCATCGGCCAGCCGACCCCCTCCGCCCCGGGGCCCGCGCCAGCATCCCCGGCGTCCGCCCCTTCCTCGGGCCTGCCCCGGGGTTTCCGGGGGGTCGAGCTCGGCATGTCCCTTTCGGAGGTGGAAACCGTCCTCAAGGCGGACGAACTCTTCCTGTACCGGGGCGGACCGGATGTCACCCTCCTGCCACGGCCGGACGAGAAGCTCCTGGAGGTCCAGGGACTCTCCTACGTGAAGCGGGCCTTCTTCCAGTTCCACGAGGACAAGCTCTTCTCCGCGATCTACGTGCTGAACCCGGAAAGGGTGGACCACTATTCGGTATTTACCCGGCTCTCCGACCGGTACGGAAAGCCGGGATCCCTCTCGCCCCGGGAGAGCGTCTGGTCCGACGGTAGCGTCCGCCTGTCCCTGGAGCGCCCCCTGACGGTGAAGTACCTCGACCTCGGGACGCTCGAGAAGTTCATGCAGGGCGGCCAGGCCCGGCAGTCCTGGGAGGACCTGTCCCGGCAGGATTTCCTGGAAAGTTTCTAGGGACCGTCGGTTCGGGGCTCAGACGTCCGCCGTCCCCTCGAACACGATCCGGGCCTTCCCGGCCAGCTCCACCATTTCTCCGTCTATCCTCATCCGGATCGTCCCGGGCCTCTGGGAAGCCTGGCGTCCTGTAAGGACGGTCCGGCCCAGACGGTCGCGCCAGTACCCCGCCAGTACGGTGTGCACCGAGCCGGTGACGGGATCCTCGTCCACCCCCGCCCAGGGGTTGAAGTACCGGGTCTCGAAGTCGAAGGCCGCGGAGGGCCTGGTCACGGCCACACCGCGCTCCCAGACTCCAAGGCGGGTCCGCATCCGGCGGAAGTCGGGCCGGAGGTCGGCCAGGTCGAAGTCCGCCCGGGCTGCCAGGATCACCTTCCCGGTCCCGCGCCCGCGCACGCAGTCCTCCGCCCGGTCCAAGCCCAGGAGGCCGAGCCACTCGGGGTCCGGTTCGATGCGCTCGTACCCGTCCAGGGGAAAGGTCAACCCGATGAAGCCGTCCTCCGCCCTGCGTGCCGAGATCGCCCCGCCCGCGTGGGAGAACTCGATACCGGTCCGGTCTCGCTCTCGGCCAAAGATCACCCAGGCCGCGGCCAGGGTCGCGTGGCCGCAGAGGGGCATCTCCTGGAGGGGAGAGAACCATCGGATGCCGTAGTCCCGGCCCCGGGGAGTGAGGAAGGCCGTCTCGGACTTGCCCAGGTCCGCGGCCAGGTCCCGCATCGTCCGTTCCGGAAGGGCCTCCTCCGAGAACACGACCCCCGCGGGGTTCCCGCAGGCCAGGTCCTCGGCGAAGGCGTTCACGATGAAAGCTGACAGACGCATGGCGAATCTCCCATCCGCTCCCGGCGGTTACGCGCCGCACGGATGCGGCGCCACGGTCAATCGCCGAACGAAGTTCGGCGGTTACAGGATGTAACGGACGCGGGTAGCAACGGCTTCGGCCGCCCGCACCCCGTCCACGGCCGCCGAGAGGATCCCTCCCGCGTAGCCCGCCCCCTCCCCGCAGGGGAAGAGGCCGGCGATCCCGCTCTCCAGGGTCTCGTTCCGCAGGACCCGGACCGGGGAGGAGGTGCGGGTCTCCACCCCCGAGAGGACCGCGTCGGGCCGGTCGAAGCCCCGGATGCGGCGGCCGAAGGTTCCCAGGGCCTCCCGGATCCCGTCCCGAACAAAACCCGGAAGGCAGGCGGACAGGTCGGCGGGCCGGTACCGGCCCCGGATGCAGGGCTCCACGGTCCCGAGCCGGGACGACGGACGGCCCTCCACGAAGTCCCCCAGGGTCTGGACCGGCAGGGCGTAGTCCCCGCCACCCGCCCGGAAGGCGGCGGCTTCCCAGGCCCGTTGAAAATCGACTCCCGCCCGGGGGCCGGATCCCCCGAAGTCCCCGGGTCGCACCGCCACGACCAGGGCGCTGTTGGCGTTCCGGGCATCCCGGGCAAAGTCGCTCATCCCGTTGCAGACCACCCCCCCGGCCTCGGAGGCGGCGTTGACCACCCAGCCCCCGGGGCACATGCAGAAGGAGTAGACTCCCCGGCCGTCCCGGGCCTGGTGGGTGAGCTTGTAGTCCGCCCGGGGCAGGGCGGGATGCTTCCAGGAGGGGCCGAACTGGGCGCGCTGGATGTCCTCCTGGGGATGCTCGATCCTAAGTCCCATCGCGAAGGGCTTGGGCTCCAGGACCGCCCCCACCCGCTCGAGTTCCTCGAAGACGTCCCGGGCGCTGTGGCCCACCGCCAGGACCACCCGGTCCGCCTCGATCCGCTCGGAGCCGTTCACCGTGACCGAACGGATCCGGCCGTCCCGGACCTCCAGAGAACTAACCCGGGCCCCGAAACGGACTTCGCCGTCCAGCCGCTCGATCTTGGCCCGAAGGTTCCGGACCACCGTCACGAGGAAATCGGTTCCGATGTGGGGCTTGGCCAGCCAGGCGATCTCCGGGGGGGCCCCGGACTCCACGAACTCCTCCAGGACCTTCCGCATGGCCGCGGGGCGGTCGTGGACCCCGGTGTTGAGCTTTCCGTCCGAGAAGGTCCCCGCTCCTCCCTCCCCGAACTGCATGTTGCATTCGGGGTCCAGGTTCCCGGTCTCCCAGAAACGTCGGACCGACTCGGCCCGCGCCCGGACATCCCCGCCCCGCTCCAGGAGGAGGGGCCGGAACCCGTTCTCCGCCAGGAGGAGGGCGCAGAAAAGCCCCGCGGGTCCGGCCCCGACCACCACGGGCCGGGGACGGCCCTCCTCCCGGGAGGGCTCCGCGGGGGCGGAAAAGCGATAGGGCTCCTCCGGGGGCGCCGGCATCCAGCCCCGGCCGGAGGACTCCCGAAGGGCTTTGCGGAGGCTCACCGTCACTCCGTAGACGGTCCGGATGTCCCCCTTGTCCCGGGCGTCGAAGGACTTCCGGTCCAGGCGGAAGGACTCGAGATTCTCCGGGGAGGTTCGGAGCAGGGCCAGGATCCGGCGCTCGATCTCCGGCCCGCCGTGGTCCAGGGGGAGCTTGAGTTCGGGGATTCGGTAGCGCGGCACGGGTCTCAGGGCCTCGTCGGGAGGGTCCGCTCCACCTGGACCGCCCCGGACCGGTCGAAGTCCATCCGGAACTCCGGGAGGAAGGGAAGGGGTGCGGTCACCCTAGCCTGTCCTTCCAGACGGAACCGGACCACCTGCAGCTTGGCCACCAGGTCGAAGAGGTCCCGGCCGGTCTCGGTGAAGTTGAGGAGGATGGGAAGCCGGACCTCCGCGCTTCCCCGGGCCGGGACGGAGGCGGGCCGGTCCACCTTTCCGGAGGCCCACTTGCGGCCCTCCCCGTGGAAGCGGTAGGAGGCGGCGGAGAACTCCACCGGGAAGGGATTGGGATTCTCCACGTCCAGGACAAGTTCCAGCAGGACGTTCACGAGCTCGTGCCGCACCAGGACGATGGACCGTATCGTGAGCAGGGGCTCCCGGACCCGGGGGACGGTCCCCTCCGTCCGGGCGGATCCGACTTCCCCGGGGATCCCGTCGGGTCCGGGGGCGGAAAGGACGGCCGCGATCCGCCAGGGCACCTCGTCCGGCCCCGACGCCGGGAGGGATCTCAGGTCCGCGGTCCCCTCGAAGCTCCAGACCCGCTCCTCCCCGGGGCCCAGGGAAAAAGGCCCGACCGGGCCGGGGCTCCCGGCCCCCCCCGCACCGGAGGCCTCCGAAAGCCCCGCGGGTATGCCCCCCGCCTCCAGTCGGCAGTCCAGGGACAGGCCCGGGAGGGCCCGGGGGCCGGGATTGGAGGTGCGTACCTCGAACAGGAAGCGGACCCGGGACGGATCCAGGGCCTCGGTCCGCACCGGCCCGATCCGGACCTCCCCCCGGGGCGCGGGCTCCGGGGGGAGGTTGGCGCAGGACGTCAGGATCCCGGCGGCCAGGAACGCTCCGGCCAGGACGAAGGCCGCGGACAGGACGGGGCTGCGGCGATCCATCCTAGGCTTCCAGCTTCTCGTACTGGAGCCGGTAGAGGTTGGCGTACACCCCTCCCCGGGCCATGAGGGCCTCGTGGTTCCCCTCCTCCACGAGCCGGCCGGCCGCAAGGACCAGGATCCGGTGGGCATGGCGTATGGTGGAAAGCCTGTGGGCGATGACCACGCTCGTCCGGCCCTTGAGGAGCTCCGTGAGGCCCTTCTGCACGAGCTTCTCGGTCTCGGTGTCCACGGAACTGGTGGCCTCGTCCAGGATCACGATGGCCGGGTCGTGGGCCACCACCCGGGCGAAGGAGAGGAGCTGTCGCTGGCCGGTGGAGATGTTCGCCGCACCCTCGGAGAGGTCCGCTCCGTACCCGCCCGGGAGGCGGGACACGAAGCCGTGGGCGTGGACTACCTTGGCGGCCTTCTCAACCTCTTCATCCCCGATGGGGCTTCCCAGCCGGATGTTCTCCGCCACGGTGCCGGAGAAGAGGAAGACGTCCTGGGGCACCGGCTGGACGGTCCCGCGGAGCTCCGGCAGGGGGATGTCCCGGATGGGCGTCCCGTCCACCAGGATCCGGCCCTTCTGGACGTCCCACATCCGGGCCAGGAGGTTGGCGATGGTCGTCTTGCCGGCTCCCGTGTACCCGACGATGGCCACCATCTCCCCGGGCTCCACGGCGAAGGAAAGGTCCTTGAGCACCCATTCCTCGTTCTTGTAGGCGAACCAGACCCGGTCGAACTCGATGCGCCCCCGGACGGGCTTGGGGAGGGAGACGGTGCCGGAGTCCTCGATGGGCTCCCGGGCGTCCAGGAGCTTGAAGACCCTCTCCCCCCCGGCCATGGCGCTCTGGAGGATGGTGTACTTCTCCGAGATGTCCTGGACGGGGTTGTAGAACATCCGCACCAGGTTGATGAAGGCGATGAGGGTCCCCAGGGAGACCGCCCCCGCGGCGTGGAGGCCCGCGCCGTACCACAGGAGCACGGCCAGGGAACAGGAGGCCAGGAACTCCACCACCGGGCGGAAGGTGGCGAAAACGTACATTTCCCCCAGGTTCGCCTTCAGGAGCTCGTCGTCGTACCGGGCGAACTCCCGGGCGCTCCGGAGGCGGCCCGCGAAAAGCTTGACCACCGAGACTCCGGAGAGGTGCTCGGAGAGGAAGGAGTTGACCTTGGACAGCCATTGGCGCTGGCGGCGGAAGGCGTCCCGGGCCTTGATGCGGGAAATCGTGGAGGCCGCCAGGACCGGAGGCAGGGTGGCCAGGACCACGAAGCCCAGACGGGGACTCAGGATCACCAGGGCGGCCAGGACCCCGACCATGAGGCTGGCGTCCTTAGCGAAGGAGATCACCACGCTGGTGAAGAACTCGTTGATGGTCTCCACGTCCCCGGTCATCCGGGTCACCAAGCGCCCCACGGGGTGCCGGGAGAGGAAGGCCAGGGACTGCCCCGTGGTGTGCCGGTAGAGCTCCATCCGGAGGTCCTTCATGACGTTCTGGCCGATCCGTGCGGAGGCCCAGATCTGGGCGTAGGTCGTCACCAGGACGAGGATCAGGATGAGGAGGAAGGCGGCCAGGTAGACGGCTACGGACCTCCCGTCCCGGGCCCTAAGGACCCGGACGTCCCCGGGAGCCAGGGCCCGGAGGGATTCCATCCGCACCGCAGCCCAGGGGCCGTCCCGTTCGGCGGCTGGTCCCAGGACGGCCAGGACCCGGTCCGTCTCGGCGTCCCCGGCCTCGAGGCGCGCCAGGTATCGGGGTTCCCGATCCAGGAACCCCCGGACGGTCAGGGCTTCCCGTTGGGCGGCGGAGAGCCGGGAGACCCGGTCCGCCTTGACCCAGACCCGGCCCAGGGCCTCGGGCTCCCTTCCGGAAAGCCCCAGGTGGGCCGCCTCGGGCCGGCCCCGGATATCCGTCCCGAGCCCGTACCAGGAAGGAAGGAGGGCGTCGTCCACGGTCCGCTGGATCAGGACCGGCAGGGCCAGCTCCCCCGCGGTGGCCAGGAAGAGGGCGGCGACCGCATAGACCGCGAGGCGGCGGTAGGGCTTCACGTAGCCCAGGATGCGCCGCATGATCCGGGGGTCGTATTCCTTGGTGATCACGTCGGAGTCGAAGAAATCAGCCATGGAGAGGCCTCCCGTCGGGGTCCCGCACCAGGGCCTGGAGGCGGGCGATCTCGGAGTAGAACCCCTCCCCGGCCAGGAGCTCCTCGTGGGTGCCGAACTGGGTCAGGACTCCCCCGTCCAGGACGGCGATCCGATCCGCGTGGCGCAGGGTGGACACCCGGTTGGAGATGATCAGGTTCGTGCGCCCCGCCCTCCGGGCCAGGAGGGCTTCCAGGATCCGCTCCTCCGTCTCCGTGTCCACCGCGGACAGGGCGTCGTCGAAAACGAGGATCTCCGGGTCCGCGGCCAGGGCCCGGGCTATGGCGACCCTCTGCTTCTGGCCTCCCGAGAGGGTCAGGCCCTTCTCCCCCACGATCGTATCCCAGCCCGCGGGGAAGTCCTTCACGTCCCGGTCGATGGCGCTGATGGAGGTAACCCGGTCGAACAGTTCCGGGGACAGGTCCGGGGCGGCGAAGAGGATGTTGGCCCGGACCGTGTCGGAGAAGAGGAAGGTGTCCTGGGGAACGAATCCGAAGGTCTTCCTCAGGGTCTCCAGGTCGTAGTCCAGGACGTCCCGCCCCGCCAGGAACACGGTCCCCTCGGGGGGTTCCAGCATCCGGGGAAGGAGCTTGAGCAGGGTGCTCTTCCCGCTCCCGATGCGGCCCAGGATGCCCAGGGTCGTGCCCCCGGGAACCCGGAGGGTCAGGTTTTTCAGGGCCGGGTCCCGGGCTTCCGGGTAGGAGAAGGTCAGGGAACGGAACTCCAGGGCCGGAGTGCCGTCCGCGGGGGCGCGGCAGGACGGCACGGTCCGGATCGTGCCGGGCCGGTCCGCCGCCTCGGGCTTCTCGTCCAGGATCTCGTTCACCCGCTTGAGGGAGGTGGCTCCCCGCTGGATCATGTTCACCGTGAACCCCGCCCCGATCATGGGCCAGATCAGCATCTCGAGGTAGGCCAGCAGGGCGGTGATGTCCCCGGGGCTCATCCGGTTCTCGATGACCGCCCCGCCCCCCGCCCAGAGCAGGATCAGGGTCGTCAGGCCCGAGAGGAAGGCGATGAAGGGGAAGAAAAAGCCGAAGATCTTGGCCAGTCCCATGGAGGCGTCCCGGTACTCGTCGTTCCCCCGGGCGAACCGGGCCGCGAAGACCTCCTCCTTGACGAAGGATTTCACCACCCGGATTCCGGTCATGGTCTCCTGGACCACGTCGGACAGCTTGGAGTAGAGCTCCTGGACCCGCTTGAACCGCGCCCCAACCATCTTGCCGAAGATCAGGATCAGGACCGTTATGGGAACCAGGGGAATGATGGTGTACAGGGTGATCCGGGGATTGCGGGCGGTCATGATGACCAGGATGGCGGCGGACATGAAGACCCCGTCCACGAAGGTCACCAGTCCCATGCTGGAGGCCATCCGGATGGCCTGGAGGTCGTTGGTGGACCGGGCCATGAGGTCCCCGATCTTATTCTTCTGGTAGAAGGACGAGGGCAGGACCATGAAGTGATCGAAGAGACGGTCCCGGAGCTCCACCTCGATGCGCCGCGCCGCCCCGTGCAGGAAGTACCTCCACAGGAAACGCCCCGCGGCCACCACGGCCGCCACGCCGACGATGGCCAGGGCGAGTCGCGGGACCTCCCCCGTCCGGCCCAGGGAAAGGTCGTCCACCGCCCGGCGCACGAACTGGGGGATGGCCAGCTGGGCGGCGTCCACGGTGACCAGGAACACAAGCCCGAGCAGGTAGTTCAACCTGTACTTTTTCAGGTACGGGAGGAGGGTGCGGAATTCACGGAGCATGGCACAAGAGTATCGACGAGGGCAGGAAATGGCAAGCGTTGACAAGAAAGGCCGTTCCCTACAATATATAAATATGTCCAAAGTATCGATCCTGACGGTCGCCCTCGCGGCGGCCTTCCTCTCTTCCTGTTCGATCGCCACCCTGGGCACCCGGGCCACGGATTCCTTCCTCTCCGAGGAGGACCCCGAACTCGTGGGCCAGAGCCTGCCCCTCCTGCTCAAGGCCTCCGAGATCCTGGCGGATTCCAAACCCACGGACGTCGACCGGGCCGTCACGGCCTCCTCGCTGGCGGTGATGTACGCCATGGGCTTCGTCAGCGCCGACGCCGCGGGCATCCCCTCCGAGGAGGTGGACGCCCGGATGGAGGCCAACCTCCGGGCCAAGCGCCTCCTGCAGAGGGCCTTCCGCCGCTCCTCGGCAGCCCTGGAACAGCGCCGGAAGGGCAGCCTGGCGGCCCTGGCTTCGGGGGATACGACGCCCCTGGAAAAGCTGAAGGCCAAGGACGTGCCCCTTCTCTACTGGACCAGCGCCTCCGCCCTGGGGGCCTTCTCCCTGGATCCCTTCGATCCCTCCGCCTCCAAGCACCTGTCCGCGGCGGTGGCCCTCCTGGAGCGCGCCCTGGAGCTGGATCCGGACTGGAACTTCGGGGCCCTCCAGGAACTCGTGATCTCCCTGGCCCCCTCCCTGCCCCGGGAGCTGGGCGGCGGCGAGGAGCGGGCCGAGGCGGCCTACCGGCGCGCCCTGGAGGCTTCCGGGGGGCTCCGGGCCTCCCCTTACGTCTCCTACGCGTCCTCGGTGTGCGTCGCCCGCCAGGACTACAAGGCCTTCAAGGCGGCTTTGGAGGCCGCCCTGGCGGTGGATGTCGACGCGGATCCCTCGGGCAGGCTGGCCAACATCATCGCCCAGCGGAGCGCCAAGCGGCTCCTTGCCCAGGCGCCGGACATTTTCCTGATACTCGAATAATCCGAACGGAGGTCCCTAACCGTGAACCGCAGAACCCCGATCCTGTTCCTCATGCTCGTATTGGCCGCCGCCTCCCTGTTCGGCCAGGTAAACCTGAAGCTGGGCGTAGCAGCCCCCAAGAACAGCCCCTGGGGCATGAGCCTGGACCGGCTGGCCGCGGACTGGCGGCGCATCTCCGGCGGCAAGGTGACCCTGACGGTCTACGCGGGCACCCTGGGGGACGACAACTCCATCATCCAGAAGATGCGCTTCGGCCTGGACGCCGGGGTCTTCCCCAGCACGGGTCTGTCCCTGATCTACGAGGACATCCTGGCCCTGAGCATCCCCAGCCTGGTCCGGGATGACGCGGAGCTCCGGGCGGTGCTCAAGGAGCTGGACGGCCCCTTCCGCGCCGAGATCGGCCGCAAGGGCTACACGATCCTGACCTACTCCTCCGCGGGCTGGGTCTGGCTCTTCTCCCGCCGGCCGGTAGCCAAGCCCTCGGACATCCAGAACCTCAAGGTCGCGGTGCCCGTGGACGACCGCAAGATGAGCCGGATGCTCCAGGCCGCCGGGGCCGTCCCGGTCCAGGTGGACATCCAGAACCTGGTGGGCCAGATCGCCACCGGGGCCGTGGACGCCCTCCTCATCTCCCCGGCCTTCGTCCAGGCCCAGTGGTCCTTCTTCAAGTCCTACCTGCCCTACGTCAGCGACATGAAGATCTCACCCTTCGTGGGGGCGGCCCTCATCAACACACGGAGCTGGGAACGGGTTCCCGCGGACCTCCGCAAGCCCCTCATGGACGCGGCGGACAAGATGGCCGGGGACCTGGCCCGGGAGGCGGACCGCCTGGACGACGTGGCCATCAAGGCCATGACCTCCGACGGCCTATCCGTCGTACCCCTGACGGCCGCGGACCGGGCCGCCTGGTACGAGGTCTTCGTGGCCAACCGGGACCGCTTCGTCCGGGATCTCTTCTCCAAGGACGTCCTGGAGGCCATCGACCGGGTCGTGCGCTCCCGGAGCCGCCCGTGAGTTCGGCCGGGGAGGTCAAACCCCAGGGCGCCGCGGAATCGACGCCCGTGGTCGCCCCGGTGTTCCGCAAGGCCGCGGGCGCCGTGGCCCTGGTCATGACCGTCGCCGCGGTGGCGGTTCCGGTCCTGGACTTCTTCATACTCCGGATCTTCCAGTGGGGGATCCCGGGGGCCACGCCCTTTTCCATCCAGGCCGTCCTGGTCCTGGCCTTCGCGGGCGCCGTGATCACCTCCCTGGAGGGCGAACACCTGGCCCTGACCAAGACCCCCCACCACGGCATCGACACCCGGCACAGGATACAGTCCTCCGCCGTCTCCTTCCTGACCTGCGCCGTGGAGGCCGCCTTCGTCCTGGGGACCCTCTCCTTCGCCCTCCTGGGCTTCGACCCCTCCGAGCGGGCGGGCTTCGTCCCCTACTGGATCTTCGCCCTGGCCCTGCCCGCGGGTTTTTTGTCCATGCTGGTCCTGGACCTGCGCAGGGTGAAGGGATGGCCCCGGGCGGCGGCCGCGGCCGGCATCCTCGCGGGGGTCTTCCTGGCCGCCCCCAGCCTCGTGAACCTGGCCTCCCTGGCCGGAATCTTCTGGCCGGCCCTGGATTCCCTGGCCGGGGCC
>ENA-UOWG01000572-UOWG01000572.1-activated-sludge-metagenome-genome-assembly--contig:-NODE-572-length-46823-cov-9.067332_pt1 | contig 46823 bp, 42 predicted proteins | sample MGYA00238147_ERZ761563 | MGnify/ENA primary metagenome ERZ761563 (study PRJEB28884, sample SAMN05720216) | anaerobic digester metagenome | isolation source: active sludge of municipal...
TTATGATGGATTGGGGATGCTCTCAGGAAATGTGCGAAAAAATCGTTGCGTTACCGTCACATCGCGTCAAGCAAGTGGGGCATGAAAGCGTATCTCAACATAGACCGGCTGCGCGAGATGCCTGCCGAAGAAATGGCTGTGTGATTATGATGGATTGGGGATGCTCTCAGGAAATGTGCGAAAAAATCGTTGCGTTACCAACTAGCGCCGTTTCTTACAGCGTCTCGCTAAAGACTCTAGAGGAACCGAATCGGATCGTCACACAGTTGCTTTCCATTGACACGCCATATCATTGAATACTTTTTAGTTAGTTTGAAAATTGTTTTGCCTGTCAAGTCAACAAACAGGGGGCCGTCTTTATCTTCAACGACAAGAGCTCGGTCGTCAATAAAACAGCAGGCGTTTTCATATCTCGGTGTTATGATGATATCTCCCAAAGCATCTCCATACCCCCAAAGTCCCTTATTCTTTATGAGAAAATGAGAGTCGTCTTTACATTGATTAATCTCTTCGTATTGAGCAGGAAGGATCTCTTTCCCTGCGGTGTCGATAAGACCATACAGTCCTTTCTTCCGCACGCGAATGGTTTGTCCAGAAATGAAGGGACCGACCTCATCATATTCCATGTCTGAAAAACCTTTTGCCAGAGACCATAGCCCCTTATCGCCATTTATATCTTCAACTATCCAGACACCCTGCTGTGTCTGTTGATCGACCTTTTTGAGTTTTTCACTCGCTAGAGCTTTTCCTTCTAATGATATGAAATTCCACAAGCCCTCTTTTTCAACGGCCGCAATACCATCGGAAAAATCAGTCGCATAGTTATATTTCAGAGGGATCTTCTCATTTCCTTTGGTATCAATAAATCCCCAGTATCCCTTGTTTTTTTTGAATCGCATCACTGCTGAAAGGCCGTCATGAAATTTCCCCACCTTATAATAGCTTCTCTCAGGCCCTGCGATCACCTTTTCTTTCGAAAGAAGAATCCATTCACTAGGAAATCTCTGGAGTCCCATAAGCTCTGAAGACAACACTACAAGATCATAGTACTTGTTACTTGAAAATAAGACCTTGCCTGTTTTATCTATGACCTGATGCTTATCTCCAATCATAGCCTGTGCCAGAAAACCATTAAACCCGAAAGCAAGATCATATTGAAAATCAATGACTATTTTGTTCCGAATATCTACATACCCCCATTTTTCACCTTTTTTTACCGGCGCTATTTCGCCGTCAAAGAATCCAGCGTCATCATATTCCGGCGGGATGACCCATTTCCCCGTTTTGTCAATGAAACCGTATTTGCTCTCCACTGTTTTCACGGCGGCTAATCCACTGGTGAACATATTCCCCGCAATGAACGGAGTGCTTTCTGAGATTAGCATACCATTGTCGTTAATAAAGAACCAACCGCCATCCTTGCTTTTCGCAATGGGGGTCATTCCATCATATGTTTCGCCTATTGCCCAAAGAGATAGTCCGGGGATCTCTTTTCCATGCGCATCGAGTAAGAGATATTGGTTACCGTATCTTGCCATATAATACGGTGCACCGACATCAACTAGTGGCGTTTTTTGCTGCTTGCAACTTAAAGAGAGCAACAGGGAGGCGGACAGAGCAACAAAGCACAACTGTTTGAACACAAACATGCTAAACCTCTTACAGCGTCTCGATGAATGCCTCAAGACGGGTTTTCTGACGCCCGTCGAGTTCCCTCTGCGGCTTGTCACCCTCGATCGTGATGATCGGGATGTCGAGGTTTGCCGCGGCGACCATCCGGCGCAGAATGATATCCTCTATCTGCCGGTGACAGAACGACTGCACATAATGGATGATACCGGCGACCTTCCGCCGCCGTAATTCCCCGATAGCCTTCGCAAAACGGTACTCGGCAGAGTAGGGGTAGGAGTAGGAAAGGTATTGCGCCGTAAGGTCGGGGAACTCCCCCGGCATCGCGAATTCGCGCTGTATCTCGTTGAAGACCACCACGCCCCCTTTTTCCTCAAGGAACGAGTAGAGATCGAATATCGGCGGCACCCCGAGATAGGCGAGAGGTTTTAATTCTTTCGGATAGTTGCCCGACTTGAGCAATTCCTCTTTTTCGGCGACCAGCCGCTCGGCCTCTTTACGGAACACGACCGGATCCCCGTTGAAGTCGGAGGCGCTGACGAGCATCAAGTGGTTTTCTATCCCTTTTACCAGTCCCGGATACCGCCACGAAAGATCATCCAACCGTTCGAGCGATTTCCGAAGCGGCCGGAGGTCGTGCCGCACCTGTTCGGCCGCCGCGACGGTGGTGCCGAGGAACGTCGCGAACTTATCTATTTCATTACGCATTGCCTCGGGCGAGCGGTCCTGCGGGAAGGGGAAGAGGTAGGACTGCGCCCCCCGTTCGAGGTCGATGAGTTCCTTGAGCACCTTGGCGTTCGAGCAGTCGCCCTCGGTGACGGCCACAAAGACATCGACCGGCAGGGTGTCGCGGCTCTTTTTGAATGCCTCGAAGATCCCTTTTATCCACGCGCAGCAGCTCCGGGGAAACCCAGCAATTTCTGCCTGTTCCACGAGTAGGGGAGCATCGGGTGAGGAGACGAAGACATTGTTGAGATCGACCGGCCGGTACCCGGCGGCGATGATGACCTCGACCGGGATGGTGGTGGTGAAGGCGAGCCGCTTTTCCATTATATAGTGACCCCGAACACACGGCTGAAACAACGGGCCGCCCGACCCTCCCAATCGGCCGTCGGTAGACCGGTGAGTTGCGAGGCATAGTTATAGATATCGGATACATAGGCCGGTTGATTCATCTTCCCCCGGTGGGGGACCGGGGCGAGATAGGGGGAATCGGTCTCGAAGCAGACTTGACCGTCGGGCGCCATCCGCAGAACCTCACGCAGATCATCCGCATTCGGGAAGGTGACGATGCCCGGCAGGCTGATGGACCAGCCGCGGTCGAAGATACGCCGCGCGGTGGCTGGCGTACCGGTGTAACAGTGGAAAAGGACGCGGTCGCCGATTCCATTATATTCATTGATGATATCGAATATCTTTTCCTCCGCTTTCCGCCCGTGGATGACCACCGGTTTTCCCAGTTCTACCGCCAGTTCCAGCATCCGGCGGAAGATCCGGACCTGATCGTCGGGGGTCGAAAAGTCGTAGTGGAGGTCCATGCCGATCTCGCCGACGGCGATGATCTCTCCGGCGATGGCCCGTACCCACGAATCGTCGCCGTCCCATTTCGATGCGTCGTGCGGATGGATACCGGCGACATGAAAGAGGCGTATCCCGGCGGCATGGCAGGCGGCGTCGGCTAGGCGCCGATTGTCTGATTCATCCTTTGAAAGCAATAGGTTGACGCAAGCTCCGACACCGGCGTCACGCATCGCGGCGCAGAGTTTTCCGGGGTCCTGTTTCTTGTCGGTTATCAGCGATATCAGGTGGGCGTGGGTGTCAATTCGGGTCATTGTTGTTCGAGGCGGGGGGATTCCCCGAATTGTTGCCGCCATCTTTTTTCCCCGGATCGGTAGGGGCAGCGGCCGGCTTATTATTCTGATCCTGTCGCGGACGGTCGGGGCGGTGTGGCCGCCGGTCGCGCCGCTGGTCACGGTCACGGTTGCCCTGAGATCCCTGTTGATTCTGCGGCTGACCGGACGAGCCCTCTTTGGGCTTGTTATTGTTGTTATTATTACGATTTCGGTTGCGGTCTCGATCGCGGTTGTCGCGCCCGCCGCCGCTATTGCTGCTACTTTTCTGTTCACCCGGCTTCTGTTGCTGACCTTCCTTTTTCTGGTCGGTCGGTCGACGGTCGCGATCTCGGTTTCGGTTATCGCGATCATCGCGGCGCGGTTCCAGTTTCTGGGGTTCCGGCTCTCCCGGTTTCAGTGCTTTTTCGGGACGGAACGGAGGGATATAGTCTTTGAGGTCATCGCCGAAAACCGAAGGTTTCTCGGACTTTTTGTCCTTTTCCGGTTTCGGCGGCGCCGGGTCGATGACCCATTTGTTCTGTTCATTTTTCCGGAACTGTACCTTTTCTATGAGCCGGTCTTCGTATGATTCAGTTTCGGTAGAGGGGAAAACGACCGACACGGTACCCTGCAATACATTGACTTTCTTTACAAATCCGCGCCGGTTAGTGATGGCGTCATGAACCTCGGTCTCTTCATAAGGCATCTGTTTGCGGATCTCTTCATAGACCGGGTTCTCATAGCCCAGACAGCAGAAGAGTCGTCCGCAAACGCCCGATATCTTATTGGGATTCAGTGACAAGTTCTGGTCCTTGGCCATCTTGACCGAAACCGGAATGAAGGAATGGAGGTAGCGGCGACAACAGAGTTCCATCCCGCAGGGTCCGAGGCCGCCAAGTATCTTGGTGGTGTCGCGCACGCCGATCTGACGCATCTCGATACGGCGGCGCAGACTTGATGCAAGTCTCTTTATTAGTTCACGGAAATCAACACGGCCGGGTGCGGTGAAGTAGAAGATCACCTTTGAGTCATCGAGGGTGTACTTGACCTTGCGCAGTTTCATCACGATGGAGAGTTCGCGATTGTGCTGTTCGCAGATACGCCACGCTTCCTTTGCCTTTTCTTTTAATGATTCCTCTTTCTTGAGATCATCGGGGGTCGCCTTGCGAATGATCCCTTTTTTGACGAAGTCTACCTTGCTCTGCATCTTGAAATCATCAAGCGATCGTTTGAGCACCAGCGCCAGTTCGATGCCACGCTCACTATAGGCAACTATCATATCGCCTTCATTGATCTTTTTCTCTTCCGGCAGGGTGAGATTCTCTGGATAGTAGTACCAGAATATCTTTCCTGCCGCCTGAAATTGGAGCGGTAGGGCCTCTTCGATGGTCGGTTGAGGATCGTCGTAATTAAAATAAACCGCCTCGCCGCCGCCGAGGGGCGCGATGGGGGCCCCGGCCTTTTTGTTTTTTTGGAGTTCTTCGTCCACGAACCCTTCATTACGGGTCTTTTCGAGTATCTCCAATTCCCGCTGTTCATCGAAACTGAGATGCTGATGCCGTCTATCTGCCATTGATCACTCCTTAATTAACGATGCTGGTGGACATATGATAGTAACATGCGTCGATTGACAGCCGCTGGGGGTTGTCGTTCTGCACGAGTATCTCGTGGGCGATATCGGGCCGTTTTTCTTTAAGGGCATAGGCGCACAGAAGTAGTTTTTCCTCATCCGGCAAGGGGGTTCCGTCGACAAGAATTTGGCGCAAGAACGAGAGAAAAGCGGCTCCTTTGGACTCGGTCTCCCCGAACAATTGCTCAATCTTTGATAGATACTTCTTAGCCTCGTCGGAATTCGAAAGTGAGTGGAGGTAATCTTCGAATTCAATAGTGGTTGATTCTCCCGGCTTGGAAAGATAAAGAACGAGACAGCGGGAGAGGATCGTCCGGAGCAAAGTGCGCGGTTTCTGGACATCGAGGATGAGGTAATTATTGGCCGGCGGCTCCTCAAGTTTCTTGAGCAGAGAGTTCTGCGCCTGTGGGGTCATGAGCCCGGCATTCGGAATATAGACGATCCGATTGGTGCTCTCGAACGGGTAGAGCGCCAATTCTTCGTCAAGACGGTCGATCTGCTCGACAGCGATGGACTCCTTAGAGTATTTGTCATCAGGAATCAACATCTTGAAATCAATTAGCATTCCATCGTTTGCCTGGCGGTGGAAGTCCCGCTTTGAAAGCTTGCGGCGAAGTCCCATGAGGTGGCGGGAGAGCTCGATGACCAGCGTCGTTTTTTCCTTCTGCGGCATCGGGCCCCAGAGAAGGATCGCATGCGGAAGGCGACCCTTATCGGTCGCCTTGATCAATTGCTCCAGCATACCCGCCATCAAACCGCCTTCAAGTTGACATAATATATGTTATGCGAAGTTGTAGCGAAATTAATGTGGAAGTGCGGGATGTTGCGATTCCGGTCCATCTGCCCCCTCTTTAGAGTTTTTTGTTCTTGACGTCGATCATCTCGGCCACCTTGTTGATGATGCCGTTAACGAACGACGACGATTCCTTATTGCCGAATTTTTTGGCGATGTCTATCGCCTCGTTGATGGTCGCCTTAAACGGAATCCCGTTCTGGTCGTCCAGCAACTCCGCTACCGACAGCCGGAGGATATTTCGCTCGATATAGGCGATCCGGTCCATCCGCCAGTTAATGGCCGCCTTCTCTATCAGCGATTCTATCACCCTAATGTTCGCCGAAACGATATCCAGCAGATATTTCACAAACACCCGCTCTTCGGCGTCAAAATCGGCGTCCGGGCAGTTCCCGGGCAGATTGTAATAGGCATAATAATCATCCAGCGCATCGTCGTAGGAGCCCCGATGGTTGAATTCCATGCTGTACATGATCTGTAATGCCTTTTCGCGTGATCTTCTGCGCAGTCCCATGGTGGTTAGAACACTAAATGGTGAATAATACCTATAACTTCGGTGCGAGATTGACCATCTCAATGGCCGCCAACGCCGCGTCGAACCCCTTGTTCCCCGCCTTGGTCCCCGACCGTTCGATCGCCTGTTCGATGGTGTCGGTGGTCAGGATGCCGAAGGAGCAGTAGACGCCGCTCTCCAGAGATACCTGCGCGATACCCTTGGTCGTTTCGGACGCGATGAACTGGAAGTGCGGCGTGTCGCCCTGAATGAGGACGCCGAGGCAGATGATGGCGTCGTACTTCTTTTTGCCTTCGGTCAGTTTCTTGGTGGCGAACGGTATCTCGAACGATCCGGGGACCCGGACGATGTCGACATCAGTCGCTTCGTGCCGTTCCAGACAGTCGAGCGCACCTTTCAGGAGCGATTCGCTCAGGAAGCTGTTGAAGCGCGACAGTACGATCGCGAACTTCTTGCCCTTTCCGGTCAGTTCACCGTTGATGATCGTGGTCTTCATGATTTCCCTCCCTTGGGGATATCGTTGGTAAAGATGGTATGTCCGAGTTTCTCCTGTTTGGTCCGCAGATAGCGTTCGTTGAGCGCCGTCACCCCCGTCCGCGTCGGGATCTGTTCGACGATCCGCAGGCCGTACCCCGACAGACTAATGAGTTTTTTCGGGTTGTTGGTGATGAGGCGGATATCGCCGATGCCGAGCACTTTGAGTATCTGGGCGCCGATGCCGAAATCGCGAATATCGGGGGCAAAGCCGAGGGCGATGTTGGCCTCAACGGTGTCCATGCCGCCATCCTGCAGATGGTAGGCCTTTATCTTGTTGCCCAGTCCGATGCCGCGCCCCTCCTGCCGGAGGTATAAAAGGACCCCGGAGCCCTCTTTCTCTATCATCACCAGCGCGTTCTGGAGCTGACTGCCGCAGTCGCACCGGAGCGATCCGAGGGCGTCGCCGGTCAGGCATTCGGAATGGACCCGGACAAGGACCGGCTTTTTCGTGGCGATGTCCCCTTTTATCAGGGCGACATGTTCGAGGCCGTCGATGCGGTTGCGGTAGACCCGTATCGCGAACTCGCCGCCGGAACGGGTCGGCAGGACCGACTCGGCCACGAGGTCTATGAGCGATTCGCTGTCGAGCCGGTATGCGATGATGTCGGCGACCGACACTATCGGGATATCGAATTCTTTGGAAATGATCTCCAACTGCGGGCGGCGCGCCATGGTGCCGTCGTCGTTCATCACTTCACAGATGACGGCAGCCGGTTTGAGTTTCGCTATCTTGGCCAGATCTACCGAACCTTCGGTCTGGCCGCTGCGGACAAGCACCCCGCCGTCGCGGGCCCGGAGCGGGAAGATGTGGCCGGGACGGACGAGGTCCGTCGGCTTCGCGTCGTCTTTGACCGCGGTGAGGATGGTGTGGGAGCGGTCGTGGGCCGAGATGCCGGTGGTGACGCCGCAGGCCGCCTCTATCGACACGGTGAAGCCGGTGCCGAATTTTGAGCGGTTGTCGGTCACCATGAGCGGCAGGTCGAGTTTGTCGATGAGCGCGCCCTCAAGCGACAGACAGATGAGTCCCCTGCCGTGTTTTGCCATGAAATTTATCGATTCGGGGGTCGCGAACTGCGCCGCGATGGTGAGGTCCCCCTCGTTCTCGCGGTCCTCGTCGTCGACCATGATGATCATTTTGCCGGCGGCCAGCCGGTCGGCGGCCAGTTTCACCCGTGCGCGGACGGCGTCGAGTTGGGCTGGGTCGGTGGGCGGTATCGTGTGTGCCATGGTCCCCTATCCGATAGGTCTGGTGAATAATATCTGTTCGCGTCCGGGGCCGACCGAGACGATCGGGACCGGCGTCGAGAGTTCCTGTTCGATGAAGGCGATGTAACTGCGCGCTTCCGAGGGAAGGTCGCTGAATTTGCGGACGGCCGACAGATCGGCGTGCCAGCCCGGCAGTTCGCGGTAGACCGGGACGGCTGCGGCGAACTGGGCGATGTCGGTCGGGAAATGGGGCGTCTCTTTTCCGTTCACGCGGTAGGCGGTCGCCACTTTCAGCGTATCGAAACCCGACAGGACATCTATCTTGGTCAGCGCGATGGCGGTGAAACGGTTCACGAGAAAGGTGCTCCGGAGCGCCACGAGGTCGAGCCAGCCGCAGCGCCGTTCGCGGCCGGTGGTGGCGCCGAATTCCATCCCCTTTTTCACCATGATGCGCCCCTCTTCGCCCGGGTCCTGCGTCGGGAAGGGTCCGCCGCCGACGCGAGTGGTGTAGGCCTTCATCACGGCGATGTTCTCGGTGAGCCCGCCGGGGTTGATGCCCGAACCGACGAAAGCGTAGGAACTGACGGTGTTGGAGGAGGTGACAAAGGGGAAGGTGCCGAAGTCGATGTCGAGCATCGAGCCCTGCGCCCCCTCGAACAGTATCTTCTTTCCGGCGAACGAGGCGAGGAACGCCTGTTCCTCCGCGACGATGAAGGGGGCGAGCTTCTCCCCTATTCTGCTATACTTTTCGACCGTCGCGTCGATGTCGATGAGGGCGGTCGAGCCGTAGAGATGTTTGAGAAGCGCGTTCTTCTCGGCCACCGCGTGGGCGATGCGTTCCTTGAGCCGTTCGGGACTCAGCAAGTCGGCCGCCCGGACGCCGAAACGCGACGCCTTGTCCTCGTAGGCGGGACCAATGCCGCGGCCGGTGGTACCGATCTTCGTTTCGGCGCTTTTCGACGATTCGCGCGCCTTGTCGATGACACGGTGATAGTCCATGATGAGCGATGCCCGGCGCGATATCTTGAGGAATCGCGGATCGATCAGGATGCCTCCGGCGCGCAGTCCCTCTACCTCGGTCAGGAACTCCTCGGGGTCGAGCACCACGCCGTTGCCGATATAGTTGAGGACCCCTTGGTGAAATATTCCCGACGGAACGGTGTGGAGGACATGCTTTTTACCGCCGATGATAATGGTGTGGCCGGCGTTGTTGCCGCCCTGAAAGCGGACGACCGCCTCCATCTTCTCGGCGAGCACGTCGACTATCTTCCCCTTTCCCTCATCTCCCCACTGTGCGCCGGTTACCGCGTAGGTAAGCATTCAATACCCCACATTCATTCTATGAATTGTCCCACCCGTTCGAGGTGGAGCCCTTCGCCCATGCTGACCGAGAACCATATCATGGAGGCGCGTCCCTTGAGATTCTCCATCGGGACAAACCCCCAAAAACGGGAATCGAGACTCACATCGCGATTGTCGCCCATCACGAAAAGGCTACTTTCGGGCACGGTGAATTCGGTGTCGCAAAGTTGACAGTCGAGCAGGAATCCGGGATGTTCACCCGATCCGGGAGTATAAATGACCGGATACTGAACGCCATCCTGATTGGTCTCAAGATACCAATCGGTCTGTCGTTCGCCGCCTCGACTTTCGACGTAGTTGAATTGTCCCACCTTTTCACGCATTATCTCTTTGCCGTTCACCCAGATGCGGCGGCCGTCGAGTTTCACCGTGTCGCCCGGCAGGCCGATGACCCGCTTCACGAAGTCCTGCGACGGGTTCTCGGGATAGATGAAGACCACCACCTCGCCGCGCGTCGGCTCCTTGAACCGGAAGAAATGCCATTTGGTGAACGGCGGACGCAGGCCGTAGATGTACTTGTTGACGAACAGCATGTCGCCGATGTAGATGTTGGGCACCATCGAGCCGGTCGGCACGCGGAACGATTCAAAGAGGAAGAACCGGATGCACAGAGCGATAAGGACCACCACCCAGACCGAATCGACGAACTCGACCATTCCGTTCCGTTTGTGGCGGCTTAGGTGGGCGTTGAAACCGTTGTCGACCTTGACGGCGGCTTCGACCAGTTCGGCGTGGCTTTTCTTCTTATAATTCTCTATTGCCTCGGTGGCGGTGGCAACCAGTTCTTCGGCCCCTTTCCGTTTTTCATCGGCGAGTTTTCGGTATTTGAGGATCCACTGGATCTGGGCGCGGCGCTCCATCAGGTGTTCGACCGTCTTGGGCTTGAAGAACGGGAACACCCGCTTTCCCCACCGCGCGACGATGGCGTCGGCGATGAAGTAGAGGATGGTGAGAAGGACCGCTATTTTGAATATCATACCGTAACTACTCCGTTTCCTGCGCGTTAAGGACCGCGAGGAACGCCTCCTGCGGTATCTCTATCATGCCGACCTGTTTCATCCGTTTTTTGCCCTCTTTCTGCTTTTCGAGCAGTTTGCGCTTGCGCGACACATCGCCGCCGTAGCATTTCGCGGTGACATCCTTGCGGAACGCCTTGACCGATTCACGGGCGAGCACCCGGCTGCCGATCGCCGCCTGTATCGCCACCTCGTACATCTGGCGCGGGATGACCTTGCGCATCTTCTGCGTGAGCGACCGGCCCATGTTGTAGGCCGAATCCTTGAACACGATGACCGACAACGCGTCGACCGGCTCGCCGTTGATGAGAATATCGAGTTTCACCAGTTCGGAGCGTTCGTAGTCCATGAACTCGTAGTCCATCGAGGCAAACCCGCGGCTGATGCTTTTCAATTTGTCGTAGAAATCGTAGACGATCTCGGCCAGCGGTATCGCGTATTCGATCATCACGCGGTCCTTGGTGAGATAGTGCAGGTTTATCTGGCGGCCGCGTTTGTCCTGACAGAGCTTCACCAACGGTCCGATATATTCGGCCGGGGTATGAATGGATATCTTCACATAAGGTTCTTCGATGTGGTCGATGTGTGTTACCGGCGGTAGCTTGTCGGGATTCTGGATGTAGAGCTCCTCCCCCTTCACCGTGAGCACTTTGTAGGAGACCGATGGGGCGGTGGTGATGAGCTCGAGATTGAATTCGCGTTCCAGCCGCTCTTTGACGATATCGAGGTGGAGCATACCGAGGAATCCGCACCGGAAGCCGAAGCCGAGCGCCGACGAATTCTCCTGTTCGAAGGAGAAAGAGCTGTCGTTGAGCGCCAGCTTCTCCATCGCGGTTTTGAGTTCCTCATACTTCGACGATTCTATCGGGAATATGCCGCAGTAAACCATCTGCTTCATATGCTTAAAGCCGGTCAGCGGTTCCGGGGCGCGTTTTTTGGCTAACGTCACCGAATCGCCGATGCGAACCTCCTTGATGTTTTTAATGCCGGCGGCGATGATGCCGACCTGTCCCACGCCGAGGCTCTGCACCTTGGTCATGAAGGGCATCTCGCGGGCGATCTCCAGTATCTCGTACTCCTTCTCGGAGTGCATCAGCCATATCTTGTCGCCCATCTTGAACTCGCCGTCGAACACGCGGATGAGGAGCCGGACGCCGAGATACGGGTCGAACCACGAATCGAAGATGAGGCCGCGCGTCTCGCCCGGCATCAATTCCTTGGGCGCCGGGATACGATTGATGATGGCGCCGAGCAGTTCGGGCACGCCGAGTCCCGTCTTTGCCGATACGAGCGCCGCGTCGGAGGCGTCAATACCGATGATCTCCTCTATCTCGCGACGCGCCTCGTCGATATCGGCACTCTGGAGATCGATCTTGTTGATGACCGGCAGTATCTCAAGGTCATGGTCGAGCGCCATGTAGACATTGGCGAGCGTCTGCGCCTCGACCCCCTGCGTGGCATCGACCACCAAGAGCGCCCCTTCGCAGGCAGACAATGCGCGGCTCACTTCGTAGGCGAAGTCGACATGGCCGGGGGTGTCGATGAGATTGAGTTCGTAGGTCTCGCCCTCGAATTTGTACGGCAGGGTGACGGCGCGCGCCTTGATGGTGATGCCGCGTTCTTTTTCCAGTTCCATGTCGTCGAGGAACTGGTCGCGCTTTTCACGGGCCGAAAGGGCGCCGGTCATTTCCATGAGGCGGTCGGCTAAAGTGGATTTGCCGTGGTCGATGTGGGCGATGATCGAGAAGTTACGAATGTTTTTAGTCATGTTGTCAAAGCCCGGGTATTTATCCCCGTTCCGTTAAACCGGGCCGACTATAGCATGGGGAGGCCAAAAAGCAACTATTATCTGGGTTCGCGCGCGAGGATAGACCGTTCGGAAGTCAAAGAAAAAGTGAGGCGTTACTTTTCGCGCACCACCCCTTTGCATTCGGGATAGCCGGAACAGCCCCAGAAAGATTTTCCGGCCATTTTGCCGGTCTTCGCGGTGCGGAGCACCATCGCCTTGCCGCACTTCGGACAGGCGGGAATATGATCCGTCGGATCTGTCCGATCAGACGGATCGGACTGATCTTTTTTGCGCCCCCGTTCCACCAAACGGGCGGCGGCCAATTTCTCGCTGTAGCCGCCCCCTTCGACGAACTGCTTTTCCACCGCGGCGATCTGCTGGTCCAGCAGAAAGTTCGCCTGATTGATAAGACAGATGAGCGTATTGGCGCGTATCGCCGGATCGGCATGCTCAAGCCACGGCGTATACAGCGCCCAGCGTTCCTGATCCGACAGATCGGTCAGATCAGACTGATCGGTCCGATCTCTTTTCAGAAGACGCGGAACATTGCGGACCGCCATCGATTCGGTGCCATCAGCTTTCCATTGCGTCAGCCGCCGATGGCGCAGGAAATCTTCGAAGTCGAGCAACAGCTCCTCAAGGCTCGACCGCGCCACATTGAGCAGACGCAGTTCGGTCTGCGAAGAGGTCGCCGCCGCACGGCTTCCTTCGGCGATGTTCTGCCGCCCCGACCGGGCCGCCTGCACCATCTGATCGACGGTGCGCGAATGCGGGTCGAGGAATTTCTCACAGAACCAGTAGGTCGCGTCGTAGATGAGAGTCGCGGTCTGAAAACTTGCGGCGGTGCGATATCCGCCGCTCATGCGTAATTTCTTGGTCATGAAATTGTCCTCTTACTATTTCACGCCGGAACTATAAAAGCATTGTCCATCTGAAGTCAAAGAAAAAGTGGGCGGTTACCAGAGCACCAGTGCGCAGCCGCCGCTACTCTCTTTTTTGACCTTGACGGTGTCGGCGTCAACTTTCGGGAGATCTCCGTCGACGTAAAAACCATCCACGTCGATGGAGCACTCCATCAATTCCAGTGATGGCGTCGGGCGTTATTCGGCGAAATAGCTTTTCGTGATGATTATCGGTGTGACCGGAACATCCTCGAGATCGCCCAACGGGGTGCTTTGGGTGCCGGTCTCGACCTCCCCCATCGCGTCGACCACATCGAACCCGGCGGTGACGATGCCGAAGGCGGCGCAGGGGAATTTCTGCGTGCTCAAGAAGTCGGCGTCCGAATTGTAGTCGAGCCGCGGTTGAGCCTCGAAGGTGATGAAGAACTGCGAGGTGGCCGAATCGATATCGTTGGTGCGAGCCATCGAGATGGCGTATTTCACATGATCGACCGCCGGATTGCGTTCGAAGATTATCGGATCATGCGTCTCTTTTTCGACGAAGTCCTTATCGTAACCACCACCCTGCGCCACGAATCCCGGGATCACCCGATGGAAGGTAAGCCCCGTGAAAAAATCCTCTTCGACGTAACTTTCGAAATTGGCGCTTGTAATGGGCATCGCATCGCCATAGAGGCCGATGGTGATCTCCCCCATCGTGGTCTCGAGAACCACTTCCCGGGTTACTGCCGGCGGTACATCCGCGTCGGAGAGTAGCTCGTCGCCGGTCTCATCGGTGGTGACGAGAATGTCTTCGTCGGCCGTCTCGTCGCTGAGAAGATCATCGGTGGCCACGGTATCGGCATCGCTGGCGGCACCGTTGTCGATGTCATTCTGCGTGGCAGGCTGGGGATCGTTCTCGCCACAGGCAATAAGTGCGAACAAGGCGAAAAGCGCCAAAAACAGACGATGGCGGGACATGGGTTCCTCCTAACGATAGTGATCGGTTTTTGTAGTTACTCGGTGGTCGTTAACCGCTGATAATAGGCATAACCGCTTGCAGACGTGTCGCTGTAAAAAATACTGGAGGGCGCCGACAACACATCGTCATTCGTCATGCCTGCCGACCATGCCCCGAAAGCCGTTGTCTTTGAGGAAAGCGAGGCATTGTAGTAAGAGATCGTGTACGAAGAACCCCAACGCACCCCGATATAATAATAATTCCCGGCGTACAGTGGCACCGATATCGTACCGCTTGAGTAGAATGCGCCGCCGGACGACATGGTCAGCGTTTTTGAAGCAGTGTATACCGGCTCGTAGGGAGAAAGATCATCGCCAAGGGCCGAGGATTCATACACCTCAAAATAGACCGCTGCGGTGCCTGAATAATCAAGATACATCTCTATTTCGGTCAGTGTTCGGTTCGTTGTGCAGGAGTAGAAATTGCCCCGCATACGGCTGTCGCCGCTGTACAGGGTGCCGGCACTGCCGACGGTGTCGACGACCTCCGTCACCTCCTCTTCACAGGTGGCGGTATCGAGCGATTCGGTGCAAACGCGATCAGGCGTATAGTCGACGACACAATCCTCAGTGAAATGCCAATAAAGACAGCCGAGAAGGTCGGCGGAACATTCTTCGACGGCATTCACATTGCACTGCTGTATCCCCACGGTGTCGCATTCATTCTGACAGACACACAGATCGACATCGGTATTAAGAACGTGAACTCGCATCCAGTAGGTGCTATCATTGGCGGGTCCGCCCGAGAAACTGGCAAGCGGCGGGTAGGTCGCATCATTGGCCGTGCCGCCCAGCGTGGCGCCGAACAGGGTGTATTCGGTCTCGAAAGAACCTAAGAACGAGGGTGCCCAATAATAAGAGGTCAGGTTTTCGTTCCACGCAAGGCCTATGGCATAGTAGCGTCCGCTGGTAAGAGTTATCGTTTCGCCGACGTGGCCGGCATCGGTGCGGGTCATCGCGCCGGACGAATACCATGCGGCGGTCGTACCGGTGGCGCTCGTCGTCTTCTGCGCGATAAGGGTGTAATTGCCGGTCTCGGTGGTCGCCTCGTAGAGCACCCATACAAGCGATTGGCCGATCAGCGATGGAGCGATATACATCTCAAATGATTTCAAATCATGGGTGGCGGTGCACTGAAAATGATTGACCTTGGTAAGAGCGCTCCGCGCGTTCGACTCGGTGTTGTCCCCCACTTCATTATTGTCTTCGCACGATCGCCCCGTGTCGGCACAGTCTAATTCCTCGGTCCAGTGACGACAGCCATCGATGCCGATCTGGCATTGCATCACGATTGCGCCGTTACAGTAGGTCTCGGTCAAGGTGTCGCAGTCGTGTGAACAGACGATATCGACATCGGGCTGTATATCCGTGTCAACAATGTCGACATCGGCTTGCATATCGGGTTGGACATCCGTATCAGACATGTCAAGATCGGGTTGGATGTCGGAGATGTCGGGTTGCACATCATCGGTCATATCCGCGTCGAAGGGGATGTCGGTCGTGTCAGGTTCGTCGTCGGCATCATCGTCGGCCACGATCTCTTCGCAGGTGGCCGTGTCGTAACCGCTACAGTCTTCGAGACAATAGGCTTTGCCCGCTGAATACTTCATCGGGTCTATCTCGACACAGTTCGTCAGCAACTGGGTGTCACAGATCTCCGGACCTTCGACAATGCCGTTGCCACAGGTGTGCGGGATCTCATCACAGGTGATGGTGTCCCAGCCCAAACAGGTGTCCTGGCATGTTGCCTTACCGCCGCTGTAGAGTTTGTCGTCGATATCGATACAGTCGATGAGGTTCTCATCGCATACCTCTCCGCTATCCACATCGCCGTTTCCGCAGGTTGGCGGTACGATATCCTCATCGGGGCTCACCGTGTCGTCGTCGAGTGCCGACGTGTCATCTTTGAGGCCATGGTCGTCCTTGCCGATCATATCGCCATCACCCGTTGCGTCGCCGTCTTTGCCCGTTCCGTCCTCCATGCTCTCATCAGCGGTTTCGTCCGAAGAGATGCCGTCTTCTTCGGTGAATAGCTCATCGCTGTCGGTGTTCGCTCCGGTGTCTTTCGGCACTATTTTTTTGGTGCCGCTGTCACAGCCGATCATGAAAAAAGATATCAAAACAAAAAATAGCGATGCGGTCTTCAACATAGGAGCTCTCCCTTTGTGTAATTTCCCTGTTCCCCTATCTTTATTCGGTCGTCAAACGCTGATAATAGGCATTGTTCGCATAGTAGGTCGAGTCGTAATCTATGGAAGCGGGGGCGCTGGTCACCGATTCGAGCGTCATGCCGGTGTCCCATGCACCGAAGGCGGTATCGTAGGAGGTCGCGGAGGTGTCGGCGGCATATCCCACCGCAGCAGACGACCCCCACCACGCGCCGATAAAATAATAAGTTCCCGCTTGCAAAGAGACCGTCAGCGGACCGGAGGTATAGAACTCGGCCCCGGCGGCCGAAACGCTCCGCGAAACGCTTTCCAGCGGATAGTAGGTACCGTCGAGCGTCGTCGACTCGTACACCACGAAATAAACCGTCGTCGCGGCGGCCGGATCGAGGTACATCTCTATCTCGGTCAGAGTGCTGTCGGTGTCACAGGAGTAATAATTGCCGCGCATACGACTCACATCGCCCACGTAGGGCTCAAGATCGCTGCCGATGGTATCGATGACCCCCGTCGCAGTGTCAACATCAACATCAACATCAACATCAACATCAGGCATTACATCATCATCGGGTACGACGATCGGTCCTTCGGCCGCGCAGGCATCCTCCCAAGTGACGCCGCCGGTGAGCGTTCCGTTGAGTCCGGAGCCTGCCGCATTGTCGGCGATCGTGCCGCTCGTTTCCTCGAAGTGCCAGAGACCGACCGTGTTCGCGTCGTTCGCAAATCGCTCCTGCGGGGTGAACGATGCGGTGTAACGCGCCACGCTCGATATGCGGATCTCGTCGATAAGGCCGTCGAAATAACCGGGCGTAGTCGACTGGCGCGAACCGAAGTAAAGATTCTCGCTGTTGGCATAGGCATTGTTGGCATCGGTAATCGCACTACCGGCAACGCCATCGATGAATGTCGTGACGGTCGAGCCGTTCTTTACCAAAGCGATGTGATACCATTCGCCATTCGCCGGGGTCGCAGGACCAGTAGCCTCGACCGCGCTGGAGGTGTCGGCGGCATAGTAATAACCGGCGCGAGGAGCCTCGGTATAAAGGAATTGAAAGTAGGTCCCGTAGATGTAATACGCCGGCGAGGCCGTCGCCCCCCCCTTACGAAGTATCGGTGATAGGGCATCGTTGGTATCCTGATTGACCCACGCTTCGATGGTCCAGTTGCCGGTCAGGTTGAGCAGGGCGGCGTGCGCCACCTCGATATAGCCGGACGACCCGTCGAATCGGGCCGATCCGCAGGAACCGACCGTGTCGCTATCGGGCACTATGTCGATCTCGGCGGTATTGTCGTCATCCGTCACCACATCGCTGTCTTCCGTTATCTCTTCGCAGGTGACCGTGTCGTAGCCGCTGCAATCATCCAGACAGTATGCTTTACCTGCAGAATATTGAGCCGGGTCGATCTCGACGCAGTTGGTCAATAGTTGGGTGTCGCAAACCTCGGGGCCTTCGACAATGCCGTTGCCGCAGGTGTGCGGGATCTCGTCGCAGGTAACGGTGTCCCAGCCGAGGCAGGTGTCCAGACAGGTTGCCTTGCCGGCGCTGTAGATATTATCATCGATATCGATACACTCAATGAGGTTCCCGTCGCATACTTCGCCCTCGTCCACCTGTGAGTTACCGCAGGTTTCGGGCACGACATCGGTGTCGGATACCATCGTATCGTCCTTCAGTCCATGGTCGTCCTTTGACGTTCCGTCGACGGCATCATCGGAGGAAAGGTCGTCTTCGCCGATCAGAAGCTCATCGCCGTCGGTGCTTGCATCAATATCTTTCGGCGCTATCTTCTTTGCGCCGCTGTCACAACCGAGCAAAATGAAAAATGTGACCACGATCAAGCACCAAGTCATTCTCTTCGCTGTTGCCACTGCATACTCCTTGGTATCTGTAAATAGACCCATAAAACCGCAAAACTATAACCCAATGTCCGCTTTTTGACAACTATTTTCTTAGTTTAGTGGCAGAAATAAGTGTTCGATTTCGCTCGCTTTATTTCTTTGCGGAATGATTGCCGGTAACAAGCTTCATCCCTTCGGCAGCCATCATGACCGCGAGCACCACCAGAATGATCGATATAAGCCCCAGAACATACTGGGGAGTTCCGCCAAATAAGTATCCGTATGCAAGGAACAGAAGCGCCCCGACGGTCATCACCAGCATGAAAATGGTCGCCCAGAGGGTGTAGCGTATCGGTTTGCCCCGGCTGTAGAGATAACTGGTCAGGATGATGAAAACCAGCGCGCCGACCAGTTGGTTCGCCGCGCCGAAAACCGGCCAGACCGTCTTCCAGCCGCCGCTCACGCCGAGCAGAAACGCCGGAATGATCGGAACGAGCGTCGCCAGATGACGGTTCCGTTTGAGGAGCGGGAAGGCATCACCCGCCATCTCGACCGTCAGGAATCTTCCTAAACGCACCGTCGTATCGAGCGTGGTCATAACGAAGATGTTGATCATCGTGATACCGACAAGTGTTCCCACTTTCGGCCCGAAAAGGAACTCGGTGAAGCGGCCGAACCCGGCGCCGAACACCCCGATGGGACTGGCGCTTTTCATCACGGCCGTCAGGCTCCCCTCGCCCACCCAGTAGAGCGCTCCGGCCGCCGCGATGACCGCGATAACGGCGATGAGCGACTCGGTCAGCATCGCGCCGAACGATACCAACATCGCGTCCTTTTCCTTGGTCAACTGCTTCGAGGTGGTCCCGCCGGCGATGATCGAATGGAACCCCGACACCGCGCCGCAGGCGATGATGATGAACAGGAACGGCACGATCGGCCCCACCTCCGGGTCGGACCAGCGGAAAAAGAGGGGCAGTTTCGCCCCTTCCACCGCCGTGGCCACATCTCCCGTGAGCGCCAGACTCATCCCCGGATGGGTGACGGCGATGCCGATGAGGGCCAGCAGGGTCCCGGCGATAAGCACCCAGCTGGAGATGTAGTCGCGCGGCTGAAGCAGTATCCACACCGGCAGTACCGATGCAAAGTAGCCGTAGATCATCAGGGCGACGAACCATGCGATATAGGCCGTCTCCGGCGTGAACGGCAGGGAAATCGGCGCGATGAAGCCGATATAGATGAGCGCCACCAATGCCCCGAACGCGAGGAGCGTCCGCAGCCATAGCGGTCCGCCGACGCCGCTCCAGCGGTACTGGAACAGGCCGAAGAGCATCGCGACCGGTATCGCCCCGAAGGTCGGGATGACGATCTCGGGGGTGGTGACGAACATCTTTGCGGTGATGGCCGCGAAGACCGCCACCACGAGGATGAGCGCCAGTTCGACGAATATCATGAAGAGCAATCGGGCGCGCCGCGACACATACCGGTCGGCGATGTCGGGTATCGAGGTGCCGCCGTGCCGTACCGATATCATAAGCGCGAGATAGTCGTGCACCGCTCCGATGAAGACGCCCCCCAAAAGCGGCCAGAGAAGCGCCGGGCCCCAGCCGAACGCCGCCGCCGCGATGATGGGACCGACGATAGGACCGGCCCCTGCGATGGAGGAGAAATGGTGGCCGAACAGGACCATCGGGTGGGCGGGACAGAAATCGACGCCGTCGTTGCGGGTGACCGCCGGGGTACCCTCTCCGTCGAGTGGCTCCATGAGACGCCGCTGTATCGTCTTTTTGCCGTACCACACATAGGCGGCGACAAGCCATGCCGCCGCGAGAAGAAGCAGGATAGCGCCGTTCATACCGCACCTCCGCAGTTATCTTTTTTTGGTATACTCCGATTTTCGTGCAGGTCAAACGTACCGATCACGCAAAGAATGGTTGACGATCGGGACGGTACGTCGAATAAGGGTCAGGATTCGTCGTCGAGCGGTTTTATCTCGCCCGGGACGATGATGGTGACATTCTGCGTGTCGAGAAAAGCCCCCGAACCGGCATCGATGATATAGATAACGGCCGTGAAGACCTGTGCATGGTCGAGCGGCGTAACGCAGGTATCATTCTCGGCGTGGACCGTGAATGTAAGCGATGAGCCGATCACGGCGGGGTTCGAGGTGCCGGTCACGAAATTGGTGAATCCGTTGTTGTAGGCGGCGCCGTTAAGAGATGCGGCGACCGCTGCCGGCGCGCAGGTGTCCCCCGGTGGCGCGGTGAATGCCAACGATTCTATCTTTTTCAGGAAACAGCCGGTATCGATGGTCCCGGTATCACCGTCATCCCCCGCCTGCGAGTAGACATCGAACGCCGCATATTTCACGAGCGCATCGATACCGTTCACTATCGCCGTGTCGAGTCCGTTGCCATTCTCGTCGATGCTGTACATGAGGGTGGTCCGTCCCGCCCCGGCGCATTCGGGTACCGTTGCCCCGGTGGAGTCGGAAAGTTCGGTCAACTGTGTCTGCGCCGTCGTCCCGTCATAGCCGCCGGTCGAGAAAACGGTGAGGACCTTTATCCCCTTTCCTTCCAGCGAGGCGAGCGTCGTCGCCTTGTCGGCCCCCCGTTCGTGCGACGAGGCGTCGGTTATGTGGACCGCCATCGGTATGGCCGCCTGACGCCACTGGCCGTTGAGCGCGAGATTGTAGAGCGAGAAGTATCCCGCTTCGGGACCGTCGCCGCCGAATTCGGCCGTCAACCCGTTCACCGCGAGTTGCGAGGTCATGGTATCGGTCGTTGGATCGTTCTGGATGAGCGATGGCTCGTACTCGTCCTTGAACTGGGCCACGCCGAATGCGCTGTCCGATATCTTAAGCCGTATCTGCGGGATGATGGTGCTGGAGAGCGATTGCTTGAGGTTGTACAGTTCGCCGTCCATCGAACCGGTGGTGTCGATGTTGAAAAAGACATCTGCCTTCTGCACCGAGGGGGTGAATGTTAGGATGTCGGTCTTTTCGGGCTTCTGGTACGGCAGTTCGAAATAGAAATCGATGCCGGCGACATCGGTGACGCCATTCGCCCCGTCGCACACCTTCGAGCCGACCGCCGCCTCGGCCAGATCGCTGAATCCGTCGCCATCGACATCAGCCCACACGCGACCATCTTTCTGCAGGTTCGGACATATCGCCTCCTGATCATCGCCGAGCCCGTCGCCGTCGCTGTCGGTGTCGATGAAATCATAACGGTCATCGCTGTCGGTGTCGGCCGGGGCGACCGCCGCGTCGGGCGGCGTCTTGCAGTCGGGCTGGCCGTCCTGATCGATATCCTTGAAAGTCTTACCATTCTTCTCGATGCAATCGGAGATCCCGTCACCATCGGCATCGAGGTCGAGATAGTTGGGAATCGTGTCGCCGTCGGCATCTTTCACCCCCTCGTAGAGATCGCCGATGCCATCGCCGTCCGAGTCGATATCGCAATAATCGGGGGTGCCGTCGCCATCGCTATCGACCGGTTCGGTCAGATCGCTTCCCGCCTCGACCGCATCGGAAATGCCGTCGTTATCACTGTCCTTATCGCGGTAGTCGAGCGTTCCGTCATTGTCGGCATCGCCTACCCCTTCGACCGCATCGGGTATGCCGTCGTTGTCGCTGTCATCGTCCTTAAAATCGGGGGTGCCGTCCTTGTCGGTATCGACCGCCACGCCGCCCGGCTTTTCGACCGCATCGGGAATACCATCGCCGTCATGGTCGCCGGGAAGCAGAGAATCGTCGTCCGAAAGGAGGTCGTCGGGGAACAGGGTATCGTCGTCGGGGATGATCTGATCGGACAGATCCGTCTGATCCGACTGATCGGTCTGATCATCGTCCTTGTCGGGCAGGCCGGTGTCCTCGTCGACCGCGAGGTCGACGTTGTCGGTGACGCCGTCCTGATCTGATCCGACCGGTTTGCCGTCGTCGCACGCGGCGATAAAGAGCAGGAACAGCGCCGTCATCGGGAGAGCGAGATATCTCATTATTCCCTCCTTCACGGCAACACGATGCGGATGCGCAGCCACGCATCGGCGAGTTGGGTAGGATTGTAGTCCCATATCCATTTGGGCTCGTTCCCAGCGATAGCGTCGGTATAATAAGGCTCGAATGCGGTAGGACACCGTTCGTACTTTGTCAGGCCACAAGCGCCGCCCCACCACGGATCGGTCCCGAGGTTGCCGTAGACCGACGGATCGGTGCCGCTCGTACCCGCCAATATCGCGGGACCCCAGTCGCTGTCGTCGAACCACTTGTCGCACCAATCGGCGTTGGGCGTCGGGACCGCCTCGGGAAAGTAACGCCACAGAGCATCGTCCCATTCGTCATCAAGCGACGTGTAGGCTATCCCGTCATCCGGCGGCATGACCCCATCCGAAATTATGATGGTGCCGTTGACCTGAATGGTCGCGACAAAGGCCGATATCGCAAGACCCACATCTTTGCCGTGGATGCCGATGACATTGGTCCCCGACTCCAGCACCAGTTTCGGGCCGCCGTAGGTGTCGGCGCGGGCCCAATCGCCGTAGTTGCCGCCGAATTCGTCTTGATCGAACTGCGTTCCGTTGGCGCAGAGCTCCACCAGTTCGTCGTCGACCGACAGGGTCATCGTCGCCTGATATTCCTTGCGGTTGTCGCAGTCGTAATCGGCCGCTTCCTGATGGATCGTCGAGCCGGGATAGATGTTCAGATCGCCATCATTACAGTCCAAAAGCCCGTTGGGGCAGATCGTTGGGATGCCGTAGACCTCCATGGTGATATCGCACCAGCCATCGCCGTCGTCGTCGCACCCTTCGTCGATGAGGGTGTCGCCGTCGTTGTCGATGTTATCGCATGTCTCAAGCGGCGGGATGATGTCGGCATCGTTGGCCTCGCCGTCGCTGTCGAGCATTTCAAGGACGCATTCGCCGCTTTCGCAGGAGTATCCCTCCTCACAGAAATAGGGTTTCCATACGCCGTCGGTGCAGGTGATGGCGATATCCCTTCCGAATTGGCAGACCTTCTTCCCTTCCTCGGCGCAGGCGGTCCCCGACAGGGAGCGGGCGCAGACCGACGACGCCTCGTTAAACTCGGGAAGCGGGCCGCCGAACGGGACGCAGACATACCCCAGATCATCGCGACAGTCGGCATCGGTAGCACAATTCACTTCCAGACAGAGCCATTCTCCCTGATAGCCGAAATCTTCGATATCGGGACCGCAGGCATATTCTTCGGTGAAAATGTACGGCGCGCAGACATTGTCGGGCACACTGCAATCGCCGTGAGAGCCGCAGTTCTTCTCGAAACAGAGCGGCAGGATCAACTGGTCGCTGTCGTCGATAAGGCTGTCCTCATCGAACGGTTCGTCAGTCAGCAAACTGTCGTCATCGCCGCCCAGCGTATTATCTCGTCAGGCAACACGGTTTCATCCGGCTGTCCATCGTCCTTGGGGTCGCTTTCGTCCTTTTCTCCATCAACATCGGCCAATCCATCCACCGAATCGGCATCAAAACTGTCGCCGTCGATCGGCAGATCGGCATCGCCGGAAAGGCCATCATCGTGAGGAGCCGTGTTTTTAGTGTCGCAGGAAACGAATAAGATGCCGATAAATAAGATCGTTGTGAAGATCCGGGACATCGTCGATCCCTCCCATCCGCTGTTTCATGGCGCAATTATCTTGGATTTATGCCGGAAAGTCAACCAAAAAGGCAATTCACCGTTTCTGCATCATCTTGCCGTCGTTCTTGACGATGGTGCGGGCCGGGATGACGCCGCGGACGCTGGTGAGCGGGTAGATGACGCACTCCTTCCCGACGATGGTGCCGGGGTTGAAGACGGTGTTACAGCCTGCCTCGGTGTGGTCGCCGATGATGGCCGAGAACTTCCGCAGGCCGGTGTCGATGAAGCCCTCTTTCGTCTTCACCGAGACATTTCCCGGCACCGATTTGACGTTCGACAGGATGACCCCCGCCCCGATGTGCGACTTATAGCCCATCACCGAATCGCCGACATAGTTGAAATGCGGTATCTGTACCGAGTCGAAAATGAACGAATTCTTTATCTCGCATGAATTCCCGATGACGCAGCCGTTGCCGATGATGGCGCTACCGCGGATGAAGGCGCCGTGCCGTATCTCGACCTTCTTCCCGATGATCGCCGGGCCGCTGACCGACGCGGTCGGCGGGATGACGGTCCCCTCGCCCAACCACAAATCGGGCGCTGTCTCGCGGTATCCGGCGGCGATGAGGCGCGGACGGGCCGCCTTGATATAGTCCGTTATTTTGGGCAATATCTGCCATACATATTCCACGCCGTCGAAGATCGAACTGAATTCGCTCTTGGAAAGATCGAAATACTCGGTCGGCTTGAACATGGTCCCCTCCTCCGTTATATCATCGAAAATATGGTCTGCGGCACCCAGATGAACAGCTGGAATATCCACTGCGCCGGCATCAGAAGGAACTTGATCAGATCGGTCACCAGCAGGAAGATGAGGATGAAGAAACCGTAGCGTTCGACCTTCATGAAGAATTCGTCGTATTTGTAGGGGGTGAACCCCATCAGTATCTTTGAACCGTCGAGCGGCGGTATCGGGATAAGGTTGAAAATGGCGAGATAGATGTTTATCCAGACCAGCGCGCTCATCAGCCACAAAACAAAATCGTTCGGGAAGAACATCTGCGAACCGACCAGCAGGAACGAGGCGGCAAAGGCGAGTATGAAGTTCGACGCCGGACCGGCGAGCGCCACCTGCATCATCCCCTTGCGGACATTGATATGCTGGTAGAAATTATAGGGATTGACCGGGACCGGTTTGGCCCAGCCAAAGACAAAGCCGCCGGCGATGATGCCGATGAGCGGGATAACGATGGTGCCAAGGATATCGATGTGATGTATCGGATTGAGGGTAAGACGCCCCATCACCTTGGCGGTCTGATCGCCCAGCTTCGAGGCGACCCAGCCGTGCGACACCTCGTGTATGACGATGCTGAACAGCACCGGCACCACCCATATCAGGATCTGCATCAGTTTGTCGTTATCCATTATCGCTTCCTCCGTTCTTCATCCGTTTACGCGGATGGAGTTTGTTGAATTCGTTCTTGATGTGCTGCTGTTCGACATGGGTGTAGATCTCGGTGGTGTTGATGCTCGCGTGCCCCAGCAGCATCTGGAGCGACCGCAGATCGGCGCCTCCTTCCAACAGATGGGTCGCGAAGGTGTGGCGCAGTTTATGGGGAGAGATGTCCTTGTCGATGCCCGCCAGTTTCGCGTATTCCTTGAGTTTCTTCCATATCCCCTGCCGCGTGAATTTCTTGCCGTTCTTGTTGAGGAACAGGATGTCGTTCCACGCCCCCGGCTTCATCAGTTTGTGGCGCATCGCCCCGACATAGGTCTCGAGATAGCGCGCCGCGTCGTCGCTGTAGGGCACCACCCGCTCCTTCGACCCTTTGCCGAAGACGCGGATGATCCGGTCGGCCGGGTAGATGTCGCCCAGTTTCAGGTTGACCAGTTCCGATACCCGCAGCCCCGACGAATAGAACAGTTCAAACATCGTCCGGTCGCGGTATCCCGGCTCGGTCGCGGTGTCGATGGCGCCCAAGAGCGCCTGCATCTCTTCGATCGAGAGGAATACCGGCAGAGTGCGCGCCAGTTTGACCGGCTCCATCGCCTCGATGAGTTCCGAGGAGAGTTTCTCGCGCTCCACCTGAAAGCGGAAAAAGCCGCGCAGGGCCGATATCTTCCGGGCGAGCGACCGGTCCTTGAGCTTGAGGTCCTTCGATATCTCGACGAGGTAGTCGGTCAGCGTCACCGGATCGAGCGTCGAGAGGGTTTTTCCCGCCGTATCGAGGTGAGCGAAGAACTGTTCGAGGTCGCTTTCGTAGGCCGATACGCTGTTCTTCGACAGCCGTTTCTCTATCTTGACGAAATCGAGATATCTGCGGAGTTCCTTGGCGTCGTCGGGCTGCATCACGCTACTCGCCAGAGCTTATCGCCCGTCCGCACCTTCGAGCCGATGGCCATGAGCGGTTCGCCCGCCAGCGCCGCCGGAACGACCACGATGATGGTCGATCCCATGTCGAAACGGCCCACTTCGGCCGACTGCGGCAGGTCCGTGTTCACCGGATGCCATTCCCCCGCCGTCGGAATATCGCCCGCGACGGTGGTGATACTGCCGACGAAGGTCGCGCCGACGGCGATATAGTACCAGTCGTGGCCGGTGGTGTTGAATTTCAAGGTCACCCGCTCGTTGCGGACGAACAGGTTGTCGATGTTATTGACCGAAAGACGGTTGACCGGATAGAGCCGCGCCCCGTCACGACGGGCCGCGACGAGTTTCCCGCCCATCGAGAGGTGGTAGCGGTGGTAATCGTGCGGCGAAAGGTAAAGCACCGCGACGCGCCAGCCGGCCGCAAGGTCGAGCGGCTCTCCCACCAGTTCGGTGAGGCGGTAGTCGCGTCCCTTCACCTGCGTCGCCGTGTCCTCGTGGACCGTTTCGCAGACCGTCAGCACGCTGTCGGCCGGGGCGAGAAAGTGGGCCGCGTCGGTCGGTATTGTCCGCTTCGCCGGGTCGAGCGGTCGCGCGAAGAATGCGCCGAGACTGCGGTAGTCGTCGGGGGTTCCCTGATAGTCGTCCATCGTTATGGCGTAATGGCGCATGAAGAGCGCGATCACCCGCCGAACGAGCCAGCGGGGCCGTTCGATGCGGACGAGGCGGCCGTAAAAACGGCTCAGGCACGGGAAAGATATGCTGAAGAGGAACATGCTGGTCAGCATAGGCGCTATCCTAGAACGAAAGGGTCAGGTTGGCGTAGACCCCTTTACCATCGGTGGTCGCGGCGAATTTCGGGACGGTGCTCTTTTCCTCGGTCAGGAGCATCAGGATGCCGCCGGTCAGGGCAAGGATGCCGCCCGCGACATAGGAAACGGTGCGGGTCGCCGCATAGCTCTTGCCGTCGGCGAGATGGCTGTCGGCCCGCGCGGTATAATCGATCTTGGTCTCTCCCGCCGCGATGGCCGCCTTCATCTTGGCCTCGCTCATCATCGAATCGTATTTGTCGTATTCGCTGTCGGCCGCCGCGTTGAAGGCTATACCCACTATAAAGATAAGGGCGCCGCCGCCGGCCAGCCCGACACCGTGCCACAGGTAGGGATGGGTCGTTTCGACGTTTTTGGTCAGCGATACGTCGTCGCCGGCCTGCGCGGTGAACGGCAGTGTGACCAGTACCATCAGTAGAATCAAGGTAATGAAACGGTACATGATATCTCCTTCAACAAGTTGCCGGGGCGATTATATACGCTTTTCCCCACGGAGCAATAATAATCGGGAAAACTTTTCGCTTCTTGACATCCCCTTCCCTCTGCGTTAGGCTCCTTCCGGTTGATTTCAAAATGATGGGAGGATGCCATGCCGAAAGTCGTCATTGCCGCCATTCTGCTGCTGACGAGCGCCACCGCCTTCGCCTTCTACGACCAGCCCGCCTTCACCTATGAAGGGGCCTACGACTACTTCATCATCTCCAAGTCGCTCCTCGCCGACAATCAGGCGCAATCCTACGAGGACGGCGTCCATCAGGGCGACACATCGCTCGGTATCGCTGGAACCACCGCGGTGCTGGGATCGGAAGATATCCCGCCCGACGCCGTGGTCGAGAAAGCGATGCTGCTATGGGTCGTCTCGAAGGATGACGCAGACAAGAACGCCTTCGGCGACAACACCGTGACGCTGATCACTCCCGACGGGACCGAACACGAGGTGGCGGCGACGCAGGCGGGCAATTCGGCATCGCCCGACACGCTCGAATTCGAATCGCACTGGGAATCGGGCTATTACTATTACCTCTACCGCGTCGATGTGACCGATATCATGAAGCTCTATCAGGAAGGCGACCCCGATTCGCCCGATCAGTTGTCGCTCACCGGCGACTATACCGTCAAAGGGGTCGACGACATCTACGACTGCATCGCCGATTCCAACCACGCCTACTGCTCGTCGGCCTCGATGGTGGGCGGCTGGCAGCTCATCCTCATCTACGGATCGAAGCAGATAGCGCGCAAACGGCTCTACTTCTACTACGGCATGGAGTGGAGTTCGGGGACCACCTTCAACCCGCTGACCATCCACATCACCGGCTTCGAGCTGCCCGATCAGGCGGCGGTGAAACTGTCGGTGGTGACCAGCGACGGCGACGATGTCGATTCGGCCAAGGAATTCCTCCGCATCAAGGGCAATCTGACCGCCAACAATCCGTTGATCCTCGCCGACCAATGCAACCCGCCCGACCTTCCTTTCAACAATAAATACCTTAATTATAATTATAAAAAGGAACCGACCGCCGAATGTATCGTCGAATTCTCGCTCGATGTCGACACGTTCCTCTTGCAGTACGACCCGAACGATACGCAGGGACTCATCAACGAGCACATCAAGTACGGCACCACCGCGTTCGATTTCCAGATAGGGACCGGCTCCGACATCCTGCTGACCAACTACATGATGATGTCGGTGGACACCAAGCTCCCCGCATTCGATATTCCGGCCATGGATGAAAAATATCTGCTGACCAATTCGCAGAGTCCCGACAATATCTGTCATGACCGGGTCAGCGCCTACGAAATATGGGTGGAGAACCACGGTCAAGAGACGGCATCGATGGTGATGGTACAGGACACTATGCCGGCCGGGCTCAAATATATAGCCGGATCGACCCAAATAGACCGCACCGGCACCGGTACCTGTTACGAACCGGTCGATGACGTGAACGGCGAATCGCCCCTCTTCGGCGGTATGCTCGTCGCCGACACGCTCGATATCTGTCAGGACGAGGTGAATTGTCCGCGCATCCTGCTTCGTTTCAAGATTCAGCCGCAGGAGGGTTTGCCGAAGAACACCTCTTTCAAAAACACCGCCCGCATCTGGGATGCCGTGGTCGGTGAAGCGGCCGCCTACCTGAGCAATCAAGGGCTCCCGCTCCGCAGTTTCTTCGACCAGTCATGTCCCGATACGGTGACCGATCCTTATCCGCCCGACACCACCTGCGGCGAGATTCCCGTCACCGACGACGACCAGACCAACGATGACGATGCCACCATTCCCGACGGCGCAGTGGATACCGGGTCTGGTGACAGCGGCGGAGAGTCCCCCGATGATGATGGACTGCTTTTCGAAGAAGAAAACGGTTGCGGCTGTTCGCTCGTAATGTAGGGCAGTTCTAAAATTTTAGTTGAAAAAATAACGGGTTCGTGTAGACTGAACCCAACACAAAGCTTTTTTGAGGAGGTTCTCATGGTTCGTTTTGTTTATGCATGGATCGTTGCGGCGTTCCTGTTCCTTGTCGCCTGCGATAGTGTGAAACAGGCTATCCCCGATGACGACTTGAGCGGCACTGACAATAATATCTCCGGCGATATCGATCAAAGCGGGCTACCCGACAGCGACAAACCGCTTGTCAAGGACGATGCCGCGATAACCGATGACGCGGTGGTCGTTGACGACAGCGATGCCGTTCAGCCCGAGGAAGACGGAACTTCCCTCGACAACGATACCGTATCGCCTGATGGGAACTCCGACAGCATAACGACCACTGATGAAGATGCGATAATGCCCACCGATGTCGATGAGGCGGGCACCGACACCCTTGTCGATGAAACCGCAGACGAGGCGGCCGACGAGGTGGTCGATGACTATACACCACAGGTCGATCAAGATGTGGTGGTCTGGGAGAATCTTGACGAAGATGACGATGGCATACTCAACGGCGTCGAAGGGCTGGGCGATGCCGATGGTGACGGCACTGCGAACTATCTCGATACCGATTCGGACGACGACGGCATCCCCGATATGTACGAAGGAGACACCGATTTCGAGAGTGACGGCGTGCCGAATTTCCTTGATACCGACAGCGATAATGACGGCTTTGTCGACTCGGTCGAATACGGCGGTTCCGCCGGATCGGCGCCGATAGACAGCGACGGCGACGGCTACATGGATTTCGTTGATACCGATAGCGATAGTGACGGCTTGACCGATTCCGTAGAGATCTACTGTGCTAACATCGCTAAAGATTCTCGCACTTATCTTGATACCGATGGGGACGGCTACGATGATTTGGCAGAAAAAGCCGTTGGTAGTGACTTATGCGACCCACTTGTCGGGGTCAAGGATTTTGTCGATTTCTACTTTGTCCTCCCCTATCAGGATCCCGAGAAAACCGATGTCCTCACCTTTGCTCCGACAGTTCGCAAGACCGACATATTTTTTAATGTCGACACAACGTACTCAATGAGCGAAGAAATCAACAATCTCAAGACAGGCCTCTCTACCATCATGACCGAAACAAAAAATCGTGTGAGCGATAGCGCCTTTGGCGTCTCTCATTTTGAAGATTTCCCCATCTGTGATTTTGGCGCAAGCAGTGATGTTCCTTGGGAATTGCTCCAAAGCCCAACCACGAATGCGACAACAGCACAAAATGGCGTGAACGCACTCTCGCTAGGGGACGGTCTCGATATACCGGAATCAGGTTATGAGTCACTTTACCAACTCGCCACGGGCGCTGGAGGTTCAGTCTCTTATTCTTCCGGTAGTGGATGCGATAGTTGTTCCGGTAGCGGGTCCATTCCGGCATATACCGGTGGTGGTCTTGGTGGCGTTGGTTTCCGCTCAGGGTCTATTCCCATTGCCTTGCACATTACTGACGCTCCTAGCCATACGCCCGTTTCCGGTTCTTCGGGAATGCATTCTCGAGACGAAACGATAACCGCCCTTAATGCGCTAGGCGTTCGTACGATAACTGTGCAACCGGGGACTGACACCGATGCAACGCCTCAACTTAATGACATTTCCGATTCGACTGGAGCAAAAGTTCCTGTCTGCGCATTCAAGACCGGCGTTTCTTCTTGGCGATGCGGCGATAGCAAATGCTGTACTCTTTCCGGCGGCTCCGTTAATCCGACTGGTGGTCAATGTACACTACGCTACCAAATCCCGGCAGACGGTAGCGGCCTTGGCACATCGGTCGTTGATGGGATCGATGCCGTTGTGAAATATGCGACATTCAACGTTCTTTCCCTTGGCAAGGACGACGGTGATGGACTCACCATCGACACTGCCTGTTTCCTCAAGAAAATAGAATCGCTTCAGTTCGTCAGCCCCCCTGATGAGCCCGAAAAAAGTTGTGCTCCGACAGCACAGCCGGCAGCCTATAACGGATCGGCATACAACAACGGCTTCAGCAATTTTGCTACGGGCACTTCAAGTCCGGCAAAGGTGGGGTCAAAATTACTTTTCACCGTCCATGCTCAGAATGACACCTGTTTCGAACCGACCTCGACCGCTGCGGTTGTTTTCACCGCTTATATTGACATTCTTGATCAAGTCACCGGCGCTGTTCTCGATACGCAGACCGTTACCATCATCGTGCCGGGTAAAAAGGATTGCGGAAGCGGCGGCGAAGGCGGCTGCTAAGGCTTTTTTCTCTTCTTAGGTCAATCCCGCCAGTATCGTCAACAGCCCCAGCGTTGCGTGCGAGAGCATGATGCCCCATAGATTGCGTATTCGCCAGTAGATGATCCCCCACGCAATGCCGATAGCGAAGGTCAGCGGTATCATGAACGGTTTATGAAAAATGATGTGCAAAAAGGCGTAAGCCACCGTCGAGATAAGGACCAGCCAGAACCCGTGCCGGATACCCGACCTTTCCATGAGCGGGAACAAAAGACCTCGGTAGAGAAATTCCTGCGACGGGCACGAAAGAAATATATAGAACAGCGGGAACCAGTAGCTGCGCGGCAGATGCGGCTTGGCAAGAAGTCGATCTCCGGCAAGAAGCAGAACCACCGTGATCGCCAACAGCATGATGACGAAATTCAGGAAAAGCGAGCGCCCCAATCGTTCGACGGTAAAGCCCAGTTCTTTCCGAGATAAACCGGAGGCCCATGCATATATCCCCGCCCCTATCGACCAACAGACGAAGAGGGCCATGAATTCTTTGAAATGAGAAAAGAAATATCTGCTCCCAAGACCGAATTTGATGAAAGTCACCGGCACAATATAGATAACCGCGAGTTCAAGCGCGAATCGCCGGGGTCCCGGCTCTTTCCAGAAACGCCATTCCATGCCGTCATATTACCTATTTTCTTTTCTATTGCAACCGAGCCCACTTTGGAGTAGAATCGCCCCGTTGTGAAAGTTGGTCAACGCCTGTAAGGAGAAATCTTATGACGCGCCTGTTCGTCATCATCATTGCTTTGTTGTTCGTCGCCGCCTGCGATAGCGTCGTGCGGCCCATCCCGCGGATCGACAAGGACACCGTAGCGACCGCCGATGAGGATGAGATCGCCGTTACCGATGATGATATCTCTTCCGACGAGACGCAGATCGACGATAACATCCCGGATGATCAGATTGTCGATGATCCGCTCCCCGATGAGACCGTCGATACGTCGATCCCCGACGATGCCACCGACGATACGGTCGATGACCCCTTTCCCGACGATACGACCGACAACCCGCTCCCGGACGATCCGGTCATTGACGACGCCACCGACGACACGATCGATGATCCGGTCATTGATGATCCAATCGTCGACGACACCACCGATACGCCGGTGCCGGACGATACGACCGACACGGCGATCCCCGACGACATGACCGATGATACCACTACTGACACGTCGGTGACCGACGATACCGCCGACGATGCCTCCCTTCCTGACCAAGACACGGTCGGCGACACCACACCGCCGACGATACTCGGCACCCTGCCGCAGGATGAGGCGACCGGCATACCGGTCGACACCACCATCGAGATACAATTCTCCGAACCGCTCGACGAGGCGACCCTGACCGGATCGTTCGAACTCACGTTGAACTCGGCGCCGGTGGCTGTGGCTACTGATTGGCGTAGCGGTGATAACACCGTGATCCTGACCCCCGACACATCCCTGACGCCGGGCGCCAACTACACCGTCACGGTGAAGACAACGCTCACCGACTTGGCCGGGAACTCTTTTGAGCCCGAATACATCTTCGAGTTCACCATCTCTCTCTGTGGCAACGGTATCCCCGAACTGGGCGAACAGTGCGATCTCGGCGGCGGCAACGGCAGCTGTTCGGTCTGCACCGCCGCCTGCGTCACCAAGCCGGCCAACTTCTGCGGCGACGGCTTCATCTGCGACACCGAACAGTGCGAAACGGGTCAGACGGCAACCTGCGCCGCGGCGCTCGGCGACGCCAATGCCCTCGGAACCGCCCCCTGCAACGGCACCTGCGGCGGCTTCGCGACCGCCAGCAACTGCACCAGAACATTCAACTGCGCCGCCAAACCGGCCAACAGCGAGTGGAACACCGTCGACCACTACCACCAGACCTGGAACGGTTCCGCGTGGATGCCGGCCGATGACGCGACGACCGAATTCAATACGATTCCCAGCACGGAGAGCTGTCGCTACACATGTGCCGCCGGCTATGTCTGGAACGGCATTCAATGCGTCGTCAAACCGCCGAACTGCGGCAATGGCACTCCCGATGCCGGGGAACAGTGCGACGACGGCAACGGCGTCAACGCCGATTCCTGCAAGAACGACTGCACGTACAACACCTGCGGCGACGGTGTCGCCGGCGGCAGCCTGCCGACGCTTATCCACAACTTTGAAAGCGGCGTCATGCCCACTACCGGCGTCACCAACGGGACCCCCGGCTGGGCGATCTCAACGACACAGAAAAGAGGCTCCTATTCCATTCGTTCAGCGACCATGGGCAACAACGCCAACGCGACCATCACCTTCGCCGGCCTGAGCGACGGTTCCATCTGTTACTATCGCGCCGGCTCCTCCGAGACCGGCTATGATTATTTCACCGTCACCATCGACGGGACCGAAAAGGAGAAACTGAGCGGACTCAATCAGACCTGGACACAGATGTGCTGGCCCGTTACGCCGGGAGTCAGCCATACCGTTCAGTTCCGGTTCGCCAAGGATAACTGGGCCACCGAGGGCTGGGACGCGTGGTACATCGACGATCTCAGCTTCTCCAGCGGTGCCACCGAACAGTGCGATGACGGTAATGCCGTCAACGGCGATGCCTGCAAGAACGATTGCACCTTCAATACCTGCGGCGACGGGGTGGTCTACACCGGCATAGAGACCTGCGACATTACCGGTATCGCATGTTCCACACTGCTCTCCGTTCCCGCCGCCACCGGCACCGCGCCGTGCAACGCCAACTGCACCGGCTACATTCCCGTCGGCAACTGCACCAAGACCAATACCTGTCCCGCTAAACCGGCGACCGGCACTTCATGGAATACCGTGTCGAGCTACCCCCAGTCCTGGACCGGTTCGGCATGGGACCCCGTTGACGACACGACCACCACCTACAACGCGACCGCCAGTGCCACCGATTGCCGCTTTACCTGTGCGACCAAGTACGCTTGGAGCGGTACCGCCTGTGTGACGACCGATCCCCTTGAACTGACACTTCAGCAGATCAACAAACAGAACATGGTCGACGATGTCACCTATCTCGCCTCCTCATCCTGCGCCGGCCGCAATAACAATACGACCGGTAGTACCAATGCGCGGAGCTACATCATCGATGAAATGACGGCGATGGGGCTTGCCGGCGGCGGGACGAGCGGTGGATGGACGCAGCATTTCTCCTATACCTGTTCGGGTAAAACAGTGACCGGTGACAACATCGTCGGATTCCTGGAGGGAAGCGATGCCACGCTCAAGAGCGAATATCTCGTCATCGGGGCCCACTACGACCATCTCGGCACCACATCGACCTCCTATTATCCCGGCGCCGACGACAATGCATCGGGTGTCGCGTTGATGCTCGAGGTCGCCCGCGCCCTGAAGCGGATACAGCCATATCTCGATCGTTCGGTCATCTTCATCGGTTTTGACGCCGAAGAGGATGGCCTGTGCGGTTCTGAATATTACACCGCTCACCCGCTCTACACGCTGGCCGACACTGTCTACATGCTCGATCTGGACATGGTTGGCTACCTGCGCAACAATGCGGTTGAATTGACCGATGCCAATGGTTCGACCTGGGGCGTGACCATGCTTTCGACGCTCGCCGATAAATATGGGATCAACGAAAGTTTCGAGGACTGCGGCTATGAATGCTCCGACCATGCCCCTTTCAACAACGCCGGCGTTCCGAACGTTATGATAACGACCGGGCTGGAGGATGTATACCACAAGACGACCGATACTTCGAACCTTGTCAACTATGATGGGATGGTGCCCTTGACCTCCTATGTCACCGAATTCGCCTACGAGGTCAATGTCCACACCGCGCCATTCCTTCTCTACGCACCGTTCGAAGCGCCGCAGATCTGGCAGCCGCGTGAATTCCGCGACCACGGCATCCTGCCGGCCAATACGCCACGCGACTAAGAATTAAGGATTATTCGACCGGCGGTTTTCCGCCGTTCCTGACCGACTTCTTGAGTTTATCCCAGTAGGCCTTGAGTTTCCCTTCGTAGCCGATGTCGGTCGGCTCGTAGAATCTCTGCGGCTCGGCCCCTTCGGGGAAGTAGCGGACATCGACCCAGTGGCCGGGGAAGTCGTGCGGATAGCGGTAGTCGGCCCCCTCCTCTTCCGGCGCGAGCGAGGTCGAATTGACCAGATACTGCGGCGGCTTCAGGTCGGGATGTTCGCGGACGAACTCCTTCGCCTTCTTGAGGGCGAGGTACGAGGCGTTCGATTTGGGCGCGGTGGCGAGATAGGTCACCGCGTGGGCGAGGATGAGTTCCCCCTCCGGCAGTCCGACATGACGGAAGGCATGGAGCGCCGCCACGGCCAATTCCAGCGCGCGCGGATCGGCGTTGCTGATGTCTTCTGAAGCGAAGATTATCATCCGGCGGATGAGGAACAGCGGGTCATCGCCCGCGTCGAGCATCCGGATGAGATAATAGAGCGCCGCATCGGGGTCGGAACCGCGCAGGCTCTTGATGAAGGCCGATATGAGCCGGTAGTGGTAGTCGCCCTTCTTGTCGTACTTATCGGGGTTCAGGAGCACCTTACGCGCCGTCTCCCACGCGATCTCCTTGGTCTCCGAGAGATAAAAGGCCGATTCGAGGATGGAGAGCGCTATCCGCAGATCGCCCTGCGCCTCGTCGGCGAGCGCCGCGAGCGTCTTGTCGTCGGCTTTCGCGCCGAGATGGTCGAGCCCCCGCTTCAACACCGCGACGGTATCGCCGACGCCGATCGGCTCGAACCGCATCGCCCGGGTCCGCGACAGGAGCGCGTTGTTGACATAGAACGAGGGGTTCTCGGTGGTCGCGCCGATGAAAATGACGCCCCCCTCCTCTATCATCGGCAGGAAGATGTCCTGCTGTGCCTTGTTGAAACGGTGCAACTCATCGACGAAGACGATCTGCCGTTGGGCGAAGAGCGTTCCCTTTTCGGTGTAGACCCGCTTTTTTATCTCGACGGTGGAGTCCTTCACTCCCGAGAAATAATAGATCTTTGCCTTGAACAGTTCGGCGGCGATGCGGGCGACCGTCGTCTTGCCGGTCCCCGGCGGGCCGTAGAATATCATCGAAGGAAGGAATCCCTGCGCGAGGAACGAAGAAACGAGTTTGGTGATGTGCCCCTGCCCGACCACCTCGTCGAGGTTTTGCGGGCGCAGAGCGGTCGCTAAGGGCTGATTCATCGGCTATTTGTCATCGGGGCGCTCTTTCTGCCACCGTTTGAACGGATCGTTCTCCTTGGTCTTCTGGAGCCGTTTCTCGCGCGCCGCCGCGATCTCCTCCTTGGAAACGAAGCGATCCTTGGTGACGGCCGGGACCACGAGCACCGCCTTCCGTTCGACATAGGAAAGTTCGGTCGCGACCTTCGCGCCGTCCGGCGCTATCTTGTTCTTCGTTTCGAACTCGACCAGCGCCGTCAGTATCTCCTGCCGCGTCATCGGATCTCCGGTCGCGGTCAATTTCGTGAGATATTCCGCCGTCCGGGGATCGTTATCGAATTTCCCGGTCTGGACAACATCCTGCCGGGCGACAACGACATACGGAGTTCCGGGGAAATTCTTCTCGAAAAGCTGCCGCTCTTCCGGCGCGGCGATGAAAAGAGCATAGGCATCCATGCGCGCCGTCACCGCATCGGCCGCTATGGTCAGCGCGGCCAGATTGTGCTTCGTCGGCAGTCCGGTGCGCCAGTCTATCGGCATCGGGTAGAAACGGCCATCCTGTACCACCACATCCTCGTTGATGCGGGCGACGGCCCACGATCCCTTTTCTTCCGCCAGTTTCACCGCTCCCAGCGACCGGTCGCCGAGCAGGACCTGCGGATCGTCGACGCTGATGGTCCAGCGGACATATTCTTTGGGCAGGCTCCACATACCGTGACGGTCGCCGTAATAGATAAGGTATTTCATCTGCGTGGGCAGTTTCGCCCGCAGATTGTCAAGGAACAGCGCCTCGCGGAAGAATTTCAGACGGATCCGGACATTCGCCGATGCGATGCGGACCGTTTTATTCTCATCGTCGATCTCTATCGCCGATGGCTTTGCATAGGGTATGAAATCCTTCAGGCTCTTCATGTCGGGAAGGAACCGGTCCTTGGCAAGTATCTTTTCAAGCCGGGCCAGATCCTCTTCCTTCTTCTTCTTCTCCTCGGCGGCGAGTTCGGTCTTTTTCGTCCGCAGTTCCTGCGTTATCGCGAAATGCTGCTCTTTGGCCTTTTTCCAGTTCTCATAGCGATGCACCGCGATATCCCAGAAATCGAAAATGTCGCCCGCCGCGATGTTGTAGAGGCTTTTCTCGGAATGATCCTTCGCCTGCTTCAGGAGGGCGAAAAGCCGCGGCTCGGCCGACAGGTCGATCGCCCGGTGCTCCCCTTTTTCATCCTTGCGGTTGATGATATCCTCGAAGGCGAGCAGTTTATCGGTCTCATCCTGCGCCGCGCGAATGAACGACGGGAAGGTCTTGCCGTAGAACTCCGAACCGAGATCCTGCGACCGGATCATGAGCGGGATATCGTAGACCTTGTATTTGACCGGCTCGGCGACAAAGAATTCTTTCATCGACTCGGCGTATTTCTTGGCTCCCGCCATGCGATCCCCACCTTCAAAAGCGCCGTACTGCCGGAAGAAGAGGAACATGACGAATGCGCCGACGAGGAACACGAAGGTGAATACTCTGCCGGTGGAAAATACAGAACCGCCCCTCGCGGCGGCGGCTCTAGTTCTTTTTTCGAGAACCATCGGACTACTTGTCCTCGATGATCTCGAGGACGACCTTCTGCCCGTGACGGCTGGCCACGGCCGAAAGAAGGACGCGCAGGGCATTCGCGGTACGGCCGCTCTTGCCGATGACCTTGCCGACATCTTCCTTGGCAACGCGCAACTCGATGATGGCGGTACTTTTCCCTTCGATGAAACTCACATCGACCTCGTCGGGATTGTCGACCAGTCTCTTGGCGATCTCAGCGATAAATTCCTTCATCTCCACCTCCGTCAGAACGTCAATCAGCAGATGCGGGAAGCAAGATTGTTCCCCGGGTCAACGGGTCAATTCTATCCAATCGGTATTTTTTTTCAATTAAATCGTATTTTTTGACTCTTGTCCCTCTTTTTGGCATAGTTCATTTTTCGGCTGCGATCGGAGGATATCACCGTGACGGACATCATCATCGCAATCATACTCGGCATCATCGAAGGGATAACCGAGTTCCTCCCCGTCTCCTCGACCGGCCATCTCATACTCGCCAACGAATTCTTCACCTTCGCCGATCCGATATTCGCCGCGATGTTCGACATCGTCATCCAATCGGGCGCCATCCTGTCGGTCATCCTTTATTTCCGCCACCGCCTTCTGCCGGTCGGCGCTCCGGATCACCGCGACCGCGTCCTGACGCTCTGGAAGGCGACCATCGTCGGCGTCGTCCCGGCATTGGTGCTGGGCGCCGCGTTCGGCGACACCATCGAGGAACACCTTTTCAACCCCTTCGTCGTGGCCGGCTCGCTCCTGATCGGTGGTGTGGTGATACTCATCGTCGAGCGGCGCACTCCGGAGAACCGCATCGCGGCGGCCGAGGATATCCCGCTGAAGATCGCGCTCCTCATCGGGCTCATCCAGTGCATCGCGATGGTCCCCGGCGTATCGCGCTCGGCGGCGACCATCATCGGCGCGATGCTGCTGGGAACGACCCGCATCGCGGCGGCCGAGTTCTCCTTCTTCCTCGCCATCCCCACCATCGGCGCGGCGACCGCCTACAGCCTGCTGAAACATTCGGCGCTGGTGAGCGGCGAACAGGCCGTGGCGCTCGCGGTCGGCTTTGTCGTGTCGTTCCTCACCGCCTACGCCGTCATCGCCCTCTTCATGCGGTGGATATCGACCCGCACCTTCGCCCCGTTCGGCTGGTACCGCATCGCACTCGCCATCGCGGTGGTCGTCTACTTCAGTTTTTAGGGAAAAAGAAGGTCACATCGATATCGGCATTTCTGAGATGAGGGTACAGTTCTGTTGTTCTTCGGCGGTGTCACCGGTAACATTGGTCAGGGCACCGTTGGTTTTTAGGTAATCCACCGGACTGAGATCGGATACACAGTTGTCTTCCATCCATAAGGTGTCAAGAGATAAAAAGTTCTTTGTTACTTCGATGGATTGAATGTGACAACTTTTCATATTAAGTCTTTCCAACATCGTCATTTTATTCAATAAGCTGATATCCGAAATGTTGTTTTGCAATATCCAAAGATCTTTCATGTTGACTAAATCCTCTAACCCAGCTACGCTTGTTAATTGGTTGGTCATTACTGTTAGGTCTGTAAGATTTATCAGCGTGTTAAGCGACTGCAAAGATTTTATTTTATTATTACCGACATTTAGTTTTTCCAGTGTCGTTAACCCTGATAATGGCTCTAAATCTTCTATTTGATTGCCATGCAGATCCAACTCCCGCACCTTCTTCAAATTCCTAAGCGGTTCGAGCGATACGATCTGGTTGGAGTAGAGAGAAATGTCTTCCAAATCTGTAAAATACTCAATGCCGCTGATGTTGGAAATATTGTTTTCGTAGCAGTAGAGTTGGGTCTTTCCTTTCGCATCAGACGCATAAATCGGCCCTTCCGTCTTTAGAACGGTATTTCTAACACACTGCTCGAAAGCCGGATCCGGGAAGGTCAACTCCTCTCCCGGATCAATGTCGCTGGTTTCGTCGCTGTCGGTGACAATGCCGTCGTCGCCCGGTTCTTTCGGCGGGGTGCAGGCGGCGAGGATCAGCACGAACAGGGCAAGTAGGTATATCGGGTATCTCATCGTTCATCCCCTTCCCGCAACGCGAGCCGATCACGAGCCATTTCTATAGATCGGCGCAGTTTGGATTCCAAAAGTTCTTTCGGCGGCAACAAGGTCAGATAATCGGCCACCCGGATATTGCTCTTGTCAAGTTGCAGAAGTTCCACATGCTCGTGATTCTTGCCGGTGCAGAGGATCAATCCGATGGGCGTGTTCTCTCCCGCAACCTGTTCATGTTTCTGGAGATAGCGCAGATACAGTTCCATTTGTCCCTTGTAGCCTGCTTCAAATTCACCGATCTTCAGCTCTATCGCGACCAGACATTGCAAACGGCGATGGTAGAAAAGAAGATCTATGTAATAATCACGGTCATCAATGGTGATGCGCTTTTGCCGCGCCAAGAATGCGAAATCGCTTCCCAGCTCGATGATAAATCGTTGCAGTTCCGAAACGATGGCCGATTCAAGATCTTTTTCAGAATAGTTGTCCGCCAGTCCCAAGAAATCCAAGAGGTAAGGATCGCGGAACGCAAGGTCAGCTGAAAACCGCCCTTCGTGACGCAACGCTTGTATTTCCTTGCCGATAGTTTCTTCGGGTTTTTTCGAGATGGCGGTGCGCTCGAAAAGCATCGATCTGATCCGTTCCTGTAATTGACGGACGCTCCAATGCTCCAATCGACACATTTCAATATAGAAGTCCCTCTTCAATGCGTCATCGAAGCCGATAAGCAGGCGCAGATGCGACCAACTCAATTCTGCACACAGCGTGCGCAGAATATCTGAGTCATTGAAAGTATTGGCTAATTGAAGACACATCCAAAGTTGGCGTTCGCTCCATCCATTCCCGTATTCGACGGTAAGTTGTTGCGCCAGCGTGGGAATGACCTGTTTGCCGTACTCGGCACGCTCTCCGCCCAGCGTCTCTTTTTGCAATCGTTGCCCGACATGCCAGTACAGAAGGGTCAGCTCGGCATTGACGGCGACGGCGGCGCGTTGACGCGATTGTTCGATAAGTTGCCGGATATCGGACAGGATAGACGGGGCACTCATTGCGGTCTCTACCATGGCGAAAAACCTCCCATTATACGGGGCCGACTATAGCAAGCACCGCGACCGAAGTCAAAAAGATGTGTCGACGCCGGCGAAGATGTCAGGACATCGAAATCCTACGCTCCGTATAATTGTTGACTAACGCGCCTCTTTCCTGTACTGTTCCTGTGCCTTTTAATGGGGAGAATGGCCTACCCGCATGAATGCCGTGACCGGCTTTATCACTGAAATGCTTACGGTATCGGGGAAATACGCACTCTTTCTCCTCGGCACTATCGGCTGGACCTTCCGGCGGCCGTTCCGGTGGAAACTGCTCGTCGAGCACATGGAAAAGATCGGCGTCAATTCGACGCTCATCATCGCCCTTTCCGCCCTCACGGTCGGCATGATCTTCTCCTTGCAGATAACCTACATGATGCGCATCTTCCGCGGCGAGACCTTCGTCGGGGCGATGGTGGCCATGACCATGGGCCGCGAACTGGCCCCGGTCATGACGGCGCTCATGCTCATCGCGAAGAACGGATCGTCGATGGCGGCCGAACTGGGCACCATGAAGGTCACCGAACAGATAGCGGCGATGGAGACCATGGCGGTCAACCCCATTCACTACCTCGTCGTCCCCCGGATGCTCGCCTCGATCATCGTCTACCCGGTGCTGACGGGGCTCGCCAACATCCTCGGCATCGCCGGTTCCTACTTCGTGGCGGTGGTGCTCGAAGGGGTCGATTCGGCGCGCTATTTCGACCGTCTTTTCTTCTGGATAGACCCGAAGGATATCTATTCGGGACTCATCAAGGCGGCGGTCTTCGCGATCATCGTGACGACGATATCCTGTTTCTACGGCCTCACGACACGTAACGGCGCCAAGGGGGTCGGCATCTCGACCACCAAGGCGGTCGTGTCGAGTTCGGTCGCCATCCTGATAGCCGACTATGTGCTCGCCGATATCTTAATAACGATGCTCTACAAGAACTGAGATGACCGACCTCATCCTCGATATACAGGACCTCCACAAGTCCTTCGGCCCCCAGCAGGTGCTGCGCGGCGTGAACATCGGCGTCGAGCGGGGAAAGATCACCGTCATCATCGGCAAGAGCGGCACCGGCAAATCGGTCCTGTTCAAGAACATCATGGGACTCCAGAAACCCGATAGCGGCGAGATATTCTACGAGGGGCTCGATGTGGTCCACGCCTCGGAGCGCGAGCTGCTCGATATGCGGCGCAACATCGGCTACCTGTTCCAAGAGGCGGCGCTGTTCGATTCGCTGACGGTCGAGGAGAATATCGCCTTCCCGCTCGAGGAGATGCTACTGTGGACGGAGCGCGGCAAGATCCGCGACCGGGTCCACGAGATGCTCGATATCGTCGATCTGCTCGGCGCTGAGAAGAAATACCCGTCGGAACTGTCGGGCGGCATGCGCAAACGGGTCGGTCTTGCCCGGGCGCTGGCCATCAACCCGAAGATCGTGCTGTTCGACGAACCGACCACCGGCCTCGACCCGGTCCTCACTCAGAATATCGACGAACTGATCCAGAAGGTGAACCGGACCCTCGCGGTCACCTGCCTCATCATTAGCCACGACATACAGGCCGCCTTCCATATCGCCGATAAGATCGCCTTCCTGTACGACGGCGTCATCGAGGTCTCCGGCGCGCCGCACGAGGTGCGCAGGACCGAACATCCGATGCTGAAACTTTTCATGGAGAACGCGATGAATTGCTTTAAAGATACCGAAGCGGTGAGATCATGACACGGATAGCGAAGATCGGCATATTCTTCATCGTCATCACGGCGCTGACCACCTACTACATGATGAAAAGCGCCGACTGGCTGGTGAAGGGGGGCACCTACCGGCTCTACGCCTACCTCGACGATGCGACCGGCCTGCTGGAGGATTCCGAGATACTCATCGCCGGTGTCGCCATCGGCAAGATACGGACTATAGAACTCGAAGGGGAGCGGGCCAAGCTGATGCTTGAGATCTACGACAATGTCCCGCTCTACAAGGACGCGTTTCTCTACAAGGATATGCAGTCGATGCTCGGCACCTCCATGCTCCAGCTCTCCCCCGGCAAAGACAAGGCGAATCTGCTTAAGGACGGCGACTGGATAACCCATGTGGACAGCAAGACGGGGCTCAACTACACCATAGACAAGGCCAAGTCGATAGCGAACCGCACCGAAGGGATCGTCAACAACATCGGCGATTTCGTCGAACGGGAGGATTTCCAGAAGAAGATGACCGAACTGATCGATGTCCTGACCCGCGTCTCCAAGTCGTCGGCGCAGAATGTCGAGGCGAACCTCATCCTGATGCGCGTCACGATGAAGAACATGGCCGAGATCACCGGCAAGGTCAACGCGAACTTCGACGCCAACCTCAAGCAGATGGAACTGCTCATCGCCAACACCATCGCCCTGACCGACAAGGCGAACAAAATGCTCGGCGAGAACGACAAGGCGATCAGCGAATCGCTTGCCGCGGTGCGCGACAGCCTCAAAAGCCTTTCGGGACAGGTGGCCACGGCGCAAGATGCCATCACCAGCGCCAAGGCGACCATGCAGAACATGGAGGATATCACCACCCGCATCAACAACGGCGAAGGGAATGTCGGCAAGGCGCTCAAGGACGAAAAACTTTACGAGAACATCTCCAACATCGCCGAAAAGGCATCCGACTACGCCGATTCGACCCTCGGCATGCGGGTCCATGTCGATTTTCACAGCGAGTTCCGTGCTCTTGACGAGAATTTCCAGAATATCTTTAACCTACGACTCCAGCCGCGTGACGACCGCTATTACCTGCTCGGCGTCGTCGATAATCCGTCGGGTCGCCTGACCGAAAAAACGACCGTCACCGAGATCACCGATCCAACCGTCGCCCCGGGCACCTACACCGTGATAGAAAAAGAGAAAAAGACAGAAAATTCTCTGAAACTCAACCTGCAGATCGCCCGCATCTTCGGCGATTGGACCCTGCGCGGCGGCATTATCGAGAACACCGGCGGCGCGGCGGTGGACTATACGCCGTGGAAATACTGGACCATGTCTTCCGAGATATTCGATCTTACCAGCGGCGACACCCCCAACCTACGCCTGCTGACCAATGTCTATCCCTTCCGCTGGACCGACAAGGAGCCGTTCAACTGGTTCTACCTGACCGGCGGATCGGATGATATCCTGCGCAACTCACAACGCGACTATTTCGTCGGCATCGGACTGACCTTCACCGACAACGACCTCAAGGGCGTCATCGGGTCGGCGGGCGGCGCGGCGGGTGCCATAAAATAACGGGAGCGATCCATGCTCAACTGGCTTACCGGCGGCGAACCGAACATCGGCGGCTTGGGTTACAATCTCTTCATGGTCATCGGCTTTGCCGTGTGGGTCGGGATGACCGTGCGCCTAGTCGAGCTCAAAAAAGACATCTGGGAACTTTCCCTCATAGTCATCTACTCTTTCTTGGGAGCGGTGCTGGTGCCGCTGTCGATACTTTTGCTACACCTCGCGCTAAAAGGGCAACTATTCCTCGCGCTTTCCACGGTTCCCGATCTTTTTTCAAAATTCTTTTCGATGAACGGTCCGCTGGGCCTTTTCAAACTGCTGTTCAAGAGTTTCTCGCTGACCGCAGGGGTGCTTGCGCTCGGTGTCATACTCACCTTTCTGCGACCGTCGGGACGCCGCTTCCTTTTTCCCTTTCTCTATCCCTTCCCTCTTTTTTCCGCCCTCGCCCGGCTCGGCTGTTTTTCCGACGGCTGTTGTTTCGGTAAAAAAACCGACGGTATCTTCGGCATCGTCTACCCCGGCGGCAGTTCCGCCTCCCTGCATCATTATCGCCACGGGGAGATCATCTCCCGTTTCGCAGAATCACTGCCGGTCCATCCGGTCCAGCTTTATATCGCCGCCTCGATGCTGATCCTTTTCATCGCGCTATTCATCATGAAACAACGCGGCGTACGGCACGAGACGATCGCGGGGATCAGTCTGCTCGGGTACGGCGGCGCCAATTTCTTTTTTGAATTCCTGCGGCAGGAACAGATCGTTCTAGCCGGACTTACCGCAGGTCAGCTCATCCAGTGCGCTATCGCGGCCGTTGGCCTGTTGCTTATCCGATCGAGTGTGCGTTCCGTTCCCACGACCAGTGACCGCGCCAATGCGGGAACACCTTCCTGACGAGCTTGTCCAGTATCAGATGCGACCGCCAAAAGGCTACCGAAGCGATACCGTGCGAGAAGATCGCGAACAGCGGCGGTGTCTCGCCCGTGTAATAATTCCAGCAGTGCCGGGTGGTCCCCCAGAGTTCAAGAAAATAACCCAATGCCGATCCGAGAATGAATATCAGAACGGCGACGCGTCGATCGCAGGTCCCCATAAGTATCGAAAGCGATACCAGCAGAACGACGGCAAGCGAGAAAAGGGTCATGGAGTACCCGACATACGGATAGGTGAAAAGCGCCATGGCCACGAAGAAAGACGGGAAAAGGATCGCCGCCGCGACCGTATATCTCCTGTGGGGGATGGTCGGTAATCGCGAAAAAACCAATCGCGACAATGAATCTATCGTCAATGCGGCGGTCGGCCATGCCGGGATTATCCACAGCGGCGGCCGTTCCTGCGTGTAGTAATACCAGAGATCCGTCTGGGTCCCCCATCCCTCGATGCAGAGACCGCCCAGCAGCGCAATGCCCAGAAGCGACCAGTTACGCCGGAGATCGATCGTGAAGACACAGATCGTCGTCATGAAGAGAAATATCGCGATAAGAAGCCAATCGATGTGCGCCCACCAGTCGGGGCCCCATTCCGGCATCCGCTCGCGATAGTGTCCGATCAGCGGTATCCAGAAAAAAGCCGATATGGCGGCGAAGAGGGCCATCCTGCCGAAAGGAAGGACGAACAATCGCGGTTGATGGTAGGACATCGTGAAGGTTACCGGGCGGCGGTCAGCGCGGGCCGTTCTTGGCGATATCTGGGGACGCTATCCGGTCGACGGCGGCATTGGTCACGGTGAAGGTGCGCCGCTGGGTGAATTCGGCCTGCTTGCCTTTATTCCAGTTGTTGGTCGGTCGGTAGTAGCCGACCACGCGGCTCCACACTTCGCAGGCTTGTTCACAGGTCTTCTTGTCGTTGGTATCCACGGGCGTCTCCTTTCGGTTCCAATCGGGCCGATTGTATGTGGACGATGGTCGTCTGTCAATAGTTTGCTCTCCTACAGATAAAAAATAACCTTATTATAAATAAGGTTCCTGTTACCTAGCGTCTCTTCTCCCTGTCAAGACATTTGCTAACCTTACCAAAGGAATGATCGTCACGCCATTTA
>ENA-UOWG01000581-UOWG01000581.1-activated-sludge-metagenome-genome-assembly--contig:-NODE-581-length-46097-cov-14.306720_pt1 | contig 46097 bp, 34 predicted proteins | sample MGYA00238147_ERZ761563 | MGnify/ENA primary metagenome ERZ761563 (study PRJEB28884, sample SAMN05720216) | anaerobic digester metagenome | isolation source: active sludge of municipal...
TACCTGCATTTTCAAACCGCCATTTTCACCCCATGTTTACGCCGCCGCCAACACAATGCGGATCTTGGTGTCGGAGGAGGCTACAGTGGGTTCATTCGCGTTAAAATTGAGGAGCGCCAAGCGCGCGAGTTTGAAGGGGACTGGGAAAGCAAAGACTGGACTCGTTTTCCAGCCAGGATCAGGGCCGCCGCTACCGCACTCCGGGACACTGGCCACTTCGGAACCTTCGACATCTCGCATCAGGATGGCAAGCTCCGCATCTCCGAAGCGTAGCGGGCGCGCTCCCCGAACCCGATCACCAGTATCGCGCCTTGGCGGCGATGACCCAGCGGATGCCCCCACGGGGGTCCGTGACGTCGCCAGCGTGGCGCGGGATCACGTGAAAATGGAACTGCGGAACGGTCTGGCCGGCCGCGGGACCATCGTTGACGCCCAGGTTGAAGCCATCCGGCGGGGGCGAGATCGTTGCCTGCAGGTGCGCCTGCGCCCAATCCACCCACTCCATCAGGCGCGCCTCCTCGGTCGCTGTGAGCTCGTAGAACCGCTCGACGGGCCGGCGAGGAATGATCAGCGCGTGCCCTTGCGCCACCGGGTATTTGTCCAGGACCACTGCGAAAAGGTCGTCCTGGGCGAGAAGCCGATCCCGGTCGATCGCGCCAAAGGCGGGAAGCTCGATGGCAGGGCCCAGATGTTGTGGTTCATGTTTCAACATGGCGTCAATCAATAGACGGTCGTCAGGTGTTCCTCTCGCCATCGCAGGCCTTCCTCAGCGGGATAAAACTCTTTGTCGTGTGGGGGTATCACCGGCCTGCCAGACAGCAGTATCAAATCGCGCTGCCCATGGAGTCGGTCATCGAGCTGCCTGTTAACCCGCCAGACGCCTCCACGGTGTCGATCGTCCGGACACGGCGCGATCAGGTGCCGATCCATCGCCCAGTGATGGTTCGGGCAGAGCGCCAGCCCGTTGGTCGGCCTGTCATTCCAGGCCACGCTGAATGGGATGATATGCGCTGCCTCGACCAGGGACAGACCGCTGTGGAGCACCAGGCGAATCCCGCAAGCGGCGCAGGTGAAATCGTAGATCTCGAGAATCGTCCATCGGAACGCCGCATCCCGGCCGGGCGGCAATTCCTCTCGAAGCGCATCCGGCTGGGCCAGCCTGGCGCCGGCCCCGAGAACCGCAGCGATTTGCTCGCGGCGTTCCGGGAAATAGCGGGCGATAAGGGCCTCGCGCAGTTGATGGCGCGTAACCGGGTCGCTCAGCAGAGCCCAAAGGCCATCATCGAACCGGCCATAGGCCACCCGGCGGCGCAGCTCGGCCACGCTCGGCGCCCCGGCCGTCGCCCCCGGCCTGTAGATCACCGTCTCCCCGGCCACGGGGACCAATTCCCAAAATTTGTCGCCGCTGAGATGGAAGAACGGATTCTGGATGCTTGGCTGGTCGTTTGCCTGGCAGACAGCCTTGAACAAGCCGCGGAAAATGACGATGAGCTCGTCGGAAAGCAGGACTTCGTTTCTTGCGAGCCGGCCGCGGTCGATGAGGTCGATGATGCTCAACAGCAGGACCGGCTTGTGGGGGCGTTCGTGCCCGCTGGTCTTGTCACGCCGGAGATTGTAAAGGCGCTCAAGCCAGTTGTCCCATCGCGCTGACATCCAATGTTCCAATTGCCGCTGCTGCCCGGCGTGATCAGTGCGTGTCCTCTCCGGTCTCCGCGTCGATCCGCTGGCCGAGCCGGATGAGCCGGGACTCGATCTGGTCGCGGACTTTGGAGAGCTTCATGGCTGATGATCCTATCCGGGCGCAAGGATGCCCGCAAGCCGGGTGATCCAGGAAATACGATTTTCACCACAAAGAGAGAAACCTTCTTCACCACGAAGATCGGGAAGAGCACGAAGTGGCATCCAGCTCTCAAGCCGACAGGAATGTCGGCGCTCCTTCGCGTGCGCTTCCGCCGTGATCCCCTCGCCCCACGAGGCACGAGCGGGGGGAGGGCATCAACATTTCCGCGTCATTCCGCGTCATTCCGCGGGCAAAAATCCGGGGTCTGCAGCTGGATGCCTAAGGTTGAACTGCTTCCCAGTCTTTTCACCACTGAGATCACCGAGAGCACTGAGGATGAATGCCTGAATCCAACCCGCCCCAATCCACTTCCTCCTCTCGGTGCCCTCTGTGGTGAGATACAACCGCAGCTTGAAAGCTGCGGCTACGATCATCTGCGGACAAATGAATCTCCGCGTCTCTGCGTCTCTGCGGGAGAATGAAACTTGAATCTGGAAACCACGAACTTAGGGTCTGTGAAAAAATGAATTCCGATTTTGCTGGAGGGGATTGGGCGGGCTGGCAAGGCGCGACGAGCGAGCATACCCGCGCGGTCTGTGAGCGAGGAGCAACACAGCCAGCGCGCCCAAGGCCCCCAGCCCGCAGGGGCGGGGCGGCGCCGGGCGGAGGAAGCCTCCTGTTGCTGTGATGTCTTCTGGTTGGATGGAAGCCGCACGACCGGAGTCTCGCCCGATCAGGGTGCCAGTGTCTTGCCGTATGTGCGACCGAGCCAGCTCTTCGGCACGGGGACGATGCAGATGTTCAGCGAGCGATCCTCCTCGGACAGCATGGCGGTCTGAACCTCGATTCGGGTGCTGTCGGCGCTGAACGTCGGATGAACGTGGTCGCGAGCCGCTGTCTTGTGGCCGAGGTCGGCCAGCAGGGCCATTTCGCCGGACGCGCGGTCGCAAATCCAGAGACGGTATTGGAAATCGTCGGCCACAGCCCAGCGGCCGTCCGGCGAACCGTGGACGTGCCAGACGGACCGGCCCGGATCGCCTATTGGAACCTGACCGGCGATCCGCATCTCACGGCTGCGCAGGTTGACGATGCCGACGCCCGTCGGGTGCTCGCCTGTCCCCGAGGGGCCCCACTCATCCGCTCTGTCGATGCCTGTGCCAGGGCGGCGATGGCATGAGATCGCCATGGCCACCTCGTCCCGGGTAATGACCGCCTCGTGGGTGATCCATTCGTAAGGAGCTTCCGGGTAGACCGGACGCAAACCGGTGCCGTCGGACTTGACTGTCCACATGCGTGTGGGGGCTTTGCCGCCGGTTTCCCAGCAGAAGACGATTTCGCCGGGCATCCACGGATTGGTCTGGACGTGGCCGATCTGAAACGGGACCGCGACGATGAACTTCACTTCACCGGTCTTGAGATTCATGCGGGCCAGTCCCGTCGGGCCGGCCCCCATGCCGCGGGGCCCGAAGGGCTCGGCCACCTTGACATCGTCGGGCAGGTGCCTGGCTGCTTCGCTTCTGTCGACGCGAAAGTAGGCAAACTCCCCGGTCGGATCGAGGGCCATGTCACCGCCGGCGCCCATCTCGACGGGAATCGTGCCGCACACGTGCTCATATTCGTCGGCGCCTTTCAGTTCGCCCGCTTTGCTGTCGGCAAACAGCTTTTCAAGGTCGACCCTGATGATTTGTGAAGGCCCTCGACTGCCTCCTCGACCTCTGCGGCCTTGCGAGCTGTCGGAGGCCCGGGCTTGGGCGGCGTCGGCCGGCTCGGGCGAACGCTGGCCGCGCAGGAAATAGAGATGCATCGAGTGATCAGCAAGGCAGAGCATGCCCGAATAGCCCGACTCGGTCACCTGGACCATCTCGCCCGTTTCCTCGTGGACGGCCATCGCCTGCCCCGGCGCGCGATTGGAGCGAAAGATCACCCATTTGCCGTCAGCGGTCCATTGGTGATGGGTCTGATAGATCTTCGAATCTCCGCCCGGAGTGCTTGTCAGAAACGTCAATGGGACGCCGGTCACGGGATCGGGCACGATCTTCCTCTCGGATGGGAATCGCCGGCCGATTTGGGCGCCGGCCGTCGCCAGGGCAAGCAGGCTGATCGTGATGCAACAGAACAACACCTTGCGACTCATAGGAATTTGCTTTTTCGTGTGCCGCGAGCATGGCCGCACGAGTGGGGCTGTCAAGGGGAAACGGGGCGGCGCGAAAAGCGCCTGGGCTCTCAAGCCGACAAGCAGACGCGACAGCGTCGCGTCCCTACCTTTCCGAGGGCTGCAGGCTCACGGCGCGGCGCGCGGCGGAGCGCGCGCCCTACCTCGCATTCTGAATTTCCGCGTCGTTTCGCGTGTTTCGCGGGCATAAATCCGGAGCCTGGATTCTTCTTTGCGAGGTCTTGCGGCTGTCGGTGAAAAGCCAACTTTTGATTGCCACAAAAAACTTAAAACCACGCAAAGAGAGTTGCCTCGCGTGATTGGTGTGATTCGTGGGCACCCTCTTCGAGAGCCATGAACTGCTTCCCAGTCTTTTCACCACTGAGAGCACTGAGGATGAATGCCTGAATCCAACCCGCCCCAATCCCCTTTCTCCTCCCCGTGCCCTCGGCGCTATCTGTGGCGAAATGAGCGCAGGATCAATCCGGCGGCTACGCTCCAAAGAGCGCGCGAGAATGGGCGGCGCAGGGAGACGTCCGCGGTCCGGACGAAAACGCGCATCGCGTTGGGGCGCGCCGGGTGGCCATCAGCCGCGACGCCAGAGCCCGCCGAAATACTGGCCGGTCGCGCTGAGCGAACCGTCCGGACGCACCAGCCAGAAACCGCGCGCTTGATCCGGCTTCCGGATCGGCGCCGACGGCGCCGGCTGGAGGCGCGGATTGAGTTCGTTGCAATAAAGCTGCCACTGGGCAATGTAATGGACATTGGCCGCGAACGCGGCCCCGAGCCAATCGTCCCATCGCTCGGCCACCCGATCGGGCTGCTCGCTCTCGGGGATCCCAATCTCGCCGACATACACCGCGCCCGGACCGAACAGCTTCCCGGTGCGCGCGTAACGGCGGATGGTCTCGATGGCCCGGAACAAGGTCACTCCGTCCTTCATGCCGTCGTAGGCGCTGTAGGAAACGAGGTCCAGCTCCACGCCGGGCAGCACCTGGTCGGTCATCGTCGGAATGCCCCGCTGCAGATCGAGCACGCGATTGGCATCGCGATGGATGACCACGCAAAACAGTATTGACATACTTGACTTTGGAAACGCCTTCTGAATATAAAGTGCCATATATGTTTATCGCGTTCCGGCTCCCGGCGTTTTCGCGGAGCCAGCGCAAGAACCTGTTGTCCACTGACCGCTTCTTCTTCTTCGACCTGGGGGTGCGGCACGCAGCGGCGGAGGCGCCGCTGGAAATGGCGGCCGTGCTGGGCAATCCCGGCCCGGTGTTCGAGCAATGGGTAGGGATCGAGCTGTGGAAGCGGCTGAAATATCTCGGCGCCGGACGGCTGCACTATTTCCGCACCAAGGGCGGCGCGGAGGTGGACTTCATCATCGAGCGGCAAAGCAGCCTTACGCCGGTGGAGGTGAAGTGGACGGAGAAGCCGACGATGCACGATGCGCGGCATTTGATGGGCTTTCTGGATGAACATGCCAGGCAGGCCAAGCAGGGATTCATCGTGTGCCGTTGCCGCCATCCTCTGCGGCTGCACGACAAGATCATGGCGCTGCCGTGGTTCTGCCTGTGAACTGAAAGATCTCGAAGGGCACGAAGTCCCGCAGTTGAGGATTTGGCCGCCGGATGCCAATCTCCTTCGTGCGCGGCATTCATTCTGCAACCGTCGCCGCAGCTTGAAAGCTGCGCCTACGCGATCAAGGGTGTGCAAATGTTGGCCGACAAGCGGACGCGACAGCGTCGCGTCCCGTAAGCCTCAAGCTGAAAGGTAGGGCGGCCACTCCGTGGGCGCCGCACCGAAGGCTGCAAGCTCACAACTCGGCGCGCAGCGGAGTGCGCGCCCTACCTTTTGCGGAGGTAAGGGCATCAACATTTCCGCGTCGTTCCGCGGCCACAAATCGGCAGCGTGCAGCTGTGTCAAGGTTTGTTCCGGCCCAGCTTGTCCAGCGCGGCGGTGAACAGGCCGGAGTTGAAGCTTCCCGAGCCCTTCGCCGGGGGGCTGGCCGGCGCGCGCGGAGCGGGCCGTTCGCTCGATCGAGCCGATTTCGACGGAAGGTCCGGACGGGTCTTGAGCGACAGGGCAATGCGCTTGCGTTCGAGATCCACCTCGAGGACGGTCACGTGGACGCGCTGGCCGGCTTTCACCACCGCGCTCGGATCCTTGACGAAGGTATCCGCCAGCTGGCTGATATGGACCAGCCCGTCCTGGTGGACCCCGATGTCCACAAAAGCGCCGAAGGCGGTCACGTTGGTTACGATCCCGGGCAATTTCATGCCGGGCTCGAGGTCCTCGGGCTTCTCGATGCCGTCCGCGAACTTGAACACCTCGAACTGCTGGCGCGGATCGCGGCCCGGCTTGGCCAGCTCGGCCATGATGTCCTTCAAGGTCGGAAGGCCGATCGTGTCGGTGACGTAGCGCTCGAGCTGGATCCGCGCATGCAGGGACGCATCCGTCACCAGGTCGGCGACCTGACAGCCGGCATCGCGCGCCATCCGCTCGACGACCGGGTAGCTCTCCGGGTGAACCGCGCTGGCGTCGAGCGGGTTGGCTGCGCCGCGGATGCGGAGGAAACCCGCCGCCTGCTCGAACGTCTTGTCGCCGAGCCGGGGCACCTGCTTGAGCCCGGCGCGCGCCGTGAACGGGCCGTGCTCCTGGCGGTGCTTGACGATGTTTTCGGCCACGGTGTCGTTGAGGCCGGAGACGTAGCGGAGCAGCTGCTTGCTGGCGGTGTTCACCTCGACGCCGACACGGTTCACGCAGGAAACCACGGTGTCATCCAGCGCCCGCTGAAGCGCGACCTGGTCGACATCGTGCTGGTACTGCCCCACCCCGATGCTCTGGGGATCGATCTTCACCAGCTCGGCCAGCGGATCCATGAGCCGCCGGCCGATCGACACGGCTCCCCGGACCGTGATGTCCTTGTCCGGAAACTCCTCTCGCGCGACCTGGCTGGCCGAGTAGACGGACGCGCCGCTCTCGTTGACCATGACCACCACCACGGACGGGGGCAGGCCGCAGGAGGCAATGAACGCCTCGGTCTCGCGGCTGGCCGTGCCGTTGCCGATCGCAACAGCCTCGATGCCGAAATGGGCCGCCACCTTCCGCACGCGCTCCCGAGCCTGGCGGACCTGCAGATCCGATCCGCCCGTCGGATAGATGACGTCGTCGAAGAGCAAGCTCCCTTGGGCATCGAGCACGGCGAGCTTGCAGCCGGTGCGGAATCCGGGATCGATGGCCAGGACCTTGCGCTGGCCCAAGGGCGGCGCCATGAGCAGCTCGCGCAGGTTCTCCCTGAAAACGCGGATCGCCTCGGCGTCCGCCACCTTCTTCGAGGCAAGCCTGACCTCGGTCTCCATCTGTGCCGACAGCAGGCGCTGGTAGCCGTCCTGGCAGGCAAGCCGCACCTGTTGCGCGCTGCCGCCGTTGCCGGCGATGAAACGCCCCTCGAGGAGCCCGATCGCACGCCCTTCGTCCACCGTGACGCGCAGGAGCAAATAACCCTCAGCCTCGCCCCGCCGCATCGCCAGCAGGCGGTGCGAGGGAACGTGGGCCAGGGGTTCGGACCACGCAAAGTAATCGCGGAACTTCTGCGCCTCCGGCTTCGCCTCGGCGTCCTTGAGGACCTTCGAGGCGAGAACCGCCTCCTTCTCGAACAGCCCGCGGACCAGCCGCCGCGCTTCGGGATCATCGCTGAACCGTTCGGCCAGGATATCGCGCGCCCCAGCCAGAGCGTCGTCGGCGGTCGGCACGGTTTTCTCCGGGTCGCCGCCGGCCGCGATGAACCTCGCTGCTTCGGCGTGCGGATCGGCCGGGCTGGACTGATTGGCCAGCAGCCAGTCCGCCAGGGGCTCGAGGCCCTTCTCCCGGGCGATGGTGGCCCGCGTGCGGCGCTTGGGCCGGAACGGGGCGAACACATCCTCGAGCGCGACCATCGTCTCGGCCGCGGCGATCTTCCCCGCCAGCTCCGGCGTGAGGAGCTTGCGTTCCTCGAGCGATTTCAAAATGGCGGCGCGCCGCGCCTCCAGCTCGGCGTATTGGACGAGGCGATCCCGGATGGATGCGATCGCCACTTCATCGAGCGATCCGGTGGCCTCCTTTCGGTAGCGAGCGATAAACGGCACCGTCGCGCCCCCCGCAAGCAAGCGGGCTGTCGAGGCGACGCTCGCCGGTGGCAGCTTGAGCTCGGCGGCCACTCGCGCCTGCAAGTGGGCCCCGCCAATGCAAGTCTCAGGATGGGCAGTCATGGCATTCCCTTCAGCAACAATTCTTCCCGCAGCCGCCTTCGCTCTGCCAATCCAAAAATGCGGCGTCGAGATGACTTAATCGCTTGACGCGCGCGCGAAAGGCTGTCCTGCCAGGGTCAGCAAAAAAAGTGATCTGCAGATCGCGCAGATTTCCGCAGATGCAGATTGGCTTGGGACAGCGAATCCGGGAAGCCAAGTTTGGTGTTCGGCTGAAGCCGCAGCTGCGCAACTGATCTCACGCGAAGGCGCGAAGAGCTTGGCGCCGCTGTTCTTTGCGTGCTATTTCTCGACCTGCAATGCGAGCACCATTCTTCGTCCGGCGCCGACCATCATGAACACGCGCATCCGAGACTACCCGGGAGCATTTCGTTCTCTTTCTGAAGCTTTGATGGTCCTGCTGTGTGGAGCCATTTTCCTGCTGCTGCCTTCTCCCGCTGCGGGGGCGCAGAAGTCCCGTTTCGCCTTTTCCTGCACAGCTGAAAATGACGTGTTTCGCGCGCTGAAAGCCGGCGGCCTGGAGCCGGACAGATATCCCAACCCGGAAGCAGCCGTATCCGCTGCCCGCCCCGGTTCCCTTGTGTTGCTGATGGCGGACGAGTATCCTGGAAAACCGCTTTCGATCCCGTCCAGCCTTCTCGAACGATCGAGAGCCAAAAATCTCCGGCTCTACATCGAATTCCCTCAAAATTTGCCCGGTTTGAGCCTGGGCCCAGCCCGGGAAACAGTCTGGGAGCGTTTCATCGTGAATAGCGACAGACTTGGCCCCGGCCTGCCGAAGGGGCGGTTGCTCACTGCTCATGACTGCAGGGTGCTGCCTGTCGTCGTGAAGGATCCCCTGGTCGTCATCGGACGCGTGGCTGGCTATAACCACGCGATTTACGGCATCCCGACCAACGCACAGCCAGTGTTGTTTGAGTTCGAGGCCCGGAGGATGCTGGTCGCTACCACCAAGCTAAGCAGCTTTCTTTCCGGACGCTTTGCCCCTGCGCAGGAATGGGTTGCCTTGTGGAGTTTCATCCTGAACAGGTTGGGCGCCGATGAATCCGTTCGACCGGTGTGGGAGCCCCATGTCACAACCATGCACGGCCCAACCGGGAAGCTTCCCGCAAAGGCCGAGCAGCGAGCTTTCGATTTCGCGGTCCGCTGGCGCTACGACTCGGGATTGCTTATTTCGGAGGACCATTTCCAAACGATCCATCAGCTAATGAAGGAAGGGGCTCAGTGGCCCAAGGACTCCCCGCTCCCGGCTCCCAACGGCGACGGCCGCTTCGGGATCTTGGAAGGCTTCTTTTCCAACATTCGGCCTGACGGGAAACAAACGCCAATCGTTGTGGTTCGGGCTGATTGCCAGGCCGAGTCAGCAATGGTGCTGGCAATGGATTGGGCGTTGAACCGCAGCCGGCGCAGCCGGACCACATCCTCGAACCTGCTCGATTTCCTCTATTACAGCTCGGATCTGTGTGGCGAGGCGCGCGGCAATTCCCGTCATCCTGCGTACGGCTTGATTGGCTGGGGAAGCACAGCGCCTGCGTGGAAGACTGCCAACTACGGCGATGATAACGCGCGTGCGATGCTGGCCACCATGCTCGCTGCCGCATGCCTGCGGTCCGATCGATGGGACGAGCCCTTGCTCCGAGCGCTCTTTGCCAACCTGCGCACGACAGGCCAGCTTGGCTTCCGCGGGGACCGGATTGACATGCCCGCGCTCGAACAGCACGGGTGGAAGCATTTTCACGATGCGAAGACGGTGAATGATTCGCCCCATTTCGAAGCATACAGCTGGGCCTGCTTCCTCTGGGCATACCGGCAGACCGGCGAAAGGGAGTTCCTGGTGAAAACCAAGACGGGCATGCGCATGATGATGGAAGCGTTCCCGCAAAAATGGAGGTGGAATGACAACATGGAGCGGGCGCACATGCTGCTCTGCCTGGCGTGGCTGGCGAGGATCGAGGATACGCCCGAGCATCGCCAATGGCTCCAGTTGGTCATCAACGATTACCTGGCTGCGCAGCACGCCAGTGGAGCGTTGCCGGAACGTTTTCGGGCCGGCGCTGGCACCGGCCATTACAAAGTGCCCGCTTCCAATGAAGCCTATGGCACAACCGAAACGCCCCTCTTGCAGGAAAACGGCGACCCGGTCAGCGATCAGCTTTATGTCAGTGGCTTTGCCTTGCTGGGCCTTCATGAAGCTGCGGCTGTGCTGAAAGACCCGCGTGTCGAGGCTGCCGCAGATCGCCTCGCGGAATACCTGTGCCGGATTCAAGCCCGGTCAAACGACATGCCCTGGGTGCAAGGCAACTGGTTTCGGGCGTTTGATTTTCTGCGCTGGGAGCCCTGGGCGAGTTCGGGAGACTCCGGCTGGGGGGCGTGGTCCATCGAATCGGGTTGGGCCCAGGCGTGGACGGCTGCGGTGCTCGGTTTGCGACTCGAGAGAACTACCTTGTGGGACCGCACCGCGCGCTCAGCCATTAAGGATCGTTTGCCTTCAGTGAAGCAGCAGATGCTGCAGAACGACGGCAGCCCATGGCGGGAGCCCTCAGATCCCACGCGGCAAAGCCCCGATCAACCATGACCTTCGTGGCGAGATGGAATCGCAGCTTGAAAGCTGCGGCTACGGTTTCGGCTTCAAGGTCCGCCTCCTCACCTCGGCGGCTACGGTTGGCTTCGGGCTTTCCGCCGGACGCGACAGCGTCGCGTCCCCACACGAGCGCCGACATTTTTGTCGGCCTTGGCAACCCGCTGGACCGCTTCTCCCCACACCATCCACTGCCATGGAGGGGAGGGCGATCACGGTTTCTGGGGATGGCCACCCAATTGCGGCCGGAAGCACCAAGTGCCAAACAATCTCCCTGCACGGGAAGGCACGTGTCAGCCCCCTGGCGTAAGGCTTGTCTGCAACTGGATCGAACTGATCAGGAAACGTGAGCGGTTCGGATTGTCCAGATAGTCGTCTGCCGTTGTCTCATCAACAATTCCAGAATCGACCGCGTAAAACATGTGGACGGTTACACGCTTCCGAGCGAGTACGTCATCAAAGAGCGATTCTGTTTTCCAGTACCGACACGTCAGCACAACTCGGTCAACTTGCCGGCCGCCTGCTTCGAACAGGGAAACGTCGCACAACAGCCAAGGCTTCTTTGCCGAGTCGGGAGACACAGCAACAATTCTGCCATCGAGCCGATTATCGCCGGCTGCCGATTTGAAATCCCACGGATCGCTTACCAGCGCGGCGAATGGCCGGCCAGTCAGGTCAGTGTGTGAATGGCTGGACATTGATAATCTCCACTTCGACCCTATCGAATGTCGAGTATTCCCGCCCAAGACCGGTGCCACCGTTGGCGGGTTGGACTCTTGTCCCGGCGCGCTCCAGAGCCGGGTTGTTCTTTAGACGGAACTCCATCCGGACCTCTGGTGCCGATCCCAATGACAGCCGGCTCTCTGCCCGCGCTGCACTTGTGAACCGGGAGTCCGTCCAGAATGTCTCGCCGGCTCTCCCGCCGCGAAGTAATCCAGTTTCCCGGATCGCATTGGCTTCCGCTCGGCTCATGTAACGGTAGAGCGGCTTGTCTGCGATCTTTACCGTATTATGCCCATGATGGATAACCTGGCGAGCACTTTTCAGGGTGGCTCGGCCGTCTTGCCGAGAACCCCGCCCACCACGCCCCAACGGACCGACTCGAGGGCCTCCTGACGCAGCTGCTCCCCCACCCGCCACAGGATCCGATGCCCCTGGCACAGGATCAGCTCATGCTCGCGCTGCAGTTCCTCGTCATACCGGCAGGCGTCGATCACCCGATACCGACCGTCAGCGCCTGACTCCGGCCACAAATCCTCATCGCGCCCCGGTCGCTCGACTCGCCCGCTCCCCATCAGCCCGATCGATCCCGGGGCGATCCCCAGCCCTGAATATCCACGCTCGGACAAGCCTCCTGCCGGCTGGGATAACTGCCCCCGCCGATCCGCCCACTGCCCATTCCCAACCACCGACAATCCCAACACCGCCACCGCCAGCATCCACCACCCACGCCACCTCCAGTTCCTTTTCATGCGTCATCCTCCCCCCTCGATCCCTGTGATCTGCTTGTGGTCTCGCATCTTTGATAGGAGCAGATGCCGTTCCAGGCGACGGATGTCGTGGCGCTCAGCTTCCAGGCCTTCCGCCGGACCCGACAGCGTCGCGTCCCATAAGCCTCAAGCTGAAAGGTAGGGCGGCCACTCCGTGGGCGCCGCACCGAGGGCTGCAGGCTCACAACTCGGCGCGCAGCGGAGTGCGCGCCCTACCTTTCCGAGGGCATCAACATTTCCGCGTCATTCCGCGGGCAGGAATCCGCGGCGTGGAGCCCGTCAACCGACAGCGCTGCGGGCCAGGAGGCCCGCGCTCCGAATCCTTACGGACTGCGGACGCATGCCTGCCAGAGCCGCCACGGCGCAGGCTGGTCCCCGCACGGCGGCGCGTGCGCCCTGGTAAATCGGGTATGACCGAAAATGTCATAGGTGACTTTGGTATCGTGGAAAATGACAATGAGAGCTCGGAATGAATGTTCGTCCTGGGGCAGCAGCGTCCGGAGCAGCATTGACAGGGGCGCGGGTCGGATGGCACAACACAAAGTGCCACCTGATCAATATTTATGGCCCGAAAACAGCAGCTCAGCCGGCCGCCCCTGGAACGTATCTTCGCGTTCCACAAGCTGATCGAGGAAGGCAGATCTGTAACCCCATGAGCTTGATCCTGTGCAAAAGCAACCGGATGGAAAAACTCGTCGAGCGCCTGGTCTCGCGCATCCTCGAGGCGCCTCTGAGCTCGCCGTTCGTCCCGGAGGTGATCGTGGTGGAGACCCAGGGCATGGCGCAGTGGCTGAAGCTCGAGCTGGCCAAAGCCATCGGGATCGCCGCGAACCTGGAATTTCCCTTCCCCCGGGCGTTCATCTCGGGCCTGGTCGAGAACCTCGTGACGGCGGGGACGCAGGCCGGCCCCATCGAGCCGGACGCGCTGACATGGCGGGTGATGGGCCAGCTCGACGGGCTGAGCGGCCAGCCCGGGTTCGAGGAGATTCGGAGCTATCTCGACGCCTCCGACGATCCGCGGCGCAAGTTCCAGCTGGCCGAGCGGATCGCGTCCCTGCTCGATCAATACAGCGTCTACCGTCCCGAGTGGATCGCGAAATGGCAGAAGGGCGGGGAATCGTCATGGCAGGCGATCCTGTGGCGGGCGGTGATGACCGGCGGCCTGGCATGCCAGGGATTGTTCCTGTATGAGCTGATCCAGGCGCTATCGAGTCTCGCCTTTGATCGGGCCCGGATCCCCGAGCGGGCGTCCCTTTTCGTGACCGGCAGCCTTCCACCGAGCTATCTCGACGTGTTCGCGGCCCTGGCTCAGCAGATCCCCGTGCACATGTTCTGGCTCTGTCCATCCAGAGAGTATTGGGGCGACATCGTGACGCCGCGCGAGGCGGCTCGGATCCAGGCGAGAACCGGGATCGGCAACATCGATCCGAAGGACCTGCACATCGAGACGATCAACCCGATCCTGGCCGCGTGCGGAAAGACCGGACGCGCATTCCAGGATCTCGTGGCCGATCTCGATGCGATCGAGGAGGACGATTCACTGTTCGCACCCTCCGCCAATAACCATCTATTGGGGCGGATCCAGAACAGCATCCTGGCGCTCGAGGATGCTCCGCCGCCCGCCGATCGGCCGATGATCTCGAAGGACGATCGGTCCGTTCAGGTCCACAACTGCCACAGCCCGCTCCGCGAGCTCCAGGTCCTGCGCGACCATCTCCTCGAATGGTTCTCGGCCGATCCGACGCTCTCCCCGCAGGATGTGGTGGTGATGATGGCGGATGTGAAGGCCTACGCGCCGTTCGTCAAAGGGGTGTTCGGCAGCACCGAGCCGGGCGCGCCTGCGATCCCGCACGCGATTGCGGATTGGGGCGCGCGCGAGGAAAGCGCGCTGGTCGACGCGTGGGCCGCGCTTCTGCAGCTCTCCTCGAGCCGGCTCACGGCCACCGCGGTGACCGATCTTCTGCAAACGCCCGCCGTCCGCCGCCGGTTCGGCATCGCCGAGGATGAGATCGGTCAGATCCAGCAATGGGTCCAAACCGCCTCGATCCGATGGGGGCGGGACAAGCAGCACCGGAAGCAGCTCGGGCTGCCTCCGTTCGAGGAGCACACCTGGGAGCACGGTTGCGGCCGTCTCCTGCTCGGCTACGCTATGGCCGATGGCCAAAATGCGCTCGACTCGGGCCTGATGCCGTGCGAAGGGATCGAGGGGACGGCCACGGATCTTTTAGGGCGCTGGCTGGACTTTCTCAAAACACTGTTTGCCGCGATGGACGATCTGGCTGGGGACCGGTCCCTCGAGGATTGGGCGGCGGTGCTGAGCCAATGGCTCGATGCGATCTTCCTGCCCGCGCCGGAGGAGGAGCGCGCGGCCAGCCGCATCCGCCAGGTCCTCGACGCTCTCCGCCAGGAGCAGCGGATCTCCGGCTTCGACGAATCCGTTCCCCTCAAGGTCATCCTCGAGCGGGTTCTGCCCAGGCTCGAGGCAGAGCCGCCCGGCAGGGCGCACCTGAAAGGCGCAGTCACATTCTGCGGCCTGAATCCGGTCCGCGGCATTCCATTCCGAGCGGTCTGTCTGCTCGGGATGCAGGATGGGAGCTTCCCGCGCACCCCGACCCCGCCCAGCTTCGATCGGATGGCCCAGCGGCCCCAGCCGGGCGATCCGTCCCAGCGGGACGAAGACCGCTACCTGTTCCTGCAGTCGATCCTCTCGGCCAGAGACCGCTTATACATCAGCTACATCGGGCAATCGGTTCAGGACAACAGCCCGCGGCCGCCGTCGGTCGTCGTCAGCGAGCTCCTCGATTTCATCCGCTCCCGCTTCGATCTCGAGCCGCCCGCAAACATGCCTGCACCTTTGGAATCCTCTCCGCTAATGGTTGTCCACCGGCTGCACGCATTCAGCCCTGCCTATTACCGCCAGGGCAAGGATGCCGACCCGCGCCTGTTTGGGTACTCGTCCGCCTTTGCGGAGATCAGCCGGGCGCTGGCCAACCCGGCCAGCCGGCCCGAGATAAAGCAGTTCCTGCTCAAGCCTCTGAGCGCCAGCCCGCCGCAATCCAACGAGGTGAGACTGATCGATCTCGAGCGGTTCTTCCGAAACCCGGCCCGCTCGTTTGTGGAGGTCCAGCTTCAGTTCAGGCTGCCCGAAGAGAGCGATCTGGTGTTGGACGAAGAGCCGTTCTCGCTCGATGCGTTGGCATCCTACCAGTGCATGCAGGAGATGATCGAAGCCGGCCTGGCGGGAAAGCATGCGTCGAGCGTGCTCGATTCCTGGAGCGGGGCCGGAAAGCTCCCTCCCGGCACGCCCGGCCGCATCCTCGGGAACACCCTCCTGTCGGAGGCGGATTCCATGTCAAGCCGGGTTCGGACCCTGATCGGCGAGGCGGCGATCGAGAGGATACCGTTCTCGCGCCGGATCGGCAGGTTCACCCTCGAAGGCGAGCTGGCGTGCTACCCATGCGGCCTGGTCCAGTGCCGCGCAGCCAAGGTCGATCGCGAGAGGAAGGGGGACGCGCATCTCAGGCTCTGGATCGAGCACCTGGTGCTGCAGCTTCTCCGGCCAGAGGGCGAGAGGAAAAGCTGGCTGTTCGGCAAGGACGAGACATGGGTGTTTAAAGAGGCGCCTGGTGCGGAGTCGATCCTGGGCGATCTGCTCGAGCTGTATGCGGAGGGCAAGACCAGACCGCTGCCGTTCTTCCCCCGAACGGCCTTCGCCTATGCACTGGCCCGCGAGCGTGATCCAGAGAAACCGCCCGAAGAATCGGCGTGGCGTGCGTGGGAAGGCAGCGAGTTCGCGCAAGGGGAGAGAGAGGATCCCTACTTCGACCTCTGTTTCCGGAACGATTCCAATCCGCTGGGCGAGGATTTCAACAGAATCGCATGGCGAGTCGTTGCGCCCATTCTCGATCACCAAGCCAAGGAGTCAAAGAAGGAAGCAAAGAAAAAGGGGGAAACGAAGCCCGACGGCATCGGGTCGCCGAGCCGCGCAAAGAAGCGGAAGGGTGAGAAACCATCATGAACTTCGATCTTGCGACCACCGAGCTGAAGAAAGGTGTGCAGTGCCTGGAGGCGAGCGCTGGGACGGGGAAGACTTACACCCTGGCGGGGCTCTTCCTCCGGCTGATGCTCGAGGAAAAGGTCCCCGCGCAGAAGATCCTGGTCGTGACGTTCACCAATGCGGCGACGGCCGAGCTTCGGGATCGGATCCGCAGCCGGCTCCGCCAGGCGCTGTCGGCTCTCGAGGGCCAGGAAACCGAGGACGAGCTCCTGCGCAAGTTGACGAACGGGATCGGACCGCAGCGCGGCACGGCCATTGCATCGCTGAGGAGCGCTCTCGAGCTGTTCGACCTGGTCTCCATTTTCACGATCCACGGCTTCTGCCAGCGCACACTCCAGGAGAACGCCTTCGAGAGCGGCATCCTGTTCGACACGGAGCTGATTCCTGACCAGAAAGACCTGATCCGCCAGGCCGCCGCCGACTTCTGTCGGAACAATCTGTATACCAGCGACAAATTGATGGCCAGCCTGGGCCTGCATCTCCAGCTCAATCCCGACGCCTTTTCACGCATTCTCGAGCAGTATCTCACGCATCCGGACCTCGAGCTGGCGATGCCCGCAGAAACGCGGCCGGCGGATGTGGCTGGAGGGGACGTCCGCGCCCGTATCGACCCGCTTGGGAAAGAGTGGAAAGCGTTCATGGGCGGCCGGGTCGCGCTGGTGGACTTCTTTGTTGGCGGCGAGAAATGGGCCATCGGCGACCATGCGAAGCGCGACGTGGTCGAGGCGCATGCCGGGTGGCTTGGGAGAGGGCTGGACGAAGAAGAATTTTCCATCGAGTTCTGGAAAGCGGTCGAGTTCTTCTCGATGTCGAATGTCGTCGAAGAAATAGGGAGCGACAAGCAGATGCCGGAGCCCTGCCCGCCGATTTTCGAGCGGTGCGAGCATCTCCGGTGCCGGATCGATGAGTACCGCACGGCGCAGCGCGCGGCCTTTTTGCGAGGGGCGGTCCAGGCGCTGGCCCGGGCCAAGCAGGACGCCAAGCAGCAATCGTATGACGACCTGATCCGCCGCCTGGCCGATGCCCTCGATGGCGATTCCGGCCAGGCGCTCGCCCGCTCGATCCGAGCCAGATACCACGCCGCCTTGATCGACGAGTCCCAGGATACCGATCCCCTCCAGTGGAAGATCTTCCGCACGGTGTTCGGATCGGGCACGGATCATTGGCTCTACTTGATTGGCGATCCCAAGCAGGCGATCTATGCCTTCCGCGGCGCGGACGTCGATGCCTATCTGGAGGCGGCGCAAGAAGCTCGAGATCGATACACGCTGGGCACCAACTGGCGGTCGGAATCGGCCTTGGTCCGGGGTGTGAACGCCCTGTTTTCAAGCGCAAGCGTGCCGTTCATCAATGACAAGATTGGCTTTCAGCCTGTCGATCCAGGGCCGAAGGCAGACAGCGCGCCCATGGGGTTCCCGGATGGCCGCCCCCGGGCGCCGTTCCAGGTCTGGTGCTGGGAAGGCACCAATGGCACGGTCACGCTGGCGGACGCTCAGGGGCAGGTGCCTGCCAGCGTCGCCGCCGAGGTCGCGCGGCTTTTAAGCGGCCCGGCCCGCCTGGGCGACCGCGCGCTCCAGCCCCATGACATCGCCGTCCTGGTGGAATCGCACCGGCAGGCAGGCTGGATCCAGTCCGCCCTGCGCGACCTCGGCATCCCCAGCGTCGAGCAGGCCGTGGAGAGCGTGTTCGATTCCGACCAGGCCCGAGAGATCCTCTGGATCCTCTCCGCCATCCTCACCTCGAGCCGGGAATCGGCCGTCAAAGCCGCGATAACCACCGACATGCTCGGCCTCAACGGGACCGAGCTCCATTCGCTGGTCTCGGACGAATCCCAATGGCAAAAGCGCCTGCACTTCTTCGCGCGATACCGCGAGGCCTGGGAGAACGACGGCTTTTTATCGATGTTCATGGAGCTGCTGCGGCAGGAGCGGGTGATCAACAACCTGCTGCAGCACCCGGACGCCGAGCGGCGGATCACGAACCTGCTGCACATCGCGGAGCTGCTCCAGAGCGCCTGCCAGACGGAGCATCTGGGCCCGGCCCGGCTCGTTCAATGGCTCCAGGAAAGGTGCATCGACAATGCGTCCGACGCGGAGGAATACCAGCTGCGGCTCGAAAGCGACGAGGATGCCGTCCAGATCGTCACCATCCACCGCGCCAAAGGGCTCGAATACCCGGTCGTGTTCTGCCCCTTCGTCGCCAAGGACGCGAAGGCGAAGCAGATCACGGTCGGGGGCCGGGACGTCATGGACGTAGTCCTCTACCACGATCCCAAGAGCGGCAAGCTGAGCTGGGATATCGGCGCACCGATCGATCCCGATCGCAGCCGGCGGGCGGCCCGGGAGCGGCTCGCCGAACAGGTGCGGCTCCTGTATGTCGCATTGACCCGCGCGCGCAACCGCTGCTACCTCGTCAGCGCCCGCTACCGCAACAAGCCATCCACCGCCCTCGCCTGGCTGCTGCGCGGATTTGAGGATGTGCCGGACGACCTGGTCGGCGCCCTGAAGAACGATGTGCAGGCCGGCGCCTGGACCGACCGATGGCGCCAGATCGCCGCCAAGTCCGAACGCAACGGGAATTCAGGGATCGCCGTCGGTAACCTCCCAACCGATCCGGGAAAGCGATGGAATCCGGAGGGACCCGGTTCCGGGCAGATGGAGGCCAGGTCTTGCTCGAGAGAGATGATCGGACTTTCCTGGAGCCTGTCGAGCTTCTCCCAGCTCGCCCGCCAGGCCCCGGAGGGGTTATCCGTCGAAAGCGATGAAGGCCTGCCCGATCACGATGAGTCGACTGCGGCGGATCCGCTCGAGGCGGCCGCCGCCATCGAGCCCGAGGAGACGGCGAAAGGCATTTTCGCCTTGCCCGCCGGCGCCCGGACGGGCGACTGCCTCCATCGGATCCTCGAGCGGTTCGATTTCCAGAGGCCGGTGGACGATGCGGTCCGGCTCGATGTGCGCCAGCAGCTTGAAGCATCCCATCTCTGGAACGAATCGCATGCCGATGCGATTGCCGATATGCTCGAGCGCGTGCGCGCCGCTTCTTTGGATCCGGGCGATTCGAACCTGACCCTGGCACGCGTGCCGCCAAGCCAGCGGCGGACGGAGATGGAGTTTCAATTCCCGGCGGCCCGCCTGGACGCCCGGCAGCTCCTCCGCCTGATCCGAGACCAGGATCGCGTCGCGGCGCCGCTGGGCCCGCCGGCAGCGGCGTTGCCAGCTGGCAGCCTGCACATGTTCCTCAAGGGCTACATCGACCTCATCTTCATGTTCAATGGCCGATACCACATCGTGGACTGGAAATCCAACCTGCTGGGCTATCGCACCTCGGATTACACGCGGGAGGCCATGAAGGCAGCGGTCGAGAATAGCTTTTACGACCTCCAATACCACATCTACACGGTCGCCCTCGACAAGTTCCTCCGCCGGCGGTTGCCCGGCTACGACTACGAACAGCACTTCGGCGGAGTCCATTACGTATTTGTGCGAGGGCTGGAGCCGCTCCGGGCCGATCTCGGCCTGTTCCACGACCGGCCGCCCCGCCAGCGGATCGAGCGCCTGTCATCGGTGCTCGGCCCTGCCGAGGAGGAACGACCATGAGCGCAAATCCCGACTCGCTGCGTGATCCGCTCGACAGCGATTGGTTCCATCCGATCGACCGTCATTTCTCGGGCCTGATGCGGCGGCTCGCAGGTGGTGCCGCGCCGGAGCTGGCGCTGGCGGCGGCGCTGGCGAGCCGGCAGCTTGCCGACGGGCACTCGTGCGTGTGCCTGGCTGACTTTGCCGATCGCCCATTGCCAAACGGCAATGCCTCCGGCTCAGCCATCGTCTGCCCGACCCTCGAACGCTGGAAAGAATCGCTTCGAGCCACCGCGCTGGTTGGAGGCCCGGGCGAATCCAAACCCCTGATCCTCGACGGCTCGAGCCGGCTCTACCTGCACCGCTACTGGCAGTACGAGCAGGCCATCGCCCAGGATCTGCGCGAGCGATGCCAGCAGCCGCCTTTCGACATCTACCCCGCGGCGCTCAAGGACAGCCTCGAGCGGCTTTTCCCGACCACCACTCGAGGGCCGAACTGGCAGAAGATCGCCGCTTTCACCGCGGTTCGCCAACCCTTCTCGATCATCACCGGCGGCCCGGGGACGGGCAAGACATGGACCATTGCGGGCGTGCTGGCGCTCCTGCTCGAACAGCCCGGCTCCGAGACGCTCAGCATCCGGTTGGCCGCCCCCACCGGAAAGGCCGCCGCCCGCCTGCAGGAATGCCTGGCGCGCTCCCTCGATCGGCTGAAATGCGCCCCCGAGGTGAAAGGGCGGTTGCAGGCGATGGCCCTGGGCACGACCATCCATCGCCTGCTTGAGCCCATCCCCCGTTCGGCCGGCTTCCGGTATCATCGGAACCATCCGTTGCCGGTCCAGGTGCTAGTGATCGACGAAGCGAGCATGGTCAGCCTGTCGCTCATGGCCCGCTTGCTGGCCGCGTTCGAGAAGAGCGGCACGCGCCTGCTGCTTGTTGGCGACAAGGACCAGCTGCCGTCGGTTGATCCCGGAGGCGTCCTGGGCGACCTTTGCCGGGCGGCATCCATCAACCGGTTCAGCAGCGCGTTCGTCGAAGAGTACCGACAATGCACCGGCGATGCCCTCGAGACGGCCGGCGGCCGCAAGGGATCGGCTGGCAGCCCCCTGGACGATGCCGTAGTCCAGCTCCAGGTCAATTACCGGTCCGGCAACGCTGCCGCCCTCAACTCCGTCAGCGCCCAGGTCAATGCCGGCGACCATGTCAAGGTCTGCCGGCTGCTGCAGGAAGCGGGCCCCGCCGGATCCCCCATCGCCTGGCAACCTCACCATGAACCCCCCCCGCACGGGCCGCGCGGGAGAGCGCAGAACGAGGCGGACCTCCTCGGTTCAGGGGATCCATGCGCAAATCCGGGCGCCGAGAATGGTTTTCCCGATCCGCGCGCGATCCGGAAGACAATCCGAGACCTCGTGGCCGAGCATTATGTCCCAGCCATCGAGGCTGCCTCGCCCGAAAAAGCCCTCGAGGCGCTCGCTCGCTTTCGCATCCTCTGCGCCGTGCGCGAAGGGCCGTATGGATGGATCGCGCTGAATCGCGCCGTCGAGGCCATCCTGGCCGAAGCAGTGCCGCATCTGGCGCCCCGGATCCGGCTGGGCATCTACCCGGGAAAACCGGTCATGGTCACCGTCAACAACTACTCCCTCATGCTCTACAACGGCGACACTGGCGTCTGCTGGACCGCGGATAACGGGGCGTCGCTCGTCCATTTCCCCGACGAGAAAGGCGCGCTCCGGGCGATTGCCCGGGATCGACTCCCCGCGTTCGAAACCGCCTTCGCCATGACGATCCATAAGAGCCAGGGATCCGAGTTCGACCACGTCCTGATCGTGCTGCCCGAGACCGACAGCCCCCTGCTGACGCGCGAGCTGGTGTATACCGGGCTGACCCGCGCGAAGAAATCGGCGCGCCTGCTGTGCAGCCAGGCCCTGCTGTCCGACGTGATTCAGAGAACGGCCCAGCGCAGGTCGGGCCTGGCGGAGGCGCTTGGAGCTCTGCCAGACTGCAAGCCGCAAGCTGAAAGGTAGGGCGGCCACTCCGTGGGCGCCGCATCGATGGCTGCAAGCTCACCGCTCAGCGCGCAGCGGAGTGCGCGCCCTACCTTGCCAAGGGCATCACAATTTCCGTCATTCCGCGGGCACAAATCGGCAGCGTGCAGCCAGTCTCACGGCACCCGGATCGTGAAGAACTGGACCGGATCCGCCTGCGAGATCGGGATCGAGCTCGAGAAGGCGCCGCTGGCGTCGAACGCGCCGACGCTATTGGTCGCCCAGCTGGCCATTGGCGCCGTGGCATCGGTCGATGACAGAATGGTGTAGGCAGCTCCCGGCGTGCCGCCCGCACCCGCAATCATCAGGTTGCCATTGGCAACCGTGGTCGATTCGACCATCAGCGGCTGCAAGGGCGCCGAAGGAACGCCGAACAGGCTGAGCTCGGCATAGCCAGACCACCCATTTTCCCCGGTGGGATTGGTGAAGGTGAATCGCACGGCCGCAACATTCACGGCCAGGGGCGCCGCGGTTTCCGAAGCGATGGTGACGCGATCGGCCGTTGGGATGCTCGACGATCCTGTGGGATTGTACTGGGCGCTGGCCAGGTCGACAAAGGTGTCGGGAGCAGTAACGGTCGAGTAGGCCACGGTGTAGTGTTGCTCGTCGCGGCCGCTATCGCCCCACCCGGCAAAGGAAACGATGCGGGTCAGATCATAGCCGCTGGCCGAGCCTGCCAGCGTGTAGGTGGCGGAAGTGCCCGCGCCGACACCGGCGGTGGCCAGGGTGGCATTGCCGGCGCCGACCGAGCCGAACACGCCATCGGTCAGCACGCCGATCCCCCCTCCGCCTTCGGTGGCAAAATTGCCGCCGCCGACGCTGCTGGGCGCCAAGCCGGCCACGAGGCTGCCGGGCGCGATCGCCCACGTGGGGGCGAAGGCCAGGCCGCCGCTCTGCTGGTAGGCATGGGCCACGAGGATGCCGTTGGCGGGCGCCGGGGCCGGGTTCACCGTGAAGCTGTTGGGCGTGCTTGCGGTGCTACCGAATTCATTGGCCGCGACGACGCTGTAGGCGCCGCTGTCCGAAAGCTGCAGGTTGGTGATCGTCAGGCTGGCATTCGTCGCGCCCCCGATGTCGACCGGCCCGCTGCCGGTGTCCTTCCGCCACTGGAAGGTCATCGGAGCGGAGCTGGTGAAGCTCGCGGTGAAGGTCACCTCGCTGCCGGCCACATCGGCGCCGGTCGCGGGCAGCGTGTCGGCGAACAGGGATGGCGGGATGGGAAGCGGAGCCGAGACGGAGCCGAGCACGACGATCTCGGAGTAGCCGGAGTATCCGTTTTCACTGTAGGGGCTGGTGAAATCGAACATGACCTTGGCGACGTTGAGGGCGAGGGGCGCCGATGCGGCCGAGGTGAAGCTGACGCGGCCGATCGTCGGGACTGTGCCGGGGAGCACAGGATTGTAATCTGTGCTCGAGAGGGCGATGAAGTTATTGGGATCGGCAATGGTCGAGTAGGAGACCGTGAAGCCCTGCTGGTCGCGGCCCCCGTCACTCCAGCCGGCAGCAACGACGATGTTCGTGAGATCATACCCGCTCGGAGAGCCCGTCAGCGTGTAGGTCACGGAGTGGCCAGCGTCGCCGCTGCTGCCGCAGGTCGCCAGTCGAGTATTGTTCTTGCTGCCGACGGAGCCATACGATCCATCGGTGAGCATGGCGATGCCACCGGCGCCTTCGAGCATGAAGGAGCCGACGGTGCCGACTTTGGCGCTGGGCGGGAGCCCGGCAATCAGGTTGGCGGCGGGCACGGACCATGTGGGGCTGAAGGTTGTGCCGGCGCCCGTCTGATTCGCGGTCGAAACAATGACGTTGAAGGCGTCGGGGCCTGCGAGAGGATAGACGACGAAGCTGTTGGGCTTGCTGAAGGAAGATCCGGAGGCATTGGATGCCCGGAGGCTGTAGCCGCCCGTGTCGGAGATCTGCAGATTGGCAAGGGTCAGCGTCGTGTTGGTGGCGCCCAGGATATCGACCGGCCCGCTCCCCTTGTCGACTCGCCACTGATACGTCATTGGCGTCTCGCTCGTGAACGCAGCCACAAAGGTCACCTCGCCGCCCTCCATGTCCGAACCGGTGGCGGGCTGGGTGTCGACCGCCAAAACCGGCGCCGGCGGCGAAGGCTTCCCGAACACCTGAAACTCGGCGTAGCCCGTGTAGCCGTTTTCCGTGGCCGCGGCCAGAACATCGAAGTCGATCTTGATGGCGGCGGCGTTCCGGGCGACGACTCCGTTGGTTCCCGTGATGGTCACGCGCGTGGCGGACTGGGCATTCACATCGTTCGTCGGATAGAAGTTCACATAGGCGATCATGCTGGCGAAATTCGTGGGATTGGCGACGGTCGAGTAGTAGATGTAATACTGCTGCTGATCGCGCCCGGCGTCGCTCCATCCGCCATAGATGACCACATTGGTGATGTCGTAGCCGTTCGAGTCGGCCGGGAGCGGGTAGACGATCGACGAGCCAGCCTCGTTGGCCGAGCGGCCGCAGGTGGCCAGCTCGACGCTCGCGTTGCCTTCGGGCGGCAGGGTGCCGTACCTGCCGTCAGTCAGGACGGGGATGCCGCCGGCTCGCTCGAGAGTGAAATTGCCGACGCTGCTGCTGGGCGCCACGCCCTCGATCAAGCTGTTGGGCGCCAGGATCCAGGTCGGGGAGAACGTGTTCGTGGCGCCGAACCCGAGCTGCGAGGCGGGGGAAATGATCACGCCGCCCACGTCCGCCGGCTGGGGATTCACCGTCAGCGACACCAAGGCGCTGGTCGCCATGCCGAACTCATTCGCCGCCTCGAGGTAATAGAATCCAGAATCGGCAACCTGCAAATTGCCAAGCGTCAGAGTCGTCCCGGTGGCGCCGGGGAGGACCTGAAAGTCCTTGTACCACTGATACGTCAGGGGGCGGCTGCCGTCGACCGACACGGTGAACGTGACCTCGCCGCCCTCGACATCGAAGGCCATCGTGGGCAGCGCGTCCCGGACGATGACCGGCGCGCCTTGAATGGCCGTCAGCGCCACGGCCGGGCTGGTGGATGTGCCCTGGGCATTATCGACGACGACTCGATACTGCACGGGCAAGCCCACAGTGAATCCAGCCGTGTCCACGGCGAGGCTGTCGCCGGTTGCTCCCGGGATGTCGGCAAAGCTTGCGCCGCCGCTGCCATTGTCCGACTGCCATCGATAGGTGAAGGGAGCGGCCCCCGCGGGCATCTCGGTCAAGGTGACCAGCGTCCCGCGATAGACAGTGCCCGAGGGGGTCGAGAGGACGGGAAGCACCGTGGTCGGCGCCAGAGGCAGCGCCGTGGCATCGAGCCGGACGTTGTCAAAGAAGAGCTGGGCGCCCGAATCCCCCTGCATCAGGATCGTCAGGCTCCCGCCCGCCTGGTAGCCGGCCGTGTAGGAAAGCGACACGTCGCCGAATGTCCCGGGCGTCAACAGATAGGTATCCACCATCTGCTCCGCCAGCACGGGGTGAAACGGCGAGGTGCCATTGATGAGCGCGATCTTCCCGCCGCCACCGCCACCCGTAAAGCTCTGTCCCAACGCGATGGTCAACGTGTAGTGCGTGTTGGTCTGCACCTGCCCGATCGTCTGCCAGCAAAAGGCGGGATGCCCGTTGATGTTTTCCACGAAGCAATTCGTGCCATCGGCGGGCGCCGGCAAGACGTCGGCGCCTTCGAAGAGCGTGTTTGTGAAGCTCTGGATCCCAACCCCGCCGTTGCCTGTCCGGAACCAGTTGGTCGCGGTCTCGAACGAGAACTCCGGCACCGTCACGGGATCGGCCAACGCAGTCCCGCCAACAGCGGCAACGAATATCGCCGCCAGCACCCAGCCCCGTATCCTATTGAATTTCATATGTTTAATTTGCCAACGAGTTATGAGAAACACAATCGCACCACGAGAATCCATGGCGCTCGCGGGATATCATCAAAGACGTTCTCGTGCCCCGAGGCGCCAGTCGAAAGGCACATTCGTCAAACGCAGCGGAATCATGCATCGACCGTTGCTGCATTGTAGTAGCGCCGGCAGGTCAAACAAGGAAAAAGAGGGCATACGGCGCCGACATTCTTGCCGGCTTGGGGTCCGTGCAAAAATTACTTCCGATTTTGGCGGGTGCGCCGCCGGGCCAGATGCGAGACGCAAGGGTGGGAGTGTATCCCCTGCGATACTCGACCGACCGAGCAACGAAGCCGATGGCCGGGCGCCTGAATTCTCCTTGGAGAGGTTTTGCGGCTATCGGTTGAAAAACCAACCTTTGATTGCCACAAAAAACTCAAAAACACGCAAAACATCTATTTCGCGTGATTGGTGTGATTCGTGGGCACCCTCTTCGAGAGCCATGAACTGCTTCCCAGTCTTTTCACCACCGAGAGCACCGAGAGCACTGAGGATGAATACCTGAATCCAACCCGCCCCAATCCCCTTCCTCCTCTCTGTGTCGGTGCCCTCTGTGGTGAGATCCAATCGCAGCTTGAAAGCTGCGGCTACGCCATCAAAGGGATGCAAGATTCAGTGGCGAATATGGAATGGACCCCGTTGCACTCACTCTTAGGGGCTGCGCAAAACATCCCCAGCCTCGATCCGGGAAAGGTCCTCGGCAATCTGTTTTCCCAGCCTGCGGACGTCCTTGTCGGTGGCGTTGTGCGAAAGCACGTACTTCGCCGCCATGACGTAGGGGTTCCACGTGATCACGGCCCCTGGCATCGGCCTCGATCCCTTGCCTGTGCCATAGACCAGGATCGGCTGATCCCGGCTTTGGGCAAGATCGAACACCGACACCTGCGCGAGCACCTCGGACGCGCCCGCTCCAAATCCGACCATCGCGCGCCGGAGCCGGTTCCCCTCGTCGACCTGGAGGAACTCCCCGTCGACGACCAGCCCGTCGGCGGGCAACGGCATCCCCCGTGGCTGGCGTGTGGTGGGAATCTTCCGAGCCGTCAGCTCCTCGGCGATGGTTTCCGACAGCAAGCGCGCCAGGCGGGCCGCCTTTTCCTGCGGCGGCTCCTCGGATCGCCGGGGCTGCAGGATCAGCTGCGCCGGCCCCTGCAATCCGGGTAGCGGGCCCGGATCGCTCTTCACCTGAGCCGCATCGTAGGCAAAATCGTGCACGACCACAGGCCGAGCCTTGGGCGCCACACCGGCCGGGCTGCCCGCAACCTGCGGTCCGCTGCCGCCCCCGGAGGATGCGGCCGCCGGCCGCCCAGTCGAGCTCGACTGGCAACCGGTCCCGATCAGCATCGCGCCCAGCACGATCGCCGCCGTTGTGGAGCCCCAACCCGATGCGAAAGTGGACGTCGATGACAGGAGGCCAATTTGTCCAAGCTTCGCATGGCGAATGCGCTTTGCGATCAATCAGCCGTCGGCTATGATTGCGTCTGGCATGCCACCCCCCTGGTTGCCAGAGGTTATTGCGCGCGCAGCGTCCGGGTTTAGCGCCTGGATTTGCCTGGTGGCCCTGATCGTCTCGGTATCGGAAACGCGAGCCGTCGATGCCTCTCGGTGGTTGGGCCCCGCACAGCGATTTCTCAAAGTCGTCCGGGTCATTCCCCACTCGGCCCTCGGCGTGGGTAAGGTCCGGTCCGTCCAATGGATTGGCGATGAGGGCTGGTTGCTGGTGGACAGCCGCGAGCGCGTGCAGGTGGTTGATGCGCTCACCGGCGCGGTTCGTTGGCGGTTGCCCAGGCCCGAGGACCGGGAAGCCGGCCCCTGTTGGGCGGGGGGACGGATTCTGCTAGTCACTGGCGGCGGACGGCTCACTGCATATGATCCCACCACGAATCAAGCGGCCTGGAGCCGGGTGTGGGGGGAAGGGATTGCGGCTATTCAAGCGCACGCGGGACAGCTCTATGTTTGGGGTTCGAATCATCAACTGTTCTGCGTGGAGCCGGTTTCGGGATTCACCCGGTGGGCGCTGGTGGCTCCCGCCCTGCGATTCGACTTTATGGCGGCAGACGCGCGCACCTGCCTGGTGCCCTTGGAAACGGGGGAGCTGCGGGCTCTGGACGTTGCGACGGGCAATCTGCTTTGGAGTCACCAATTGCCGCAACCACTGACGGCCCCCTTGGCGATCGCCCCGGGCCAATTCCTCGCCCTGACCGAGGGCGAAATCCTTTTGGCCCTGGATGCCGCTACCGGTGAGGTGCGATGGCGCCATCAACCCGCCCGGGATAGTCCCATTCCCAAGCCCCTTCAATTGCGTGAGGATTCACTGCAGGTGGCAGGGGAAGAAGTCATTCTTCATGGAACCCATTTCCTGTACAACCTGCGGATCCTGGATCAGCAGACGGGACATCACCGGCATGCAGAGACCCTCGCGGGCCATTTCGCGGAGCACCCCTTTTCCGCGGGGAGGTGCTTGTTCATCCCGGTTGGGTCGGCGGGTCTTAAGCTGGTGGTCTATGATCGGTCGCGAGGCTACATCGTCCATCAGGCCAAACTTCCCGCCGAGCTTGAATTCGTTGGCCAGTGGAAAGACCAAGTGCTGGCCCGGGCCCGGGATGCCCTGCTCGTGATCCAGCCCGATCCCGAAGCCGCGGCCCAAATCCAGGAGCTTCGCTTGGCTTCCAACGGTTTCAAAACGGTCTATTTTCTGATATTGCTTTTGGCCCTGCTGGGAGCGCCGGCGATCTGGGTCTTTACGGGCGAGCCCCGGAATCCCCCCACCCATCAAACCAACCTGCTGATTGCCGCGTCCTGGATCACGTTAGCTATGTTGAGCCTGGTCGCGGGTTACGCGGGCTTCCTGATTTTGATCACCGAGGTGATCGCTCGATCGCCTGGGGTCACCTGGATCTTGGGCGCGTTGCTCCTTATGGTTCCCCTGGCCGCGGTCCAGACCCTCTTCCACATGTATTGGCGTCCGCTTCGGGCATATCGTCAAGCCCCTGTCTCACCGACCATTGCCGAACCGAATGACATCCCGATTTCCTCTGTGGTCGGCCAACTGCGCCACGACATGGGCATTAATCCCAGCACCCCGTTGGTTCATGCGCTGCGCCCCGGTGAAGCCCCCTGCGCCGTGGGCGTCTCCCGCACCCGGGCGGCCATTTTGTTACCCCCCAATCTTGGCGAGATGGCATTGGACGCCTGCCACGGTGATTCCACTCGGGCTACGCAGTTGATCCGCCTGGTATTGGCCCATGAGATGGCCCATATCCGAAACGGCGATGTGGCGATGCTGCCGCTCCGGGCCGTCATCACTGGACCGTTGCCGGTCTTCCTGGCCATTATATGGCTGATTTACCTGCTCATCCGACGCCCCGGATTGGATACCGGTCTCCAAATCGGCGGCGGTCCGGCGATCGCCTTTTCTTTGCTGGCCATCCTGGGCCTGATCCTGCTGCTGCGCCTGGTCACGGTCGAGCGCGAGCGGCTGGCTGACGCCACCGCCAGCCTCTTCATGGATCCGGATGTGCTCGGGTTTCTCACCGCCCCTCCTTCCGGAACTCCGGCTGGGAAAAGCCCGCTGGCGCGACTGCTCTTCCAAATGCGCGCGTTTTCGTCGCTTTCCCATTCCTTTTTAGGGCTGCCCGTGCCCCGTGTTTATCCATCCCTTTCCTGGGTTCAATGGTTCAGCAGGCGGATGACGCCAGCCAGCTTTTTCCAGCAATCGGCCTGGCGGTCTTTTCTATTAACCACCAAGCAAGCGCTGTTTGCCGCCCATCCCGCCGGGAATCTGGCGTCGGCCGTCATCGCGGGGATCACGGCTGGATTCGTCTTTTCCGGGCTGGCCATCGTGCTCTTTTACGCCCAGCTCCACACGGCCATTGCCACTGGTGCGGTGGCGGGGAAGACCCTCGAGGAGCAATTCTTCTGGATGATGAATCACTGGCCGCCGCGCCCGGATGAAGCGCTGCTGTTGTTGTTCTATTTCCAGTTCGCTCCTGTGGCGGCGGCTATCTTGGCCACCAGCCTGCTCCTGCTTCCGATTCGGGATCTGCCCACCGCTTTCACGGAGTTGCGATCCTCGGGGTTGCGCCAATTGGGGGTCCGCCTGCTATTGATGATGGTTGTTTTCGGGATATCCAGCTTTCTTATTCAAAGTCTTGCCCGGCCGCCGGTGACCATCTGGTCGGTGGCCCGCCTGTCCGCATCCGGGGCGTGCGGCTGGATAATCATCCTGACGATGTTATTTGGAATGGGACTCACTTTTCGCCGCCCGGAAATGCTCTGCGCCGTTCGAGCAATGATCCCGATGGTCGTGCCGATTTTGTTGGCGGGAATCCTGGTTTTAGTCATGGCGGCGATTCTGCTGGATGGTTTGAGCCTGATGGGCCGGTTGCTGTGGGCCTTTGTAAGCCTGATGATCGGCGCCTGGCTCATCGTGATCCAACCGTTTCGCTGGCTTTCTTACGGATCGTACACCTCCGAGGAATCTCTCCTCATCTGCGTTACCTGGGGCCGTCTTTCGGTTCGCAGCCGATGGCATCAATGCGAGTCCCGGTCCGCTCGGTTCCCAGGTTACGGGGATGGGTTCCGGATGGCGAAACACTACTTGCTGATTTGGGGGTTGATCCTGGGGGCTGGGTATTTGCCTTTACGGAATCTGGACCGGAGATTTTTTGCCGATTACCCGGACCGGTTGGCACGGTTCCAGGCCTTGACCGCCACCGCTGTGGACCGGATCCAGGAAGACAACGTGGCTTTCCGCCGCCAGTTTTTCCCCCCCTTATTTGTTCACAGCCAAGTGGGGCCGGATCGGATGTTCGCCTCGACCTTTGTTTCGTTCTCGATGATGGTGGGGGCCGAGGCGTTGCTGCTGATCCGGCAGACCGTTCGGGCTCTGCGCGGACTCGAACGACGGCGAAAGCTGCTGCTGCAATTGGCGGCGCTGGCGGAGGCCCATCCGATCCTCCACCTTTCTCCCATTTTGCGGAAAATGGCATCCCCCGGCCGCGCAGCCCTGGCCCGATTGACCAGCTCGAAAAGACCTTATTTCCCCGAATCCAACCGGTTTCCGCTGATGAGCGCGACCTGTCGGGTGGTGGAATACGCTCTGGCGGCCCGCCTCAAGGCCCCGCAAATCCCGGCGATGATCCAATGGGTTGGCCAGTGCGAAAATTTAACCGGTGGTTTCGGGCCGATACCGGGCCAGCCGAGCACCCCCCTGTATACCGCTCGTGGGCTGCGCCTGTTCCATCACCTGCATGCCTCGACCCGGGTCCCCATCGCCACGCACGCCGCTTGGCTTCGCCGGGCCCTGGGCCGGTGCCTGAGCCGGAAATATCCGCTTCCCGATCCCTTGTGGCTCGAACAAGTCCACTGGATCGGTCGCGCCCTGGAGCCGATTCAGGCTGTCTGTCCTCTCGCGGATCGGTTGCGGAAAAGAGTGGCCCAGGAGGCCGTCCTGCGGTGGCGGCAAACCCAGCGCACGGTTTCGCAAACGCGGCAGTTGCTGGAGATTCTGACCTGCATGGACGGTCAACACCCGGCTCTTTGGAAGCACCTGCGCCAGGATTGGTGGCCCCCGCACAGCTCCTCCCTTCGTTTCCTGAAACCCGATTCGGCCTTGGATGCCATCGTCGAGCGGTTGCGGATTCTCCAAATTCTATACCCCGATGATTACGCGCTTCGACCGGAGGCGCAACAGGCCAAAGACAATATTGAAAAAGTATTCGTCCGCCGCTTAGCTTGAGCTATTCATTATACCTCCATTAACGATGAGCCCGCAGAATACTGCTGAGTTGGCTGACCGCGCATTCGAGATTGCCGAAAATTTCGTGGCAGCCTGGTTTCCGGAAGAATTGCCCGTGTTGGATCTGATTTGGAAGCGGATTCAAGCCCTGCCTCCAGATGAAGCCCGGCAGCCCCAACGGCTTCAGGAAATTGGATGGTCTTTCGCCAAGCCGGGGCGCCTGGTCCTGCACGGCCACATCATATTGATGATCGTTTGGACGGTGCTTCGGGAGACCGGCGCCCGAGGCGTGCGTTGCACGTTGAACCAAGTCCAGGAGTGCATCCAGAAATGCGGGGTAGTGCTCGAATCCCCTCGGGACCTCATCTGCAATTTAGTCGATACCGCCGCGCCCGAGCTTTGCCTGATGGCCAATCAATTCGCCCAGCGCCCGTCCGGTGAGCGAGTGGCGCCGGATGACCTCCCAGCCGAGCTGTATATCGAGGGCCTGCTGGATCCACCGGTGAAGCCGGGATTCAGATCGCCTGCTTGGATTAATGAATTCCTGGAAAAGACCAACATCAACCTGGTGATCCACGAACCGGAAGATTACCTGAGAATCGGGACTTCTCCAGCCAAGCGTTTGGTGCTCGGCCTCCAATCGCCCTTGTTGATGGGCTTCCTCTGGCTGGTCCTGACCCATGTGGGAGATAGCTTCAGCTATGTTGAGGCAGCGCGGTGGCTCGGATTTGCCAAAATCGAGTCCGAGCCCCGGGATGCTCGCATTTACCAGTATCGGATGGGATTAAACCGGCTCTTGTCCCCGGATCTGGCAGACCGGATCTTTGCCGCGGCCGCCAACAAATGCTACTACATTGCCGGGAGCGGATGGTCTTTTGTATGGATTCGCCGGCTGGCGGATCCCAAATTCAGCCGGCTGCTCCCCGATTTCTCGTCCTTGGGTCAGTAAACCGCAATCATCCTCGGCCGAAACTCCGGAGGCGTTGTCTTCCCCGGATTCGTTCTTCCATCAGGCGCGCCTATTTCACGGCGAGGCAAGAATTGGCGATTGCCTTGATGCCGGAGGTCTTTCTTCACCCTGGCCCGGAACCCCACGTCCCTTGGCACTGAGGCAGCCCTGAACCTTCTCAGGAGGCTCTCAGTGGCGTCCTGCCTTTCATGGCGGAATGCTGTCGGTGGGCGACGGCGTGGGGCCGAGAGCAAGAAAAATCCAGGCTCACCCGTCCCCCGGCAACGGTTAAAACATGCGCAGGCAAATTCAAAAACGGGGCAGGAAGAAGAATCCGGCGGTCCGGCTGAATCTCGTCCGCCAGATGGCGCCCTGTTCGGCGGGTGCCGTCGGACTTCACCGCCACACTCACCATCAGCAGAAAGCGAGTCACTAATGAAAAAGCAGACCATCCACATCTCCAGTCTGGCCCGGTCAATCCGGGTTCGGATTCAGAACGGCACCACAAAGCCACGGGTGCTGAAGTTCAAGACCGAGGCCGAAGCCATCGATTACATCCTGCCGCGGAGCAATCGGCAGACCGAAATGTACCTGAACGGTTACCTCGTGGCCTTGGCCGGCTGGTACCAATGAAGGGCCAGTGGAGGGCAGCGGGGTAGTGCCACGGTGCGTCAATCACCCGCGTCGCAATGCCAACGAATCGAGCCCGGCCTGACCGGCAAAACCCGGCGCTCTCCCATTCAAAACAAACTCAAACGGAAGACCGTTATGACCTGGACGACAAAAATCACCGATCGGGTGGCGGAGGGATTGCGATTTGCGGTGCGCGGGGCGTTGCTGATCAACGCCATCATCGCCGCCGTCGCGTCCATCTACTTCACCACCAAATTTGTTTTTTTCCTGATCCGTTACCTGGATCGGATTCTGTTTTCCCAACCCTGGTAATCATGGAGGCTATGATGTCGCCCACTCCCTTTGATCCCCTCTTGGACCCGGACGCCCGGTCGGTTCGAACCCGGGCCAAGTATAGGCTGAAGATGGACCCAGACGGAAATCCGGTCATCGAACCCATCCAGGGGGAGACCATCCAGCTCTCCGCGGATGGCTCCCTGGACACGGTGGAGGTGGTGCCGGACCGCTTTTATTCCTGCGGGCACAGCGCCCAGGCTTCGCTGGGCGGACGCTGCGCCGAACCGGGCTGCGGCCACACCAGCTGCGAAAAGTGTTTCCGGGTGTGCGCCCGGTGCTCGAAGCCGTTGTGCCCCGAGCACCAGCAACCGATATTGGCGCACTCGAGACAAGCCGGCCAGGAGGAAACGCTATGGGTTTGCGCGGCCTGCCGCACCCGGATCAAAAGGAGCCATTTCTGGAGGGGATTGGCCCGGATGGCGACCGGCTTGTTTATCGAATCCCCGCCCGAGCAGAAACCGTGAACTCAGATCCAAACCGCCATTTGGGAGTTCGGTTAGCCCACGCGATCGATTTGGGGGAATTTGACGATCCGCTGGGGGTCAGCCTGGTCCGGGCCCACCATGCCGACTCGGCGGACCGGCAAGTGCGGGATTTGATCGAGAACCGGCTGCGCCATTTTGAGACCCGTTGCGCCAGCGGCACGATCGCCCCCTTCAAGATTCCGCGGCCGGGTGCGGGCAACATTCTCATGGGCTTGGGCCGGCGCGGTCGGGCCATCTGGGTGCCCGTGGCCCTTTTGGCCGCAGGCCTTCTCCTGGTTGGCAATACCGGCAGCGGAAAATCGACGCTGCTCCGGCAATGGCTCATCCAGATAGCGATGCATGGTCCGTCGATTTGGATGATCGAATCCTATAAGAGGGAGCTGCGGCAAATCCGACCCCACCTCCAACGCCATGGGATTGATCTGGTGATCCTGCGGCCCGGGGATTGGCGTTGGAATCCGCTCCAATCCCATTTGCGCGATGCCCGGGTTCACCTGAATACGGCGGCGGACCTCCTGGTCCGGGTGCTGCGGTTGCCTTCCCGGGCACGCAGCATCCTGGCCCAGGGCGCTTACACCCTCTACCGTCAGTATGGTATCTGGGAGGGGAACCGCCAGCATTGGCCCACGCTGTTCGATCTCTACGAATGGGTGCACAAGACGCCCGGCCTCAACGCCGCCGCCAAGGAATCCATTCTGGATCGGTTGGGGGCGCTCCTGGTGGCGCTGACGCCCCGGGTAGCCGCCTGCCGCCGGGCCTGGAATCCCGCCGATCTCATGGGCTTTCACCTGGACCTGGAACTGACCGGCGCCCCCGAAACCGTCAAGCAACTGTTGGTTGCTTCTTTGTTATTCAGCTTGTTTGAGCAGGAGGTCGAACGCGGCCTGGAACCGGGCCCGTTGAAGCTGGTGCTGGCTTCCGACGACGGACAGCGAATATTCGCCGGTGCCGATGCCGCCGAGGAAGGCCAGTTGTCGCCCTTGGACGAGCTGGCGGGGGTGATTCGGGGCAGCCGCATCAGCCTGTGGGTGGTGGTCCAAACCATGGAGGGCCTTTCCCGGCGGTTGATCCCCAACCTGGCGACCAAGATTTTTGGGCGTTTGGGTTGCCATGAGGACTACGCCCATCTGGGCGCCGACCTCTCGTTGAGTCCGGAGCAGCTTTCCTGGGCCCGGTTGCAGCAGCGCCCCGGCGTGTTCATCGCCCAGCTTGCCGCCGGATCGTGGCGTGAGCCATTCGTCTTCCAGACCCAGCTGTTGAATCCGGTGCGCCCGGTGGACGACGCCGAAGCCGCCGCGAGCGTCCAGGCCCTGGAGCGCCTTCCGGTCGAGTTCGCCCCGGAATTCGACCGATGGGAACCAGCCCACCTGGCGGTGGTCGAACCGGCGGCGTCCGATAGCCTGTCGGAAGTGGAGATGCGCTATCTGCGCGCCGTCGTCGAACACCCCCTGCAATCCTCCAGTGCCTACGCCAAAGTGGCCGGCGTTAACGGCCAACGCGCGGCCCAGATTCGCCGGCGGCTGGTCGCCGATGGTTTCCTGGCCGAGCGCGAGGTGGCCACCGGGTCGCGCGGGCGCAATGCCATCGTGCTCGAGCCCCAATCCAAGGGACGGACTGCCGCCAACCCGGGAGGCACCCCATGAGAGGCTGTCCCATCCACAACGCCATGGTCGCCGAATTGGCCGGGGCTTTGGCCCGCTGGGGCGGGCAGGTGCGCCTGGAACACCCGGTCTGGCACGGAAGGGTGGTCGGTTATGCGGATTGTTGTGCGGATCTGCCGGCCGGCCGGTTCGTCATCGAGGTCGAAAATGAGGGCCGGCGGATTAAGCAAGCCCTGAAAAAAGCGCGCCTGATCGGCGCCGAACGCCTCTGGATTGTAACCGCCAATGGCCGGGTGGCCCGGCAGGTCCGGCGCAGACTGGCCGCTTTGGTGTCCACCACCCGGGCCTTTACCGAGCCCCGGGTTGAGGTCTTGACCTTTGGCCAGGCCCGCCGGCGCCTCTGCCATGGAAATCCTCCCTGGACCGCCATCCCCGAGGTGTGCCAGTGAAAACGTCTCCGTTAATCCCCGAGAGGATGCCAATAGCTGTGCCGACGAGATTGTCCGCCGACCTCCGAATGAACCCGGCGATAACCGTCCGCCGTCGGCGAAAGGCCTGGAGCCATGAACGCACTGCCGGTCGGTGCGAGTGGTTGACTCCACCGGAGATCATTCGCGCTCTGGGCGAATTCGATCTGGATCCCTGCGCCCCCCTCCGGCGCCCGTGGCCGACTGCCAAAAGACATTGGACCCTCCGGGAAGACGGGCTGGCCCAACCCTGGTTTGGCCGCATATGGCTCAATCCTCCCTACGGACGGGAAACCGCCGCCTGGCTCGCCCGATTGGCCGCGCACGGCAACGGGATCGCCCTGGTCTTTGCCCGGACCGAAACCCGCATGTTTTTCGATTACGTGTGGAACCATGCCGACGCAGTGTTGTTCCTGCAGGGGCGCCTGACTTTCCTCAATCCGGACGGCACCCGCCCGTCGGGTTCCGGGGGCGCGCCTTCCTGCCTGATTGCCTATGGCGCAGGCAACGCGACCGTCCTGGCGGCCAGCGGCCTGGCCGGGAAGTTCATCCACCTGAAACGGAGAAAATCACCATGCGAATTCAATGGGACCGTTTGATCGCGCTGGCCCTGGCCTTGACCGCCGGAGTGTTGGCCTTCCGCTTCTGGCATGCGCTGGGGGCATTTCTTTCCAATCTCGCCCGGCTGGGACCGGGTTATAGCCGCGAGGAGCAGACCCTGGGTTTGATCGCGCTGGGGCTGATCGGCGCCTGCTTGGTAGCCGTGGTCCGCATCGTCTGTCGTCGGCCCCGCGATGACTAGTTTCTCTCCCCCATGAAACCTCACCACCGCTTGGTTTATGTATGATCCACTGAACGCCCTGCGGTTGCCGGGCCGGCTCGACGGCAAATGCATCGCCGCGCTGCTGGGTTTTGCCGAACATGACCTGCCGGTACTAACACGCGCCGGCCTCATCCGTCCGCTGGCAGATCCGGAGCCCAACGCGCCCAAGTGGTACTGCCGGGACGAGATTCTGGCCAAAGCCGCCGACCCGGCCTGGCTGGCGCGCGCCACGCGGGCCGTCTCCCAGAACTGGCGGCGTAGAAATGCCCGGCGGTCCACCAACGCCCTCGCTCAATACTCCACCCCTAACCGAACTGGAAAATCATGCAAAATCGCTTGATCTCGTCCGCAACCGCCGGTTTGGAGCGGTTCCCGCAGCCGGCCAATCCTGACCTGCCCCCAGGCAAGATGATGCTGCCGGACACCAGCATCGCCGGCCCGTCAGCGGACGATTGGACCGGCACCGCCGACTGGCTTCTGAGCGTGGCTCTGGTGCTGGTGTTGGTCTTGCACGGCTATTGGCTGGGACGATTGGGCCGTCAACTCCGCCGTCAGACGTGGATCCTCAAGCGCCTGGCGCGCCACGCCGTGGAACTGAACCTGCCAAAACCGGCCTCATGGCGAATGCCTCCGGCGCCTGAGGAAGGCCCACAGCATACTCCCCCACCGGACGCACCGCCCGAACCGTCCTCCCCGCCACTTTCACCGGTGGCCTCGCCTCTGGCCGCCGCCACGGGGATTGGCCCTGAATCCGGCGTGGAACCGGATTCAGCCCCGGCCTTGTTGGAGGAGCCGGCGGTCGCGGCCGGCATCCGAATCGTCGTGGCCCGCGACCTCTTGCCCCGGATCCACGATTACGTCGTCGAATTCCTCGAAACCCACGGCGCGGATTGCGAAGCGGGCGGCCTGTTGCTGGGGCATTTCCTCCCGGCCCAGGCATCCGCTCCGGCGGTCATCCGGATCGAAGGTTATATCGATGCGGGCCCCACCGCCGAAGCCACCGCCGCCAGCATCCAATTCGACAATCAATACCAGGCCGGCGTGCTTCAATGCTTGCAGCTAACGGATCAGGCCTTGGGGAATATGGGCTGTTTTCATCGCCATCCCGGCCAGATGTCCGAATGCAGTGCGGGCGACCAAGCCGCCGATCGGCAGGCGGTGGCCGAATCCGACACCCGTGCCCTGGTATTCCTCATCCTCACCCTCGACAACCCGGACCGGCATCGACCTGCGCGATTGGTCTATCGGCGCCTGGCGTTTGATTTCTACATCATGAGCGAGGACGCCGGATTCCGTTATGTCCCGGTGCGCCCCGAACTGGCCGATCTGCCGGTGGTGACCGTGCCGGCAGGACTGCGGGCGCTGGTGACGCTGCGCCCCCAAACGGCGGTCTATGACCTGGCGGTATTGCACCAATTGGCCCGGACTTGGCGGAGTCGGATTGAACTGGCGGCCCGTGAGGACACGGGCGTGGTGGCCACCATGCGCGGCAACGGCGACTGCTGTGAAATTCAGGCCCCGGCGAGCGGGGGGATGCAGGTGACGGTCACCCGGGGAGACCAGCCCCGCCGGCGGGTGCGTGGGATTTGGGAAGATCGCCAGGCCAGCCGCCATATCTGGTTATCGCACGTATTCCTGGTGACGCTGGCACCCGCCCTGCCCCGGGCCTCCGTCGGCAGTTACTCGCCACATTACGCCGATCTGCTCCACGATCCGCGGCGATTGGCAATTGAAACCCAGGCCATGGCCGAGCGCGCCGGAAGGGGCGCCATTCTCCGCGCCAAGGGCGGCCAGGTATATTGGGAATGCACGATTCGGGAATGCGGCCGCGAGTTCCCGATCCGGATTATTTATCCCCCCGGCTACCCCAGCGTGCCCCCGCGAATTGAAAGTGTCTACCCGCTGCCCGCCTGCCCCCATGCCCTCGGTCTCCATGAGCTCTGCTGGATCAGCCCGATAACCACCGCCAGCGACTGGAATCCGGCCCGCGACACCGCGGCGGTGTGTGTCAACGCCGCCCACCGCTGGTTTGCATGTCTGCTCATTTACCGCACGGCGGGGCGATGGCCGGGAAACCATACCTGAAATCATTTCGGAATCGTCCGATTCCGTTAACAAAAAACCGAAAAAAAGAAAGGAACCCCATGGGTAATTCAACCTCGGCCTTCAAACCTCTGGAGCAGGTTCAGGCCGAAAAATTGGAACAACACCTCAACCGGGCCAGCACCGGCCGGGAGGTTCTGGTCATCGATCCCGAACAGGGGATTCAAGATTCCAAGCCATTGAGCCTGATTAGCCCCAGCGAAGTCACCAATGGCCTGGTGCGTTATCGCCGTCATTACGGCCGTATCTCCCGCGTGTCGGGAGCTTCCTGAACAACCGGGTCCCGGCTTGGGCACCCGAGTCCGATGGCTTTTGAAGCCATGACGCAACGGCGAGCCGGGACCTCGTTCCATCTTTTCTTCACCATGAATCCCCAGGAATACTATCGGCGAATTCAGGCTGTCGTCCGGCCGGAGCAACTGCACGGCCGCAAGGTCATGGTCATTGGGCTGGGCTCCGGCGGCAGCCGGCTGGCCGCGGAATTGGGCCGGTTGGGCCTTGACCTTTGCCTGGTGGATCGCCCCAACGAACGGCTCGAGGAGCACAACGTGATCCGCCATTTGCTCGATTACCGCAGCCTGGGGGAACTCAAGACCCAGGCCGTGGCCGAGTGGATCCGCCACCGCAATCCATGGACTCGCGTGCAGACCCTTGACCTGGACGTGGTGGCCCAGTCTGAACAACTAGCCGCTGCCTTGGAGGAGCGGCATCCAGACCTGATAGCGGTTTGCACGGACAACCTGGAAAGCCAATTCGCCGTGAACATCCTGGCCGTCCAGCGCGGCATTCCCGAAGTCGGTGCCGCGGTCTACGACGGCGGTGTCGGTGGGGAAGTCTATTGCGTCCGCCCCGCCCAGGCCTGTTTGGGCTGCATCGCCGCGCACCTCCAATTGCAGCGGCCGGAACCACGGACCGACCTGAACATTGATTACAATCAGTTGGATCGGGACGAGCTCCGTTCGGTGGGCGCGCTGAACCTGGACATCGAGCAGATCGCCATCCTCCAGACACGGATGGCCCTCCAATTGCTGCTGGGCACGGCCACGGACCTGACGGGCATACCACCGGATGTCAACCTGCTGGTCTTTGCCAACCGGACCGGCAATCCTCCGCTTAACCGCCCTTTGCACGCTGAGTTCTTTCGCATCCCGGCCAATCCGGACTGCCTGATTTGCGGCGCGCCGATGCGGACAGGAAATGCCGGGAGCGGATCAGTTGCTGAAAGCTGACCGTGGGGCTTTGTTCCATGATTCGCGGCGTCATCGCCGGGGGGGAGGCGGCCTGGGCCCGCGCGACGACTTGGCTCTTCGGGATGCGAGTCGTCAGCGTGGTCTGCCATTCCCAGGTCCGTGACCGGACGATTGGTCTATCAGCGGAGTTTTTGGTCGGGGCCAGGGAGATCGTGGTGCATGCGGAGTTGAGTCGGCCCTGGTTCAGCGGTTGGGCTCCGGCCTTGGTCTATCAAGTCCGGGATGAGGCTGACCGCGAGCTCATCCTGCACAGCAGCTTCCAAATCGAGGAGAAATCCCATGGCCGCCATCTCGACGTCGGAATCCGCTTTGCCACCGTGCCACGGGCCAAAACTTTTCAAGTGCAGATCGGTTTGGCAGGCACCCGAAAAATCATCCTGCAGCGCACGTTTACCCGGTTGGATGCCCGCCGCCTCACCGGCAAACTGGAAAATCCGACCGTCCATTTCCGGGCCGGCCCCGATCAACCCTGGATTGGCCGGGCGCGGTTCCATGACCGGATCGATGATTGGCAATTGCGTTTGGAGGTGCGCCTGTCCTCGCTCGAGTATCGCCAAATGCTCAATGCCCTCCAAATCCCCCTGCGGCTGGAGGTGGTAACCGCTGGCCAATCACCCCATCGCCTGGCTTCCCGACAAACCATCCTTCATTTCGCTGAAAACACCTGCCAGTGGATCGTTCGGTTCGGGGCCCTGGGCAGCGTGGTTGGCGATTATCGGGGCGCCATCTGCCTGCGCTTTTACCTGGGCCGCACCCCGTTTTTTGTCAGCGATGCCGAGGTCCTGGGCTTTGACGAGTACCTTCGCGCGGTCCGGGAGGCAGTCATCCGCCAGACCCAAATCAACGGCATTCAGTTCCATGCCGTAGACGGCCGGGGCCAAACTCGAACTTTGGATGTGGCGGCCGAGGATTTTCAGGCGTTGGCAATGCACGGCCGGTTGCAGGGCCCACCGGCCGATCCCTGGCTGCCACCCTTGGACTACCGGTTGGCCTTGGTGATTCACCACCCGGATTCAAAGACCGAAACCGCCCGCCAAATCCGGGATCTATCCATCACCGAAGCCCCGGCGGCGTTGCATGAATCGCTGCCGCTATCCGGAAATCCGTTCTCGTCCGGACCCGGAGATTACCGCTTGAGCGCCTGGCTCGAAGACCGGCTCCTGGGCCAGATACAGTTCGTCCATAAACCACGTCAGCAGATCCGGCGGGAAAAAGCCGCCCGGATCCTGGCCAGCCTGGAAGTGCTGGAATTCCATTGGACAGTTCAGCGGGATGGGGAACCGGTGGAAACGGCGGTGGTATTTGCCACCGACACCGCCTTAATGATCGGTGCCACCATCCAGGGGCGCGGTTTCGATGAGGACGCCCCCCGATTGCGCTGGCGATTGCACATCCGGCTGCATTCGCCGACCTCCGGGATCCGGCGCGAATGGGATTATTGGCTGGAGGCCGGGCCGGGGCCCAACCCTTATGCCGACCTCAAGATCCCCCTTGACGCCGGCGAGGGCGCCCTGGTTCCTGGTGAATACCGACTACAACTATGCCGGGTCAATACCGTCATGGCCGAGCAGGAATTCCGGCTCTTGGCGGCGGCCGAGATCGGCCCCTACACCAAGGCGCTGATCCTGGCCAGCCTGCAACTGGAAAATCCACGCTGGCAGTTGGTGGCAGGCACGACGCGTTACTCCTCGGAGATCGTGCCCGATTCCACCGACTCCCTGCAGCCGGAATTCACCCTGCGCGCCGGAGGTTTCAACCGCGCCGTGCCCCGGTTGCCCGTGGATGTCGGACTCGAATTGATCGATCCCCAAGGAAAACGGTTTCTGGTGCGCCAACAGCCCATGACCTTGTCGCCGGACCCGCTGGCGTTTGATCCGGTGGTCATGGCGGTGCGCGGCACCCGGATCGCGTCCACCCCCCGGTTGGTGGCGGCTGGCTATCACCGTCGGCGCCCGGGAAATTGGGGCCTTACGCTTTCGCGTGGTCTGCCTGGAGGAAATCGTCGAACAACTTCAGGTCTTGCCGCTGAGGATCAAGGCCCAGTCGCCGACGGGGCGGTGGAACAGCAATCCCAAAGCGCTCGATCTGGCCCAGCACCGGGCCCTGGCCGTCCAGTTCGAAGTGCAGATGGGCATCCCGGCCCCCAACCAGGTGGTCCCGGGCGCCATCCTCATTGCCCAGGACCAGCGCAAATTGGTCCGCTGCCGGTTTGAATTGCCCTTGGATCGGACCTCCCGCAAGGTCCACCTCAAGCCTATCGCTCTGGACCGGTTAGCCCTGGATTCGGGGCCGGATCGGCGCCAGTTGACCTTCCGGGTCTCGCTCGCCAACCAGGAAAAACAAACCCTGAGCCTCGATGTTCAACCTCCGTGTCTGACCGATTACGAGGGCCAGTTAAGGGTGGATCCCAGCCAATTGGAGGTGGATGAAACCCGCCACCAGCAGTGGGTCACTCAGATCCTGAATGGCGGCCTGCGGGTCGGGTGATCCCCGTCCAAAAGTCTGATGTCAGCCTGACATACCCCCAGACATCAATGGATTTTTTCCGGGAAAGGAGACTCGCGATGAACGAACCGGCAATCCTGAACCTCGCGCGGCTTCCGGCGCGCCTGGACGTCGGCCAGACGGCGCAGTTGCTCGGATTCCTGGAGCACGATATTCAGGTCCTGATGCGCGCTCGCCTGCTCAAACCGCTGGGCAACCCGGCGCCCAATGGGCACAAGTTCTTTGCCTCAGCCGAGATTCTGCAGTTGGCCCAGGATCGTTCCTGGCTCGATCGGGCGACCAAGGCCGTTTCTGCCCGCTGGCAAGAACGCAACCGGCATCTGATCCAGGGAGTCCGGGGGAATTTCCATGGAAATGAGGAATGAATGACAATGGAAAATGGCCAGATCGTCAGCAAGGATTGTACAAGACTGGCAGGACGTTCCGGTGGTTCGTTTTTTTCTTGAAGCTCTGAACCAGAACTCCGGGTGCAATCAAATGCTGGCTTACGGGCTTGGCGATGTTGGTGGCGCACCCGTGCCGATCATTTGAAGCGGCGCATAAAATGCAGCTGGCATATTTGTGTTTTCCCGATCATACCATTCCAAAGAGCCTGTTGACGGCGGATTCGTGAAAACCATCAGCCACGACGCGAGGTTCGTTGACCGGTAGATGAAAAGAATGCCTTCACCCGTTAATCCTCCCACACGCAGCCCAAAATTACCGTCAAACAGAGGCGTTGCTGTCAGGGGCGTGGCCACTGCGGTTGTGAAGCGAGTCGCATGGGAAAAGCTGCTCCACTCGCCCTGCTGATCCTGATACCTCACCTGCCACACGTATTCAGTTCCGTGATTCAAAACTCCAACCGGCACCTGTAATTCCACCTTGTTGACCGTATCTGTCAAACTTTCGAACACCTTTAAATTGTCTGAGGCGCGACGGATAATCCAGGAACTCGCTGCGTGTGTATCCCCGGCGTCCGGATCAATAAAACTGGTGGCAGTCAGTTTTGGTGTCAGCGACATGTTTGCCACCCAGTTTGTCGGCGACACGTTATTTGGCACATTCGGCGGGAGGTTCGTCGGTGGAGCAATAGCCAGCACCGTTAAATTCAATGTGAAGTTCGCGCTGCCACTCCACCCGCTCGTCGCAGAAACGTGAATATTCGTCAGGCCCACATTGCCTGCTGTTGGTGTAAAACAAATCGTTGTGCCCGACCCATTGACTGCCCCGGAGAATTTAACGGTCGCAGTATCACCTCGGAAAAGGCCTGACACTTGCACTGGAATAGCAACCGTCTCACCCACCACCACTGTCTGACTCGGAATAGGAATAATAACGAAGGTTGAAGCCGCCATGTAATCATACACCGAAATGCTCTGTTGTGTATGCGAAAGGTAAAGGGCTTCCAAATCCTTCGGACATGTTATCATGTAATCAACATCCGCTGTCATGTTGTGTAGTAAATTTGTTCCCAGCTTGTTAAGATCGCGGAAATCATCGGAATGGATAGCCCCATAAATTATCGTTGCGATATTGTCGCCGGCAGCAGAAACCGACCCAACGGCACTAAAGCCTGCGGTTCCAGGCGCTTTCAAAATCCCGATCGCAAGATCCACCCCCATCTGTCCCCAATCAAAGAGCCCGGGAGCAGCATAATACTCCAGGTAATGCTGTATTAGCATGTAGGCATGGTATTGACGCAAAAGTTCAGCGGTCTTGAATTGGCTATAGTAATCGGCTTTCAAAGCTGGGCTAGTGTGCAGCCTGCCTCCAGCCTCACGCAATGAGAACTGACGTATCATTTCATATATGGTTTGTACGCTTGCATACTCACGGTGATAATCGGTCTTTTCCTTTAACCGGCTCACGAACGTAACAGCTGCACCGAGTGCCGCCTGCGTCCGTGCCGATGCAATGCCGCTAAATGAATTGCTGAACCAATTGCCCGCGTTTTTGTTAAACGCAGAAATCAACCGCTCTCCGAGCTTTTCGATTGCCGAGTAGATTTGCCCACCAGACGCCCCGTTGAGTTGAATGACCAATTCGGGAACGTCCAGCCAGCCATGTGTGTCCTTGAATGTGTTAATGTACGCATCACACCTGGCCAACTGGTTCGCGGTGTCGCTTTCCAACTGGTCGATGGCATCCCCAAGGGCGGGGTCGAAATTTGAGTTGACCGAAACCATGTAATTGAAAGCAGACCTATACAACACCACACGATCCCTGGCCTCTTGTGTCGTATTCAGGTAGCTGCGCAACTCCATTTCAAGCGCCGCCTGCTCATGCACGTCCTCAATGTCGGCAGCCAGGTAGAGCGCAAACGGCCCAAACCGCCCTATGATGGCCATTGCGTTGCCAATCTCGTGGTGCTTTGCTTTAAACATTGCCAGGATGACGGCGTAATCAAACACTTTGTGTGATCCTGGTGCCGGATTGTTCGCAAGCACGGCTAGCTTGCTGAAGATTTCGTAGTCATCAGTGGCATCAAAGCTTCCCAAGTCTGACACTCCTTCGGCAATAGTTACTGGCACACCAAGGTTTTCAATTTCCGGTTTGTAGGCTTTTAACAGGCTTTGAATCGCAGCGGTCAAGTCAGTCATATCTCCTTCGTTTAGTCGCTCAGCAACCACGCGCACGTTTGACTCGGCATTGATGACCACCTCGTAAAATGTGTGATCCAATGGCAGATGGTGCAGACCCACGCCGGCAAGCATGTTTTCGTAATACAACTGCTTTCGTTTCGTTCGGTCGAAAATCGCGAATGACCCACTCAGCGCCCCGGCTCGCACGCCGTAAATCGGTTCAGCAAAGAAAAGATCCCCGTCTTTGTTCCAATCCCGGTAGGCGAACTGGCAGGTAACGGGAGACGAACGCAAAACAAAGCTCGACAGCGCTCCCGCCAAACCGCTGCCGACAGCCTGTTCCTTGGAAATGATGTTCGTGCTGTTGGTTGGTGTCAGATAAATCGCCGCCATCTGGGAAAGCTGATACTGCCAGATTGGCGCCTGCCCGCTGCCAACGTCCAGATCTGGCGAGGAGGGTACGACGTAAAGGTTGTATGTGCCGCCGTTTGTCAAAGTCACTGTTCTGGCTTTAAAGGGACTAGCATGCAGGATTGGCGTTACCGGCGAGCTCGTAAGCCAGGGATCAAAAAAGACATTTCCACGAATAGCATCGCCTGTTCCGAATGGGTTGCTGGGTTGATATGGTCCAGACGGGGCCCCCCACCAACAAGACCTTGCGCTAACATAATTCGCGTTATCGTTACGAATTCCGTAGTCGCGATTTCCTACGACAGCACAGTTTTGGAGACTAGCTGTGAACGCAACCCCGGCTGGTACATAGACCCCTATCAACGCCCCAGTCAAAGTGCAATCCTCCATCACCAGATCGCCACCACTTGCCTGATAAACCCCGTAGGTGG
>ENA-UOWG01000583-UOWG01000583.1-activated-sludge-metagenome-genome-assembly--contig:-NODE-583-length-45998-cov-36.725856_pt1 | contig 45998 bp, 40 predicted proteins | sample MGYA00238147_ERZ761563 | MGnify/ENA primary metagenome ERZ761563 (study PRJEB28884, sample SAMN05720216) | anaerobic digester metagenome | isolation source: active sludge of municipal...
CCGGCATATCAAAAATCTGCTCCGCCATTTCATTGATGCCCGGCAAAAGAGCCGCGCCGCCAGTCAACACGAGCCCCGCCGCCAGCAGATCTTCATAACCGGAACGGACCATTTCTTTGAGCGCCATATTGAGGATTTCATCCATGCGTGGTTCCACGATTCTGCCCAGGATCTGACGCGACACCATTCGCGCTTCCCGGCCACCGACACTGGGCACTTCAATGGTCTCTTCTTTGGGAATCATTGACGTTAGAGCGCAACCATATTTCAACTTTATCTTTTCAGCTTCTGCAAAAGGCGTACGTAAACCGGTGGCAATATCCGATGTCAGGAAATTACCGCCCACCGGTAGAGTGGCTGTATGCTTGATGCTGCCTTCCGCAAAAATGGCGATGCCGGTGGTCGATCCACCGATATCGATCAGGGCAACACCCAGATCTTTTTCGTCGTGACTGAGAATCGCCTCGCTGGCCGCCAGTTGTTCCAGAACGACATCATCAATATCCAACCCGACGCGATTGACGGATTTCACTACATTCTGAATGGCAGCGGCGGCGCCTGTTACAATATGCACTTTCGCCTCGAGGCGCACACCCGACATTCCCACGGGATCGCGGATGCCGTCTTGCCCGTCCACCACATAGTTCTGGGGCAGCGTATGCAGAATTTCCCGATCCACGGGAATAGCAATGGCTTTGGACGCTTCAATTGCTCTTTGCAGATCTTCTTCGCCGACTTCCCGGCCTTTGACGGCGACAATGCCCAGCGAGTTCTGCCCCTTAACATGGCTGCCGGCGATACCGACATAGGCGGAATTGATGCGGCAGCCGGACATGTGTTCGGCATCCTCCACGGCCTTTTTGATCGCCTCGACAGTGCTATCGATATTGACCACGCCGCCTTTTCTCAATTCTTTGGCGGGGGTTATCCCCATACCGATGATGTCAATACCGGCTTCCGTCACTTCGCCGACAATTGCCGTCGTTTTCGTCGTTCCAATATCGATGCCCACCAAAACGTTACTTTTTCTCCCCATAGTTTCACCCTTCTAGAATAGCCATTGATTATATTCTGTACTGCGGTCCTTTTTTCTGTTCCTGCGTTTTTTCCAGTGCGTCTTTACGCTGAACCGTCACTTTGGAAACATCGGCCAGATCAACAAACAAATGACCGTTTTTCATGCCCCGCATTTCCAGATCAGATAGGACGATCTGAAGTTGATGAAGCTTACCCGCAAAATTCTCCCGCCCCAATTTTAAATGCAATCCTTTGTCCGTCAGGACGGACAAACCGAACAGTTCGTCAATATGCATCTCGGAAACCGTTCCCAATAAAGCGTGCTGATCCGAAGTGGATAATGTTTCCAGGAGTTTCAGCGCCTCGGTCATCAATGCAGATTGGACTTTAGCCTCAACGTTCACGCCGGTCACAATGGCCAGATCGACATCATCGCCTTTGGATAATTTTTTAAAGACAACGCCTTCTCTGTCCATCAGATAGAAATTGCCGGCCTGCTTGAGCAGAGCAATCGGCGTCCGCTCACGTACGTCCAGCACCAAACGGTCCGGCAATTCCCGGCCGACGTAAATATGCTTGACCCAGGGATTGGCGGCTATCCGGCCGGCCACAACATCCGTACTCACAGCCAGGATATTCGAACGCGGCTGAATTTTCGCCATTGCTAAAATGTCTTTTTCTGTGAGTTCCTTGACCCCGCGCACGGATATTTCTTTGATTTCAAAATATGAAGCACTCAACAAATAATTATAGGTATAGATAAACAAGACACTGAAAAAGGTTGCTGCAGCCAGCAGGGCAAGCGCCCCTATCGATTCGCCCAATGCCCCAATCAGACGCCGACGCAGACGGTTTTTTTTGGCTTCCAGACTAACTCTTATTTTTTCCCTCACAGATGCTCTCCAATAATAACTATTTCCGTTTCCAGTTGGACATTTTTTTCTTTTTTAACCTTTTCCTGAATGAACGTGATCAGTGAAATCATGTCAGAGGCGGTGCCCTGGCCTTTGTTCACGATGAAGTTGGCGTGCATCTTCGAGACTTGCACATCCCCGCGCCGCACACCTTTCAATCCCAGATCCTCAATCAATTTTCCAGCCGGCATTCCGGGCAGATTTTTAAAAACTGAGCCGGCGTTGGGATATTGCAAGGGATGCTTTTCATGACGCCACTTCATGATTTCAGCCATCCGCTCTTTGATTTGCGCTCCGCTTCCCTTTTGCAGATTAAAGCGCGCCCCGCAGATAATGACATCCGCAGGCAGATTGGATTGACGATAGGTAAACACGATCTCATCGCGCCGGAAGACTTTCTTGTTTCCTCGGCCGTCAATCACCGATACGGTGGAGACGACATCCTTTATTTCTGTTCCGTATGCGCCGGCGTTCATCCGAACGGCACCGCCGACGGTGCCGGGAATTCCCGTGCAAAACTCCAGACCGGTCAATTCCTCTGCGGCTGCCAGTGAAGCGACCTTCGCCAGCGTCGCACCCGCTTGTGCGTCAATAAAAGATCCCCCGTCTTTCCGGGATGCACAGATCGCCTGATCAAGTCCGCGCATCCATAACATGACCCCGCGGTATCCGCCTTCGCGCACGAGAATATTCGTCAGATTTCCGACCGGCAAAAACGGAATATTTTTTTCTGTCAGCCTGCATACGACTTCCCTGAGTTGATCTTCGTTTTCAGTCATCACCAGCGCATCAACCTGGCCACCCAGCTTTAGCGACGCATGGCGCGATATCGGCTCTTCGTACCATATTTTCCCGACGTTCAAATCGCCTAGTGCATCCTGTATAGCCCGGCAAACCGTCATTATTTTTTCTCTCCCTTTTTCTCCAGTTGTTCCAGAAACGCCTCTCCAATCTTATACACACTGCCCGCGCCCAGTGTGATAAGAGTATCTCCAGGCTTTGCCGTTGTTAACAAAAAGTCGAGCGTGTTTTGCGCCTGACCCATATATTCTACATGCGGATGGCCGTTTTCCTTAATGGCCGCCCAGAGGGCGGCGGAATTAATACCGGGTATCGGCGCTTCGCTAGCCGGATATATATCGTTGAGCACCAGAATATCCGCGTCGTTAAACGACCGGGTAAATTCATCAAAGAGCGCCTTGGTGCGCGTAAAGCGGTGCGGCTGGAAAACCACAATCAGCCGACCCTTCCACATCTGCCGGGCCGCGGCCAGCGTCGCCATAATTTCCGTTGGGTGATGCCCATAATCATCCACCACCGTGATCTGCCTTGCCCTGCCCTTGACCTCCAGACGCCGCTGCACACCCGAAAAACTTTTTAAACCCTTCCGAATGGTTGCCATATCAAGCCCCAGCTCGCGCCCCACCGCTACAGCCGCCATTGAGTTATAGACATTGAAAAGGCCTGGAACAATCAACTCAACATCGCCCAGGCTTTCTCCTTTATAAGACAGTTGGTATAGCGTTTTGGATTCCAAAAACCGGATATCGTTGGTGCTGTAGTCCGCGGGCTGATCAATGCCATACGTAATCACCCGCCTCTTGATGGCGTCGGCAATCTCGCGCACATGTTCATTATCATTACACATCACCGTACAGCCATAAAAAGGAACGATATTGGCAAATTTTAAAAAGGCCGCCTTGATTTCTTCTATCCCCGGATAATAATCCAGATGTTCACGATCGATATTGGTAACGACGGCAATGGTGGGAGACAACTTTAAAAACGAGCCGTCGCTCTCATCCGCTTCCGCAACGATGATATCACCGTCGCCCAGCCGGGCATTGGAACCGATACTGGCCAGTTTGCCGCCGATCACCATCGTCGGATCAAGACCGCCCTCAGCCAAAATAGTTGAAACCATGGAGGTCGTGGTCGTCTTGCCGTGGCTGCCGGAGACGGCGACGGAAAATTTCATTTTGAGAAGTTCCGCCAGCATTTCCGCGCGCGGAATCACCGGAATATTTTTATGATGCGCTTCAACAACTTCCGGATTATCCGTCTTCACTGCGGTGGACGTCACCACCACATCCGCAATGCCGATATTTTCCGCCGCGTGTCCGACGGCAACCTTCGCACCCAATTGTTGCAAGCGCTTGGTTGTGTCGGAGGATTGAATATCCGAGCCACTGACACCGTAACCGAGATTCAGCAGTACTTCGGCGATTCCACTCATGCCGATACCGCCGATTCCGATAAAATGAATGCTTTTGACTTTGCGCTGCATGAATCCGGTTTCCCGATCTTTTACCATTTTAACTTTCTTCCTCGTTTTGACTTTGACGTTTATTCTTCGATACCAATTGCATGCAGGCATCGACAATTCTTGCGGCGGCATCGGGCTTACCCAACTTTTTTGATCTGACTTCCATGTCCCGCAATTTTTGATTGTCACCCAGCAAGCTTTCCACCAACGAATACAGTTTTTCGGCGGTAAGGTTGCTTTCCAGAATCATTGCCGCGGCGCCGGCTTCGACCATTGCCTGAGCGTTTAGAACCTGATGATCATTGGCTGCAAATGGAAAGGGAATCAGAATAGAGGCTTTCCCCGCCACTGTAATTTCCGCAAGAGATGTGGCTCCGGCGCGACAGATAACCAGATCGGATGCTGTATAGGCGGACACCATATCGACAATAAACGGGCTGACCTGAGCCTCGATACCGTATTGTTGATAAGCCCGCCTCACCATCGTCAAATCACGCTCGCCTGTCTGATGGACAACACTGACTTTATCTTTCATCTTCTGCAAAAGCGGCAACATGGCCACCATCGTTTTATTAATGGCCGCTGCGCCCTGCGATCCTCCGAAAATGAGAATTTGTCGACCTCCTTTTTTCTCTCGCGTACGACTCAAACCTGCGGCGATCGCAGCACGAACGGGATTGCCTGTTACCAAAACCTTGTCTGCCGCAAACAGGTTTTTACTTTGCTCGTAAGTCAGAAATACTTTAGCAACAAACTTCCCTAAAATGCGGTTAGTGTTCCCCGCTAAGGCGTTTTGCTCGGCGATGGCGGTGGGAATACCCATCAAATATGCGGCCATCACGGCAGGCCCTGATGCGTAACCACCAACACCAATGACGATATCAGGAGAAAAGTCTTTTAAAATGAGCCTGGACTGCCACATGCTCTTCGGTATCGCCCACAACCCTTTAACCAACGCCGCCAAACCTCTTCCCTTCAAACCTTCCACATCAATTTCCGAAATCGTATAACCCAACTGCCCCAACAACCTGTGTTCAATCCCTTTTTTCGTGCCGATAAACATCACACGACTTCGAAGATCGCGTTTTAAAAACTCCTCCGCAACGGCAATGCCGGGAAACAAATGACCGCCTGTTCCTCCTCCCGCGATGACAATACGCATCTTTATATCCTTTTGCCGTTTATGTCCGCTGCGTGGAAATATTCAATAAAATCCCCACCACCAGCATACTCATGACAAACGACGTGCCACCGTAACTCAAGAAAGGCAGCGCCAACCCTTTCAAGGGAATAAGACCCATCACACCCGCAATATTAATAAATGCCTGCATGGTAATCAGCATCGTCAAACCGGCGGCCAGCAATGTCCCGAAAAGATCCGGCGCGCGAAAAGCAATCATAAAGCCGCGTAGTAGGAAGAAAATAAACATAATAATAATGATCGTTACGCCGATAAAACCGCTTTCCTCGGCGATGACCGCCAGGATAAAATCCGTGTGCGGTTCCGGCAGATAAAATAATTTTTGCATACCGTCGCCGATGCCCTGACCCGTCACACCGCCCGATCCGAAGGAAATCAGAGACTGGATGAGCTGGAAGCCGGTATTATCCGCGTCTTTCCAAGGATCCAGAAAAGCTGTCAGGCGAGCCATCCGGTAACCCTTGTGCATGATGAGCCAGATTCCCACGGGAATAAAAGCCGCGCCGAGAAATATCAAATGAGTGATCCGGGAACCGGCCAAAGACAGCATCAAAAGCAGAATCGACATGATAATGACGACGGTACCGAAATCCGGCTGGAGAATAATTAAACCCATGATGACGGTTGTCACCGATAAGGGAATCAGAACACCCCGACTGAATTTCTTGAGATGATGCACCTTTCGTGTCAGAAGATGCGCCAGAAAAATCACCATCGCCACCTTGACCAGTTCGGTCACCTGAAACGAAAACACACCCATATTGAGCCAGCGGGTTGCACCGCCTCTTTTAATGCCGACATGCGGGATGAAAAGCAGCAGAAGCAAAACAACGGATACCATGACGCCGGGATAAGCCACCTTCTTCATTTGCTCATAAGGAATCTTGGTCATTACAATCATGATCAGCAGACCGACAAAAACAAAAAACAAATGTTTCTTAAGAAAAAACTGCCCGTCTTTGAACTTTTCCAGGGCCAGAATGGAGCTCGATGAATAAATCATCGCGGTGCCCACCGTTACCAGAATCAAGGTAACCAGCAGTAAGATCATGTCCGGCGTATTAGTTTCTTTTTTTACGGCTGCTTCCATTTAAAGGTTCCTGACCACTTTCTTAAAGTAATTCCCCCGTTCCTTATAATTGACAAACTCATCAAAGCTTGCGCATCCCGGCGATAACAGCACAATGTCTCCGGGCCGCGCATTCTGATAAGCTCGTTCAACGGCCTCTCGCAATGTCGATTCCTTCCATACGGGCACCCCATTGCCGATCTGAGGTTCAATGCTGTCACGCGCCTCGCCAAACAAGACGACCTGTTTTGCCTTGAAAGACAGCAGCGGCTGGAGCGCATTAAAATTTCCGTCCTTGTCCCGTCCGCCCAAAAGTAAAATAACCGGCGTGGAAAAGGTTTGAAGCGCGCGAATGACCGCATCCACATTGGTTCCCTTGGAGTCATCATAAAATTGCACTGAATGCTTTTCTCCGGCAAATTCGATGCGATGCGGTAAACCGTGAAACTGCGATACGGCCTCTACAATACTCTCCTGAGAACATCCGCAAAAACGAGCCGCCGTAACTGCCGCCATAACATTTTCCACGTTGTGCAAACCGGGAAGAGAAATCATGCTCAAAGGATAACGCTCTTCCGAACCGTCCGCCTTGCTGTAAACGATAAAATCATCCCGTAAGCATATTCCGGGACTGAGCGATCGTAATGAACTGAAGTGGACCACCTGTGCCCTGATCGACGAGGCCAGTCCTTCCTGTGTTTCATCTTCGGCATTAAGAATCGCCAGATCGCTTCCCTGCTGCCGTTCAAATATCCTGGCCTTAACGCGCCGGTATTCTTCAAACGATCCGTGATAATTGACATGATCACACGTAATATTGAGCAGCATGGCGGCATGCGGACGGAATGTCTTTATCCATTGAAGCTGGAAACTGCTGATTTCAGCGACAATGAAATCATCGGTCTGCGGGGATCCGGCATATTCAATGAGAGGATTGCCGATGTTTCCGCCGACAAATACTTTCTTTCCGGCATGCGTCAGAATCTTACCCAGCAGCGTAGTGGTGGTGGTTTTACCGTTAGTGCCCGTCACGGCGATGATCGGCACTTTGATAAAGCGATAGGCCAGTTCAATCTCGCTCATGATCGGAATATTTCTTTTTTGCGCGGCCGCTAAAATATCATGGTATGGAGGAATCCCAGGCGAAGGCACAACCATGTCAACACCGTCGGGCGTCAGCACATCATAGCTGCCGACGGTAATCCACGGTTGACCGGCCATGGAGTCAAACGCTTCCCCCCACTGATGCGAAGGTTTTTCATCGACTGCCACAACGGTTGCGCCGAGACCCCCGAGAAACGCCGCAGCTGCGATGCCCGTTTTACCCATACCGATGACGACTATTTTCTTTCCTGCAACTTCCATGGTTCCTCTAACGTAACTTTAAGGTGCTGATCGCCAACAGCGCCAACAGGATCGAAATGATCCAGAATCGGACAATCACCTTCGGTTCCGCCCAGCCTTTGAGTTCAAAATGATGATGGATCGGCGCCATCCGGAAAATCCGTCTGCCGCCCGTCAGTTTGAAATAACCGACCTGGAAAATGACGGAAAAAGTTTCCATCACAAAAACACCGCCAACAATCGCCAGCAAAATTTCCTGCTTGGTGATAACGGCTACCGTTCCCAGCGCTCCACCCATCGAAAGCGATCCGACATCGCCCATGAATATTTCCGCCGGATAGGCGTTAAACCACAAAAAGCCGAGCGCCGCGCCCATCAACGCTCCGCAGAATACGGACAACTCTCCGGCGCTGGAGACATAAGGAATCTGCAGATAATGCGCTACTTTCACGTTACCGGCAAAGTAGGCAAACAGCAAATACGTCGCAAAACAAATGATTGCAGGGCCGGTCGCCAAACCGTCGAGTCCATCCGTCAAGTTCACAGCGTTGGCCGCACCCACGATAATAAAAACGCAAAACAGAATGTACCCCCAACCCAGATTGGGTAAAACCGTTTTGAAAAAGGGAATCGTCACTTGCGAGTTAAATCCCGGCTTGAAATACAAAATAAAACCGACAAATAAGGCGATCATAATTTCCGCAGCAAGCCTTGTTTTTCCGGAAATACCGCGAGAGCTTTTTCCGGCCATTTTCTGAAAATCATCAAAAAAGCCGATCAGGCCAAATCCGACCGTCACCAGCAGAACCAACCATATATAATCAACAGCCAAATTGGCCCATAACAATGTGGAAATTGCCACTGCGAAGATAATGAGCACACCTCCCATCGTGGGCGTGCCTTTCTTCACCTGATGCGTCTTCGGCCCATCTTCTCGTATCTGCTGATCAATTTGCAGGCTTTGTAACTTTTGAATGAACCACCGGCCCAGAATCAGACAAATCAGCAAGGCCGTGATCGAAGCAAATATGGTCCGAAACGTGATATAGCGAAAGACGTTGAAGAATGAGAATACTGTATGTAAAGGGTACAAAAAATGGTAAATCATTTTTTTTCTCCCGGTTTCATGCGCCGCTTATTCGCTTTCGGTTTTTCCATCGCCGAAATCCTTGCGGATTCTCGCTGCAATCCTGTCCATCTTCATCCGTCGGGATCCTTTGACTAGAATCCAATCGCCTCTGCGTAACTTTTTTTTCAAAGAAGTCATAGCCTCTTCATCATCCTTTAAAAACATGACTTGTTCCTTCGCTAACCCTCCCTCCAGAGCACCGGCGGCGGTAATCTGAGCAAACTCGCCTTGAAGAAAAGCCGCTGTCGCACCCGTTGTCGCCAAAAGCATCCCGATTTTGCGATGCATTTCCGGCGCCGCTTCGCCCAACTCCAGCATATCGCCTAAAAACACGAAAGCATTGTGCGCATTTCGCGCATCCTTCAGGGTCAGCAGGGCTTCTCGAACAGATGCGGGATTAGCATTATAGGCATCATTGATCAGATACGCGCCGTTTTGCAGTTTAATGATCTCCATGCGTCCACCCACCGCCTGAAACATGTTCAAGCCCCGCTGAATCGATTCAAAACGGATGCCGCAGGCGACGGCTGTCGCCGCAGCGGCCATCGCATTGTAGATATTAAAAATGCCGACGACTTTCATATCCACCTTGTACGCGCAGCCACCCATCAGCAGGTTGAAACTCGTGCCGCGGGCGCCGTTTTTTCGAATATCGTTTACGCTGACATCTGCACCGGCCCTCATACTGAATGTGACACGGCGACCAGCCCATCGATCAGCCGCATTGCACACCGCTTCGTCGTCAAGATTAACAACCGCAATACCTGACGGGATCATATTAAAAAACAAATCGCCTTTTTCCTCGCCCACTGCATCAACGGTACCAAACCCCGCCAGATGCGCGGGGCCGACATTGGTGATGAGCCCGATGTCCGGCAAGGCAATTTGCGTCAGCCTTTTAATTTCGCCGCGCTTGTTGGTTCCCATTTCCAGGACAGCGATTTCGTGCTGACCGGTCATGCGGAAAATGGTCTGTGGTAATCCGATCAGATTGTTTAAATTGCCTTCCGTCTTAAGAACTTTTCTTTCCCGCTCGAGGATACAGGACAGCATTTCTTTGGTGGTCGTCTTGCCTGAAGAACCGGTGAGCCCGATTACGGGAATGGAAAAACGCCGGCGGTGAGCGTGCGCCAGGTCACCCAGCGCCCGAAGGGTATCGACCACCTCCATCAGACCTTTACTCGGATTGAGTTGCTGTAGGTTGATCTCACGGGCATCTGAGACAATAGCGCCGGCTGCACCGCCCTCCAAGGCCTTCTGGACAAAAGTATGACCGTCAAAATTCTCTCCCTGAAGGGCAATGAAAAGATTCTCCGGCTGAATGTGTCTGGAATCCGTGGAAACCCCGTAAATCATGGTTTCCCTATTTCCGGCGATCAAGCGACCGTCCGTCTCGGCCAGAACTTCAGCCAAGGAAAACACCGGGGATACAACCTCCAAACGATCAGGGAATCTTGATCGCAAAGCATGTGTCGCGACAATCCGGTCGTCAAACGGTATTTTTTTTGTTCCTAAAATCTGATAATCTTCATGACCTTTACCGGCAATCAGCACAATGTCCTGAGGTTGTGCTATCTGAATGGCGGCAAGAATTGCGGCTTTCCGGTCGGCAATGACCGTATAGGTATGTGCATCATCAGCAAATACCAAATGCTCCCACGATACTTTTCTTATTTTTCTCTGATCAATCCCCGCCTCGATTTCGCTGATGATAGCCGATGGATCTTCGCAACGCGGATTGTCGGACGTTACAATCGTCAAATCGCTGTAGGTCGTTGCCGTTTCGCCCATCAAAGGTCTCTTGGCGCGGTCACGATTACCGCCGCAGCCAAAAACCGTCAATATTTTTCTTTGCTTCATCTTATCTAAATTTTGCAGCACTTGTTTTAACGCATCCGGTTTATGGGCGTAATCGACAAAAACGTGAATACCGGCAGACGAATCAATCTTTTCCAGACGCCCCGGAACACAGGATAAATTCTTAATCCCAGCCTCAATCACCGAAGTCTCCACGCGCAGGACAGATGCGGCGGCGGCGGCGGCCAGAATATTGGACAGATTGAATCTGCCGATGAGTCGGGAGGCCACGGTTATTTTCTTTCCGCCCAAACTGATTTCAGACCGGATCCCGTCAAGCGTTATCTCCTCATGTTCAATTGTCACCCCGGTATTTTTGCCCAGGCCATACGATAGCGCGGGTATCCGGACTTCGCTCAGCAGTCTTTGTCCCCACGGGTCATCCGCGTTAACCACCATTTTTTGTGGGCGGTTTTTTTTGCTTTGCGCTAATAGCTCAGTAAAAAATCTTTTCTTGGCCCGGAAGTAATCTTCCATATCCTTATGATAATCCAGATGCTCCGGACTGAGATTGGTGAAGACTCCCAGATCAAAATCACAATCATCAACTCTTCTCAAATCCAGTGCATGCGAAGACACCTCGGCGATCACATGCGTCACGCCTTCGGAGACCATCTCCCTCAGGATCTTTTGCATTTCGTATGATTCCGGCGTGGTGTTCGGCGCCGGCATTATTTTACCGTTGTAACGGTAATTGACTGTCCCTAAAACGCCACAGCGAAAACCGGCGGCCGTCAAGATCGATTCCAGTAAATAAGACACGGTTGTTTTTCCACTGGTTCCCGTGATACCAATAAGGGTCAACCGAGACGACGGGTCGCCGAAATAATTTTTAGCCAACTGACCTAACGCGCGGCGACTGTCGGATACTTTGATGGCGATGATCCCATCTGGCACACTAATATCTTTTTGATGAACAATAAAACGCGCGCCGCGCTTAATTGCCTGACCGATAAAGTCGTGGCCATCATGAGCCAATCCGGGGATCGCCACAAAGAACGAACCTTTTTCGCATTGATCTGCGGCATAACAGACTGATAACACATCGCCAGTTTGATCCGTCTTCTTCCCGATCGTGTTGATACCTTGCAGTAATTGCCGCAGCTCCATCATGCCTCAGTTTTTCATCTCAAATATAATTTTACACAGTCGCTCATCGCCTAAAACCGAACCTGGTTTTGGGAGCTGTCGCACAGCCCAGCCATTACCAGATATCTGCAGCTCAATCGATCGGGATTTCGATATTTTTAACGCCTCCCGAATGGTCAAGCCGGTAAAGTCCGGCATGAGGGAGTCATCATCAAGATCATCTTCAGCTGCCGACACATCCTCAACAATAGATTTTTCTGCTGAAGCCAATTGCAGATTGTTTGTCTTTTGAGGTTCAAACACCGGCGTTTCCCGAATGTTCGTCTTGAAACAGTTGAGAATCTGTTCGCCGATATTTTTAAATACCGGCGCTGCGGCCACACCGCCCCACTTATCGCGCTGCGGTTCATCGAGAATTACGAGAATCACAACTTGGGGATTATCGGAGGGGAAAAATCCAATAAAGGAAGTGCGAACCCTTTCCGATGAATAAACGCCGCGAGCAAAATCGAATTTCTGCGCGGTCCCGGTTTTACCGGCAACCTCCACATTGATGATATGAGCGTTTTTACCTGTGCCGTCCGCTGAACCAACCACTTGTGTCAGCATGGCGGTCATTCGTCTGGCTGTCGCCGGAGAAACAACACGGCGCACAGCTTCCGGCGCATACATTTTAACCGGGTTGTTATTTCTATCGGTCAGACCGCGCACAATGAAGGGTTTCATCAAAACCCCGTTGTTGGCTATCGCCGACATAGCGCTAATCAGCTGAATGGCCGTCACCGAGATGCCCTGGCCAAAAGCGATCGCCGCCGTGTCCACCCTGGTCCAACTCTTCGCAGGCCTTAAAACTCCTGCAGCCTCACCGGATAAATCAATTCCTGTTCTGGAACCAAAACCGAAATTTTTAATGTAGGAATAATACTTTTCCCGGCCAAGCTTTTCCGCGATTTTTGCGGAGCCAATATTACTGGAGTACTTTAGAATATCACGTACGGACAGATAGCCGTGACGTTTCCGGTTGGCTTCACGAATCACCCGATTGGCAACGGTATAATGTCCATTCTCACAGTAAAACCGGTCTGATTCCCTAACAACTTTTTCTTCCAGGGCGCCGGCGACCAGAAAAGGCTTAAAAGTTGATCCTGGATCAAACGAGTCCGCAATCGCACGGTTGCGCCATACATCGGACGTCAGCCCCGTGATGTTGTTAGGATTGAATCCTTTCTCGTTGGCCATGGCCAAAATTTCACCCGTTTTCGGATCCATGACAATCGCAATACCGCCTTTTGCGCCTTTATCCAAAACAGCTTCCTTCAAATGCGTTTCCACCAGGTACTGAATGCGGCTGTCAATGGTCAGAACCAGGTTGGCACTCTCATCTTTGGGAGAAAGATTCCGTTCAACATGCAGAAAAAGTTTTTTCCCTTTCGCATCTCTGGCCCAGGTCAGTTTTTCCGGTGTTCCTTTTAAATAATCATCATATTTCTTTTCGAGTCCTTCCAGGCCCTCGGCATCAAAACCGGAGAATCCGATCAAATGAGCCGCCAATGGGCCGTTCGGATAAAATCGCTTCGGTTCTTTGATCAGAAAGACACCTTCAATGCCCGCCGCTTCTACCTGAGCCGCCTGCTCGGCAGAAATTTTTCTGGCCAGCCAGCAGAAACTCTTCGGCTCGGAAATTCTTTTAAAAATGGTGGATGAATTAAGATTCAGAATAGCCGCGATCTTACGGGACGCTTTCGACTGATCGGTAATCCTTGTCGGGTCGGCGCACACGGAATCCGCCAATACCGACATGGCCAGTTTCTCACCGTTGCGGTCATAAATCATGCCCCTTTCGGAATGAATGGGTAACGTGGTGATATGCTGTCTGACGGCCAGCTTTTTTAATTTCTCTCCGGATAAAACCTGCAATTGAAAGGCGCGGGACAATAACGCAATAAACAAAATCAAAAAAATCGCCAGAATGCTGGCTAGCCGGAACTTCAGCCATTTTTTTGATTCTGCCGTCATTCTCACTTCCCCGTTTGTTTTAAAATAATCACTTGCTCCGCAGCGGGATAGGACATCTGTAGCTTATTTCTGGCAATGTCTTCTATTCTCTGCGGTGCTTTCAGCATGGCTAATTCCAATTTCAGTCTCTTTTGTTCTTCCAGTAAATTCCCCTTAGCATTTAACGCTGCGGCAATACTGTACTCCATCTTAGTCATGCGAATGTGCGAACCAACATAAATCAGTGCGACAAACATGAGAACAAGAGCCACAACAATAAATGTCGGATACTTCGCACCGAAAGAGGCAGTAGCAGTTTTCCTGACCTGCCGGCCCTGCGAGATGGCCTGTGTTCCTACCGTCTGCGCCATTTAAATCCTCTCTGCCACGCGCAACTTTGCGCTGCGGGCACGCGGATTTTGCCTGATTTCTTCAGAGGAAGGCACTACCGCTTTACGCGTCAAAACTTTTACGACGGCCTCTTTATGACAAACACAGTAAGGAATATCTTTTGGACAAACACAGGTCGCCGCCATATCGCGAAAGGTATTTTTAACGATCCGGTCCTCCAGCGAGTGGAAGGAAATCACACCCACGCGTCCTCCTACCGAGAGTGCGCCTATGGCGCCTTCGATTGCCGGAACAATGGAATCGAGCTCTCGGTTCACGGCTATACGTAGTGCCTGAAAAGTTCGCGTGGCGGGATGAATCTTCTGCCGCTTCATGCTTTCCGGCATGACCGAAGCGACGATACCGGCGAGCTCAATCGTCGTCTCAATAGGCGAAGTTTGCCTCTTTTTCGATATTGCCCTGGCGATTCTTGCGGCCATATTTTCTTCCCCGTATAATCTGATAATCTTTTCCAGTTCAGTTGGCGTAGAATAGTTGACAATATCATAAGCGCAACGCTTTAAATCCTGATCCATCCGCATATCAAGCGGCGCGGACTGGCTGAAGCTAAATCCTCGGTGCGCTGCATCCAGTTGATGGGACGAAACACCCAAATCCAAAAGCACACCATCAACTTTATCAACATGCAATGCTTTCAGAACAGAGGCCAGGTCGGCAAAATTTGCCTTGATCAGGATTTTACGCGATCCAAATGACGCCAGTCTCTCTTCGGCGACTATGAGGGCGTCTGCATCGCAATCCATTCCGATCAGCGTCGCTTCAGTCTGTTCCAAAATTGCGCGGGCATGCCCCGCGCCACCTATCGTACCGTCCACGTAAACGCCGGTCCTATTACCCACAAGCCACAACAGCACTTCCTGAAGCATTACCGGCTCGTGAGTAAAATCAGCACTCATGATCATATCCCCAGGTCAGCCATGTAATCACTGAACTGGGCAATATCACCGCCGGTTTTTTTCATTTCCGATTCGAACCGGTCTTTCGACCAGATTTCGATGACTTTAATCATACCGGCCAGAATAATTTCTTTTTCCAGGTTGGCATATTCACGTAACGCGGGAGGAATCAGTACCCGGCCCTGACCATCGAGATTGCAATCCACCGCACCGGACATGAAAAATCGTTGAAAGGAACGCACTTCTTTGCGTAAGATGGATTGATGTGATACTTTTTCCTCGATAACGCGCCATTCATCGAATGGAAAAACCATCAAATATCCATCCCAATTCGTAATGACCATGCGGTTGTCATATTTATCCGCAAACAGTTCACGAAACCGGGACGGAAAAATGATTCTTCCTTTTTCATCGATGGTGTGATGATATTGTCCTCGAAATACAGACACTAAAGTTCCCTCCACATTAAACCACTTTACCCCACGTGGCCGACTATAGAGAGGGAAAATGCCTTTGTCAAGAAAAAAGTGAATCTTTTTTATGATCAATTAACTTAAAATTACTGGGAAAACAGGTAATGTAAATCAATCAGGACAACGCATTGGCATGAAAGATTGTTAGGACAGTCCTCAAGAGATTTTATTCGTTGGAAATAGCGTAAAAAAAATAAGCGGGGGTGAATACTAAAGCGCAATGAAACTAATCAGATAAATAGGAAAATCATCGCTATTGTGTAGTTTCATGTTCATGCTCGTTAGGATTGGCGATGTTGTTGCGAAAATACAGTACGGCTTCATTGTGAGCCTCTAATGATGATGAGAAAAAATGAGTACCGTCTCTTTGAGAAACAAAAAAGAGGTAATCGACAGCCGCCGGATTGAGAACCGCCCGAAATGAATCCAGGCCTGGATTGGCAATGGGTCCAGGCGGTAACCCTTTGATCATATAAGTATTATAAGGAGATTCTCTCCTATAATGACTTCGCAGCACTTTCCCATTAAAATCTTTCATATCATAAACAGCAGTAGGGTCACTCTGGAGGTGCATTCCTTTTTTCATCCGATTATAAAAAACAGCTGCAATCATTGGTTTTTCGGCGGAATTTCCGGACTCTTTACCGATAAGTGAGGCAAAAGTCACAAATTGATGCGGATTCCAACCTCTTTTAGCAGCTTTATTAATCATTTCCGGAGAAACTTTACTCCAAAAACGATCGACCATGGTGCGCATAATCTGTCTGGTAGTCATGGAACGATTGAAGAAATATGTGTCAGGGAAAAGATATCCTTCAATTGATTGTCCCCGAACACCCACTGAGGATAAAAATACTTTATCCTCAGCCAACTCAAAAAAAGCCTTTTCATCGATCAACTTGTCTTCTTTGAGACACACGGCAATTTCTTTCAGTGAATAATCCTCATGAATCGTTACTGAATATTTTTTGATGTCCCCATGAACAAGTTTATCAACTACTTCAGCCGGGGAAAGAGCAGTGGTAAACTCATATTCACCGGCGCGAATTGACCGGGCGCCTCTTTTGACTGCGACTAAGCTGTAAAACATAAGCCTGTTTTCAACCAACCCAACATCACTGAGAATCTTTGTTACCTGAACAAAACTGGTGCCTGTAGGGATATCAACCAATACGGTTGTAACTTTTGCCGCATCAATTGGCGTCTTGGCATAGATGAACAGCCAAACGCCAAAGAGAATGGCCGCGATACACGGTAGTATACAAACACTTAATAAAATTTTACTGATCATTTTTTTCATGTTTTGTCACACAATACGGAAACGATGAAAATTTCGAAAGGGCAGGATTCAAAACTGGCCGGCCTTTGATTGATCGGCGTAATCCAGGTAATTTTGCAGAATTAAACAAGCCGCCAGCCGATCAACCTTTTCCTTCCTTTTTTGCCAGCGGACGCCGGATGAAATTAAAATTTCTTCAGCCTCCCTGGTCGATAATGTCTCTGGCCATTTCATCACAGGCAGAGAAAAAGTTTTCTTAAGCAAACCAACAAAACGGTTAACCTTTTCACACTGAATGCCTTCGGAATCATCCAGTCGCAAAGGATATCCAATGACAATTTTCTGAACCGAATAATGCTGAATCCAATGGGCCAAAATTCCCAGATCATGTTTTTTCGTTTTGCGAACCAGCGTCGGCAAGCCCTGAGCCGTCACACCCAACTCGTCACAGACGGCCACACCAATTCTTTTATCACCGTAGTCCAAACCAAGAATGCGCAAAAAGCACCTCATTTCATCTATGGCCTAACAATTCTGCATAGTATTTTCAAGAATTAAATCATCGGCTGTTTTCCCTGTTGCCCGTCGTTTCCGCCGGAAATATGATGTTGTGAAAATGGCGGGAGTTTGTTATTTTAAATATCATTGAAATTGAGATAGCAGGAAAAAACATGCGACATTTCGTTTTGGGCACAGCCGGTCATGTGGATCATGGAAAAACATCGTTAATCAAAGCTCTGACCGGCATAGACACCGACCGTCTCAAAGAGGAAAAAGAAAGAGGCATCACCATTGAACTGGGGTTTGCCTCGCTCGAACTTCCCTCCGGCCATACGCTAGGCATTGTTGATGTACCGGGCCACGAAAAGTTTATTAAGCACATGGTAGCCGGCGCGGCGGGCATTGACCTGGTTTTAATGGTCATTGCCGCGGATGAAGGCATCATGCCGCAAACGAAAGAACATTTACAAATCTGCTCGCTTCTGGGAATTACCACAGGCCTTGTCGCCCTGACCAAAATTGATCTGGTGGAAAAAGACTGGCTGGAACTGGTGCGCTCCGAAATTACAGACTATCTAAAAGATACTTTTCTCTCTGACGCATCGATCGTTCCGGTTTCGGCAGTTAAAGAAACTGGTATTCAGGAACTGCTTGCCGAATTGGATAAAACCACAGACCGTTTGAAAGAAAAAATAGATGACGGTATTTTCCGTCTGCCGGTTGACCGTATCTTTACCATGAAAGGATTCGGCACCGTGGTGACCGGCACACTGATTTCTGATAAGATCAAAGTGGGAGAGGATATTCAGATTCTACCGGAAGATGTTTCCGCGCGCATCCGGGGCATCCAAATACACAACAAGCCTGTAGAAGAAGTTTTCTCGGGCCAGCGCACCGCTCTCAATCTTCAGGGCATCGAAAAATCGACGCTCGAACGAGGCAACGTTTTAGTGCGTCCACAGACAGTCTGGTCCACACAAAGGATTGATGTGTTTTTCGAATACCTTGCCTCCAATACCCGGAAATTGAAAAACCGGGCATTGGTGCGTCTGCACACAGGAACGACGGAAATCATGACGCGCATTGTTCTGTTGGAGGCAGATGAACTGTCCTCCGGTGAAAAATCCTTCGCCCAGCTTATTTTGGCCAATGAAGATGTGGTGGTGGCGGGCGATCATTTCGTCTTGCGTAGTTACTCACCGGTGACTACCATCGGCGGCGGTCGGATTCTCGACCCATTGCCAGGAAAACATAAAAGAAAAAATAAAAAAATACTCGATGATCTACAAACCTTGCAAAGCGGTACTTTGGAAGGAAAAATTTTTGTTCTTCTGGAACGAGCTGGTTTCAACGGTATGAATATTCGATCACTCGCTTTTCGCCTGGGAGTGAATGTCAAAAAAATCCGGGAGGTGATGGAGAAATTATTTTCCAGCCGCCAAGCCATCTTGATCGCGAGCGACGACACAACCTCCATATCTGTCCACTTGTATACACAGTTGGAAGAACTGATTATTAAAAGCCTCTCGGATTATCACAAGAAAAATCCTTTGAAGGAAGGCATTTCCAAGGAAGAGCTCAAGGCAGCGCTTGCCGCTCCTGTGTCTGTCAAACTCTTTAACATGATTCTTGCCAGTCTCGGGAAAAAAGAAGCCATCGTCAACGATAAGGACAGCGTCCGACTGGCATCGCATCTTGTTCAACTGGTGGGTGAAGAGGACGCGTTGCGTCAATCCATTGCATCGATTTACGTGCAGGCCGAACTGACACCACCGTCACTTTCCGACGTCATCAACAGTTTTAAGGATTCGAAGGTTAATGCACAAAACATTGTCAAGCTGATGCTCAAAGACGGAGAGCTTATTAAAATCAATGAAGAACTATGCTTTGCGCGCGCCACACTGGACAAGTTACGTAACGATTACAAAGCACAGCTTATCCGGGATGGTCAGGCAACACCGGCTACTTTTAAAGATTTAACCGGATTGTCGCGCAAATACATCATTCCGCTTATGGAATATTTCGACACAAGCAAACTGACGGTTCGCGTGGCAGATCACCGAATATTGAGAGAGAAACACTAGAGCAAGAATCAAAAAATGTTTTTGATGAAAGGCGGTTTATTTGAAAACCAAAGAAATCTATCTTCAAGACATCAAGCAGGGCGATAAAATCGCTTCTACCTTTTTAGTCGCGGAAAAGAGCATGGCCTTTTCCCAGAAAGGCTCAGCTTATCTGAATGTTCGCCTGAAAGACAAAACGGGCGAAACAGACGGCAAGGTCTGGGATAACGCCGTGGAGTTGGATCGCGTCTTCAAAAAAGGTGACATTATTTACATCGAAGGCCGGGCGCTCAGTTACCGCAACACACTTCAGATATCCATTCTTACCATTAAACTCTGCACACCGGAAAACATTGACCCAGCAGATTATCTGCCGGTCAGTAAGCTGGATACGCAGACGATGTTTCAGGACATCCTCGCATACATCGACACCATTTCATCTGAGCCGGTAAAAAAACTGCTTGCGGCTTTTTTTTATGATGAAAAAACGGCTGAACTTTTCCGACGAGCACCGGCAGCCAAGGGCTTCCACCATATCTATCTGGGCGGTCTGCTCGAACATACGCTTTCCGTTGTGCGCCTGCTAGACAAGGCAGCGAATCATTATCCGCAATTAAATAGAGATCTGCTGATTGCCGGCGGCATGCTGCACGACATCGGCAAAATCTATGAATTCTCCTATGACAGTTTGATTGGGTACAGCGACGAAGGCCGGATGATTGGCCATCTGGTCATGGGCGTGGAAATGATCAACAAAAAAATTGAGGCCATACCGGATTTTCCATCACAGCTCGCACTGGAGTTGCGCCACATCATTTTAAGCCATCACGGTGAATTTGAATTCGGCTCGCCCAAACGGCCGAAAACCATGGAAGCACTGGTCATTCATTTTATAGACGACCTCGATGCCAAGATCAATGCATTTCAAAGTTTTGTTGCCGCCGACGCCACCAATACAGATTCCGACTGGACAAACTACAACCGCTTTTTTGAGCGATATCTATATAAAGGCAAGTAGTAAATGCATATAAAGCCTTCATGCGGATGACTTGGAAATTACGCAAAGAACAAATGCACAACCATTGAAAGTGTTCTCTGTTCCATAAAATCAATACCCTGCCTGTTTAACGAACTCGTCCGCCAGACAGTGATATTTGCAGTCTCTGGGCTTCCGTTAAAAGACAACCGGTCGCGCAGATTTCGGTACAGTTACCGTCACAGGGCTCAATATGAATGGTTACGGTTGCAGCAGGAAATTTATCCATAATAACATGTTTAAGATCACGGGTAATACCGTGCGAGGCATCCACCGTCATTTTGGGATCAACCTTGAGATGAAATTCGATGAAACGGAAATTGCCTGCTTTGCGCGTTCTTAATTGGTGATAACCGTGGATCTCAGACTTACGACCAGCGATCACATCGCGGATCCATCCCTCTTCATCTGGGGGCAATTTCACATCCATAAGGTCGCCCAGCGCCTGTGAGGTTAAATCGTAAGCCGCCTTCAGAATAAACACAGCTACAAATATCGCTGCAATCGGATCCAGCCAGTGAATGCGCGGATCAGCAAAGAAATAGTGGCTAAGCCAGATAATGCCTAGACTGACCATAACACCCACAGATGTATAGACGTCGGTTCGCAGATGCCAGGCATCCGCTTGCAGGGCGATGGAATCCGCTTCTTTTCCAACTGCAAAAAGCCTTTGGGACACAAAAAAATTGAGGGAAGCGGATAAAAACATCACAGCGACGCCCCAGCCGGGTGATTCTACTTCCTGCGCGGAAGTCAGTTTCTTGAACGCCTCAAAAATAATCCAGAAAGCCGCAATAAAAATCAAAAAGGCTTCTATCAAACCGGAGATGCTTTCGACCTTGCCGTGCCCGAAAGGGTGGGCATCGTCCGCCGGAAGATATGATTTTTTAACGGAAAACATGGCAATGATTGCCGCCAGTAAATCCATGCCAGAGTGAATCGCCTCGGAAATAATCGAAACGGAACCAATCAGCGTGCCGACAATGATTTTGAAGACCACTAGAGTGGAATTGGATGCGACAGACAGCATCGCTACCCGTTCTTTACGCTTTTGAATGGATGCCAATGGGGATTCTCCTAATCTCAGATATTTTTTTATATATCACGACCGATGGGCAATTTCCCCTATTTTTTTAACATCCGGTGCGTATTGATTTCCTTTGCACGGATGAGAAATTGTGATACGCAAATCGCCGCAAATGGTTTAAAATTTTATGAATAAAAAAATCCTGTTTTCTCATTTCTCCAATATGTCTATCCAAAATTGGCGAGACTGGCGCTGGCAATTTGAAAACCGCGTCACATCCATAGCAGCAGTGGCCAGGATTTTCGGTAAACCGATACCCCAAATGGAGAAATTGTATTCTGTGCTTTCCATCTATCCTATGGCGATCACCCCTTACTATTTGTCACTCATTCAGCAAGATGATAAAAACGATCCGCTGGCTTTGCAATGCATTCCGGATGTGAAAGAAGTTTCCATGTTACCCAACTACCCGGAGGATCCACTAAATGAAGACGGCTGCATGCCGGCGCCGAAACTGATCCATCGCTATCCCGACCGCGTTCTGGCCATTGTCACTAAAACCTGCGCTACCTATTGCCGGCACTGTAATCGCAAGCGTTCCTGGACAAGCCCGGAAACATCCACCTTAGAAAGTCGCTTGGAAAAAATGGTTCGCTATGTGGCAAACTCGCCTCAAGTCCGGGAAGTCATTCTTTCCGGCGGCGACCCTCTGACTTACGACGACGGGAAGGTGGAAGTGATCCTGAGCTCTTTCGCGGCCGTACCGCATATTGAGGTGTTGCGTATTGGTAGCCGCATGCCTGCGGTTTTACCGATGAGAATCACGAAAGATCTCTGTCGGATACTCAAACGCTACCGGCCCTTGTGGTTTAACACGCAGTTTAATCATCCTTCGGAAATTACACCGGACGCCGTGCGAGCCTGTAGCATGCTTCAGGAAGCAGGCATCCCCGTTTCGAATCAATCGGTTTTACTCAAAGGCATAAATGATTCACCCGACGTCATGCAGCGCCTGCTATACGGATTACAAAAGATAGCCATTCGTCCTTATTATCTTTTTCACTGCGAACCGGTGAAAGGCTGCGGCCATTTCCGCACTGAAATCAAATCTGGCCTGACGATGATGGAAGAACTCCGCAGGCATTGTTCCGGACTGGCGATGCCGCAGTACGTGGCCGACCTGCCGGAACAGGCGGGGAAAGTGCCCCTTTTGTCGATGTCTCGATCAATAAAAAATGATATACGAAAACATCAAGATTTTTTTGACAATTTTGAATAATTAGATTAGGAAGAGCACAAGTAAATTCATGCATTACCAGAGAAACGATAACCAAGGAGATTAGCAGTTATGTACACCGCCAGCGATTTAAGAAAAGGGTTGCGCTTAAAAATCGACAACGAACCTTACATCATTACCGAATTTAACTTCGTCAAGCCTGGTAAAGGACAGGCTCTATACCGAACCAAGCTCAAAAACATGCTCAACGGCAACCAGTTCGAACGCACCTTCCGCTCCGTCGATAACTTTGAAGCGGCCGATCTGCGCGAAAAGAAAATGCAGTATCTTTACAAGGAAGGCGACAAATATTGTTTCATGGACAATGAAAACTACGAACAGGTTTATCTGACGGAAGCACAGGTTGGAGATGCGGTAAACTTTTTACTCGACAACATCGAAGTGGAAATCCTGCTTTTTGAAGACCGACCTATCGGAATCAGCCTGCCCAATTTTGTTGAACTGGTCGTCACGGAAGCCGAACCCTGGGCCAAAGGTGACACGGTATCCGGTGCGACTAAACCGGTCAAGGTACAAACAGGCTACACGATTCTTGTGCCGACCTTTGTCACCGAAGGAGAAAAAATCCGCATTGACACACGCACAGGAGAATACTTGACACGCGTCAAAGGCTGATTCGATTTGAATACAATCCATCAGGATGATCACTTCTGTCTGGCACGCAAGTCGCAAGCTCTGCACCTGCGAGCCAAGTTCATTCAAGGCATCCGTCATTTCTTTATTCAGCGCCATTTTCTGGAAGTCGAAACACCCGTTCGAATCCCCTCTCCCGCTCCGGAAGAGCATATTGAAGCTATTCCATCAGGCAACTGGTTTTTACAGACATCACCTGAGCTCTGTATGAAAAGACTTCTGGCTGCGGGCTATCCCCGGATTTTCCAGTTCTGTAAGTGCTTTCGAGCGGATGAAAGGGGCAGCAAGCACTTGCCGGAATTTACCATGCTGGAATGGTACGTCGCGCAATTTGACTACTGCCAGCTTATGGATCAATGCGAGACCATGCTCATTGCCGGATTGAAGGACCTGGGATACGACCAGCGCATTATCTGGCAAAATAAAAAAATAGATTTCGCGCCAGGTTGGGAAAGAATCACTGTGGCTGACGCCTTTTTCAGGTATGCACCCATGAGCTGCCCGGAAGCCCTGGCTCAAGACAGGTTTGATGAAATTCTGGTGGCGTATATCGAACCTCACTTGGGCGCCGATCACCCAACGTTTCTTTATGATTACCCGGCCAAATTGGCGGCACTGGCTAAAGCAAAAAAGAGCGATCCGACTGTTGCGGAGCGCTTCGAACTTTACATCGGGGGCATGGAGATCGCCAATGGTTTTTCGGAATTGACCGATGCGGATGAACAAAGACGGCGTTTTGAGGAAGCGCAGCAAGCGCGCGCCAAAAAGAACTGGGCGCGCTATGCCATGCCGGAAAAATTTTTGCAGGCCCTGAGAACATTACCTGAAACCGCCGGCATCGCGCTCGGCATCGACCGGATGATGATGATTCTGACCGATACGGTGCAAATTGACAACATCACCGCCTTTCCACCGGAAGCGCTTTAACCTTGAAAAAAAAAGATGTATTGACAAGCCCCTTTTTTTCCTTTAGGTTACAACGCAAATTTTAAAACCATTTTTGGAGACAATAAATTGAAAGATATTGGGTCTTTAGGTATAGGAAGCAATTTTCACGGCTCTCTTTTAGGCATGATTTTAGATGCCGGCTTGATGGTCAAGTTCGTTCTGTTGATCCTGCTTGTTCTCTCCGTCGTTTCCTGGACGATCATTTTTTTTAAATTCAAATATTATCGAAAAATCAACAAAGAAAATGAGGCTTTTGATTCTGATTATCAGCACAGCAATAAGCTCTCCGATGTTCTCCCGGCGGCAAAAAAATATTCATGTTCAACAACGGCGGAAGTTTTCCGTGTCGGCTATACGGAACTGACCAAAATGAATAAGCTTTCGAAAGACGCAATCCGCAGTGAAGAAATCAGCCTCTCTTCTTTGGATAATGTACAGCGCGCACTCAACCGAGCCTCCAACACGGAAATGACCAAACTGGAGAGCGCGTTGGGATTTCTGGCCACAACCGGTTCCGCAAGTCCCTTCATCGGGTTATTCGGCACCGTCTGGGGGATTATGGAAACTTTCAAAGCCATCGGCGCACGCGGTTCGGCGACACTGGCCGTTGTCGCTCCCGGAATCTCAGAAGCGCTGATCGCCACAGCGGCAGGACTGGCCGCAGCCATCCCGGCCGTTATTTTTTATAATTATTTTTTAAATAAATCCAAAACAATGGTTCAGGAAATGGATAACTTTGCCGACGAATTTTTAAATATCGTCGAACGTTATCTCATTCGTAAATGAATTTTATTTCGGCTTAAAGGGTATGAGACTAACACGCTCAAGAAATAACGACAGAAAATCTATGGCGGAAATCAATGTCACGCCGCTGGTTGACGTTATGCTCGTGCTCCTCATCATCTTTATGGTCACCGCGCCGATGCTTTCCATGGGCATTGATGTCAACCTGCCGCGCGTCAAATCAAAAAGCATCGATCTCGCGGAAGAAAAACTGGTCTTGAGCATTAACGAAAACAAAGAAATTTTCTTGAACAAAACCCGGATGCCGCTTCAGGATCTCAACGCGAAGCTTGCCGCAATTTTTGACGTACGCGTTGACCGGGAGGTTTTCCTACGCGCCGACAAAAATGTTCCCTATGGCTTTGTGGTGGAAGTGATGTCGGAAATACGCAAGGCGGGCGTCGATAAGCTCGGCATGATTACCGAACCGCCCGAGGGTATAAAATGACGTCCCGGATGCCCCTTCAGAACCCCTTCGGCAATACCGGCATTCCCTACAATATGTTTCTCGCCTCCCTGCTTCTTCACTTGATTGTTATTGCAGCCATCATCATGACCGTGCCTGGTGCATCGAGGCAGTTAACTTTTGGCGCTTCCTATTCTGTCGCATTGGTGGGTCCCGAAGTTTTACGGTCGTCACAGGAGGCATCCGGGCCCAAGAATTTGCTCCAAACATCACAACCGGCCCGCTCTTTAATTCTGAAGCGTAAACCTATCGATTCGGAATCTGCACCCCTCATTAAAAAAGACGAAACCGGCAAACCGGACATTGAAAAAGCAATCAGTGCCATCAAGCAAAAAGAACTTTCCAGCGTGGAAAACAACAAGACGAGTAAAGCGCCGCCCGTGTCTCAACCCCCGGGCACCTTCGCAAACTCTTCGGGTGAAAATCAATCGCGAGCAGACGACTACAAACGTTTTATCTGGTCGAAAATAAAAAAAAATTGGACGTTACCTACCACGCTAATGCCCAAAAACAATGTGGAAACTATTATTGAGGTTAGAATTGCGCAAAGCGGCGCATTGGAATATATCGGCTTTGAAAAACGTTCCGGTAATAGTTATTTTGACGAGTCTGCGCTGCGAGCCGTTAAAAAATCAATACCCTTCCCCCCACTGACGGGATGGGTGAACAGTCGCTCCATTGAAATCGGTATCCGATTTCATTCCGCTGAATTACGCTAGACAACCATAAAGGTTCTGTCATAACCATGGAAAAACAATCCTTCTTCAAGCTCCTCATCTTTTTCATTTTGTTATGTGTCAGCTGCATGCATAACACAGCATTCGCTAAGGTATATATTGATATTGACGCACCCGGTTTTCAACAATTCCCCATAGCAATTTGTGATTTTCAAAATAAAAAAGGGGGTGCAGCTCCATCTTCTGATTTCAATACCGCTCTTGCGGACAGCATCAGACACTATCTCGACCTATCTGGAATCTTTAATGTTTTAGACAAAAAAAGTTTTCTGGAAGGCCTTGAACCAGGAACTCCAGAAACCATCCGTTTTTCCGACTGGTCCGTCATTGGCGCGGATTTTCTACTGCGTGGCGATATAATCACCAGCCAAAATGATGTTATCGTGGAGAGCCGTCTTTACGATGTCACACGCGGCCAGCTTCTTTTTAATAAAAAATATTCAGGTAAAACCGGCGATTTGCCGGCGATGGCCCGCGCCATCGCCGCCGATATTCTGCTTGCGCTGACTGGAGATGAAGGCGACTTCAATACGAAAATGGCTTTCGTGATCAAAAAAAATGGCCAATCTGACATTTACACAATGGACTACGACACATCCAACCTGAAAAATCTAACAAATCATCAAAATATTGTCGCGGCGCCGCGCTGGTCGCCTGATGGTCAATACCTTGCTTTCACGTCCTACAAAGGCGGCAGACCGGAGGTTTATCTCCGTCATTTGAAAACCGGAAAAGAAAAAAAAATTTCTTCGTTCAAAGGTCTTAATTTATGCGGATCCTTCTCTCCAGACAGCAAAAAAATATTGCTGACACTGAGTAAGGACGACAATGAAGAAATCTATGTCCTGGATATTGACACGATGACGCTTAAGCGATTAACCCGCAATTATTCCATTGATGTCTCTCCAACCTGGTCGCCTGACGGTAAGAAAATCGCTTTCGTGTCCAATCGCTCCGGTTCACCGCAAATCTTTATCATGGATACGGACGGCAACAACGTTAAACGAATTACTTTTGAAGGCAATTACAATACATCTCCTTCCTGGTCTCCCCGCGGCGGCAGAATTGCTTATGAAGGCCTCATCAATCATAAGTATCAAATCTTCTCCGTGGACGAGGAAGGCCACAATCTTATGCAGTTGACATTTGATGCTGCGGATAATGAATATCCATCCTGGTCTCCTTCCGGCAGACAAATTGTTTTCTGTTCCCGGCAAGGCTCAAGAAGCCGCCTTACTATTATGAATTCAAACGGTCTGAATGCGCGCATCCTCAAGGAAAGCAAAGATTATTTAGTTATGCCAACCTGGTCACCCAGATTTAAATAAAAAATTTATTTGATGTTGGGGTTGTTATTTTTCACCCTTTGCCGTATAGAAAACATCATGGTCACTATAAAATTTGACAAGAACATTGAAAAGCAAAGAGGTTACCGGGAATCCCCGTAATCAAAACATCGTATGCCATTGAATTTTATATTATTTATTGACGTTCGAAGGCAAGTTATGTTGAAGCTTCAACACAACTTGTGAACGATCCATACTCATACCGAAAGGAGAATATCATGAAAAAATATTTAACACTCGTTGGATTATTAATTGTTTTTTCATTTGGCTTGGCAATGTTCAGCGGTTGTGCGGAAAAACAAGCAGTTGTTAAGGATGAGAGCATCCAGGAACAGAAGGCAGTATCCGCACAGGCGGCGCCGATCAAAGTGACAGATGATGAAGCCGCCCGACAAGCGAAAGAACAGGCAGATCGAGAAGCCGCTCTAAAAGCCCAGGCCGCGAAAGAAGCCAGAGAAAAAAAGAATGCAGCAGCCCTCAACGACTTGAACATACAAAACATCTATTTCGATTATGACAAGTCCAATATCCGGTCCGACGCTCGTGAAATATTAAAAGCAAACGCCGAAATATTCACAAAGAACAGCAGCGCCACCATCGTTGTTGAAGGTTACTGCGATGAAAGAGGAACCACTGAATACAATATGGCTCTGGGAGAGAGACGGGCGCAGGAAACCAAGCAATATCTGGAGAATCTGGGGATCAATGCATCGCGTATTGAAACCATCAGCTATGGCGAAGAACGCCCGCTGGATTCCCGCAGCACTGAAGAAGCTTGGGCGCAGAACAGACGCGTACAGTTTCTTTTAAAATAATTAACAGAGGAGATGGCTTTGAAAAACTCTCTTTATCTGATGTTTTTAGTTGTTGTTTTTGCAGTTGCCGGTTGCGCGACATCCTCCGATTTAAAGATGGTCCGTTCGGAATTAAACCAGAAGATGGAAGAAAAAGTTGTTGCTGTAAATACCCGGATCGCTACGCTGCAAAAAGAGCAGGAGAAAAATACCGAAACTCTGGCTTCCTTGCGTAAAGGACAGGCCAATACCAGCGCGGACTTTACGGAACTGCGCGATCAGGTCCAGCAATTACGCGGCGAAGTTGAAACATTGAAGAAGGAGACGTCCCGAGACAAAGACGACAGGGAAAAGATTGACAGTCTGCTCTTGAAAATCAATTTTATTGAAAATTTTCTGGAAATCAGCAAAAAAGATTCAGCAAGCGACATCGATAGTTCCGCTTTAGCCAAGGATCCTTCAGGCAAACAGGGCAAAGCGGCTATATACGCGACGGCCTATCAGACTTTCAAAAACGGCAATTACCCTAAAGCCAGAGAAGCCTTTCAAGGCTTCCTGGCCGCCTATCCGTCTGGCGAGTACTCCGATAATGCCCAGTTCTGGATTGGCGAATGTTATTTTTTTGAAAAGAAATATGAAAAAGCCATACTGGAATATGAAAAAGTAACTAAAAAATTCCCCAGCAGCAATAAAGTCCCTTACGCCCTGTTAAAGCAAGGGATCTCCTTTCATAATCTGGGCGATAAGGCAAGCGCCAAGCTGCTTCTGCAGCAGGTCATTAAGGATTATCCCAATACAAGTCAGGCGCATATTGCGCGTACCAAACTTCAAGAAATCAAGTAGCGCCCTACAATCCCCACCCCAAAGGGGCCATGAAGCCCCTTTTTTTATTAGAGCGTCTCCTGCCGACCAAAGCAACGACCATGGAATTCAGAATCCGTCTTTTCGTGGAAGGCGAAGAATTTTTCGCTTCTCCCAGATACCTTTCAAAGTCGTTAATCCAGTTTGATTATTTCCATTCCCACCGGCGCAGACAATTCAAAAACCGACAGATCCGTCGCCTTTTCTATCCTAACATCCGTGAATGTTGCAGTAACGGACGTTATGTGATCCACCATTTCGATAATGATTCTTCCGGGCAGACGGCTCGCCGGTTCATAATCCTCATACAAAACCTGGTAAATCTCTTTGCCGTCCGTTCCGTTGCGGATTAGTTTTGCGATAGTCCCGTTTTTGTTCATCCAGACGGTTTGCGAAGCACCTGTAGAGGTCGTCATCAAAACCCGCAATACATGATCTTCGACATAACTTTCATAAGACAGTTTGTTTCCGGTGAGCGGCGGGTAGGCTCCGGAAAAAATAGTGACAATATCTTCGATATTAAAAGCCCAGGGTAAGAATCGCGCCAAATTTTCGGCAGAGGGTTTCCCTGTATAAAACTCGCCCTGCGAAGGAATGAAGATGCTCATTGCGTCCGATGACGCGGCAAGAAAAAAATCCGGCGTGCCAATGACCGGCAGCACTTCCAGTCTAAAATAGGAAGGCTTCTGCAAAATCAACGCGGCTTTTATTGGATAACGTCCCTGGGCCGTCATCAGATCAAGCCGCACAGTAGCGACAATTCTGTCCGTTTCATGAATAGTTCTAATGAGCTCTAAAGATTTTGGCGGCATAACAGACCCTCTAACGGCCTTGCCGACGCATCCGCAAGCCAGCATCGATAGCAACAAAACAATCAGGATTCGCTTGCAAGGAAAACATCGATCAAACATGTCAAAAGCACTTTCTAAGAAAATTTGACGCAGATTTCGCCGACTCTATTTTTTATAGATCAGAGCGTCGAGTTTCTTTTTCAGCGTACTGTTGTCAGAATCAATTTTTACGGCATTCCGGTATTGGTCCAGCGCCTCTTTATCCTGTCCGATTTTTAAATAAACATCTCCCAGATGCTCCATAATATTAGCATCATCCGGCAAGAGCTCCCGTGCTCTTTTCAGATATTTCAGGGCGCTGTCGTATTGACTTTTTTTAAAATATACCCAGCCCAACGAGTCTAGAATATATCCGTTGTCCGGCTTGATCTTTAAGGCTTGGATAATCATTTGTTCGGCCCGGTCCAGATGAATCCCCCGGTCAGCATAGGAATAACCGATAAAATTAAGTGCGTCTGCGTTTTGCGGATCAATATCCAGCACGGCTTCCATGGATTTGATGCTTTCCTCAAAACGGTTCATTTTCTCCAGTATTGAACCCCGGACATAATGCAGATCCGCATTGCGTGGAAAGCGCCCAATGCCTTCCAGTACTGTTTTTTCAGCCACCGTAAAGTTCTTCTGTTCTTCGTATAGCGATGATAAATAGAGATATAAAATGGCTTGATCGTTTTTCTTCTGGATGGCTTGGGTCAGGACCAGGATGGCGTCATCGAGCCTGCCTTCTTTCTTGAAAATCATTGCCGTATGGATCTGGGCATTGGCATATAATTCAAACACTGTAGATATTTTTTGATATTCCACCCGCGCCGCAGGCAAATCACCTTTTTGCTCCAGAGCGTTGGCTAAAAGATAATGCAATTTGTCGTCATTTTGCGCTGTCTCCAGAAGAGACGAAAATTGAACGGCCGCCGCATCAAATCGTCGCATATCGTAGTATAAGAGCCCCAGAGCGGTACGCACCTCCCGGTTGGCGGGATCCATTTTCAAAACTTCCTGAAATTCTTTTTCCGCCGCTCCCTGCTTATTCGCTTTAACCAGCAGATCTGCAATCTTCACTCGGAAATTGATCCGGGCGGGATTGATCTCTAAATAGCGGCGATAAACGCCAATGGCTTCATCATACTTGTTTTTAGTTTCGTAAAGTGCGGCAAGCCCCAGCCAGGCCGCTTCAAATGCCGGCCCTTGCAAAGTTATTTTATGGTATAGAGCCTCCGCCTCCGCCCAACGGTTCATTTGGGTCAATGTTTTTGCGTAATAATACATCCCGATAATATTGTCAGGATCTATTGCCAGCATTTTTCGATAAGCCTTCTCCGCCGAATCATACTTTTTTTCCTGGGCATAAATAGTCGCCAGATACAAATAAGCAACCAGATTCTTCGGATCTATCTCGATAATGGTCTGATACTCCCGAATCGCTTTATCATATTCACGTAAGTTAAAATACAAACCACCCATAATCGAACGCAGTTCAGTATTACCGGGATTTTTGGCCAGAGATGACTCACCTAGAGACAAGGCAAGATCAACATTACTGTTCTCAACATACATTGAAACCAGTTCGGTGCTAAGATAAGGTGAATCAGGTTGCAGCGAGAGCGCCTGTTTCAGTTCATCGATAGCCCCCCCTAAATCGCCATCCAGCCTCGACAAAACAGCCAGCGAATAATGATAGGCGGCCGCCCCGGAATATTTTTCCGGAGCAGACGGATAAGATAATGAACGGCCTACTGACCAAGAAGCGCAGCCGGAAAATATCGCGGGAAGAAGCAAACAGCAGGTTATTAAATTGATGAGTTTTTTTTGCATAGAGTATGGTTGCCCTCAAAGCCTGCATCCTGGAAAAAATCGTTTATTAGGATGCGCTTTCCGATGTTTTCTTTTTTATCAGTTTTGAGACAGGGATAATTGATACACCTTTTTCCCGAAAGACTTTATGGGCATCTTTAAGCGCCCGAATCGTCTCGGGGTAGGGGTGACCGATCACGATAAGCATCGAGTTACCGGCCGGCGCCTCGGCCACATCCATCAGGATTTGATAAATTTTTGAATAGTTGCGCTCATTGTCCAGAAAGATCTTGCGTGACGCAATGGTTAAATGAACTTTTTGTGCAGCCGCCGTTGTTTTTGAACCATTGGTTGTCCGTGAATCGATAAAAAATAAATCTCTTTTTTTCAACTGATTAAAAACCGTCACGAGATTCCTCTCATTTAACATAAATTTGGAACCCATGTGGTTGTTGACGCCGACGACATAAGGAACGGAAGCCAGATTTTTTTCCATCTGAAAGACAAGTTCTTCATCATTCATATCCGAAAAAAGAGCGCCGCTGCCCGGTTTTTCTTTCGGGTAGGAAAGCGGCTCCATGGGCAGATGCAGCAATGTTTCACGATTGGCCTTGTGCAATATATCCGCCGCCGCCCGTGAGTGGGCAAGAAGCGGTAAAATGGCAAACGTGATATCTGCGTCGATGCTCAAAAGATCACGCACCGGCGCCATATCATAACCTATGTCGTCAATTATAATGGCTACCTGTTTTAACAGCGGACGAGGGGGTGTTATTTTAGCAATAACAATCTGTTCTTTCTCAGGAGATTTCACTACAGATTTATGCGCAGGAAGAACTTGCGTATCTTTTTTAAGTGCTTCTTTTATGGAAGGTTGTACCGGAATTTTTTCATTTGCAATATTGGGCTCTTTTGCCGAAGTCTTTACCGAAGGCTTTGCTCGTTTCGCCTTCGGCTGCGCCGTTTGTTTCTTCTGCGCTGGCACCCGCTTAACCAACCCCGTCTCTTCCTGATGAAACAGTATCACGTAAGTTATCGCAGTAATGGACAAGACAATCATTGTCACTAAAACTGCCGTTAATACATTGTTCCTTTTTTTCTTTTTCATGGCTGACAATATCCATGCCCCTCTGGAAACGGCATCAGTTGGTCAGATTCTTTTTCATGATATGCCAGCTTTTTAAAATATCAATGGCCGTCTTGAGCTGATTGTCTTTAGTCAAATCAGAGACCTCTTTGAGATCGTCGACTTTATTATTTTCCTCAAGCTGCGTACCGTCTTCTTTGGCCGGTTTAATATGTCCCTTGAGATCCTTTTCCCGAAGTCTTTCCTCCAGAGGATTTTCAGGCTCCTCGGACGGCTTTACCAACTTTACGATAATGTCCGGTTTAATCCCCTCGGCCTGTATCGATCTGCCGTTGGGTGTGTAATACCGGGCGGTCGTCAATTTCAGTGCGGAACCGTTTTCCAGTGGAATCACCGTTTGCACGGACGCTTTACCAAAGGTCTGTGTCCCCACAATCAGCGCCCGCCCGTTATCCTGTAACGCACCCGCCACAATCTCCGCCGCGCTCGCCGTACCTTCATTCACCAGAACAACCATGGGAACCGTAACTTCCTTGCCACCATTATCTCGGGCCATTGTTTTGGTTTCCATGTTTTTCGCTCGACCACGGGTGGAAACAATCATACCCGACTTTAAAAAAATATCGGAAACTTCAATAGCTTGATTCAAAAGTCCGCCCGGATCATTCCTTAAGTCGAGTACCAGTCCCTTCATAGGAGTTGTTTTCGCACTCACATCAGCCAGCGCTTTGCGAAGATCATCGGATGTCCGCTCGTGAAAGGATGCAATACGGATATAACCGATATGGTCATCAAATGTTTTTGATTTGATACTTTTAATCTGGATCACCGCCCGTGTCAAAACGATATCTTTAGGCTGTGTCATATTTTCCCGCAGAATCGTAATGGTGACTTTCGAGTCCTTCGGGCCGCGCAGCTTTTTCACGGCTTCCATGATCGTAATGTCTTTTGTGGACTTGCCATCGATTTTGATGATCTGATCACCGGATTTAACACCCGCCTTAAATGCCGGGGTATCTTCAATGGGAGAGACAACGGTCAAAACATCTTTCAATATTGTAATTTCAATGCCGATTCCGCCAAAGCGCCCCTGCGTCTCCACTTCCAGTTCTTTATATACGTCCGGCGTCATAAACGCGCTATGGGGATCAAGAGATTTTATCATGCCGTTGATTGCGCCCTGAATCAAAACAGAGGAATCTATTTCTTCCACGTAGTTTTTCTGCACCATATCCAAAACTTCGTTGAATGTTTTAATCTCTTTGTAGATGTTCTTGTCCCGTGCGGAAACCTTGCTATCGGAATACGGTCCAAAAATAACAAAAAGTCCAAGGATTATGATGACGAATACTGGCCATCTACCGGATATGTTTTTCATGTTCAGCCTCACCGTAAATAAGGTATTTTATTTCATATAAAGAATGACTTCAATTTAAGGAAGTATATACCATTACCCCCGTTATTTTCCATATATTTCGGCAATCAGGAAAGAAATATCAAGAATACTTTTATGAATTGGACGTGGAAAATCGGCAGACTTACTTCCTACTCGATCGACCAGGTTGTCTGGCCTGCTGAATCCTTCAAAGTAATATTCTGCAAAGCCAGTTCTTGGCGAATCTCATCAGCCCGGCTCCAATCTTTTTCTTCACGAGCCTTTTGCCGCGCTAGAATCAACGCTTCTATTCGGGAAACATCCAGACCACGCTTCCCGACTTCAATATTTCGGTCGGCATGAAAAAAGATATCCGGGTCAGACTGAAAAACACCCAGCACAGAGCCAAAATGCTTAAATATGCCTGTTGCAGTCTTCAGGATAACCCGTTTGGCCGACAGGGGCATCTTCTTTTCCGCAGTCGTCACATTATTGATCAACCGGGCAGCGTCGAAAACATATCCCAGGGCCTGCGCCGTATTAAAATCATCATCCAGCGCGGCGTCAAATTTATCTTTCAAATCGTTTAATTTACTGACGTACTCCGGCTTGGTAGGCAGAACCGTCTCTTCCCCTTGAGCTAACCCTGACAGAGTTTCTTTCATCAGTTGCAGGGCCGTATAACAGCGAATCAGGGCCGTTCGGGCTTCCTTGAGTGACGTATCCGAATAGTCCACCGGCGAGCGGTAATGGCTCTGGAGCATAAACAAGCGCAGGACCTCGGGATGATATTGTTTGATGATGTCCCGCACCGGAAAGATATTCCCCAACGACTTAGACATTTTCTCCGCGTTGATTTTGACAAAGCCGTTATGCATCCAGTAATTGGCCAAGGGTTTCCCCGTTGCCGCCTGGGATTGAGCGATTTCATTTTCATGGTGCGGGAAAACCAGATCTTCGCCACCCCCGTGAATATCGAAAGTATCACCCAGATAACGCCGGCTCATGGCCGAGCACTCAATATGCCAACCCGGCCTGCCCTTTCCCCACGGACTTTCCCAAGATGGCTCGCCTTCCTTACTCTTTTTCCAAAGGACAAAATCCAGCGGGTTTCTTTTCTTGTCATTGATGTCCACGCGGGCACCGGCCATCATGTCATCCAGATGACGTCCCGACAATCCACCGTAGGCGGGAAAGCTGTTGACCGCAAAAAACACATCGCCATCCAAAGCGTAAGCGATCCCTTTGTTTTCCAGTGTTGAAATCAGAGCGATCATATCCGCCATGTGTTCGGTGGCTTTCGGCGTCACGGTTGGGGTTATAACATTGAGCGCAGCCATATCTTCGTCATGCAGTTGGATATACCGTTCGGCTATTTGAGAAATACCAACACCTTCTTTATTCGCGCGATCAATGATCTTATCGTCAATGTCGGTAAAGTTTTTGACATACGTCACGTCGTAGCCGCGCGCCTTCAAGTGCCGAAAGATCACGTCAAACACCACTGCGGCACGGGCATGACCGACATGACAGACATCGTAGGCTGTAATGCCGCAAACGTACATACCAATGACGCCTTCTTTGATCGGTTGGAGTATTTCTTTTTTTCTTGTTTTCGTATTAAATATTTTTTGGGGCATATTTATCCACTTTCATCAAGGATAAAGAGGGGCCATCTGCAAACCGCTTTCTTCAGCCAGAGCGCCGACCAGATTCATGTTCTGCACGGCCTGTCCGGCAGCTCCCTTAATCAAATTGTCAATAGCGGAAATAATAATGATCCGTTTGGTTCGTGGATCAACCGTTAAACCGATATCACAGTAATTTGATCCGCAAACAGACGAGATATTGGGATACGTTCCGACAGGACACATCCGCACAAATTTTTCCGACGCATAAGCCGATGCATACAACGCATGCAGTTCGACAATCGTTATATCTTTCTTCAACGTCGCGTAAACCGTGCTTAAGATCCCCCTTTTCACAGGCAATAAATGAGGCGTGAACGAAATCGCAAATTCTGCTCCGGCCAACGCATTTAGTTCCTGCTCAATTTCAGGCGTGTGCCGATGCTTACCGACTTTATAGGCTTTAAATCCGCCGTCCACTTCGCAAAAAAGTGAACCGATCTGGGGGTCACGGCCTGCGCCACTCACACCGGAAGCCGAATCGGCAATGATCGTGGAAATATCCACAAGCCCGTTTTTCAAAACCGGCGCTAATCCTAAAATGATGCTGGTCGGATAACAACCGGGATTGGCAATCAATCGAGATTCCTTGATCTTCTGCCGGTAGAGTTCAGGAAGCCCATAGGCCGCCTGCCCGAAAAGATCGGCACTGTTGTGCTTGGCGTACCATTTTTCATAAGTGGCCAGATCCCGTAATCGATAATCGGCGGAAAGATCGATCACTTTCTTACCCGCCTGAATAAAGACTGGAGCAATATCCATGGAAACGCCGTGCGGAAGAGCCAGAAAAACGACATCGCAGAGCCTGGCAATCTCCTGGGGAGTGGCGTTTGAAAATTTCAGTGATATCAAACCGAAAAGCGAGGGAAACACTTCCGCGACCGGCACGCCAGCATAGCGCCTAGAGGTAACGGCTACCAATTCCACCTGGGGATGCCCGGATAAAATCCTGATGAGTTCCTGCCCTGTGTAACCGCTGGCTCCGAAAATTGCTGTTTTAATTTTCATAAAAACTCCAAAAAAAAGGGAGGCCTGAAAGCCCCCCTTGGATGATTAGCGTTTGGAGAATTGGAATTTCTTGCGGGCTCCCGGGCGTCCATACTTCTTTCTTTCAACGACACGGGCGTCACGTGTTAAGAAACCCGCCTTTTTCAGCACGGGGCGCAACTCGGCGTCATATTCCAGAAGGGCTTTGGAAATGCCATGCTTGACAGCTCCCGCCTGTCCCGCAACGCCACCGCCGCCGACATTGATATAAAAATCAAACTGATCGTTTTTGCCGGTGATATCCAGAGGCTGACGAATAATCATCTTCAGGCTGGGACGCGAAAAATATTCCTCATAATTTCTCTTATTAACCACGATATTGCCGCTACCTGCTTTCATATAAACACGGGCAATAGCGCTCTTTCTCTTACCTGTTGCATAAAAACGTTGTACTGTCATGACTTCTCCCAATATCAATAATAATCAATTGCCTCAGGGTTTGAGGCAAATTAAACCGCTAAGACCTGTGGACACTGAGCTTCATGCGGATGAGCATTGCCGCTGTAAACCTTTAGTTTTTTCAGCATTTTTCTTCCCAGATTATTTTTCGGCAACATCCCGGCCACAGCAATACGAATTAGATTTTCCGGTTTTTCCGTCAGCATCTTACCGGCGGCTGTTTCTCTTAAGCCTCCCGGATAACCGGAATAGGAATAATAAATCTTATCGGTCAGCTTTTTGCCGGTTAGACTAATCTTTTCGGCATTCACCACAACGATAAAATCGCCTGTATCGACATGCGGCGTATAAATAGCTTTATGTTTGCCCCGAAGGCGCAGGGCAATCTCGCTGGCCAGCCTTCCCAGTACTTTACCGGATGCATCGACCACATACCAGTCTTGTTTTGTCTCTTCTGCCTTCGCTGAAAATGTTTTCATAATAAACCGCCACTTAGTTAAAAATTTAAGAACGCAAGCTATGCAATTCCCGTCTGTTTGTCAAGAAAAATATTTGGATACCCTATAATTAGCAATGCCGGTCAGCTCTGATGATCAAAATGGCAAACAGCACAAGCCGTGTCAGACAAATACCTCATTAAATTCAAAATATACCTAATCCGGCCAGGGATATTTTCAACATGATTCTATCATCATCGTGTGTCTTGGTGTAGTCCATTCCCACCCCCCAGCATTGCTCTGTATAGGTCAGTCCGACCGTATTTTCCACAGTCTGATTGTTAAACTGATCAAGCCGAACAGCTAATTTACCGCTTAAGCGCTCGGTGATGACCGCTTTTAAGTCCAGATTAATCTCTTCGATGGAATCCATCGCATAACGGTATCCAAACGTCAGCTTATCGCCGCGCCAATCGCTGATGCCCAGATCATAGTTCATTTCTTTCCAGCCGCTGTAAACGCTGTATTTATTGCGTGCCGCCAAAGAAAAATAGGGATGGGGCTTTAGATCAAGTTCGATGCCGAAATCCGACAGGGGCCGCCTATCCGTGGTTGAACCCGCCATATCTTTTTTAGCCTCGTTAATATCATATACCTGAAACAGTTTGAGACGGAGTAATTCAAGATAGCCGGGTGCGCCAGTTTTGTTTTTCACTCTGGCGGTTACGGTATTGGTCAGCGACCAGGCCACCGCGTTTTGCTCCATCAAAACATTTGTATTACTTATGGTAAAAGACATGAAAGGATCTATCATCGAACTGATTCGTGGCAAATAATCGGGAATATTGTCTTGCCGGATATTGGGGATGTAGGAATAAACAATTTCTGGCTTGAGTTCATGCCGGACTTTATCCCAGTTCTGGATATTGACATCGAAGACGCGGGAAAGCCGACTGCTGACGGACAGACCAGCGTTATAAACCGTCCGGTCGCCACTTCTATTTTCAGAATTAGCCTGATTATCGTCACGGTTCCAATAGATTTCCTGCACCGTGATTTGCGGTGTAATTTTCACGTAGTTGGAAATATTAAAAGGTAAAGAAATCGTCGGCGCAAAAGCCCCATAGTGACCCTTCCGCCCTTCTCCCCGGTAAAAATAATCATAGGTGCCCGCAAATTCATAATAAACGGGCGTTGAAAAAAGCGGTTGCTTGATGCCGGTCAAAATGATTTCCGGATACTGCTGCAATGTCCGGTCATTATTCTCCGCTGCAAAATCGTCCTTGAAACTTACGCGAGTCATCAGCGTGTAGTTATTCCATCCTTTAAACAAGCGGGCTGACGATTCCAGATAGGGTAGAGACTCCTTCCCCTGAAAAGGAACTTTCTGAAACGGGTCTGCCTCCGTAGCCGCGTAATTCGTCAAATAATAATTATGAGAGTTGAAATCACGAAAATACCAGGAATCGGAAACACGGCGTAAATCCGTCCGGACATAAAACTGTGAATCAAAATTCGTTTGATGATTCAAATAATAAGACCAGCGTTTGTGTGTCTCCTGCCAGTCGCGACTCTTCGTGTCACTAATGGTTTCCGTAACGTGTTTGTTGTCTTCCATGTAGTCGCCGTAAAGCGTACCAAAAGACCGGTTACCTGCAAAATATCTGAATTCCGCCGCCTGTTGATATCCTCTTTTTTCAATATAGCGCGAATACAGGGTCGCATCCAGTTGAGGATTTATCGCCCAGAAAAAAGGTATTTCAACATCAACGCCGTCCTTGTCTCTTGAATAGGCCAGATGGGGAAGTAGAAATCCTGTCTGGCGTTTGGTTTTTGCGGGAAACGCGATGATCGGTGTATAAAACACCGGGGCACCTTTCGTCACCAGACGGGCATGCGTCACCCAGCCATACCCTTCGACAGTCACTTTCATTTTCGAACCTATCAACTGCCAGGCGGGAGAATCACCGTCACAGGTTGTCGCCACCGGCTGTTCAATGGAATAGGTGCTTTCGCCGGTTTTTTCGATTTTATCTCCTTTGATGTAAAAATGATTGCGTGCGTAAAAGGCTTTGGAGTTATAGGCCGTACCAGTTTTGTCTTCCACATTCACTACAATTTTATCGCCTTGCAGAGAATCTTCGGCCATTTTCAAAAGTACGCCACCCTCGGCGGTCGCCAGGTTATTCTTTCGATTATATTCAACGCTGGCGGCGGTTAAAACGCTATCGCCGTAAGTAATGACGACACTGCCCTGGGCCAAATAGACATCGCGGTCGTTATCATAGGCCAGGTTGTCCGCCTCGATCTTCACCGGCGCATCAGCGGGAACTTTAATATCCTGGGCATAGATATTACCGCTGACGCACAAGGCGATAACCGCCCCCGCAACCACTCTGACATATTTTCTCCATCTGATCGGCAAGTTCATCAACCTTTTTTACTTATCTTGAATCATAGCGGGCATTGTCATAACCGTTCCCTGCGCCTCAGGTTTTATGCTTCACGCTCTTGAGTGCGCCACGTTCCTTACCACAAGAACACATTTGATGAAATGTCTGTTTTATTTCTCCAGCAAGATAAAGCGAACCACAAGCGCAGATTAAATCGTTTTCGCCGGCGCATTGCAGCGCCTGCCGAACAGATTCAGTCACACTTTCGGGCACCACGGCTGGATAACCCATACTTTGCAGAAATGTCGCCAGTACCTGAGGCGCCACAGCGCGCTTTGTCGCAAGCGGCGGCAGAAAAGTTTTATGGGCCAGCGGCACTATCTTGCGTAACATCCGGCGATAATCCTTATCGGCCAAGGCACTGAAGATTAAAATCAGCCGACGGCCGGATAAATCCTTTGCCAATACGCGGCAAAGCGATACGATGCCCGCCGGATTGTGCGCGCCGTCCAGCAGGAATAGTGGATTTGACCGCAGGATTTCCAGTCGCGCCTCCCAGCGGGTCTGCGCCAGTCCCTTCTGAATGGCCGAATCACTAATCCGATAACCCTTCTTGCCCAAAACTTCAATAGTCGCCAGGGCCAGGGCCGCATTGGACAATTGATGCAGCCCCCGCAGGGGCACGGTAAGCTGGTTAATCTTACGATTTTGTCCTCTATACGATATCAATTGATTCTGATGGATTTTCATTTTAAAATCGATACCGAGGCGCAGAAGCTCGGCCTGTTGCTTGTGGCACATCCCGCTAAAAACATCGATGACTTTTTTTTGTGTCGCAGCAGTAATACAAACTCCGTTTTTTTTGATGATCCCGGCTTTCTCACAGGCAATCGCTTCCAGCGTTTTACCCAGATAAGCCGTGTGCTCCAAAGCGATATTGGTAATGACCGAAACCAGTGGGTGACAAATATTGGTGGCATCCAGCCTGCCGCCTAAGCCAACTTCCAGAACGGCAATGTCCACTTTCCGACGGGAAAAATAAAGAAATGCAACGGCCGTTAAACATTCAAAATACGTTACCGGCTCCACGGTGTAATCTTTGATCTCAGCAATCAGTTTTCCCAAGTTCTTACGTGATATTTTTATTCCGTTGACGACGATTCTTTCACGAATATCGATCAAATGCGGCGACGTATAGAGACCCACTTTTAAGCCAGCATGTTGCAGAATTGAAGCCAGCATGGCGGCGGTGGATCCCTTACCGTTTGTGCCGGCGACTAAAACCGATTGAAATGCGTTCTGGGGAGACCCCACCCGGGACAACAGTCCGCTGATTGCCTCCAGGCCAAAATGCATCACGTCGATATTCAGGCCGGAAAGGTAGGCGCTGGGATTAAATTTATTCATGGGATTGCCGTCCTTATATTCGGATGGCTTGACCATCTTCAATGATGTGGATTTTTCTATCCTGAATTGCCGTGACTTCGCGGCGAATCGCTTCAGCATACCGGGGCTTCATGTGATAAAGATAAATTTTCGGCTTTGCGTCTTTCAATTTTTTCAACTCCCCCATGAGCGTAACCGGTGTAAGGTGCCCGGTTTTATCTGCAATGCCTTGCATGCTGCTGGGCAGCGATGTTTCTATAAATACTGCCTTCAATCCTTTCATCCTTCTCGCAACTTTCCAGACACCATCGGTAGGTCCTGTGTCACCCAGGAAAAGAACCGCCTTGCCTTTCGACTCCATCATAAATCCTATGGTTTCCACGGTATGATGAACACCGATCGCCCGCACCTGCCAATCGCCCAATATTTTTTTTCTGCCGGGCGCGAGAATCTCAAACTTAATCAACGGTGCTTTGGCGCTGGGAATTTTGGAAAAATCCGGCCAGATAACATTGTTGAACAAATGGCGATGAAGATTTTCAATGATCCCCCGGCTGCTGCAAACCGTCAGCGGCCTTTCCCTTTTCGCATAATAAAGATTATCCACAAGAAACGTAATATCGCGCACATGATCCAGATGGGCGTGCGTTACAAAAACATAATCGATGCGGAGTTGTTCTTCCAACGACAACACTGTTGTGACGGTTCCCGCATCTACCAAGATACTTTTTTCAAGAAAAAAACTTGTTGTATTGTGATGAGGCAGTTGTGATCCGTGGCAACCCAACACCCGTATTTTCATGCAGAGCTCCTCGCCATCCATATATACTGGAATATGCTGGCGTGAAGGTACCATACCTTCAGCAGGCAGGCAATTATTTTTGGCACCGGAACGAGGATATCGATCACAAGCCACCCGCATTCCGGTCAGATTCTTAACGTTATTGTCACCATCCCAAAATCATATTGAATTTAACTCTTTGAATCATGGTCAAATCCTCACGACAGACTCGATGATATGATTATTTCCAGAAAGGAAACCATTTTATGCCGAATGTTAGCGTGGAAGTAACCAATTATCAGTATGAATTCCGGGCCATGAATGCAGAAAACGCCGCTTTTCTGTATTTGTTTGACGCACAAAACAAGCTGTTGTGTATGGCCGCGTTTGTGGACAGAACAGGCCCCCTGCCTGGCCCCCGGTAAAGCATCAGCGGGACTGTCTTTCTAAGTTTCCACCGCTCTGATCTTTCTTCCGTTACGGATATGCTGCGAAATGAAAAACCCGTGATGTTCAACTGGTCGGCTGACCACCAATCGGCCCAAATCACCACCGGAAAAGAACCGGTCGGCGAAGAGGAAGGTAAACATATCGCATCCATCTTTGCCCGGGGAAAGCCGACAGCGCCATAAAAGGCGCAGAAAAGGCCACCGGCGGCCCGAAAAAAAGCACGAAAATAGTCGGCGTAAAAAGAAAAAAACCGACACGTGTCCGATAAGCTCATTGACATGGGAAAACATAATATCTATACTTCAGTTCATTCTTATCAAACGAACTTATTCGCTGATTATTTGCAAACAGGAGACTTTAAGATGGAAAACGAATTCGAGGAAAAGAAAAATATGCGTTGGCTGTTGTGGTTTGCGGGATTCTTCCTGGCGCTTGTGGCTATCGCTACACTCTACACCTGGCTGACACTGACATGGAGTTTTTCCGAGGGCGAGCGTGTGGGTTATATTCAAAAACTCTCCAAGAGTGGCTGGATCTGCAAAACCTGGGAAGGCGAAATGGCTATGGTCACAATGCCCGGCGTCATTCCCGACAAATTCCTGTTCAGCACCCGGAATGACAAGATGGCGGATCGTATTAACCAGATGGCAGGCAAACGCGTCGCCCTCACGTACGAGCAGCACAAAGGCATTCCCACAAGTTGCTTCGGCGATACGGAATATTTCATTGTCGATGCCCGGACGGCACAATAAAAAAATAGAAAAAGGGAGAGAATGAACGTTCTCCCCCTTTTTTGTTCTACCCATAACGCTTCCGGCAATAACAATACCGCCCTATTCGTTCATCGCGTATTCGCCGTTTAAGGAATAGACATATTTTTTCCAGACCCTTTCATACTGGGCGTCATCCCCTTCCGCCTTGATCAGCATGATGTCTTTGCAATAGGCGCGCTGTTCGTCTTTGGTATTATGCATTCCGTAGATCTGCAGGGCGAAGCGCGCAAAGTCGCGCACCATGAAATCAAAGATCTGGTTGAGCACGTCAGGATCGATATTGTCAAATTTGGCCTGCTCCAGAATCAGCTGCCCATAAACCACGATGGAAAACATCTCTCCCAGCGGCAGAGAAAACAGTGGATCCATATCCTGGGCTTTGTCCGGACCGGCTTTCTCCAGCAATTCCTTGAACAGTTCAATCTGCCTGATAAAAATGGCTACATTGGGAAGCTGCTTATTCGCTTCGAAAACAGGCTTGTAGTCATGAAATTGAACGGACCCCAGACCTTTGGTCGGTCCCTGATTGAAGAGAAACATATCATCCTTATGAGAGAAATCAGGCATAACCGGAGTATAAGCGGCGGCATTGAAGAAATAGTTCTTCATGAACTTGCGAATCAGTTGAACATTGACGTGAACCGTCCCCTCCAGCTTGGAAGGCCCCCGAATATCGGTGGCGCCGATGGAAAAATAAGTGTCTTTTTCAAACCCTTTGGCGGCAATGACTTCCCACAGAAGATTGATGACCTCTTCGGCCTGCAATGTCACCTTCATCTTGCTGGTGGGATTGTAGAGAAGATAACGGCGGTCACTGGCGTTGGCGTTGCGGAAATAGTCGGTCGAGCGGCGTTGGTAAAGCTTCATCCCCACAATGCGCAGCCAGGCATCCATGAAATTTTTCTTGACGTGCGGCATGTCGGTCACGGGGATGCCGTAAAGAACTCGGTTTGCGGCATGCGTGATGGCTTCATAAAAACAATGTTCAGCAACCCCGATGGAGGCTGGTCCGATGTTGAACTTGCCGATATTCACGGTGTTGAGCGACGAATCCCAGGCCGAAGGCCCGCGGGAAAGAATGTCATCCGCCGTAATGGGATAATCATGCAGTGCAAAGTTGGAAACATATTCCTGATGGGAAATGACATTCTTCTTCAGCTCGTAGGCTTTGTTGCGGTAATTGGTGACAAAAAAAGTATAATCGTCCGTGCCGTCCTTGATTTTGCCCAACGTGGAAACCATCTCCGCTTCGTTGCCGTTGCCGATATAATATTTTTCACCATTGGCCGCCCAGGTCCCGTCAGCCTTGGGTATCAGGCTGGTTTCAGTGGAATAAATATCCGCGCCGTGCGTTCTTTCGGACAGACCGAAGGCGAAAATCGCCCCCTTTTTGAGCAGATCGGCGGCTTTCTGCTTGGCTTTTTCATTGGGGCTCATCCAGATAGGGCCAAGTCCCAGGATGCTGACCTGAAAACAATACCAGTAGCCCAGCCCGTAAAACGCCAAAAGTTCACTATACTCGCTATTACGTGCCGTATCCCAACGGCAGTCCGGATCACCGCCTCCATACTGGCTGGGAGTGAGAAGCTTGGCAAAAATTTGTTCTTTGGCGATAAAATCAATGAACTCGCGATACCAAATCTTCTTATTGAAATCTTCCGTAAGCCTGGTCTTGCCCATCTTTTCGAAGAAGGCAATGGTTTTGTCCATAATAGCCTGTGACCCTTTGTCGGACATTAGGCTCTGATACTTTTTGGGTTGCAACAAATAGTTCATTTTGAGCTCCTTTCATCTTGTGGAAAATTTTATTTCTTCAAAACAATTTACGACATTTTTTAAAAAAGATCTACATTGAAAAAAAACAAGAACCAACTATAGATTATCATTATTTTCCTCCCTGAGGCAACCCAATTCCTGAATCGGCCAATTGGAGCTATTGAACCCAGTTGGCTAAAACACGTATCAAAGATAACGACTTTACCTTAGTAAGCGACACAAATAATTAGACTATTTCTTATATTTTTATTTCTCTGCCATAAATTTCCCCCCAGAGCGAGACCTTTGCACAACGGATTATATTAGGAGCATTTGAGATTTTTCCCAATTTT
>ENA-UOWG01000586-UOWG01000586.1-activated-sludge-metagenome-genome-assembly--contig:-NODE-586-length-45856-cov-6.039693_pt1 | contig 45856 bp, 31 predicted proteins | sample MGYA00238147_ERZ761563 | MGnify/ENA primary metagenome ERZ761563 (study PRJEB28884, sample SAMN05720216) | anaerobic digester metagenome | isolation source: active sludge of municipal...
GTGCTAATTCGGCGAAGACAGCACCCCTTGGAATTTTCAAACAGGCTCAAAGCCGCTGAGGGACCGACAGAGGCGCAGATGTGGCCATAGGAAGCAACGATCCGACCGGACAATACCACCGGACGGGGAGCCAAGGGCCACTGGACTGGCGGTCGGGGTCAGAAGTCCTCCGTCCCGGTGGGTCGCCAGACCCACTCTGGACAACACGCCGGGGACGGAGATCCCGACAGGGACGGCCTATCAGCAGGCGGCGGCACGCCTGCGAAGGGGGCCGTGGCGTCAAGCGGGTTTGAAGCCGTACTGGGGAAAACCCGCCGTACGGAATTTTAGAGGGGGCAGAGGAAACGAAGGGGATGGCCTGGTGAGCGTTTGCCACAACGCCCGAAAGGGCCGATACGCCGGTAGTCATGGGCCTAATCATGTTCGCGCCTCTGCTCTACTCGATGTCCATTCGCGGTTAGTTATTCCATTCGCGGTTTTCGGATAGTGCAAGAGGGTTGCATGTCCTGAACCAGGCGTCTAGAGTTCCCCAACCTTATGGCTCCACACATGAAACCCGCCACCTGGCTCTCCGCGCCGTTACTCGTCCTCTTGCTCGCGTTGGGCTGTCACTCCGTCTACTCGGATCCGCCATCCGACGGCTTTGAGCCGATCTTTAACGGGCGCACGCTCGAGGGCTGGCAGGGGCAAGACATGTCCTTCTGGTCAATCGAAGACGGGGCCATTACCGGGACGATTTCTCCGGAACACGCGCCAAAGCTGAACCAGTATCTCATCTGGCAGGGGGGGATGCTGGCTGACTTTGAATTGAAGTTGACGTTTCGTTTGCGGAGCACGAATTCACCGGCAGTGAACGGCGGTTTTCAGTTCCGCAGCCGCCGTCTGCCCAACGGCGATGTGGCGGGCTATCAGGTGGACAACAACTACCTCCAGCCTTGGAAGGCGCGGCTTTATGATGAATTCGGCCGCCACGATCTTGCCCTGCAAGGCGAGCGCGCGGTTTTCGATCGCGACGGGAAGAAACAGACCGAGAAATTGAAGCTGGATCCCGGGGCGGACGATTTCCGGCTCGATGAATGGCACGAATACCACCTGATCGCGCAAGGCCGCAAACTCTCGCTGCATGTCAATGGCAAGCAAATCGCCGAGGTCACAGACAACGACGACGACAGTTTTGAAGCGTTGGGTTTGCTGGCCATGCAACTCCACACCGGCCCGCCGATGAAGGCCCAATTCAAGGACATCCGGCTGAAACGCCTTCAGCCGGCGCGGTCAGCGACCGCTCGCAATCTGTTGCTCGCCGACGCCGCCCTGGCCTGGCAATTGGGCGAAAGATTGGACGCCCACCAACCGCCGCTCAAATCCGTCGGTCAAATCATCCCGAAGATGCCGGCGACGGGTTTGGGCGCGAGGACCGGCACGGTCATCGCCAAATTTGAAAACGCCTATTTTGACCTCGAGCGCGACCTGAATCAGCCCAAGCTGTGGAACATTTCCGGCGAAGCCCTCACGGTTTTCCTGCGCGCCCGTGCCCCGGACGGCAACTGGAACGCGGGATTGCTCGCCAAGCGCGGCAATCATGACGTGATGAATTTCTGCCTGTTCGGCGCGGATTTGGGGGGCACCCCCGGACCGGACATTGGATTCGAAGTCCACACCGAAAAAGGCTTTGTCATGGTCAGCTTCCCCGTATCGCGGGTTGACGCGACAGGCTGGCTGGACCTGGTCGGACGGTATGATGGCAAAAAGATCTCGTTGTTCTGTAACGGACGTCTAATGGAGGAGAAACCCTGGTCGGGCAGGCTGACCGAGAACAACGAACCCATCCTCATCGGCGCGGGTTCGTTTGACGGCGTGCCGAAATTGTTTTTTACCGGCGAAATGGAGGAAGCCGCCATCTGGTCGCGCGCCCTGAGCGATGCCGAGGTCTCCTCAGCGCTTCGCAAGTGACTTCTGCCGGTCCCGAGTCCACTCGCCATACGACCGAATGGCAAGATCAACGCGTCAACCGGCAAAACCAGAGTGTATTATTGTGCTGCCCCTGAATCAGGCGCCATGATAACGCTCGAGCCAATGCGCGTAGGGGGCGGGCAACACCCAGTCCGGCTTTTCAACGCCCAGCTTCTTGGCGGCGGCATAGGGCCAATGGGGATTGGCTAGCAACGGACGACCGATCATCACCATATTCACGATGCCGGTGCTGACCAAGTGCTCGGCTAATTCGGGCGTGCTGATGTTCCAGGTGGTGGACCCCGGAAGACCGGTTTCTTTTAATGCTCGAGCGGCAATCGGCTCAAGAAACGCGGGTCCCCAAGGGATCTTGGCCGTCGGAGTCGAGAACCCCATGCTGATATCCAGGAAATCCAGGCCGAGTTGTTTGAATCGTTGAGCCAATTCAATGGACTCCGCCAAGGTGGTGTCGTCGTTGCCGTCGAACTCCACCATGCCCAGCCGGACGCACAAGGGCAAATGTTCCGGCCAGACCTGACGAACAGCTTCGAAGGTTTCCAGGAGGAAACGACGGCGGTTTTCCGGGCTTCCGCCGTATTCATCATGGCGCTGGTTGGACCAGGTCGAGAAAAAATTCTGGGCCAGGTAACCGTGCGAAAAGTGTAGCATCAAGAATTCGATGCCGAGATCACGGGCGCGCTTGGCGGCCGCCACAAAATCCTGGCGCACCCGGTTAATGTCGGCCTTGGACATTTCCCGCGGGACCCTCGGGAGATTGGCGCCGAAAGCAACCGCGGACGGAGCGATCGTTTGCCAGCCTCGGGGATCGCCCTCGGGCATGTGGTCATCCCCTTCCCAGGGCCGATTCGCCGAGGCCTTGCGGCCCGCGTGGCCGATTTGGATCCCGGCCACAGCGCCCGCGGCCTTGATGGCGGCAATGACCGGGGTAAGACTCTCCGCCTGGGCGTCATTCCAAAGACCCAGACAGGCGGGCGTGATGCGGCCTTCGGGGCTGACCGCCGTCGCCTCAACCACGACCAGTGCCGATCCTCCGCGCGCCTGCGATGTATAGTGCCCCTGGTGCCAGGGATTGGCGAGGCCGTCCACAGCGGAATACTGACACATCGGCGAACAGGCGATGCGATTGCGGAATCGGATACTCTTGAGGGTATAGGGTGTGAAAAGCATTGACATACTCGTTATTGATGGACTGTTAGTTCACATAAACATCGGAGCCCATTGTTGGAGAATCATTGAATATTGGCAAGAAATTCAGTGATTTGGCCTCGGTCCACTTCGGATGGTTCTGCGGATTTTCTCCAGCAGTCCCCGTATCAGCTTTGTTTTTGTCGCTGTTTCTGATGTGCCCCACCCATGCACACTCCTCAACCATCTTTCTGCAAGCAAAGCCGCATGCGATTTCATTTCGTCATCGGCTACCCGATAAAAGCCGGCGGTTTGCACACCCAAGGCAACCCAGCCTGCATGCACTGCCTCGCGATCATGCCCCGCATCGATCATCCTTCGGAGCGTGTCAAGAAAGTAATCCGCAAATCCTCCCCGCCTTTCCGGATCCATCAACTGGGCGGCCTCGGTCAGAATCCCCAACAGGAGATCGATCGAGGATCGGCTCCCCTTCCCCGCCCCCTCAATAACCTCCATCCTTGACACCAAGGATGGTCTTAGATCGCCAAGTTGCATCAGACTTCGGGTGCAGCTTGGAGACACTCCTAAGCGGGTCAGGGGCATTTCGACGAGTCCCCTCATCAGCAGGCCCGCCTGCCCAATGATGCCGATTTTGTCGTCCGACACTATCGCCCGGCACAATCCCGAAAACCTACTCTCGATTGACCCAAGAACCGAGTCCACACGCTGATTCAACCATTCCAGGGCGTAAAACTCCTTCACCACAGTCCTTTGAACACGATCCAAGACCTTGAGTGGATCATGGATAATGATGGCGTCCCGCACTTGAGGCGCAAGGAAAGGATCCCCTAAGACGGTTTCAGCGCTGGCATAGACCGAAACGGGCGCCAGCATCGAGAGAACAATCGGACTGGAGGTGACAAAGCCTTTGTGGCTCCAAAGGTGTTGGAGATGCGTTCAGCATGCCATGTGGTTTTATGGCCTCAGCGGCCTGTTGGTCTTTGCGGTTCCACCCCAGGAGATCTCACTAAAATTGGCAGGGACCTGGTCCGGCCTGGGCAAAGGAAACGCGGCCAAAGTCGTTGTGGCCGGGCACTATGCCTTTCTTGGCGCGCATCAGGATGGGTGTTTTATCATTGATGTCAGCAACCCATCCGCTCCCACCCTGGTCGGGCGCTACACCAATGCCACGGATGCCGCCGACATCGACGTCCTGGGACCTTACGCCTATGTGGTCGATTCGAGTAGAAGCCTGCATATTGTCGATGTATCCGATCCCGCAAAACCCGTCGGAGTTGGCCGTCATGAAACCTATGCCTACGCCGCCAAAGCCGTCGGACAATATGTTTTCCTGCTCGGGGGCGAAGGCTTGGAGGATTTTCGGATCCTCGATGTCGGGAATCCCCAAGAACCGGTGGTCAGAAGCACATTCGCGTGGACTGACGGCAGCAGCCCATCAGGCATTGCCGTCAGCGGCGGACGTGTATTCATCAGCGACAGGCACGGCGGACTGGGCATTTTCGACGTCCGCTCCGCGACCTCACCTTATTTGATCGGCAAACGCAGTCAGTCAACGGGGATTCTGGGTGTTCATGTATCGGGATCGTACGCCTATTTGCCTTATGATGGGCTCGGTCTGGAAATTGTCCCTGTAAGCGATCCGGGATCGCCAATCCTGGCGCGCAGAATCGACACAGACGGCTATGCCCAGGCGGTCTTCGTATCGGGCGGCTACGCCTATGTCGCTGATGGCTCGGCAGGTATTGTGGTCATCGACGTGCGGCATCCTTTAAATCCCCAGCGTGTCGGCAACTACAAGACGACAGGCCTCGCCGTCGATGTCTTTGTCGCAGGCGGCAACGTTTTCGTTGCAGACAATCTGCAAGGTCTGGTGATCCTCTCCGGCGCGCCTTTGCCCGAAGGCCCCCCGCAGATTGACGCTCAACCAGAGGATCTTCGATTTGTCACGGGATCAAAAATGGAATCGTATACCTGGGAACAGAGTGGGGCAGGCTGGAGATCCTTGATGTCTTCGATCCGGTTCAACCCCAATCGCTGGGGGTGTTGGACGTTGCCGGTTTTTCATCAGACCTGGCCCTGCATCTGCGTGAACCTTACGTCTATTTCATCCATTCACGCTCCGGCGTTTATGTCATTAACATCAGCGATCGATTGTCTCCGTTTCGGAAGGCCGGGTTCGTGATTACGGGTTCCACGTCGAGCTTGATGTATAGGAATCTGTTCATGAAAGGACCCTATGGCTTCCTGGCGGGTGAAGGCGGTGGTTTGCACGTGGTGAACCTTTCGGACTTAAGCGATCCAATCAGAGTGGGCGGCGATTCCAAAGTCTACGCCATATCAGTGCAGGTGCAGGGACGTTTTGCCTATGTCGCGGCTTCATGGCAGGGCTTCTTGATTTACGACGTGATCAATCCCGCCAACCCCGTGTTGACAGACCACCCTTGGGATCAAGCCGTCAAAACCGGCTGCATCGCTGCGTTCGAGGCGAGTGCGTCCGGCAGCCTCCCCCTCGTTTACCAATGGTTTCACAACCAAACGCCGATGGCTGGCGCGACCAATCCGGTTTTAATCCTGACCAATGTGACTGACCTCCAGGCCGGGAGCTACTTGGTCCAGGCCAGCAATAGCTTGGGCATGACTTCCAGCGGGAAGGCCCTCCTGACGGTTTATCATCCCGTGACCATCCGCGATCAGCCACAGAGCCGTACGAACCTCACTGGAACTGCCGTGTCATTCACCGCAACCGCAGAAGGAACCGGGCCTTTCCAGTATCAATGGAAAAAAGACGGCAAAAACCTTCCGACAGCCACCAACAACATCCTGACGTTGGACCCTGTCCGGTGGGAAGACCGCGGCCAGTATCGCGTGGTCGTGAACAATATTTTTGGATCTGTCATGAGTGATAACGCCACGCTGACGGTTTTGTCCCCTCCCATCATCACCAAACAGCCTCAAAGCGTCGAACGTATCCAAGGGAGCACGGCTGTATTTGATGTCTCAGCAACCGGGACACTTCCCTTGGCTTTCCAATGGCTCAAGAATGGCACTCCCATCCCGGAAACCAGCCTGGATACCCTTGAGATTGTCAAAGTCCAGCCTGCAGACGGGGCCGATTACTCGGTCAGGGTGAGCAACGAGTATGGCTCGGTCACCAGCAGTTCGGCAACCCTCAGTCTCCGCGATTCCCCACCGGTCCTGGGGTCCCAGTCGACGAACCAATCGGTGGCTATTGGAGGAACCGCACGGTTTGAAGTCACGCCCATGGGCACGCCACCGTTCTCCTATCAATGGGATAAGAATGGAGTGCCACTGTTGGGAGAAACCAACGCGGTCCTGGAGATCGGGAATGTGCAATTGAGTCATGAGGCGGAATATCGGGTGGCGATCAGCAATGCCCTGGGCGCGGTCGTGAGTTCACCTGCCACGCTTTCAATACTGGTGCAGCTTGTCCAGGATGGCAGTTGGAGATCAGTTCTGCCTGCCGGGGGCGCTTATAGCCTGTGGAAATCCTCGGACAGACTTTATGTGACTTTGGGGCCCTCGGGCGGCCTCGGCGTTGTGGAGACCACTCCGGTCGGTCGACTCAATCCTCTCGGCGGCTTGGCAGTTTCGATCGCAACTAACCGGGTTTGCGTTGCGGGCCATTACGCGTATATCGCCAATCGGGCTAGCGGTTTAATGCTCATCGATGTCGAGAATCCGGCAAAACCGCGGGTGGCATCTTCGATCGACACTCCTGGAACGGCGATGGATGTGTTTATCTTGGGAACAAACGCCTACGTCGCCGATGGGAGCGCCGGCTTGCAGATCATCGATATCAGCGATCCGCTCCGTCCCGTCCCTCGGGGGCGAATGGACACGGCGGGCTTGGCGACAGCCGTTCAGGTGGCGGGCGCATACGCTTATGTGGCGGACGGTCTTTCAGGTTTGGTCATTATCGATGTGCAGGATCCCTGGCACCCTGTTCGAATCGGGGGAATCGACACCCCGGGAACCGCTTATGATCTCGCCGTCGCCGATCATTATGTCTACCTGGCCGATGGCAGCTATGGGTTGCAGATCATCGACGTCCAGGAACCGACGGTGCCTCGCATCATCAGCAACGACAGACCCGGCGGAATTGCGGGTATCGCCTATCGTGTGCAGATCGATCCGGAAAACAGGATCTGGATCGCCCGTGGCACTCAAGGCATCCGCGTGCTGAACGTAAGGAATCCGTCGAATCCCATTTCGCTTGGCGAATTCGGCATTGCTGGAGGCGCATTCGATGTTTGGATCGAGGATGGTTTTGTGTATGTGGCGGCCGGGACGTCGGGACTGCAGGTATGGGATGCTCGATCGAAGATTCCTGCTGTTTCAGTCGCACTTTTGGACACCACAACAAAGGTCACGGTCGAAGACGTTCGAGTCCTGGGTGATTACGCCTTTTTGAGTGTGGGCAAGGCGGGAATCAATATCCTCGATATCCGCAATCCCGCCCATCCTCTTTCTCTCGCCAGCTATCGGACCAGGGGAGAGGTCACCAGAATCACGATGGGCAACTCCCTTTTAATCACCGCCGAAGGCACCAATGAAATCGAGTTGATCGACATCCGCGATCCCCTTCATCCTGACCTCCTCGGCATGATCAACACCCCCGGCGATGCGCAGGATGTGCAAGGCATCGGACGGTTTCTCTACGTCGCGGATGCCAGGGCGGGGCTGCAGATCATCGACATCAGCGATCCCAAAAATCCAGTCATCGCAGGGAATCTGAAGTTGGGCACATCCAGCCTGGCAAACACGATTTGGGTGTCGGGCCAATTCGCCTTTGTCGGCGGAGGGATCGAAAAGGAAGTGGAGACGCGGCCGGGCTTGACTGAGGTGAGGACCGCGCTTTTTATGGTGGATATCGGCAATCCTCGGAAACCCAGGCTGATCGATTCGCTGATCGAGATCACTGATGTTTACCAGATCCGCGATCTTCAGCTCCTCGGTGAACGGATCTTTTTGTCGCATTACTCCGGAATAACGGCCATGGATTTCATTGGTAAATGGCCGCCCCTGCGGGTAGGTGGTTATCGGCCGGTCAATGACAACATGCCATCCAACTTGCTGTTTGTGTCCGGAAAATACGCTTTTCTGGCTGATGCCGCGGCGGGAGTGCATGTATTACGGATCAGCCCCTCCGGACGATTGACGCACACGGGCCAGTTCAATACTTCAGGCCAAGCCAAAGCGGTGCAAGCGGACGGGTCTCGCCTCTATGTGGCGGGATCCACGGCCGGCATTCAGATTATTGATATCCAAGAATCCGCCAAACCAGCGCTGCTGGGTGAACTCGACACGCAGGATGCCCTGGACATTGACGTCAACGGCGACTTGATCTTCGTGGCTGACGGCTCCGCGGGCTTGATCATCGTCGATGCCCACAAACCGGATCAGCTTACGGTGGTGGGTCAAATGGCCTTCCCCTATGAAACCCGCGACTTGTTCGGCCAAACCAACATTACGTTTGCCAGCGCGCAATCGATCCAGGTCGTCGGGCCGTATGCCTACGTCGTGGACGGCATCGGCATCAACGTGGTCGATATCAGCAATCCAACTCGGCCTGTGCTCATTGAATTTTATGGAGGCACCTATTCCACAAGCCGACGAATGTCCGACGTGACAGTGGTGGGATCGAAGGCTTACGTGGCCTCCGGGGCAAACGGATTGACCATTCTGGACGGAATCCCGGCGCCAGAGGGTCCCCCGGTCTTTATTACTCAGCCTGCGGGCCGCTCCGCCGCATTGAATACGACGATTACCCTCTTCGCTGAAGCGCAGGGAACGACTCCTCTCCATTACCAGTGGTTTTTTGGTCCGTTACCTATGCCCGGAGAAACCAACGCGCAAATCACGTTGTTCAACCTACAACCCTCTCACGCCGGGTCGTACTTCCTCCAAGTCAGCAATTCCATGGGCTCGATTGTCAGCGATCCCGCGGAACTGAGGATAATGCTTGGGATCCCGGGCACGGTGGATGCCGCGCTCAACTCCAATGTTGTCGGCAGTGTTTATGCCCTCGCGGCTCAGGACGACGGCCGAATGATGATTGGCGGCAGCTTTACCAGGGTGGGTTTAACCTTGCGCAATCGCATCGCCCGGCTTCATCCCAACGGCAGCCTGGACTTAACCTTCGGCGCGATCGGGAATGCTCCCCTGCCCCTGGCTGCGCAGGAAGTGCGGGCCCTGGCCATACAGCCGGACGGTAAGATCCTCGTCGGCGGTGATTTTGTCCGGTTTAACAATGTGGCGTGTGGCCGCTTGGTCCGAATTCATCCGGACGGCAGCCTGGATCCTTCATTCCAACTGGGCACGGGTGCAGATAATCGGATTCGACAGATTCGCTTGCAGCCCGACGGGAAGATCCTCACCTCGGGGTGGTTTACCCGGTTCAATGATGTCAGTCGTCCGGGCATAGCCCGTCTTCATCCGGACGGTCGGCTGGATACCGCCTTCGCACCGACGATCAGCGGTTCTGGTGTGGACACAGTGGCGATCCAACCGGACGGACGCTTCGTCATTGCCGGCAGCTTCACTATGGCAAATGGACAACCGCGTTCGTCAATTGCCCGCTTCAATGCCAACGGCTCCCTCGATTCCACCTATGCCAGATCCTCATCGGCGACTCTCGGCTGGATTAACCACATTCATTTGGATCCGCTGGGCCGCGCGCTGGTCGGCGGCATGTTCGCCACAATCGATGGCTTGTCCCAATCTCGCATCGCCCGGTTACAAACCGACGGACGCGCCGATTTGTCGTGGCGAATCCCCGGAGGCGCGGATAATACCGTCTGGACAATTGCGGTAGACGATGCCGAGGGGGTATTGATCGGGGGCGATTTCCATCGGGTTGGGGGCACGACTCGCCATGGCCTGGCGCGGCTGCAATCAGACGGTTCGGTCGACGCTCAGTTTGCAGCCCATAGCGGCGCCAACGCCTCCGTTGCTGCGATGGAAATCTCGCAGGATGGAAGCATTTGGATTGGCGGCGACTTTACGACTGTGGAGGGTGTGTCATCGCGGGGGGTTGCACGGATATTTGGTCTTCAGGCAGTCCCGCTGCCCCCGACAGTCAGCGTGCAATTCTCGGACCAAACGGCCGCCACCGGCGACCGTGTTCGATTCGATGTCAAAGTCCGTGGCATGACCCCCTTGACATACCAGTGGCTTCTCGATGGCAAGGCAATTGAAGGGGCGACCGGGGCCACGCTGATTCTCACCAAAGCGCAACCCAGTCAAAATGGGATTTACTCCCTCATGGTTTCAAATGCCTGTGGCGCTGTCACCAGCCCAGTGGCCTCGCTCACGGTGACATCGCCCCCCGCGCGAGTCTGGCAACTGGACGATTCCTGGGCGCCAGCCCTTTGGGCAGACGGATGGGTCGACTCAACCTTGGCGCAACCGGATGGCAAAATCGTGATCGCGGGGTCATTCACTCATCTCAATAACACTCTCCGCCTACGGGTTGCTCGATTACTCAGCGACGGCAAAATTGACCCCCAATTTGACACCCGCCAAGGACCCGACGCGCCGGTGCGCGCCCTGGCCATGCAATCCGATGGCAAGATCCTTGTGGGCGGTTACTTCACCCGCCTCAATTCACAAGTGCGGCGCTCGGTGGCTAGGCTCAATGCGCATGGGACTTTGGATGAGTCGTTTGATCCCGGCCTTTCCACCGACGTGGGAGTGGAAACAGTCGCGGCGGCCCCTGACGGCATGATCTGGGTTGGGGGCTTTTTCCATACTTTCTCCCAGGCGCGGCGGCCAGGGATTGCACGTCTGCATCCTGACGGCACGCTGGATGCAAACTTTGAGCCGGCCCTGTCATCGGGATCATCTTTCACACAGGTTCAGTCCCTGTCGGATGGGCGCGTTTTTGCCATGGGATACTACGCCGCCTCATCCCAGTTCTTCACCAATGGGCTCCTGGGAATTGCCCCCAACGGAGATCTGGATTTGCACATTCCCACGACGGGGGTTCCTTCCGCGTTCCAGGCCATGGACGATGGATCCCTGTTGGTAGCTGGAACGACAATAAAACGATTCTACCCCAGCGGCATTTCGGATCCTCTGTTTCATGAGGCGACATGCTCAGGATCAATCCATGCCATTAGCCGCCAAAGCAACGGCAGCATTCTCGTGGCCGGAGACTTCAAGACTGTGGACTCGCAATGGTGTCCCGGACTGGCACGATTGTTGCCTGACGGTACGCTCGATCCGGCCTTTGCCCCGGGCGCAGACTGGCCGACGAATGGCATGGTCTGGGCGCGATCTGTGTTGTCCCTGCAGGATCATTCCATACTCGTCGCGGGCCAATTCAGCGCCGATCTCACTCTGGGCCAGCCTGGATTGGCTCGGCTGGATTCCTCGGGCAAGCTGGATCAGGCGTTTGGGCCCGTGTGTCAGCGCAGCGGCACGGTACGTGCCTTTGCCTTGGACAGCGAACAGCGGCTTCTTGTCGGTGGATCCTTTCATCGGGTGAATGATCTCAATCGGCAAGCCATGATCCGTTTCGGTTCGGAGGGAACGTTCGATTCTGAATACCTTATGAACGGCGGTTTGCGAGGAGACACCTATGCCTTGGCAGTGCTGCCGAATGGGAAAGTCATGGCCGGAGGTTACTTTGCGCAAGCGGGCCCCTTAAGTGGAACCCCACGCGGCCTGGCCCTGTTGCACACCAATGGCATGAGCTTCGAGCCAACTGTGAACCTAATCCCCACAGGAACGCCCCCGGTGCTCAGTCTGACACAACCGGACGACAACCATTTGCTGATCGGCGGTTCATTCCGCTATTCGGCTGTTGAGAACGTCCTCAGATTAACATTGGCTCCAGCGATCATGTCCGATACGACCTTCAATTCCCGCCTGGCAACAGGAGGCTATGTGCATGTTGTGACGCCGTTGATGGACGGCACTTTGCTTATCGGAGGTTCTTTTAAAACTCTCGCCCCCGAAAAATGGCAGGGCTTGATACGGGTCAATGGCAACGGCCTGCGCGACACCCATTTCGTCCCGCCCCTCAGCTCAACTGCAATTGTCAGGACCATCAGCCTGCAACCGGATGGGGGGATCTTGATTGGAGGCATTTTCACAACGTTGAGCGATCCACCGCGCACGAACCTCGCGCGCCTGCTTCCCGATGGACAGCTCGATCTCACCTTTGATCCCGGTGGAGGAACCGATGGTCCTGTCAACGCTATGGTGGTGCAATCCGATGGCGGCATCATGGTCGGCGGCGAGTTCACCCGCATCGCTGGCCGATGGTCGCCGGGGCTCTCCCGACTGTTGCTCGATGGAACAACGGACGCACACCTAGCCCTCGGAACCGGCGCCTATGGCCATGTCCTCGCGCTCTTGCCGTTGGCAAACGAGAATCTGCTGGTAGGCGGGAATTTCACGGCAATCGATGGTCGTCCGCGCAACGGTCTTGCCCGACTGCACCCCAAAGCCATGCAGGCGCCGCTAAGATTGCTGAACCCACAATATGATCAGGCATCCTTCCGCGTCAGCCTGGAAACACAAACCGGTCTCTTCTACATTCTCGAATATTGTGATTCCTTGGCTTCAGGACCGTGGTTTTCCTTGCCTCCTGTTGCCGGAACCGGCTCCTCCGTAGTCCTGATGGATCCCACACCGTCGATGACAGAACGGTTCTATCGGGTGCGAGTCAGTCATTGAAGAAAGCGCGCGATTTGCCCATTTCATCCGTGCCGGAGGTAGTGTATATTTGGACGTTCGAACCACGGCAAACCTGGCTGATATATGTCTTTGATAGCGTAGCATGTGGGACACGCAAGCAGAATGAAATTTGGCATAATCCTAAGTGTGAGCTTCTGTTTGTTGTTGGCAGGCTGCACGCCATCTCAGCCGCCTGAAACCGGCGCCGCACCGAAACCTCAAAAAGCCAAGGCCGATCACAAACAACTCCTCCGGGCCATCGGCAATATTCATTCTTACCTGATTGATTTGGACGGAAAACTGAGGCTCAGCAACGCCCAAACCTGGAGCCAGGATGCGCCCGCCGCGCAGTACGCCTTGGGCAACATCCGACTCGAACTCGGCCTGTTAAAGGCGGGTCCGGTTAACGCCGCGAAATTGGACTCTTTACTCTCTGACCTCGAGGGACGTCTGAAGGGAGCGAGTCTGGATAACTGGCACGAGAACGCCTCCGCGGCGCGGCACATTGTGGGAAACATACAAATTGAGCTTCAGACGCTGAGATATCGCATTGACGGCCCGCACCACTGAAAACCTGTTTGAGCGCGGTATCTTCATGTCGGATCCTGCCATCAACCAAGAGTTTGACATTTCAATGCAGGATTCTAGTGTTGACGTGAACCTTTCCAGGGAAGCTTATGAGCGCGTATCACGCAGTGAAGGAGCGGAAGTCTGTTCTTTCATCCATTCCCCAAGGCCCCATTCTCGCTGTGAACGGGAAGGTTCACCGCCGTCGCATCGCGTCTTTTCCGGCGGTGGTCTGGGCTCCCGGCAATCACCGGAGCAGTGAGCAATCCACCAACCAACCAAAGGAGGTTACTATGGCAACTCGCAGTGTGCGCTTCGCAAGACGAAGCTTCTTAACGGCCGCAATAATGTCCTGGACACTTGCCGCGTCAGCAGCGACTGCCCTCGTCGATTTTGCGTTTGACGAGGGTGCGGGCACAAAAGTGACCGACAGCATCAACAGTCTGGTCGGCGTGCCAGGCAACTCCTCCAATCCGCCCACTTTTGTCCTTGATTCACCCTCCGGCAGGCCCGGGGATACGGCGATGCAGTTTGCCGAAGGCCAGTATATGACCGTGGAAGATCCCGATACCCGAGTGCAGTTTGACACCAACAATCCTTCCTTTACCCTGCAGGCCTGGATCAAGTTCGATGGCAACCCGGCCGGGCGTATGGTTTTTTTCTACAGCGGCGGTCCGGGCGGGGCCGTTTCCTTTTCGGTCAACTCGGATCGGACGGTTTTCGTGACGACTCTGGCCATTGCCGATGTCTCGTCCCAGGCGGCCATTCCAGATGACGGCAAGTGGCATCACATCGCTGTCGTCCACGAGAACGGTCTGGAAATCAGGTTTTATGTGGACGGCGTTTTGGGGGACACGGTTCCTTACACCGGCGGGGTTCACTTTAATCGGACCCAGAAACTGTTCAGCATTGGCTCGGAATGGAATGGGGCTCTCCAATTCACGGGCCTGGTGGATCGGCTGAAGGTTTCGAGCGGAATTCTCACGCCGGACCAGCTCGATTCCCAGGCGGCGACGCCTGTGGGACTCGTTGATTTTGAGTTCGACGAGGGCAGCGGCACCAAAGTCACCGATAGCATTAACAGCCTGGTGGGAGTTCCGGGTAATCCGGCCAATCCCCCGACATTCCTCGCCGAGGCGCCATCGGGCCAGGCCGGGGACACGGCAATCCAATTTGAGTCAGGCCAATACTTAACCGTGGAAGATCCCGATACCCGAGTGCAGTTTGATAAAAACAATCCTTCCTTCACGCTGCAAGCCTGGGTCAAGTTTGACGGGTATCCCGCGGGTCGCATGGTGTTTTTCTATAGTGGCGGCCCGGGCGGCGCGGTATCCTTTTCGGTCAACACCGACCGGACGGTCTTCGTGACGACTCTGGCGATCGCGGATGTGTCGTCGCAGGCGGCGATTCCGGATGATGGCCAATGGCATCATATTGCCGTGGTTCACGAGAACGGATTGGAAATCAGGTTTTATGTCGATGGCGTTCTCGGGGATACGGTGCCTTACACCGGCGGGGTTCACTTTAATCGGACCCAGAAACTGTTCAGCATTGGCGGGGAGTGGAATGGAGCTCTGCAATATGTCGGCGGTGTGGATCGGCTGAAAATCTCCAGTGGGATAATCTCGGCGGAGCAGTTGGATTACAAAAAGGTGCCGCCGGTTGGGACCGCGGGGCTGACCATGGGGCGCCCGAGCGTTTCGCCGTTTGGTTTCAGCATGGGCGTGACCGACGTTGGAGGAAGCGTCGCCGATACCAACACGATCGTTCTGACCTTCAACGGGGAGACCGTGAGCCCCACCGCTGTGACCAAGAGTGGAGCCACCACGACCATCAGTTACAGCGTCCCTAACCCTCCCCTCCCATCAGGTTCTACCAACACGGCTAGCATGACCATCAAAGACAATAAAGGCGTCTCTTATTCGAACAGCGCCACTTTCGTTGTGGCTACCTATGGCACGCTGCCCGCCAGCGCCGCGTTACCGGGCGATTACGTCGACAAGAGCAAGAAAGGCTTTAAGATCAAAACCTACCAGATCGAGGCAGGCGATCAGACAGGCACTATCGCTTATAACGAGGACCTGCTGGCCGGCAACCTCGGACCCAACATCGCGAACCTCAGCGATGCCGGTGGCGTGGACAGCAAGGATTACTTCACTTGGCCGGGGGTCATCAACCTGGATACGACTCCGACCGCTCAGAACGGGTATTTCAACGATCCGGACTACACCGCCAGCACGTTCCCTGGAATTCCCGGAACTACGGATTCGATCGAAAACTTCGCGGAAGAGATCGTGGCCGCGCTCGAATTTCCGACCTCGGGAATGTATACCATGGTCGTGAACACCGACTGGACCGGATTCCCGAATGAGAGCGACGGATTCCAAGTTCGGGCGGGCGCGGACCCGCTAAATCCAGCCTCGAGTGTCATCCTGGGTTTCTTTGACGCCCTTGCACCCGCGGGTCCGGAGCGTGGCGTTGCCAATTCCCCCTTCCTGGTTTATGTGCCCAAGGCGGGAATCTACCCGTTCCGGTTGTTGTACTTCCAAACCGTCGGAACCGCGAATCTCGAGTGGTTTACGTCTGATGCCGACGGTGTGCGCGCGTTGATCAATGATAGTGTCAGCCCCAGGGCCATTGCAGCCTACTATCAATGGACAACGCCACCCGCAGCGCCCACACTGGCAATCGAGCGCGCCGCCTCCGGAATCACCCTCACCTTCACCGGAACACTCCAGGTCAGCGATGCCGTGACCGGCGCCTGGACTGACCTGCCCGGCGCCAGCCCGATGACCATCACAGCCACCGGGGCTGCGAAGTTTTATCGAGCCAAACAATAGCACGTCCGAAGACGCCAGGATTTGGCTTGACGACCTGTAGCACAGGATCCGGGGCACATGGCCTGCTGTCGATTGCGGGCTGTGTGCCTTTCCGCGGTCGCGGGTTTGCGATTGGTTCCGCGTTCCGCCCCCCCCGCAGTGCTATACTGCGCGCACGGTTCAAAGAGGTTCAAGCATCCGGAACTTCGTTCAACATGATTTGCATTTCGCCTGGGAACCCTTACAATCGTCGCCATTCATCTTATGATCGAACTCAAGGATTATGGCGTCGCAGTCGGAAGTGGCGGTCCGGACTGTGGAAACCCAATTGTTCGTTCCCTGGGTAATGTGGCGGGACCGATCCTGCGCCGATTGCTGGTCATCGGGTTCGTCATTTTTCCAAACTTGATGGGCTTAGGCGTGCATGCATCCGATCCAGCCAGGGAAAGCGCGGTCAATCTGGACGCGGATCCGCACCTGGTTGGGTGGTGGAAGTTCGATGAAACAACCGGCAGCACGGCGGCGGATTCAGCCAAACCAGCTCATCCCGCCACCCTCGAAGGGGGAGTGACGTTCGACTCGCGTTCCATGAAGGGACGCCTCGGCAAAGCCATTCAACTCGAGGGCAACAACGATGGCATCCGGGTTAAGGGTTTCAAGGGCGTCACCGGTTCGGGCCCGCGAACCGTTGCGGTATGGGTCAAGACCAAGGAGACCTCGGGAGATTTGATCACCTGGGGGACAAACGAGGCGGGGAAGATGTTTGTCTTCGGTCACATCCGAGGGCGGATTGGGGTTACCCCAAAAGGCGGGTATCTTTACATGAATGCCGATATCAATGACGATAAGTGGCACCATGTTGCGATCGTGATTCAGGAAGGCTCGCCGCCGAACCTTCACGATCACGCCCAGCTCTTCCTGGACGGCAAACCGATTGAACCCGACGGGATTGGGCTGCTGGACATGTTACCCTTCGAAACCGGTGATCAACAGGACGTGAATATCGGCCCGCATTTCAAAGGCGCCCTGGACGACCTGCGAATTTATGATCGGGCTCTCACGCCGGATGAAGTCCAAACGTTGGCGGCTCTGGCACAATAACAGACAATCAACTCAAACCTGAACCTCAGAAAAGAGCATTATGAAGCATCCCTTAGTCTCACGCCGCGATTTTGTTCGCGACACCGCGTTGGCGGCCGCCGGTGCGGCCGTTGGTTTGAGCGGCTTGGGCGCATCGAGCGCCTTCGGGGCCACGTCGGCACAGCCGGTCGACACCTCGAAGATTCTCAATTACAATCCGAACATGGAATATCGCCGGCAGGGCAAGACCGGCTTGATGGTCTCGGCCGTTTGTCTGGGGGGCCATTCCCCCAATAACGACCAGGAACGCTCGGAGGTGATCAGCCGATGCATTGACGTTGGGATTAACTACATCGACGCCTGCTGGGATAACGAAGTCAAGCGCGATGCCAAGGCGCTCAAGGGCCGCCGCGACAAAATGTACCTCGCCCTGTCCCATGGCGCCAAGGAGGTGCGCAACGAGGAATATCGGACCGCCAGGAAACTGATCGGTTCACTGGATGAACTGCTGCGGGATTCTCAGCAGGAATACACGGATCTCTGGCGCATTACCTGCATGGAACCCGGCGGACGCCATACCTTTGACACCGCCAGCGAGATTATCACCGCCCTCGAACAGGCCAAGAAGGCTGGCAAAGCCCGCCACATCGGTTTCTCGACGCATGATCGACGGTGGATCAAGTTCATGATCGAGTATTTTCCCCAGATCGATGTCGTCTGCTTTCCGTTCACGACCATGAGCAAGGCCGCCCCCAAGGACAGTGTATTCGAGGCCTTGAAGCAGCGCGATGTCGGCGCGTTTGGCATCAAACCCTTTGCAGCGGGAACCCTGTTCACCGGAAATCGGGAGGAGGATTTGAAAAAAGCGCGGCTGGCCCTGCGTTACATCCTTGCCACAAACACTGTCATTCCCATCCCGGGACTTCACACCGTGGAACAGGTGGACAACGCTGCCAAGGCCATCCAGGAACGGCGCGAACTGGATATCAAGGAACGCGCTGAACTCGATCAACTCAACACCCGGATGATGGCCAGTCTGCCGGACCATTACCAATGGTTGAAACAATGGGAATGCGTCTAAGAGCCTGTTTAAAATTTACCAGGAGTGCTGGGGCGAGGGATTCTGGCCGGGGACAAGGCGGCGAGGTCCAAGCATCTCCGAACTGGGCTGTGAGGGCCGAGCCAACGCCGGCCCCGGGCGAGTCTCGATGCGAAGTCTACATCTCGGTCCTCCCCTCCTCTTTAAGAACCGTGATCCTTTCCGGCCGATGGTGCGCCAGGTTTGGTTTCTTGGTTTTGTTAGCTTTCAGCGCCGGATGCCAACCGGCTCATGAGCATCCGCCGCCCCTGTCTGAAACCGAAGTCAAACCAACAGTCCCTTCCTCGACCTATTCTGCGAACCCAAGCCAGATCCTTGCGGATCCTCAAAAGGCGTCGTCGAAAGCCGAGGCTCCCCTGCTGCTCGATGATGGGCCTGCGGAAGAAGAGGCTGTGGGGGGGGCCGATAACAGCCGCTGCGAGGTCTGCCACATCAATTTCATGCAGGAAGAATTGACGAAAGTCCACGCCAAGGCCGACATCGGATGCGCCAAGTGCCATGGTGAATCCGACGCGCATATCGCGGACGAATCCTGGGCTTCGGGAGGCAACGGCACCGCGCCAGAACGGATGTTCCCCAAGAATACGATCAACGCCTTTTGCCTCGAGTGCCATCCCCGGAACAAGATCAATGCCGAAGCCCACAAGGAGTTCTTTGCCGAGTCTAATGGCCAATCCGTGTGCGTCGACTGCCACGGCAAACATCGGATGGCCACTCGAAAATGCCGATGGAAATAATCCGATTCCGATCGGATCGGCCACTGTCACTCCTCCCGCCCCCTCCTCGATCCCGAACGAGTTGACTTGCGCGCTGCCGAACTACCTGACAAGCGCCGACCGAAAACAGCTTGTAAAAAAAAATAACCGCTAATTTAACACTAATTATCACTAATGAGGGCAGGCGGAACACGGATGTCCTGAAGGGTTTACAAAATCGAGGGACTGTCTGAGATCCTGTGACAACCGGCGCTGCGGGATAAATCCCGCGCTCCAACCTGTCGAGTGACTCTCGCTTCGGAGCCGGGAACGATCGGCGCGCGGAATTCATTCCGCAGCGCGATTCTGCCAACGGGATCCCTCCGATTTTATTCGCGTCTATTGGCGCGGTTCGATTTTTTTACGGGCATCTGACGTGCCGGATTTGGGCCTGATAAATGTCTTGCATATCATAGTTATTAGGGTATTTTAAGGCCTTCTTTAAGTTCTAAATCAGGGGGGATTATGATGGTCGAGGGTTTCATTCCACCGTGGACCCATCCAGTCACCGGATGCCGAATCGCCGGGCATCATGCGGCATGGCTATGGATTGTTGTTTTATTCTCTGGATTCGATGTGGGGATTGTGAATGGACAGCATTTGATCCCGGGCGCATTGAAGCGCGAGATGTATGCCAACAAACCGGGCGAAGGGCAGATAGCGGTGATGGTGTGTGATCCGAGGTTCCCCTCATCGCCTGACCTGGTCGACACGATCTCGGCGATGGAAACGCCCTCCAACATCATGGATTTCTACAGTCAGCGCATCTGGGGATTTCTGATCCCGAAGAAGACCGCGGACTACCTGTTTTACATCAGCACGGATGACCAGGGAATGCTCTTTCTGAGTTCGGACCAGAATCCCGCAAACAAAACGCTGATCGCCTATGAGCCGTATTGGTCGAGTGCGCGTGACTGGACCAACCCCCGGAATCCGCCGGGAGCGAACGTATCATTTCCCATCCATCTCGAAGGTGGGAAACCTTATTACATTGAGGCATTGATGCGCGAGTTTTTGGGGGGGGATTCTTTTTCGGTGGCTTGGCGTGAAGCGTTCGAATCCGGGATTGCACAAGGGCCGCAAGCGATCCAGGGCGAATCGCTTGCGTGGACTGAGGCATCGGTGGAGTCACTGGAGCAAGGCCCGCCCGTGATCCACCGGCTGATGCCTAGCGAGGCGGGGGTCGAGGCCACGGGTTATTCTATTTTGGTCAATCAACAGGCCCAATTCACCTTATGGGCCGGGGCATACCTAAACATCGGCTGTCTGGCTTCAGGCAGCGGGCCACTGGAGTATCAATGGTTTTATGGAGGACAACCGATTCCCAACGCCACGAATCGCACCTGGACGATCTCCGCGCTCGAAGTCCGCCATTCGGGGGTGTATTGGGTGGAAGTCAGGAATTTGGAGGGACTGGCCCGAAGCGAACCGACCGTTGTCAAAGTCCGAACCGCTGAACCGATGGCAGGTCCGATCCTGAATCCGGCCAACAACCGGTTTTACTATCTTCTGGGACGTTCTTCCTGGCCGGCGGCGGAAGCGGCGGCGGTCCAATTGAACGGCCACCTGGCAACGGTCCGGGATTCCGCCATGCACAGCTGGCTGTATGGGATATTCGGGCATTATGGGGGGGTTAACCGCGATCTGTGGATTGGCTTTTACGACTCCAATCCTCTGGTGAACTCACCCGATATTGCCGCCCGAAAAATGGAGTTCAACTGGATATCAGGCGAGCCGAAGTCCTTTTCCAACTGGGCGCCCAACGAACCCAACAGCCCTGATATCGAGGATTATGTCTACATTTGCCGTCCCGCATCTGCCGGCGGATTTCCGGGACGTTGGTCCAACAATTACCTGGGATACGACCAGGCGTGCGGGGTGGTTGAGGTGGCGCAGGAAGAGATCGGCTCCCTCAAAGTCACAGGATTCAACGCGGTTAACGGCGAGGCCGAAATCACCTGGATCCCCCCGTTAGCAAAGGTGATCGTCGAAGAGTTTTCTCAGTGGTCGGCCGATCCCCTGTTTCGGGCCTCCACCGCGGGTCAGGTGACGAATCGGCTCTCGTTCGTCCTGCCGTCGCAGGAAGCGGCGTTTTATCGCTTAAGGCGAAACCTGCAGGCTGCAAACGTGGTGGATCCCGTCCTTTATTTGGAGGTGCTGAAACAGGTAAAAAACAAGGTTTCTCCCACCAATCAATTATACGATCAGGATCTCCTTCCCATTACCGCCTTGGAAATCGCCTCAAAGACGATTCAAAGCCTGGCCGGTTTGGAACACGCTCGACTGTTGGAAACCTTAAGGGCCAACCAAAACGTGATCATCGATATCTCCCCTTTGTCTGGGCTAGCGCAGCTCTCGATTCTGGATTTGTCCGGTAACTTGATCCAGGATCCCTCCCCCCTGGCCGACGACATCAGTCTGAAGGAACTGTTTCTCGGCAATAACAGTATCCAGGACCCGGCTTCTCTGGCAAACCTGCGCGGCTTGATCACCCTGCATCTTCAGGACAACGAAATCACTGATGCGAATGCTCTGACCAACCTGACCAACCTGCGGAGCCTCAACGTGGGCAATAACCTGCTTATGGACATCAGCTTTGTGAGACCGTTGGCGGCATTGTCCTGGGCATCGTTCTATGGCAATACCCTCGCCGATCTGAGCCCGCTTGCGAACCATCGCACTCTGGAATACCTGGATCTGAACAATTGCGCCGACATATCGGATCTGGGTCCGCTTGCCAATCTGGCCACTCTGACGGGACTACACATGGCCAACAACCGGATCTCGGACATTTTGCCCTTGGCCGGCTTGCGACGCCTATCTCGGCTGAACTTGGATGGGAACCGGCTGTTGGACATTGGGCCTCTTACGGAGCTGACGAACATGGTTTGGCTGGTGCTCAATAACAATCGCATTTTGGACATCAGTCCCCTCAGGGATATGACCGAATTAGCCGATGGACTCGGCCTGGCAAACAATCGCCTTGCCAACCTTCAGCCGTTATCGCGAATGTCCAAACTCCGGTCCCTCGATATCAACGGCAATGCCTTGGTGGACATATCGACTTTGAGCAACCTGGTCAGTCTGGCGTGGTTGGCGGCGCCAAATAATCGCGTCGGAAACGTCGCGCCCTTGGCGGGATTAGTCCGTTTGGATTACCTGGATCTGAACAATAATTCGATCACCAGCATCACCAGCCTGGGGAGGCTGGTCAATTTAAGGGGACTGCACCTGAGCGGCAATCAGATCCAGGACATCCAGGCCTGCACCAACCTGGTCAAACTCAACGAACTGAACCTCTCCAACAATCGCCTCACGGAGATCAGCGCGCTGCTGACCAACGCCGTCCTTGGCGGATTGGGGGCTGGAGATAACGTTTATCTCGGGGGTAACCCTCTCACCGCACAGGGTAAAAACCAGATCGAGCAACTTAGACAGATGGGCGTGAACGTCTCGTATTAAGCTGCTTGAAAAAAGACCTCGGGTTTTGGCGGAAGCGCCACCAGCGCCAGATACAAAGCGGCTGGTTTATGGCTGTTTCCGTTCCAGCCTGTTCCAGTTGCCGTCCAGTTCGACGTTCGGATTGAAATTGGCGCTTTCGGTGACGATGTATTCGCCGCGGTTATTGGCCCAGGCATTTGGATAGCCGCTGGGCAACTCGACTGAGCGTCCGGCGACGGGATCGTGGAATTCCTCCACTCCCCGCATGTATTGGCTCCAATTTTTGTTGATGCGATCCTGGGAGGCCTGTCGTTGTTCATAGCTCTGGCGCATCATGTCACTGATCTCGCTGCTGGTCCGGCTGAGATATCGGCTCAGTTCACCGGCGGCTCGGATCTGGTTCATCTGCGCCTGGGTGAGGGCTTGGACCAATTGGGCATAGCGATTGTACCAGGGGAGAGTGATTCGGAATGAATGGATGATGGTCTCGAACAGCTTGGTTGACGTGTCGAGCTGGCCTTTGGGCGCGCGCAGGGCATAAAGCTTGTCGGCGATCTGGATGGTCATGTTGCCGGCCGGCAGGATCATGGTGTTCAGCACGCAATAGTGATCTTCCTCCACCATCTTGCCGTTCAGCGCGTATTCGACACGCACCCGGCCGGCAGTGAAAACCATCCGGGGCCCGCCAAACGGGACGGACGGCTCGGCTTCGCGCGCCGCCTCCGCCAACTTAGGCAAGGCCTCCGCCTTCATGACGCGCGCCTGCGCCTGGCCCCGGACACGCGGCAGATGGCGTTCCTTGAGGTAGGCGATGGCGTCTGCGACTGGGGCTTGGACTTCGTTGCCCAAGTAATTAGCGCCAGGCGGAAACATGGTGCCCGGCCCAAGATACCCGCCCCAGCTGAACGCCAGCGTGGGGAAACACTCCAGTTGTTCGATCCCCTTGGGACTGTGCACCCGCATCGCAACCGCCGCCGGCATGGTGGGATGCGCCCGCCAGACGAGTCCTCCCTCGACTTCCCAATCCACCGGCGCAAGAAAACTTAAGGCCTCTCCCCCAATCATGTCAGGCCGGTCGTTGATGCTGACCCGTCGAAAACGGATGTAACTTGTGTTCGTGGACACGGTTTGAGGGACTGTCGGCCGGCGCATCTGATTGCTCGATCCAACCGTTTGGGCCAGAGGACTGACAGCGTTGGACCGGGCAAGCGGATTGGCGGATGCTCCCTGCTTGTGAAGCGTGAAAGTACTCCCGCCGCTTTTCAGAATCAGCAGGCCTTTTTCGAGCGTCGCGGTGAATTCGAACTGGCTGCCGTCGCTTTCAAACGTGCCCCTGAGTTGGTCGTCGACCTCGCGCGCGGTGCAGGGCCACGTCTTGTCCCCGAGTTGAAGGTCTCCTGAATAGCCCCCCGCCGAGGGTTGAAGCCTGACTGTCAACGAATCCCCTTGGAAAGTGCCCGTGTAATCAGCCGCCAATGCCGAGAGCGCCATCCCCAGTGGAATTATCAAAGCCCACGAAACAATCGTTTTCATGAGTAAGTCCGTTGCATTTTTAGCAGATCTGATCTGAGGCGACCAGCAGAATGGATGGCGAACAGCTGGAAAGGGTCCAGTTGCCTGGGCGGTCGGAAAGCGAATCCTGACCGCAACCCTAGAATCCGATGGCCTATTGAACCAAAGATGTACACCCAAGGTGCAATAGCCAAGGCGGGAGGATTCGTGCCATCCTTCAATTCAAGGCACAGTCAAAGGCAAAGGCAGTTATTCGCCGCCTGACTAAGAACAAAGGAATTGCTGATGAGGCACGGTACAATAACAGGCTGACTGTTCTCGGAAAATGGCGCAAGCGGGTTCTGACGGTTCTGTGAAACTCATGAGCGGAGAAACCGAATCTGAAGTTGAAACGCGGGTGGGCACGAGGATGGTTCCATGCAAGTCTGGAACCAACCCCGGGGAAGCGCGGAGAGAAAGCGATCAAGGAAGGGCCTCTCTGGTTGGGACGCGGCTTGGCCCGTACAATGTCGAGGCATTGATTGGGGCCGGCGGAATGGGAGAGGTCTACCGCGCGCGTGATCGTAGACTCCATCGAGCGGTGGCCTTGAAAATGCTGCCGCAGGCATTCAGTGCCAATCCCGAGAGGCTGGCCCGCCTGGAGCGGGAAGCGCGTCTGCTGGCCTCCTTGAACCATCCCACCATCGCCATGATCCATGGATTGGAGGAAATTGATGGAATACTGTTTTTAGTCCTTGAACTCGTGGAAGGTCAGACGTTGGCCGATCGGCTTAAAAAGGACCTGCCTTCCATGGAGGAGGTCCTGAATTGGGTGCGGCAAATGGCTGAAGGCCTAGAAGCAGCGCATGAGCGAGGGATCATCCATCGGGACTTCAAACCGGCCAACATTAAGATCACTCTCGGAGGCAAGGTCAAAATCCTGGACTTCGGCCTAGCCAAGATCCCGCAGGCGAAATGGACCTCGGAGCATGCCGTCGACGCGGCAAGCCTGACGGAGAGAATGAACGAATCCGGAGTCATTCTGGGCACCGCCTCCTACATGAGCCCAGAGCAGGCCACTGGCAGGCCACTGGATAAGCGCACGGATATCTGGGCTTTCGGGTGTGTTTTTTATGAGTGTCTGACCGGTCGTAAAGCGTTTCCTGGAAGGACGATCGCTGAGATCATGGCATCGGTCCTCAGGAACGAACCGGATTGGCAAGCGTTGCCTCAGACGACGCCGGAAAAGATGGTGGATCTTATGCGGCGCTGTCTCCAGAAGGATCCCAAGAATCGGTTGCACGAAATTGCCGATGCTCGAATCGAATTGCAGCCACTGGAACGGCTGCCGATGAAAATGAAACCGGCTTCCTCCCGGTTTCCGCGTGGTCTGTTGATCGCCGCCGGTTTGACAGCCGTTGGCCTGGCATTCACAATGATCCTGGCAGGTTTAGGACTCGGAAAAACCGTCTCGGTCCGCGTTCCACAGCCTGTCGTGCGTTCTCTCGTGCCCGTGGAACGAGGACACTGGTTGGATGGATGTCGATGGGGTGTTCCTTATGGACTGGAGCATCCCACCCGCACGGCGATGACCATCTCGGGCGATGGTCGTTTTATGGTTTACAGTGCGGTTAAAGGGAAGCCCGGCGAAGAGGAAATGCCTTGGCTTTATTTGCGCCGATTCAACGAGTTGGAGGCCAAACCCATCGCCGGAACGGAAGGAGGGATGAATCCTGTCCTTTCGCCAGACGATCGCTGGCTCGGCTTCTGGGCGGACGGCAAACTGAAAAAGATACCCGTGGAGGGTGGAGTTCCGACCGTATTGGATCGTGTCTCGATGCCCTTCGGCTTGAGCTGGGGAGCGGATGATCAGATCATTATGGCCCTGGACTGGCAATCCTCGGGTCTTTCCAGGATATCTGCTGCCGGAGGCATCACGCAGACACTGACGATACCCGATAGATCCAAGGAATACTCCCACAGTCTTCCCCATTGTCTCCCGGGCAAAAAGGGAGTTCTGTTTACGATCAAGCGACATGCCTGGGATCCCGAACCCCGTGTGGCCATCCTCGATCTGGCCACAAGGAGATGGCGCGTGCTGCTCGAAAATGCGGCAGACGCCCGATATGTTCCCCCCGGTCATATGGCGTTTTTACGGCAGGGAACGCTGTTCGTGGTCCCTTTTACTCCAGACCGGCTTGAGGTCACGGGGCAACCCGTTCCGGTCGTTGAGGCGGTCGCTCAGGCACTGAATACTTTTTCCGGGCGCTTCGAGACGGCTGCCGGACAATACAGCGTCTCTGCATCAGGATCGTTGATTTATGCTGTGGGCGGAATCGTTCCCGACTTGCAGAATGCGCTCGTCTGGGTGGATCAAGAAGGAAAGGTCGAACCGATTGTGCCATTCCAGGCTCCATTTTTTGCTCCCCGTCTTTCACCCGATGGCCAGCGGATCGCTTACCTGACGGCGAGCTTGGAAGGATACATCTGGATTCTCGACCTGAATCGGGGCACTGCCACGAAACTGATCTCCGAAGGAACGCCGACTTTTGTGGTATGGTCTCCCGAGGGGCGACGCGTGGCCTTTGACTGGCACAAGACCGGTGTCCCCAACGTGTTTTGGCAGGCCGCGGACGGCAGCTCGCCCATGGAACGGCTGACCCAAAGCGACTACACTCAGTATCCAGCATCTTGGGCGCCCGATGGAAAAACGCTCGCACTGGTGGAAGCGCATCCAGAGAACGGCTACGATGTGCTTTTACTGCACCTTCCAGAACGCCGCGTCACACCTTTTCTGAATTCACGATTCTACGAGGGCTATCCGGAAATCTCACCAGACGGAAAGTGGATGGCGTATGTATCGGATGAGTCGGGGCGGAAGGAGGTGTACGTCCGGCCTTTCCCGCGCGGAGATGGCAAATGGCAGATATCTCCTGCGGGTGGCAACCAGCCGTTCTGGGGTCGGAATGGGGAATGCCTGTTTTACCGATCGCAGGCGGCTGGCGGCCAGTATGCAGCCCAGGTCTGGACTGTCGAGGTTCAAACGGATTCCGGATTCGTCGCTGGCAAGCCGAAGCTTCTGTTTGAGCAAGAGGGGTATAATGTTGGGGGGCCCATTCGATGCTGGGACCGATCGGCTGATAACAAACGATTTCTGATGGTAAAGCTTGAAGAGCGGACGCCTCAGCCCTTGACTGAAATGGTCCTCGTCCACAACTGGTTCGAGGAGTTAAAGAACCCCGGCTACCCCCGGCGATAAGGCGGTCGGGATCCCGCTTACAGAATTCTGGAATACGTCAGACGACATCCGGAATAATCCAGGGCTCCCGGTAAGCCGCGCGTTTGAGATAGCGATTAGCTTCAGCCGCGTCGGGGAAGGATTCGGTTTTCGGATCAAAGGTGAGTTTTCGGTTGCCGACACGCCAGGCAATATTGGCCAAGTGGCACAGGAGCACGGAATAGTGGCCTTGTTCGACATCGGCGGCGGGTTTGGCTCGGCTTTGAATGCACTGAATGAAGTTGTCCTGGTGTTCACGATCGGCCTGGCGTCCAGGGACCGTCGCGATGAGCGAGCTGTTTTCATTAAAGGCCTGCCAGCCATCACCATGGCGTCCCACGAACATGAATCCGCGGCTGCCCAGGATCTCAATCCGTGTGCCGTTGAACGGCCAGTTGGGCATCTGATCGGTATCCCGGACGTCCATCGGCGTTTTCTTCAGATAAGGCGTCCAAAGGGCGGATTCAAAGAGGAGGGTGAATCCGTCGTATTGGAAAGCCGCCAGCTGGGTATCGGGGGTATCCCGTCCGTCTTTGAGCGCGTAGATAGCGCCGGTGGCTGAAACGGTAGCGGGGGAAGGGATGTCGCCGATCAGCAGTCTGGCCAGATCGAGCTGGTGCACGGCGTCTCCCGGGATGGGGCCGCAGCTGTATTCCCATTGATTGAGCCACTGGCGGCTGGGATTGTAGGGAAGCTTGGCCGCGGGTCCGCACCACATGTCATAATCAAGCCCGGCCGGCGGGGTCTGGTTGGGGGCGGCTGGCTGAGGGGCGTGCTGCATCATGTTAAAGACCCGCACCAGATAAATGTCACCCAGTTTTCCGGAACGGACGTAGTCCACCGCCTGTTTCATATAAGGCGCGCTGCGGGATTGCGTGCCCACCGTGACCACCCGCTGGTATTTGCGGGCGGCTTCAATCATTTTTCTGCCTTCCCAGACATTGTGGGCCATCGGTTTTTCGACAAAAACATCCTTGCCGGCTTGGCAGGCGAGGATCGAGCCGAGGGCATGCCAATGGTCAGGGGTGGCATTAACGACGGCGTCCACAGACCGGTCTTCGAGCATTTTTCGGAAATCCTGAGCCAGAATAACTTTGCGGTTTTGGGCTTCCTCGACCGCTTCGCGGGCCCGGGCAAAACGCCGGGTGTCGACATCGCAAAGATAGGCGATCTGGACATCGGATCTTTTGGCGAAGGCCTCGGCCAGATAGGTGCCGCGTCCGCCCAAGCCCATCACGCCGATCACCACTTTTTCGTTTGCGCCCAGAACCCTCGGACCACTGAAGGCCGAAAGGGTCGTAGCCGCCACGAGAGACTGCTTGAGAAAGGAACGCCGGTTCACGGTATTGTTTTGCATAGGATCGATCAGGTTGCGGTAGCCCATGGTATCCCATACCGGCCGCCGGGCAATCCTATTCGCCACATCGGCCACTGACAAAAGCGGTGCGGGATCCAGCTAAAGGAAACCACAAAAGCCTTGAAATGCGCTGGTCATGGTTTCACTGTTGGCTGATGCGATACCCAGTTATCTTACGTTCTCTCATGGTGCTGGCTTTATTTGCGAGAACAGCTTCCCTGTGCTGTTGGGCCGGCGAGATGGAAGCCGGATTCACTTCGATGTTCAATGGAAAAGACCTGGCGGGTTGGGAAGGCAAACCCGGTTGGTGGCGCGTCGAGGACGGAGCCATCACCTCGGAAAGCACGCCCGAGAAGCCGTGTCCAACGGCCCATTACCTCATGTGGCGTGGAGGCAAACCGGCGGACTTCGATCTGCGCCTTGAGTTTCGCCTGGTCGGAGGCAACTCTGGGATCCAATTCCGCAGCAAAGAACTGCCGGACTGGGACACCTCCGGATACCAGGCGGACATGGAAGCCGGAGACCAATGGACCGGCTGTCTTTTCGAGCACACTCGCGGAGGCATTTCCATGCGCGGCCAGCATGTCGTGATCGCCAAGGATGGATCAAAAAAGACCACTCCCTTGGGAGATCCGGCTGAACTCCTGCGGAAGGTCAAGCCGAACGAATGGAATTCCTATCGCATCCTCGCGCAAGGTCCGGAGTTGACCTTGGAAATCAATGGGATCGTGATGTGCAAGGCCATCGACCAGCAGGAAGGTCTGGCTGCCAGGGATGGGGTGATCGCCCTCCAGATGCATCCGGGGCCCCCGATGAAGGTGCAGTTTCGAAATCTCCGCATAAAACAGATTGGCACTACCCTGTCGCGCTGACGAATCGTTATCCCCCCACAAGAATATGAGAAAACGCGAGTTTCTGATGGGAACAGGTTTATGGGGGATGGCAGGTTTGGTCGGCGCGGCATCTTCCCCTGCGCCCGAAAAGGACATCTCCAGGAGTTCCACGGTGTTCAACGTCTTTGATTTTGGCGCGAAAGGAGACGGTAAAACTCCGGATTCGGAAGCCATCCAGAAAGCGTTGGATGCGGCTGGTGCTGTGGGAGGCACCGTCTATTTCCCAGCGGGGCGGTATTTGTGCCACGATCTGAAGGCCCACGCGCACACGACGTTGCTGGCGGAACCCCAATGGGGATACCGCGGAGATGCGGGGGCCATGCTGCTGCTCGATTCCGACCAAGCGGATTGCCTGCTTAACATCACTGGCGCTTTCGGCGTGCATCTGCGCGGACTTTTCCTGCAGGGCAATCGCGAAGCCAAGAAAGTCATCCATGGCGTCTTCCTGAATAACGCCGAGAAATACAGTCCGAAAGAAGACGCGATTGTCATTGATGACTGCAAGATCGAGAGGTTCTCGGGAAACGGTGTTTATCTGTTGCGCATCTGGCTGTTCATTATTCGTCACAGCATCATGCAAGGTAATAAGGGATGCGGCATTGAAATCACCGGCTGGGATGGTTTTGTGACGGACAACCAGCTCTCCGGCAATGGAAGCCATGGATTCGCCTGTAACTCGGTCGGCGCAACGGTCATGTTCACGGCCAACCGGGTGGAATGGAACCGGGGCTACGGCCTTTACCTGTGCGCGGGCGACGCCTGGAATGTCACCGGGAACTGCTTCGACCGGAATGGAGGCGCCGGAGTCTGCGCCGTTAAAATGCGCACCACCACCATCACCGGCAACGTCTTCAGGCGCTGCGGAAAAGATAGCCGCCAACTGCCGGAAGGCGAACGTTCCTGCCAGGTCCGGCTCGAGGAATGCAGCGGGCTGACCTTCGTCTCCAACGTATGCGCGGCCGGCCGCGACGACGGCGGGAAAGGGACTTACACCCCGCAGGTCGGATTTTACCTTCGAAAACTCAGCCACTCCGTGATTTCATCGAACACCCTCTTTCAAGGGTATACCAACGAGATGACCGCCGATCTTGGGAGTCATGGCCCCGATTATGTGTTCGCCAACAATGTCGGTTGTCCAATGAAATAACATGAGAACACCCCGATTTTTGTCGGCATTTAGAGTGCCGCGCCGTTCGTTCCTGAATGCCGCGGCGGTCACGTTATCCTCGTTTACGGCGGGATTGTGGCAGGCGCAAAGCGCCGAGCCGGCGCCTCCGATCGGCGATGGCAAGCTGCGCATTATCGTTTTTGGGGCGCACCCGGACGACTGCGAATTCAGCGCGGGCGGGACCGGCGCGAAATGGGCCGCCCAAGGGCACCACGTGAAGTTTGTTTCCTGCACAAACGGCGACATTGGGCATTGGAGCATGGCGGGCGGCCCCCTGGCGCGCCGGCGCGCCGCGGAAGTCCGGAAGTGCGCGGAAATTCTTGGAACCCGCGCTCAGGTGTTGGACATCCATGACGGCGAACTCATGGTGACGATGGAAAACCGTCAGTTGATTTGCCGCCTGATCCGGGACTGGCGGGCGGACATCGTCATCAGCCATCGCCCCAACGATTATCATCCGGATCACCGTTACGTGGGCGTGTTGGTCATGGACGCCGCCTTTATGGTCACCGTTCCCTTTTTCTGTCCCGACACCCCGCACCTCGCCACGAATCCGGTCTTCCTCTTTCTCGATGATGAGTTCCAGCGGCCGAATCCTCTGACCCCGGACGTTGTGGTCGCGATCGATGACGTGATGCAGAAGAAGCTGGCGGCGATCGAGGCTCTGGAATCCCAATTTTACGAAGGCGGCTGCCTGGGCGGCCCCCATCTGGTTCCCGATCCCAAGGACGCCGTTGCGGTGGCCAAACGGAAACAACAAGTCCGGGATGAATTCCTGAGTTATCCTTATTACTCGCAAACCGCCAATCGATTCCGCTCCGTGCTGGTCCGAGACTATGGCAAAGACCGGGCGGAGAAAATCCGATACGCGGAGGCCTTCGAGGTCTGCGAGTACGGCCGCAAACCTGATGCGGAAGAACTGAAGCGGCTCTTTCCGTTCTTCAACGCCTGATATCCCGATGAGGATGAAGAAACGCAACTTCACCACGGTTCGGAAAACCGTTTGGACCCTCGGCGGATGGTTGGCATCAGGAATCGTCCTTGGCCTGCTGCTCGGGTGCGCCTCGACAAAGCCCGATCTGTTCGTCCAGTATCACAACGCGGTGCGAGAGACGCAGTCCGGCGTCGATGCCGTCCTGTCCCTCAATTACCACTGGACGCGCTCCGGTTTTATTGATGATTTTTCGAAAGATACGAACTCACGGTTATCCCGGCTGATGATTCAGCCGGGCGCGGGCTATGAGTGGTCGCTGCCGGAATCCCCTGTCTATCTGGAAATCAAACGAACGCGAAGCAGTCTTGCCGAGCTCAATGAGGCTTTTGCGAACTACACAAGTCTTCTCGCAAGACTGGCGAGCCGGGATCTGGTCAACCCCGCGAAGTTTGAGCAGTGGACCAAGGACCTGAACCGGAGCACGACCGATGCCTTGAAGGCGCTCAACCTGGACGTTTCGTCGGCGGAGATCTCCCTGTTTTCCGCGGCATCCAGCGAGGCGGCACGGTTGTTCATTGAAAACCACCGGCAGCGCCACCTCAAGGATGCCATCGAGAAAAACCAAACCAACGTGGTTCAGTACTCGGCGCTCTGTGTGTCCCTCCTTCACACAATCCGGGGCAACCTCAAAGCGTACTACGTGGATCAAACCAAACCCATTCAGGAGGCCTGGAATGCGTCCGCCGGAGACAAACGAAAAAAGAACACTGAGGCGATGCTGAATCTCAACGAACAGTACGCCGACGCCATGCGGATCCTGCAGGAACTGGAAACGGCCTACAACGCCCTGCCGGAAGCTCACGCCGATCTCGCCCGCGCCTTCATGGCAAAACCAAAGACGACCGGCGAAGGCATCCAAAGGCTGTTTTCTTCGGCCCGAAGACTCGATCACTTGCATCAGCAGCTGCAACAGTCCGGCAAATGATGGACGACATCCCTCAGCTCGGAATCCAGACGCATGAAAACAAATGACAAAATCCTGTTATTGGATCGACTCAGCGTCTGTTATAACCGCGTCAATTACTTGATTGCGTTGTGCAAAGAACAGGCGCTCACGGACGAAGCCAATCGCCTGGGCCGCCGCAAAGAACGGCTCAAGCTGGAGATCGACGGATTATTGCGTGATCTGTATGCGAACTGGGTGGGGGATGCCAAAGCCCTGAAGGTGAAGCTGGAGACGTCGAATCAGTCGATGGATGAGGCCATCAAGGAGATCGAACGGCAGATCAAAGTCGCGGAGAATATTGTCCGGGCCACCGGATACATCGACGGGGTCATCAAGGTCGCGATTGATCTCGTCAAATAGGTTCGCACAACAAAGCCGGGCTAGCGGAACTGCGGCAGCGGAGGTCGAACTCAGAAGGACTCCAAGAACAATCCAAAGACGTTCCAGTGTCTAGGGAAGGAACGTGTCGGCGTTGATCCCGGCAGAACCCGTCTAAAACAGGCCGGGCCCTGGACCCTCGCAACTTGAGTCGTTATAGCGTGGGAGGGCCCAGGGTATCCCGTCCAGGTTGGTTGTGGTGGATGTCCATGGAGGGTCAAAGTCGAAAAGGGAGCTTGGGGTGATGTGTTTTGCCCCGCAACCGAAATAAACCGTTGAATCCAGTCCGCCCATAGGCCTGAAACGGCGTCCAAATCTGATCTTGGATGCGGTCAGCATTCATTACGCGATGACAGAGGCTCTAAAGCAGCCAGTATTACGCCACCATTAAGAAATCCAGCCCTGACCGGATCACCGCCCCTTGCGCTAGCGATTTTAAAAGCTATATTAATTCGAATGATAACATTTGCTCATTTATTGGCGGCAAGTGGATGGGTGGGATCCGGCCAGGAACGGGAAGACCGGGCGAGCGGGCATGCGGAGAAGGCATTCGTCCTGCGGGATGGATTGCGCGATCGCGGCACGGAGAAATCCTGCGAATCTCGTCTACGCTTTCAATTCCCGGCCCATCAGCAACACGGTCTCTGGCGCTAAGCAATGATCATCCGGATCGTAGAACCTCCCAGCCCCTTCTCAGCAGCCGGCAATACGGAGGGGGGGATATTTTTCAGATTCGACAGGAGCAACGAGGCGAACGCGTCGCCAGGATGATTCGAACATCACGCCGGCAATTCCCGCGTAACCTTAATCCGGCCTGAATCCGGCCAATCCCAAAGGAATCCACCATGAACCGCGCAACGCACGTGGCCGAACGTCAGTTTGTAACCTCTCGTCTCTTTGATGTTCCGCGTGAACTTGTGTTCAAGGCGTTTACCGACTTGGATCATCTGAAGCGTTGGTGGGGTCCCAAGGGAGTGGGGATGACCTTTGAGGAGTTTGATCCGCAGCCAGGAGGAGCTTGGAGGTTTGTCATGCACAATCCTGACGGATTAGATCATCGGAGTGAGCACGTATTTATCGAGGTCGTGAAGCCGGAACGACTTGTGTTGCGCGACGTTCTGGACCGTGAATTTCAGCTGACGATCCTGATCACGGAAGAGACTCAGAGGACCCGGGTCACGTGGTGTAAGAGCTGCAATATGATCGAGGAATGCGAGCGGGGAACCCCGTGCGCGATCAAGGCCAATGGACAGCAGTTCGATCGTTTGGCGGCCCAGCTGGCGATCATGGCCGCCAAGCGCCCGTTTGTGATGAGTCGGATCTTGGATGCGCCACGCGACTTGATTTGGATGGTCTGGACGGAGCCCGAACATCTGCGGTGGTGGGGTCCGAAGGGAGCCGAGATTCACCATCATCGATATGATTTCCGGCCGGGTGGGATTTTTCACTATCGCATGCGGAGGGCCGGCGGTCAGGAGATGTGGGGGCGATGGATGTTCCGAGAAATCATACCCTTCGAAAGGCTCGAGTTTTTGATTTCCATTTCCGATCAGGCGGCAGGAATTGCCCGGCATCCCCGGAACGCCGGTTGGCCGATGGAGGTGCTGTCCACCGTCGTCTTCACTGAGCAAGAGGGGAAAACACGCCTCACCATAAGCTGGCTTCCCTTTGACGCGACCGAAACAGAGCGCGAGACCTTTGACGCATCACATGAAATCATGCGACGCGGATGGACGGGCACCTTGAACCGGCTCATGGAATACTTGGCATCGGTGACAGGCGGTTTGAGATAGTGTCTGTTTCAGGGAAGGCATTTCCATCGATGCCAGGTCGATAACCCAAAGGTGATTTGGAATTCCTTTGATGCATGGCGATGGCACCGTTTATCCGGTCGAGGTCCATATGCAACTTTGCGGTCCGAAAGAAAACGCCGTGTTTCTTGCGGTCATTCTTGATATCACCGAACGAAAAAGAGTCGAAGACCAGATCCAGCGTCAACTGGAGGAACTGGAGCGATGGTACAAAGTAACGCTGGGACGCGAGAAACGGGTGATGCAACTCAAGAGCGAAGTCAACGAACTGCTGGCACGACTGGGGGAACCCGCTCGCTATGCCAGTCAGGCCGGAGCATCCGAGCCCCTCCCATCGCGGGAATAGAAGAACAAGGGCCGGACAGATCGCCAGACAATCGGTTTCTTGGCCCCCAACCGAGTCCGACAGATCTCGCAAAGTCGATCGAATTCAGCGGTAATGCTTAATCCAACGCCTTAATCTTCAGCTTCCGGAACCAAACATTGGAGCCTTCTTTGCCGTGGAGACCTTGGAAACCAATGGGGCCTTTGCGGGCATAGTCTTTGATCGCTTTGGCAAACTTGTTGGGGGTTCCATCTGGGTTTTTCCGGGCTTCCTTCCAATCGTTCAAGTCCACATTGTAGACCTCTTCTCCATTGAACACGAGCGACAGACGGCTGTCCTGGCAGGTAATGGTCCAATGATTCCATTCGCCGGCCGGCTTGCTCATGTTCTTCGAGGGGGGCTTGATGTCATAGATGGCGCCGGCCATGCCGTAGCGGCTGCCGTCGGTGTTTTCATGCACCTGAATCTCGAGAGCCGACAGAATATCCCGAATATTGCCGGTCCTCAGGAAAATACCGCTGTTAGCGGCCTTGGTCACCTTGAATTCGAGATCCAGAATAAAGTTACCATAGGATTCCTTGGTCCAGAGCGTCCCGTGGCCTTTGGCATAAAGCTCGCCATTTTCCATGACCCATTCGCCCGGAGGAACAATGGCATTGGACAAATCGGCTTCCAGCAAATCCTTCCATCCGGTGGTGTCCGGATGCCCTTTGGCGGCGGTGTTTTGGCCCTGGACGCTGGCGGCCAGTATAAGGCTCAGCCCGATGATTAGTAAATTTCTCATGCGCAGATTGGATGACTGTTGGAACTTAATTATTCAATCCAGACTCAATCGTCAAGCCATTCGCGGTTAGATGGGTGCTTACGCGCGGATTTCTCCGAATGGGAACGCGCGAGCCGAAGATTATTCCCCGCTCTTTAGCCGCTTCTGGCCTTCGACGATCTTATGCCAGCCGTAGGTAAATGACAGGCGAAAACCGTCCATCTGGAGATCGGTGGGGGCACTGTCGTTAACGGTGGCCATGTAGCCGGCGGTGAGGGAGATGTTGTCGTTGATCTGATAGCCGAGGGTGAAACCAACACCCACGTTGTTCAGCGAATCGCCTTCCTCTCCCTCAACACTCGACTTGCCGCCCGCAATATAGGTGGAGTCCAAAGAACCCCAAAAATGTTCCGTGAAATCCCGGGTCAAATGGCCTTCCACCTGAAACATCGGATCCGTGCTTAGCGTGCTACCCACGTAATCGTCGTTATCACTGAATAACCAGACGGACGGCAGCACCTCCAGTGTGGTCCGCTTACCAGGCACCCACGGACCTATTTGCCAGACAAGGGGCGCGCCCACCCGGCCATACCAGCGGTTTTGGCCAAGGTTTAGTGCTTGGTCGTTATCGTACTCACCAATCGGGAACGCGATGTCAAAGATGAGATCCAGCGAGAGCTTAGGTTCGTAGCGCAGAAGGTCCGGGATGCTCCTCATTGCTTTGGGTCCGATGAGGTTGATGCCCGCCTCGATCATTGGATCGCCGAAACCGGTGGCGTCCTGGTCGTAGGACATTCCGGCAACGGTGGTTTCGCCGGAGATCCGGCCCATTGGCTCCAAGACCGCCAGGGTGAGTGTGCGATCGAATAGGGGCAACATTTTCGCATAGCCAGCCACGAGAACATTCGCATCGACATCCGCATCAACCGAGACGACGTGCGCCGGATCGACCGGATTGGCATTGCCGTTTAGCGATTGGAAAATCACAGGCACTGCATTCGCGCCGGAGAGGCTTTTCCAATAGAACCGCGGCGGCACCTGGGCCTGGGCGAACACCGGGCAAATGATTGCCAGAGCGACAATCGCATTACCAAGGAGGCGCGAGGGCGTCGCCGAGGCAAAGTAACGCCCCTCACGGTGTCGTTGGGTTTGAGCTTTCATGGAGTATGTGATTGGTAGCATAGAGTTCATTTGGGGATTCGGGTGAGATCACGGCTTCGGGTTGGCCATCATGTCAGGAGGAGGCACGAACTGCTTCTGATATAAGAGCGGCGGGTAGCCGTCCACCACCGGATACCGGTCCGGCATTTGTTTCGCTTGTCCCTCCCACATTACGCGGTTGGGCAAGACCACCTTGTTGGCGCGAGCATACTCATCCCAGAGGGCCAGGAGCGCCTTGGCCTTGTCAGGTTCCTGGGCGGCCAGATCATGGCGTTCCCCCGGATCAGCGGCGAGATTGAACAACTCCCATTGCTCCGTGCCATACGGTTTGTATTGCCAAACCAGCTTCCAGTCACCCTGCCGGACGGCGTGATTGCCGAAAATTTCCCATGCCAGGTAATCCTGTCCGGAACGAGGCGACTCTTCTTCACCCGCCAGCATTTTGACCCACGACTTGCCGATCAACGGCGGCGGCGCCTGACCGTTGACGGTCTTGGGATAACTGGCGCCAGCCACCTCGAGAAGCGTGGGCATGAGGTCCGCCACGTGCATGAGGCCCCGGTTGATGCTCCCGGGAGGCCGTTTCACAATCGGGCCGCTGACGATGAGGCCATTGCGGATGCCGCCCTCGCACATAAGGCCTTTATACTGGCTGAATGGGGTCATCGAAACCTGGGCCCACATCGGACCATAGCCGACGTAAGTATGCGGATCCCCCCAGGCGTTTGGATGGGTCTGTGACCACTGCATCGAGGCGAACAGGAAATTACGCGTGCCGGGCGTACCCGCGATCATCTTAAAGAGATCAGCCCCTTCCGCCCCGTTGTCGCCGAACACAATGAAGATTGTGTTGTCGTACTCGCCGATCTTTTTCAAATAGTCAATCAGCCGGCCGGTGTGGTAGTCCATGTTCTCCACCATGCCGGCGTAGAGCTCCATTTTTTTGCCCATGATGGCGCGCGCTGCCGGCGCGAGCAGGCTGGCGTCGGGCACGAACCACATGCGCTCGGCCAACTGCGTGTCCTTGGGCACGATGCCCATTTCAATCTGGCGCTTGAGCCGCTCCTGGCGCACCACGTCCCAACCCTTGTCGTATTCGCCCACATGCCGGTTGCGCCAGTCGCGCGGCAGATGATACGGGTCGTGGGGCGCCTGGTGGGAAACATAGGCAAAGAACGGTTTGCCGTCGCCGCGGTTCGCCTCGATGTAGCTGATAATCTTGTCGGTATAGGTCTTGGTGGCGTAGTAATCCTTGGGTAGTTTCTTCAGGTAGCGTCCATCCTCGGTGAAGGTGGATTTCGGATTGGCGGCGGTGAAACTCGACATGTCCCAATAGCTGCCCGCGCCGTCGAGCAGCGAGAAGTCGCGTTCGAATCCGCGCGCGGCCGGAATTTTATCTGGAGACTTGCCCATGTGCCATTTGCCGACCATGTAGGTGTGGTAGCCGGCATCCTTGAGCACCTGCGGCAAGGTTGTGACGCGGTTGTTCAGGTAGCCTTCGTAGCCGTCCACGCCCCACTGGTTGGGCGCGGCCCACTCGTCCATGCTGCCCAGTCCGTTCAAGTGTGTGTCCACGCCGGTCAGCAGCATGGATCGCGTGGGCGAACAACTGGCGCTCGTGTAGAACTGGGTGCAGCGCACCCCGGCCTGGGCAAGCGAATCCAGGTGGGGCGTCTTGATCTCGCTGCCGAAACAGCCCATGTCCGAGAAACCCAAATCATCGCCGAGGATGATGACGATGTTCGGCCGCTTGCCGGTGGGGGTGGTCGAGGTGACAGCAGCCCGAGAGGCCGCAGGGGTCACCACGAGGACGGCCACCAGGGCAGCACCGATGATGTGTTTCCTGTCTGAGATTCTCATTTTCATAATATTAATAGTATGGTTGAGGATTATTCGAGCTAATTCTGCAACGGCTGGCGCACCGGCCAGGGAGGGCGCTGGAGCGCCTCGATGGTCTTGCGTTGAACCCGGGTGATCGTCTTGCCCATGCGTGAGATCCGTTTTCGTGACTCCAACCGATCTATTAGAAATCAATTTCCACCCGGGTCTGAAAAAGGTTGATGTTACCCTCGGGCTGTCGTTCGGAGACGTGGCCGAAGCCGTAATCGAAACGCCATTTCACATGCGAATGCAGATACCAATTCAGACCCGCCATTAGCATGGACAAGCGCCCGCCGTGAACGTCGGCACTGTCCAGGTCCACGAACGAGTAACGCGCAGCCAGCTCCCAGGCGCCCCAGCCGCCATGGCCGAAATCGAAGTTCCGCTTCGGGACCACACGCCCGAACATGCCCTCGATCCGGTCGTAGGGGCGGCTTTCGCCGGTGAGAAACCAGCTGGCTGAGGCGTAGAGGCCATTGAAGCCTGGCACTTGCCCGTTATCCTCGTGCACCGACGAGTGCAGAAACTCGCCTTGCACGGAGAACGGGCCGTTGACCCAAGCGGCTTCGGCGCCCACCACCAATGCCCCGTCGGCGGCCATGTCGCCCGTGTCGATGACGTAAGGGGCGAGATGGCTTTCCGGGCGCGAGCGATAACGCACGGAGCTGACGGCAGAATAGAGCACATTGGCGCTTAATCCCAGGTGGAGCAGCTTGGTGGCCTCGGGCTGTTCGGGATTTGCCTGATAATGCGGAAGTCCCGTCAAGCGGATGGCGGCACGGCCGTAGTCCTTGCTGGCTTCGCCAAAGTCATCGCCCACGCCGTCGGTGAAGAGACCGAACTTCCAGGTGGCCCGCTGGTTGAAGACTGGCCGGCCTATTTGAAGCCCCGCGTTGACACCTGGGGCGAGGGCCTGGAGGGGCGCCGCCGGTTCCATAAAAGCAATGTCGCGGCCGCTGGTGATCACATCCAAACCCATCGGCGCCTGGTATTGGCCAGCCTTCAACTCGCCGATCCAGGGCAGGTTTTTGAACGATAGATAGCTCTCCTCGATGTAAAACTGGTCCGGGATATAGCCTATCTCGACCTGGTAAGACACTGGCAGAACCAGAAGGCAATCGCCCTTGGCATAGATGCGGGCGCGGCGAAACTCGATCCCCGCATCGAAGTCTTCGAATTCCTGGCCTGTGACGTAGGCCGCCCCGTCAAGAGCCAGTTTGCCTCCGATCTTCGTGCTCATCCGAGCTTCCTCGAGGCGCAGACGATAGCAATTGGTTGGACGGGCTGGGAGGCCGACCGCTTCGGCGGAGCTGAGCTGCTGGTCAATTGCGTCGCCAGGCACGATCAGTCCCAGCAGCGTCTTCATGGTCAGCTCAAGGTGGAGGCCGTCCCAGCCTTCCCAGGTGGCTTTCCATTGGGATGATTTCTCCTTGGGGACGACGCGGGTGGTCGTGTCCGAAACGGCCAGGGTATTGGTCTCCAACGTCAAGTGGACCTGTCGCTTCAATCGTTCGGGCCCCTCGTCAGCGGGGGCAGTGGTGTCTGACGATGTCTGTGCGGAGGCGGGCTCGGCTTTGGCGGTGGTGGCGTCGCGGGCATGGGACACGCCAGGGCTGCCAACCGTGAAGAGCAAGGTTGCCAGCAATCCAACTGAGAACCATCGATCCTGCGCTCTGGTTCTATCCGGTTTCACAGGAATAGACCCCCTAGTGTGGTGTTTGCGGGCCGAGATAGGTGCAGCCGGTGAAAGCCACCGCGCCAAACAGGGCGTCGGCGAGGAGGTTTTGTCCGAGAGTGGTTTTCATCGTGCGTTTTCTGAAGCTTGCTTCCTTATCGCTGCGGATCTTTCAGGAGGCGCGAGGTGTCAAAGCCGAGTTGGCCGGCCTGGGCGACCATCCCCGTGTAGCGTGCTTCGGGAATCGTGGGCGTGCGGGCGAGCAGCCAGAGATACTTCCGGTTCGGGGTGCCGACGATGGCTTCCTGATAATGCGCATCGACGTGAAGGATCCAGTAGTTGCCTTTCTTCGGCACGGGGATCAGCGGTCCAAACCAGGTCTTGAAGCGCACGGTGAGCTTGGTGTTTTCCGGAGGATTCAGCACCTTCGCATAGCCACGAATATCACGCTGCGAGCCATCGGGGCGAATCGCAATATTACGCACCGAGATCGTGCCGTCGGCATGGGTGCCGTATTCCGCAATCGCCGCCTCGTTGGCTTTTTGAAACCGTATCGGCAGCCGCGCGATTTCATACCAACGGCCGGTGTAACGGCTGAGATCCACCGTCCCCGCAGTGACGGGAGCGTCCACTCGGCTGCGGGTGGTGGAACAGGACACCAGACCGAGCCCAAGCAAGACCAGGGCAACCGGACGCAGCATGGCGAGGCGGGAATTCGCCGGTCGTTGAACAAGAGGTAACGGAGGAAACAGAGGCGGATTCCTCATCTGCGTTCTCTCCGTTTGCTCCTGTTGAAACTCCTGTTTCATTTATTCGTGTCAGGCGTGAATGCGCGGGCCGCCTTTTGCGAGGTGGCCCGCCGGTTTCAAATTTGCCGCACAAAATCCCGCCACGCCCAGGCGCGCACGCCGGGGGCAACCGCCTGGGTCACGAGCGGCGCGCGTTGGGGTTGATGAACGAGATGCAATTCCACGCTCGTCGTGCGGGGACGCTTTTGCCGCAGGGCGGCGGCCAGTCGTTGCATCGGCGCGGCGTCGGACGGCGTTACGGTGCGGGCGGCTTTACATTCCACCAGCGAGATGGCTCCGCCGCGGCCCGGCAAGAGGAAATCCACTTCCAACCCCTGCTCGTCACGGAAGTAATAAAGCTCGCGCCGTCGTCCGGCGTTGGCCTGGGCCTTGACGATCTCCGCTGCGATGAACCCTTCGAACAACGCGCCTTGAAACGGTGATTTGGTCAGTTCCACCGTCGAGTCAATCCCGAGCAGGTGACAGGCAAGGCCGGAGTCGGCCACGAAAACCTTCGGCGATTTGATGAGCCGTTTGCCAAGGTTTTCGTAGAACGGCGGCACAATCAGGATTTGCGCCGTGGTTTCCAGCACGCCGAGCCATTGCGCAATGGTCGGCACGCTTACGCCCAGCGGCGCGGCCAGGTCCGTCTTGTTCAGAACCTGTCCGTGACGGCTGGCCAGAAGGGCGAGGAAGCGGCGAAACGTCGCGAGATCTTTCACCGCCGTCACCGCCCGGACGTCGCGCTCCAGATAGGTCTGGAGATACGAACTGAACCACAAGCGCGCACCGCCGGGCCGGGCCACCGCCTCGGGATAACCGCCGTGCAGCAACGACACCTTCGACGTTTCGCGCGACGAGAACGGCAGCAGTTGCAGAACCGCGGCGCGCCCGGCCATGGACTCAGTGACGCCCTGCATCAAGGGCGCTTCCTGTGAACCGGTGAGCAGCCATTGGCCGCGCCGTTGCGGCTGGCGGTCAATGCGCGCCCGGACGTGGGCAAACACCTCCGGCACGTTCTGCACCTCGTCGAGAATCGCCGGCGTCTTGACCGCGTCGAGAAAGCCATGAGGATCGGCGCGTAGACGGGCCACGATGTCCGGGTCCTCCAGCAGGAAGTAACCGGCTTTGGGGAACAGATGCCGGAGAAGGCAGGTCTTGCCCGCCCGGCGCGGGCCGGTCAGCACCACGGCGGAAAAATCGCGCATGGCGCGGACGACCTGCTTTTCAAGTTCGCGTGGGAGGTAACGCATCAATGAGTTTTCTAAAGTGCCGGTTTAGATTTCTCAAGCCTAATTTCAACCGAGAATTCGCGGGCCGGTCCGGACCGGAGGAACAGCCGGACCAGCCCGCGTGGTTCACGAACGAGACGGCGTTTACTGCCGCCCAAAGGCCGCCTTGACGGCGTCTTCGGGATTGACCGTGTGGTTGTTCGGGTCGTCCGCGATCGAGAGCTGCACGCCCTTGATCTCGCCGTTGAAGGCGTTGCCCACCGGACCGTAGTCCGGCGACACCGCCGCGCCCGAATCCTCGCCGACATCGCAGCCGTCGTCGGCGGAGAAGATCGTCGCCAGCGTCGCTCCGATGTCTCCTTCGCCGGCCTTCTTGCCATCCACGAACAGCGTCGCTTTGCCGCCCTTGCCCGGGCCGCCGCCGGCGTAGGCGAACTCCATGCGAACCTGGTGCTGGCCAGCCGGGAGCTTGTCAGCCGACTCGACGAAGAAGTGTTTGAAGCCGCCCCAGTTGTAGCAGTACTTGAGTTTGCCGTTTTTCGCGTAGAGGCTCCAGCCGCCGATGTTCGCGCCCTGCGAAATGATGACGCCCTCGGCGCCTTCCTTTGGCACCACGATTTCGGCGGTGACGGAGTGTGACTTGTTCTTGATGTTCAGGACGCAGTTCTCACTCAGGCGTCCCATGCCGCCGAAGAGGAGCTGGGTCTTGCCCTTGATGAGGACCGGGCGACCGGCGATTTCCGGGTTGAACCTCTCCATCAGCCGATCATCCAGAGGCAGCACCTTGTAGCGCGTCGCCTCGATGAGGAATTGCTGCTGCAGCTCGCGCAGCTTCCCGGGCATCTCCTTCGCGAGATCCTTTGACTGGGTCCAGTCGGTGTCCGAGTATAGTTCCCAGACGTCTTCCTCGAAGGGAGGCACCTTCACCGACGGGGGCGCCCACGGAGTCCGGTGACGCGTCACCGCCGTCCAGCCCTTGTGGTAAACGCCGCGGTTGGCGAACATCTCGAAGTATTGCGTCTCATGCTGTTCCGGCGCCTTCGGCGCATCGAAGGAGTAGCGCATGCTGACGCCCTCGATCGGGTCCTGCTGGATGCCGTTCACGGACTCCGGCTGCGGGAGACCGGCCACGTCGAGGACGGTCGGGGCCACGTCAATGACATGGGTGAACTGCGAGCGAATCTCGCCCTTGGCTTTGATGCCCTTAGGCCAGTGGACGACGGTACCGTTGCGCGTGCCGCCCCAATGGGAGGCGACTTGTTTGGTCCACTGGTAAGGCGTATTCATCGCGAGTGCCCAGCCCACTGCGTAGTGGTTGTAGGACTCCGGCCCGCCGAGTTTGTCGATTCGCGCCGTCAGGTATTCGGGCGTCTCCAGGGACTGGAGACCGTTGAAGTAGCTCATCTCGTTGAAGCAACCATTGATGGACCCCTCCGCCGAGGCGCCGTTGTCGCCGACGATGTAGTAGATAAGCGTGTCATCGAGCAGGTTTAGCTTCTCGAGCATCTCCACGATCCGCCCGACCTGGTAGTCGGTATATTCGAGGAAGCCGGCATAAACCTCCATCTGCCGGGCCAGGACGGGCTTGAAGGCCGCTGGCATTTCATCCCACGACGGCACTTCCTTGTTGCGGGCGGTGAGCTGGGCATCGGCCGGAATCACGCCGAGCTTCTTCTGCCGGGCGAAGGTTTCCTCGCGCAGCTTGTCGTAGCCTTGGTCGAACTTGCCCTTGTACTTGTCGGCCCATTCCTTGGGCGCGTGGTGCGGCGCGTGCGTGGCCCCCGGCGCGAAGTAGATGAAGAAGGGCTTGTCCGGCGTGAGCGACTTCTGTTGCCCAATCCATTTGATGGCCTTGTCGGTCATGTCGGCCACCAGGTTATAGCCTTGCTCAGGCGTCCGCTTGTTCTCCACCGGCGTGGTGCCCTCGTAGAGCGTCGGATACCATTGGTTGGCCTCGCCGCCGATGAAGCCGTAAAAGTATTCAAAGCCGCCACCGCCCGAGGGCCAGGCGTCGAAGGGGCCAACGGGGCTGGTCTGCCAGACCGGCACCTCGTGACACTTGCCGAACTGGGCGGTGGAGTAACCATTGAGCTTGAGCGTCTCCGCCAGGGGCGCCACGGAGTTGGGCCGCACGGAACTGTAGCCCGGCGCACCAGTGGCAGCCTCGGTGATGCACGCCATGCCGGCGGAGTGGTGATTGCGCCCGGTCAGCAGTGCCTGCCGCGACGGCGAGCAAAGGGCGGTGGTGTGGAAACGATTGTATTTCAAGCCGCCCGACGCGAGCTTCTCCAGGGTCGGAGTCTGGCAGGGACCGCCGAAGGCGCTGGAGGAGCCGAAGCCGGCGTCGTCAATGAGGACGATCAGCACGTTGGGCGCGCCCTTGGGTGGACGCAATTGCTCGATCGGGGGAAGCTTCGTGTCCGGACTCTTCGCATCGTAATTGACGAAGCTTTGCCGGACGGTGTTCGGCATGGGCAGGTGCGAACGATGTTTGATCTCGGTCGCGCCAGGGGAACCGGGCGAACCGGTGGTTTGCTGCCCGCTGGCGGGCAGTGCGGAAGCCGCGCCCAAGGCGAGGCTGAGGGCGGCGAGGAGGCTTCTGGTTTTCATGTTTTGTTTGTTGAACGGAAAAAGGGGTGGTTCAGGGTTCAGTCATCAAGGGAGCAGCCATCAGTAAGTCAGTGGTCGGTAATCGGAATGAGCGGGGCGCACGTCGGGGAGGCTTGCCAGGGGCGGGGCGATGTGGCAGCGTCGGGGCATGAAATTGACCGCAGTATTTGAGCCAGCCCCCGAGGGCGGATACACTTGCTTCGTGGAAGAGGTTCCCGCCGCCATTTCACAAGGTGAAACGTTGAGCGAAGCCAAGGCGAACCTGCTGGATGCGGTCAAGCTGGTCCTGGAGTGCCAGCGCGATCTGGCGGAAGAAGGGTTATCCCACAACCCTGAGACAGAGGCATCTCTCCGCTCCGTTCCCTCTGTATGCTCCTGTTGAATCCGGATGTTCATTTCGGGAACAGGAGCGAGATCTGGAAGCGCAATCCCCACTCCGGCGCGCCGCTCGGACCTTCAGCGTAATAACGTCCGCCCAGTTGCAGGGAGATGGGCTGTTTGCCCACTTTCAACAACTGCTGCA
>ENA-UOWG01000590-UOWG01000590.1-activated-sludge-metagenome-genome-assembly--contig:-NODE-590-length-45690-cov-7.595595_pt1 | contig 45690 bp, 35 predicted proteins | sample MGYA00238147_ERZ761563 | MGnify/ENA primary metagenome ERZ761563 (study PRJEB28884, sample SAMN05720216) | anaerobic digester metagenome | isolation source: active sludge of municipal...
GAAGGAGGCCGACGTCATCCTCTGGGACGGCGGCAACAACGACTTCCCCTTCTACCAGACCGACCTCATGATCACCGTCGCCGACCCCCTGCGCGCCGGCAACGAGCTCACCTACTACCCCGGCGAGGCCAGCCTCCGCATGGCCGACGTCATCGTCATCAACAAGATCGACTCCGCCAGCCCCGAGGAGATCCAGACCGTCCGCGAGTCCATCGAGAAGGTGAACCCCAAGGCCCTCGTCGTCGACGCCGCCAGCCCCATCACCGTGGACAAGCCCGAGCTCATCAAGGGCAAGCGCTGCCTCTGCGTGGAGGACGGCCCCACCCTCACCCACGGCAAGATGAAGATCGGCGCCGGCGTGGTCGCGGCCCGCAAGTTCGGCGCCAAGGAGCTCGTCGACCCCCGGCCCTACGTCGTGGGCAAGCTCAAGGAGACCTTCAAGATCTACCCGAACATCGGCGTCCTCCTGCCCGCCATGGGCTACGGCGACGAGCAGGTGAAGGACCTCGAGAAGACCATCGAGAAGACGGCCTGCGACACGGTGGTCATCGCCACGCCGATCGACCTCAACCGCATCGTCAAGATCTCCAAGCCAACGGTCAAGGTCGGCTACGACCTGCAGGAGATCGGGTCGCCCAACCTGACCCAGGTCCTGGACGCCTTCGTCAAGAAGCACAAGCTCGGCAAGAAGTAAGCAAGGGGGGAGCACCTCCCTGTTCGACGTCATAGAGGTGAGGCCGACGCCTACATTTCTATGACGTCGCAGGGTGGGTCCTGTCGCAAGAAAAAGGGCGATCCGCTCGGGTACTCGCGGACCGCCCTTTTTCTTATGACACCCACCGCCCTACCGCATCGCAGACAAGTGTCGAGGTGTTCATCCCCGTCGCGTCGGCTGTTCCGTACCACCTTGCTACTTCTCGCCGAAGCTTCACACAGCCAGACGCGGCTCCCCCTCGCTTCGCCCTCCTCGGGCGCGCGTTGCGCGCCTTGCGGTGGGCTCCGCTACCCCCGCTCCTTCCCGACGGAAGACCGACGAAGCGAAGCTTCGTCGCCGCGAAGGCGCTGAGCGCCTTCGCGCTGCCCCAGCTCCCGCCGACGAGCCGGGGGCGCGGGGGCCTCCATTGGCTTACGCCGCCATCGCCGGCGCGGCAGACGCAACTGGCGCGTTAGGCGAAACGCCTGAGCGGCCCGAGGGGACGGCGGACGCGAGCCAGGCTCCCCCGGCCCTCCGAATCCCCCGCCGCGCTAGGCCTTCCCGCGCGGCCCGAGGAGCGAGGCGATCCGGGCCCCCAGGGCGTAGGCGACCTGCACAGCCTTGGGCATCCGCCTCCCGTCGACCAGTGTGGCGACGAGGGCGCCGCTCGAAAGAAGGGCGAGGAAGCCGAGATACCAGGCGGGCAAGCTGCCCCGCGACAGGGCCCATGCGGAGATGAGGAAGGTTCCCGGGAGGAGGAAGGCCGCGCTGACGAGGCCGGGGGCGTAGGCGCGGAAGCGGGTGGCCCAGTAGAGGTGCTGCGCCGAGTTCGTCGCGGAGAAGGCCGCGAGGGGGAAGAAGACGAGCGCGGCCGCCGACTCGCTCGGCGCGAGGAGGGCTCCGAGGCCGAAGGCGAGGGCCAAGGCGCTCACGAGGAAGATGACGCCCCGGGCGCTCTCGTCGCCGTGGCAGGCGGGAAGGCCCTCGAAATGGCGCCGCTCGAAGGCCGCGATGTTCCATTCCTCGAGCTCGTGGGCGACGAGGATGGCCGCGTAGGCTAGGAGGACCGGCTTGAAACCGAGGGACTCGAGGGCTAGGAAGATTCCATTCATTGCAGGCTCCTTCTCGGCGGGGCCTTCGTTTTGCCCCTGCCTTAGGGCCCGAAGGTAGCGCCGAAGGGGCCATTAGTCCTTATACTCGGTTAAGAACGGAGCCGGCCGCGGAGCCGCGAGAGGGCGACGGGCGTGACGCCGAGATAGGAGGCGATATGATACTGGGGCAGCCGGTTCACGAGGTCGGGGTAACGACGCTTGAACCCGGCGTAGCGTTCCTCGAGGCTCTCGGACAGGAGCTCGCGCTCCTTCTCGGTCTTGAGGGCCGCGACGTAGGCGGCCGCGGCCTTCCAGAACGCGTGCCAGCAGGAACGAAGCCCCTCGGGACCTCGCAGGGCCGAGCTCGGCAGGCAGATCGCCCGGGTCGGCTCGATCGCCTCGATCGTGAAGGAGCATTCCTGGCCGCCGAAGAGCGAGAAGATTGAGCCCGCGAGGCCTCCCTCGGCCACGAAGTGCTGGTTGAACTCCTTGCCGTCCTCGGTCAGGAAATAATAGCGGACGAGGCCTTTCGCGAGGTAGAAGACCTGGGAAGCGACGGAGCCCTCGCGGGCGAGGAACTCGCCCGGGGAGAAATTCCTCGCCCGCGACTGGGCCGCGAGGAGCTCCCACTCCTCCTCGGGCAGGCCGCCGAAGGGGGCTAGGGCGCGCCGCAGGCCCGGGACGGCCGCGAGGATCTCGGGATCCTGGCGGTGGATCATGGTCCACTCGCCAGCTCGAGCAGGTCCCGCAGCTCGGCGGTCGAGAGCTCGGTGAGCCAGGTCTCCCCGGCCCCCACCGTCAGCTCCGCCAGCTCGCGTTTGGACTGGAGGGCGGCGGCGATCCGCTCCTCGAGGGTGCCGCGGGTCACCAGGCGGTGCACGAAGACGTCGCGCTGCTGGCCGATGCGGAAGGCCCGGTCGGTGGCCTGCTCCTCCACCGCCGGGTTGAACCACAGGTCGTAGTGGAAGACCCGGGTCGCCGCGGTGAGGTTCAGGCCCAGGCCCCCGGCCTTGAGGCTGATGAGGAAGACGCCGGGCCCGGTCTCGGCCTGGAATCGCCTAACCGCCTCCTCTCGCGCGGCGAGGCCCATGCCGCCGTGGAGGAGGTAGGGCTCGACGCCCAGGCCCGCGCGGAGGGCCGGCTCCAGGATCTTGAGCATCTCGACGTACTGGCTGAACACGAGGACCCGCTCGCCCGCTTCCATGGCGGACTCGAGGAGGGCCAAAAGGAGGCGGGCCTTGCCGGAGCGCTCGGGGGCGGGCGGGCTCTCCTTGTCCCAGTTGCGGGGGTGGTTGGAGATCTGCTTCAAGGCGGTGATGAGGGCGAGGACGAGGCCCCGGCGCTCGATGCCCTCGGCGGCGTCGATGGCGGCGAGGCCCTCCTCGGCCGCGGCCCGGTAGAGGGCCACCTGCTCCGTCGTCAGGCTCGCGTACTCCTGGATGACCAGCTTGTCCGGGAGGTCGGGGGCTATCTCACGGTCGGTCTTGAGGCGCCGCAGGACGAAGGGGGAGGTTATACGGCGCAGCCGGGCCGCGGCCTCGGCCGAGCGCTCGACCTCGATCGGGCGCCGGAACTCCCGCGCGAAGGCCCCGAGCCCGCCTAGGTAGCCGGGCAGGGCGAAGTCGAGGACGCTCCAGAGCTCCGAGAGGTTGTTCTCCACCGGGGTCCCGGTGAGGGCGAGGCGGCGGGAGGCGCGGAGGGCCTTGACGGCGCGGCTGCGCTTGGCGTCGGGGTTTTTCGCGAGGTGGGCCTCGTCGAGGACGGCGAGGTCCCAGTCGGCCTCGCCCAGGCTCCGGAGGTCGCGCAGGAGGGTGTCGTAGGTGGTGAGCAGGACGTCGGCGGCGCCGAGGCGGCGCTTCGGGCCGTAGTGGCTGCGTACCGAGAGGGAGGGGGCGAAGCGCTCGAGCTCGCGCTCCCAGTTCGCTAGGAGGCTGGCCGGCGCGACGACGATGCAGCCCGAGCCGAGGCGGCCCTCCTCTTTCAAGGCGAGCATGGCCGCGATGGCCTGGACGGTCTTCCCCAGGCCCATGTCGTCGGCGAGGAGGCAGCCCAGGCCGCGCTCGAGGTTGGCCATGATCCAGCGGAAGCCGCGCTCCTGGTAGGGCCGCAGCCGCGCCTCGAGGCCGGCGGGCGCCCTCCGCGCCCGGCCGCCGCCCCCCTTTCCCCCGCCCTTCCCGAGGAAGGCTTCCACGGACGAGGCGAGCTCTCCCTCCGGCTCGGCCTCCCCGGCCAGGACGGCCTTGACGGCGCCCAGGGCCTCGGGCCGCTTCTCGCGCTTGATCCGCTCGAGGATGGAGGCGGCCTCCTCCGGGTCGAGGCGCACGAAGCTCCCCCTGAACCTGAAAAGGGCCGAGCCTTTGCGTACCATGGCCGCGAATTCGGCCGGATCGACGAGCGCGCCGCCCAGGGCCACCTTCCACTCGAAGGAGAAGGCCGAGCCGATGTCGAGGACCGAGGCGAGCGAAGCAGCGGCCCTGCGCTTCGCCGCGAGGATCGGCTTGGGCCTGGCGAGGATGGCCAGCTCCTTAGGCAGGACCACCGAGACGCCGAGGCGAGCGAGCAGGGGAGCCGCCTCGACGACGAGGCGGGAAAGCTCCTCCTCGCTCAGGATGACGCTCGGCGCGGCGCCCAGGGCGGCGAGGCCGGGGACGAAGTTCGACAGGAGGGCAGGGAAGGCGAGGGACTCCCTTCCCCGGCCCGAGGCCGCGGCCGCTTTGTGGAGGGGAAGCCTGCTTCCCTCGGGATCGACGAGGCTCGCCGATAGCCGGTAGGCCGCCTGAGCCTCCCCTCCCCGCCTCGCGCCTTTCGCGACCAGCTCGAGGCCGCCGCGCCCAAGGGCCAGGCGGTAGACGGCGAGGGCCCGCGGGAGGGAGCGGAGGGAGGGGCTGCCGCAGGGGCTCGCCTCGAGGGCGAAGAGGGTCCGCGAGACCGGGCTCGCCGCGGCTATGGAGCCGGCGGGTTCGTAGCCGAGTTCCCGAACGTAGTCGCCGAGGAAGGAGGCGGCGAGGGCTTCTACCAGCGAGCGCCGGTCGGGGAGGAGGGCGGGCCTCGCAGCCTTGGGCGGCCGCCCGCGCCTCCCTGGGCGATCCGGAGGCGGCGCTCGCTTGACCTCGGGCGGCAGGGCCGCGGCGGCTACCCAGTCCAGGGCGCCCCGGACGTCCTCGCCGAAGCTAGCGGGAGTCCAGATGGCGCGCAGGGGACCCGGGCCGGGGCAGGAGACGGGGTGGATGGCCCCCGCGGCGACGATGGCGCGCATCGCGAGGGAGAAGCGCCGCAGGAATTCGAAGGAGCGCGTGCCCTGGGCCTGGTCGCAGGCCAGGACGAGCCTGACCGCCTCGAGGAGCCCGAGCTCGCGAGCCTCGACGAGGCAGACGCAGGATGAGCCCCGGATGACGACGCGCGATTCCGAGGTGGCGAGCCTGCGTTGGGCGACCTCATCGGCCGCATCGGCCCTCCCTCTCCGGCGCCCCCTGAGCCGCGAGGCCTCGAAGGGCCTTTCCCACTCCCTCGCCAGGAAGTGGTAGAAGCCCGCGAGGGCGGTGGGCAGCTCGAGGCCGGCCAGGGCCGGCCCGGGAGGGAGGATTCTCGGCAGGAGGGCCGCGTAGGAGGCGATGGGCGGCATCTCGGCCGGGAAGGAGCCCGCATCTTCCTCGTCCCAGGCTTCCACCCAGCGCAGGGGAAGGGGGTCGACGGCCGTGGCGAGGCCCGGGCTCGCCTCCTCGGGCGGCGGCTCCCCGCCCCGCGGGCCCATCGTTTCGAGCTCGACGCCGCGCAAGGTGAAGAGGAGGGAGGGATCGCGGTCGATCTCCTGGGCGAGGAGGTAGTAGACCGCGGCCTCGTGCTTGCAGGGATCGCCCGAGTCGGGGCAGTCGCAGCCCCGCCTCATCTCGGACCAGCGCTTCGGGAACAGGTCTATACCCGCGCCCCTGATCCGCTCGAGGAGCTCGGGAGGGAAGTCGCCGGAGCGGATCCGCTCGATCATGAGGGGATCGGACTCGAGGATCGCGGCCAAGGCCCGGGACTCGGCACGGGAAAGGGGCGGGAAGGCGATCCGCACCTCGTAGAAAGGCCGATAGTTGCCTCGCACCCTGGCCTGGGCGAGGCCGGACTCGATCTCGAGCGCGGCGACCCGCTCGTTCCCCGCGTAGGAGCGGCCCCGTGCCAGCCTCCCCTCGTCGGCCTGGCCCTCCAGGGCCTCGACGAAGTACCTGCCCCAGGCGGTCGCGCCGAAGGCGTGTTTGCGCGGCATGGCTGCAGGCTATCCCGCGCGACGCCGGGAATCCAGCCCCCCGGCCGGCGAAGCTATCGTCCAGGACAGGAGAAGGATGCTAGGCTAGTTCTAGGAAAGGAGACCGCGTGGACAACAACGACGTCCTGCGCCGCCTGCGCTACGCCCTCAATATAACGGACCTCAAGCTGATCGAGCTCTTCGCCCTGGCCGGCCGCGAGATCGGGAGGCCCGAGCTCGAGGGACTGTTCAAGCGGGAGGAGGAGGCCGGCTTCCTCCCCTGCCCCGATGAGCTCGCGCGGCTCTTCCTCGAGGGCCTCGTCATCAGCCGCCGGGGCAAAAGGGAGACGCCCGAGCCGGGGCCAGGGAAGCAGGCCGCCCCGGCGGCGGGCCGGAAGCGGAGCCGCCTGACGAACAACGAGATCCTCAAGAGCCTGCGGGTAGCCCTCGAGCTGAAGGACGAGGATATCCTGGCCATCCTCCGCCTCGCGGGGGTCGAGATCGCCAAGCCCGAGCTCAGCGCCCTCTTCCGTAAGCCGGAGCACCACAACTACCGCCCCTGCGGCGACCAGTTCCTCCGCAATTTCCTCGCCGGCCTCACCGCCAGGTACCGCGGCTAGGCCTCCCCCCGCGCTTTCAGCCCGGGCCCGCCGGCCTTGAACTGCGATCGCCGGCCTCGCTATCCTTCCCCCATGCGCAATCCGGCCGCGGCCGCTCGGGGATGGGCGGGGGAATTCCGCTTCAGGGACCTGCCTCGGGCCGTCTGGTACTTCCTCGCCGAGGACCGGCGGGCCTATCTGGCCTTCCTCGGCACTCTCCTCGTCGCCATGGCCTACGAGATGGTCCCCCCCCTCCTCTTCGGCATGGCCTCGGACTTCCTCATCGGCTGGAGGCCCGGCATTGGCCTGGGGCGCCTGTACGCGATCGTGGCCATCCTCGCCGCCTCCAACGCGGGGATCGCGATCATCCGCCTGTACAGCAAGCGGGTCATCGGGAAGGTGAGCATCAACACCCGCTACCGGGCCAAGGTCTGGGGCTTCCGCCGCCTCGTCGACTTCTCCCTCGCCTGGCACCAGGGGGAGAGCGCCGGCAACAAGGCCCAGCGCGTCATCACCGGGGCCGAGGCCATCCGCGACTGGACGGGGGAGTTCATCCCCCAGATCCTCCGCGTCCTGGTCTCCTTCGCCGGGGCCCTCGGAGCCTGCCTCCTCCTCTCGCCCTGGTTCATCCTCTTCTTCGCCTGGTACCTCGGCGGCCTCCTCGCCGTCGAGCTCTGGTTCGACCGCACGATCTCCCGCCTGAGCGACAGCATGAACCAGTCCATCGAGAACGCGAGCGGGGCCTTCGTGGAGAGCGCCTCGAACATCCTCGCGGTCAAGGCCCTCGGGGCGGGCGAGAGCATGGCCGAGGTCGTGGGCGCCCGCGAGGAGTCGGCCCGGGAGCTCTCCCACCAGCGCATCAGGCTCGGCACCCGGAAGTGGATGTTCTTCCAGGTCCACAACAGCCTCTTCCTGGGCCTGTTCATCCTCGTCATGGGCTACATGGTCATACGGGGCAGCCTCGCGCCGGGCTACGTCCTGACCTACATCATGTACTTCATGACCCTGCGCGGCCAGGCCAACGAGTTCATCGACCACATCCAGGCCATGATCGAGCGGAAGTCCAACCTCGGCCGCATGATGCCCTACTTCTGGCAGGACCACTCCCTCTCGCGCGGCGACAAGAGCTTCCCCGCGGACTGGGCCTCGATCGAGATCCGCGAGGCCGTGTTCCGCTACAAGGGCAAGGAGGAGGCCATACGCCGCCTCGATCTCAGCATAGCCAGGGGGAGCAAGGTCGGCATCGCGGGCAGCTCGGGCTCGGGGAAATCCACCCTCCTCAAGCTCCTCCTGGGCCTCTACCAGCTCGAGTCGGGCGAGATCCGCGTGGGCGGCGTTCCCCTCGACGAGATCGGCCACGAGGAGCTGGTCGCGAAGGTTGCCGTGGTCCTCCAGGAGACGGAGCTCTTCAACCTCCCCCTGCGCGACAACATCACGATGCTGCGCGAGGTGGAGCCGGCCCTCTTCGCCGAGGCCCTCAGGATAGCCTGCCTGGACGAGCTCCTGGCCCGGCTCCCCGCGGGCCTCGACACGGCCTTGGGCGAGCACGGCTACGCCCTCTCCGGGGGCGAGCGACAGCGGGTAGGCATCGCCCGGGCGATCTGCCGGGACGCCCCGATACTCCTCCTCGACGAGGCCACCTCGGCCCTCGACAGCGGGACGGAGGCCCGCGTGATGGCGGGCCTCCTCGGCCCCTTCGCGCGGGACCGCACGATCCTCGTCGTCGCCCACCGCATCTCCACCCTCGCGGCTACCGATCGCATCCTTGTCTTCGACCGGGGAGCCTTGGTCGAAGATGGGAGCTACGAGAGCCTCGGCTCCGATCCCCGCTCCCGCTTTGGCGCGATGCGGGCGCGGCAGGCTGGGGCATAAGCCGCATTCGCCCGCGCTTCAGGCTACGAAACGTTTCGTAGCATTTCGCATTTAATAACTTTTCCTGCATTTGAACGCTATTAGCTACCGGCCCTTGACCTTTTTTCCCCAGATCAGTATGTTAACGACCGGTCGGTAACAATTGACAAAAGAACTGATCATGGACGCTGCCCTCCGCGCCTGGGGCCGCGAATCCTATAAGAAAACGAGCCTAGCCGAACTCGCGGCGGAGCTCCGGGTGACCAAGGCCGCCCTCTACCGCTACTTCCCCTCCAAGGAGGCCCTCCTCGCCGCATTGGAGGAGCGCTTCTTCGACGAGTACTCAGCCGCCCTCAAGCTCCCCCTGTCCGAGGCCGCCGAGGGCCGCTCCGAGCTCAGGAAGAGGGTCGACTTCGTCTACTACCGGGCCCTGGCCCCCTTCGCCGCCGACGAGGACCGTTTCTCCTTCTTTTTCTTCCACCTTCTCCACGCTCCCTGCCCCTTCCGCCGCCTCCACGAGGAGCTCTCGGCGCGAGGAGCGCCGGGCCGCATGGAGAAGCCCGGCCTCGACGACGAGGGCCTGGCCCTCAACTTCGCCTACATCACCGGCATGCACGCCCTGGCCTACGCCCACCAGAACCGGGGCAAGCCCGGCATCGACCCGCGCTTCCACGGCCGCGCCGCCTTGGCCGCGGCCCGGGAGGTCGCTTTATGCGGCCTGCGCATGCGCCCCGCCCCGGACTGCGACTACGGCGCCCTCGAGCGCCTCGCCGCCCTCAGGCCGGAGGAGGCGGGTCCGGGCCAGCCCCTCCTCGAGTCCGTGGCCCGGGCCGTCGCCGAGGCCGGCCTCTGGAACGCGACCATGGACATGGTCGCCGCGGGGGCCGGCCTCTCCAAGAGCGGCCTCTACGCCCACTTCCGCAGCCGCGAGGAGGCCCTCTCCTCCCTCTTCTCCGCCGAGTTCGAGCGCATCATGGAGCTCTCGGCCGAGCGCCTGGCCCGCGTCGAGGAGGGGCCCTGCCGCCTCTACGTCTCCATGGCGACGACGGCCAACTACCTCCGGGCCCGCCCCGACGTCCTGGCCGCGATGCGCTGGGTCATGGCCCAGCACATCGACATCCGCTACCCGACCGCGCGGCTGCTCCCGCCCAACGGCTCCTTCCTCGAAGCCGAGGCCGAGGCCGGCCGCTGCGTCCTGATAGGCGGCTCCCTCGACCTGACCCTCCATTGGATGCACTTCCTCGTCGTCGACCTCCTCTCCCGGATCATGGAAGGCGGGGCCTCGCCCTCGATCGAGGCCTCGCTGCGCAAGCTCCACGCCCTCGTGCTCGGGGGCATCGAGGGGGCGCGGAGCGGCTAGGCCGCCTCGCCCGCTTCTCGCGGGATGACCGGCCCGCGGCCCTGGCGGCGCGGCTCCGGTTCTCGATACGGAGGGGACTAGCGAGGCGCGGAGGCGCCGGTCCCCCGGGTTCTATGGCCAGCCGAAGTTAGGCGCGCGACGCGGCCTGAACGGGCTGGGCCGAAAGGAGAAAATGGTGATGGATACAAGGAAAGCGGGCGCGGGACCCCGGCGTCCCCCGGTCGCCCGCTCGAGGGGGCTCGCGGCCCTCCTCCTCGCGGCCTCGGGCTTCCTGGCCTCCCCGGGACTCGGGGCCCAGGCGAGCCCGATCCCCGCGGCCAAGGCGAAGCCGGCCGCGGCGGCCCCGGCGGCGGGCGAGCGGCTGGTCCTCGGCGTCGAGGAGGCGGTGGCCAAGGCCCTCGAGGGCAACCTCGGCCTGGCCTCGAGCCGCATCGACGCGGGCACCAAGCAGCGCAAGTACGAGCTCGCCTGGAACAGCTTCCTCCCGACGGTGGAGCTCGGCGCCACCCTGGGCCGCTTCAACAAGGCGAACGAAGGCAGCGCCCTCGTGCCTGCCTCGCCCATCGGCGGCGGCCTCTACGACGCCGTCTATCCCTACAGCTACTCTATCCGCAACGTCGCGAGCGCATCCCTGAGCGCCCAGCTCGTCCTCAACGCCGGCCTCTTCGAGGGGATCAAGGGCCTCAGGCTCGACTACGAGGCGGGCCGCATCGGCTACGAGCAGGCCGTCAAGCAGCTCGAGCGCGACGTGCGCAAGAACTTCTACTCGATCCTCCTCCTCGAGGAGAACATGAAGCTCATGGAGCGGAACATCGAGGCCGCCGAGCGGCGCTACGGGCAGGCCTCGGCCAACTACCGCTCCGGCCTCGCCCCCGAGCTCACCATGCTCCAGGCCCGGGTGGCCTGGGAGAACATGAAGCCCGCCCTCGAGGAGATGCGGATCGGCTACGCGGCCTCCCTCGACGCCTTCGCGATGGTCCTCGGCCTGCCCCGCGGCACGGCCCTGGACCTCGACGGGAGCATCTCCCCCTCCTACGTCGCGGTCGACGCGGGCGAGCTCCTCGCGCGGCGGCTCGGCGAGCGGCTGGACATCCGGGCCCTCGAGAAGTCGATCGACACCATGGAGTCGACCGAGCGGGCCCTGCGCTACCAGCTCCAGACCCCGAGCCTCGTGCTCGGCTGGAACGCCGACCCGGCCCTCTCGGGCGACGCCTTCGAGACCGGCTGGTTCGGCAAGGACGCCTGGGAGCAGAGCTCGGGCATGTTCCGCATAACGCTCAGCATGCGCCTGAACGGCCTCCTCCCCCAGTCCAAGGAGGCCCAGGACCTCGCCGAGCTCCGCGACGGGATCGAGAAGGCCCGCTCGGGCCTGGCCCAGGCCCTCCGCGGCGCCGAGATCGAGGTGGACGACCTGGCCCGCAAGCTCGCCAAGTCCCGCTCGAGCGCGGCGGCCCTGGCGCTCAACGTCGAGCTCGCGGAGCGGGCCTACCGCCTCTCGGAGGAGGCCTTCCGCGCGGGATCCAAGGATCTCCTCGACGTCCAGTCCGACGAGATAGAGCTCCAGAAGGCCCGGCTCGAGGTCCTCAAGGAGAATTTCAACTACGTCACCGGCGTCCTCGACCTCGAGTACGCCGTGAACCTGCCCTTCGGCAGCCTCGACAAGGAAGGCACCAAATGAAACGAGCCCTCATCGCGGCCCTCGCCGCCGCCATCGCCCTCGCATCCTGCTCCAAGCCCGGCGACAAGAAGGCCGAGGAGGCCAAGGCGGCCGCCACGGTCTTCGCCGTCACGGTCGCCGAGGCCAAGCGCGAGCCCATCGCCGACTACCTCTCGATGTCCGGCGACCTCATCGCCGCCTCCACCGTCGACGTCTACCCCGAGGCCGCGGGCAAGGTATCCCGCCTCCTCGTCTCGGTCGGCTCCCGGGTCGAGAAGGACCAGGTCATCGCCGAGATCGACCCCTCGCGCCCCGGCATGACCTACCTCGCCTCCCCGGTCAAGGCCCCGATCGCGGGCCTGGTCGTGGGCCTCCCGGCCCAGATCGGGGCCGCGGCCGCCCCCTCGGCCCCCGTGGCCAAGATCAGCCGCACCGGGGGCCTCGAGGTGCGGAGCTACGTCGCCGAGCGCTTCGTCTCCAAGATGCGCCCGGGACTCCGCGCCGAGCTCGAGCTCGAGGCCTTCCCCGGCGAGACCTTCAAGGCCCGCGTCCGGGAGATCTACCCCGTCATCGACCCCGCCTCGCGGACCATGGAGCTGCGCCTCTCGGTCCCCGACTCGGGGGAGCGGCTCAAGCCGGGCATGTACGCCAAGGTCCGCATCTTCACGGAGGAGAAGGAGGGCACGGTGACCGTCCCGGCCGACGCCCTGGTCAAGCGCGGCGAGGAGAGCTTCGTCTTCGTCGTCGCCCCCGATCCAGCCGCCCCCGAGGTCTTCAAGGCCAGGCGCGCGGTTGTGCGGACCGGCCTCCTCGTCGACAACCGCCTCGAGGTCCTCGAGGGGATCAAGGCGGGCGAGCGCGTGGTCGTCCGCGGCCAGACCCTCCTCGACGAGGGCTCCCTCGTCAACGTCGTCCCCGCGGCCGGCGGGAAGTAGGAGGGGGCCATGGCGCTTTCGCAACGCGTCGTCGGCAAGCCGACGACGGTCCTCATCATCTTCAGCCTCCTCGTGGGCCTGGGGATCTTCGCCACGGCGAGCCTCGCCGTGGACCTCTACCCGGAGATCGAGCCCCCCATCCTCATCGTCATCACGAACTACACGGGAGCGGGTCCCCGCGAGATCGAGGAGACCATCACCCGGCCACTCGAGGGGGCCCTCTCCAACACCTCGGGCATCGACAAGATCACCTCCACCTCCTCCTCGGGCTCGAGCGTCATCCAGCTCGAGTTCGGCTACGGCACCAACATGGACGAGGCGGCCAACGGGGTCCGCGACAACCTCGAGCTCGTCAAGAACTACCTGCCCGAGAGCTCCACCGCGCCCATCATCTTCAAGTTCGACCCGGCCATGATCCCCATCATGGGCCTCATGGTCACGGGGAACCGCAGCCCCGAGGAGCTCAGGGAGATCGCCGAGAAGACGGTCCAGCCCCGCATCGAGCAGGTCCCCGGCGTCGCCCTTACCTCGGTCTCGGGCGGGCGCGAGCGGGCCATCCGCGTGGAGATCCCGCAGAACCGCCTCGAGGCCTACGACCTCACGATCGGCCAGATCTCGGCCGTCCTGCGCGGCCAGAATTCCCAGGTGGCCGCCGGCTCCATCAAGGACGGAGGCCTCAACTACCTCCTCACCACCGTGGGCGAGTTCAAGAGCGTCGAGGAGATCAAGGATACCGTCATCGCCTACCGCGGCGGCGGCTACGATCCCGGCGAGGGCCAGTCCCCGACCAGGACTGTCAAGCTCCGCGACATCGCCGAGGTCTTCGACGGCTACAAGGACGAGGACAGCCTGGTCTTCGTCAACGGCAACCCCGCCGTCAACATCACCGTCCAAAAGCAGAGCGGCAAGAACTCGGTGCAGACCGCCAAGGATATCCGCAAGCGCGTCGAGCGCCTCGCCGCCGAGCTGCCCCCCGGCGTGAAGATCACCGAGCTCTACAACACGACCGACATCATCGAGAACTCCATCAACAACGTCGCCTCGAGCGCGATGGACGGGGCCATCCTCGCGGTCATCATCCTCTTCATCTTCTTAAGGAGCGCCAAGCCCACCCTGGTCATAGGCCTGAGCATCCCCATCTCCCTGTTGTTCACCCTCATGCTGATGTACTTCTCCGGCCTGACGCTCAACATCATGACCCTGGCGGGCCTGGCCCTCGGCGTCGGCATGCTCGTGGACAACTCCATCGTCATCCTGGAGAATATCTACCACTACCGGGAGAAAGGCGCCAAGCTCCGGATATCGGCTATCCTCGGGGCCCAGGAGATGGTCACGCCCATCATGGCCTCGACCCTCACGACGATCGTCGTCTTCGCCCCCCTCATCATGTTCAAGAACCAGCTCGACATGATCGGCGAGATGTTCTCGGGCCTCGCCTTCACGGTCGTCATCTCCCTGGCCTCCTCGATCGCGGTGGCCGTGATCCTCGTGCCGGTCCTCTCGAGCCACTACCTGCCCGTGGTCACGCGCAAGCAGAAGCCCCTCAAGAACAAGCTCCTCCTCGCCGTCGACGGCGTCATGGCCCGCTTCTTCGACGGCCTGGACGCGGCTTACCGCCGCGCGGTGACCTTCGTGCTCCGGCACAAGCTGCCGACTATCATCACGATCTTCCTCCTCTTCGCCGGCTCCATGGCCCTCATCCCCAAGGTGGGCTTCGTCTTCATGCCGAACATGGAGGACGACTCGGTCACGGTCCAGGTATCCCTCCCCGTGGGCACCCCCCTCGAGGAGACCGAGGCCGTGCTCAAGCAGTTCGAGACCATCATCCGCGGCGAGGTCCGCGGCATCGAGAAGGTCATCGTCTCCGCCGGGGAGAAGAGCTTCCTCGGCTTCCTCGGCGCCTCCTCGACCTACAAGGGATCGATCCAGGTCATGCTGCCACCCTTCGCGGAGAGGGTCGACAGCTCGGAGACCGTCAAGGAGAAGCTCCGCTCCCACTTCCGCGACTTCCCCGCCGCCACCCTCTCCTTCTCCTCCAACGGCATGGGCATGGGGGGCAGCCCTATCGACATCCTGGTCAAGACCGACGACCTCGAGAAGAGCAAGGCCACGGCCGAGCGCATCCGCGACCTCATGAAGGAGCGCCTGCCCGAGCTGACCGAGCCGACGGTGGACCTCACCGACGGCCTGCCCCAGATCGAGCTCAAGCTCGACCGCTCCCGCATGTACTCCCTGGGGCTCAGCGTCTCGGCGGTCGGCCAGGAGATCAAGTCCGCCATCGACGGGGTGGCCGCCACCACCTACCGCACGGGCGGCTCGGAGTACGACATCCTCGTCATCCTCTCGGAGGCCGACCGCAACTCCCTGCCGGATCTCGATCGGATCTTCGTGATGAGCGCGGCTGGCCAGCGCGTGAGCCTCGCGAGCTTCGCCAGCTTCGTGAAGAACACCGGCCCCATCGACATCAAGCGCGAGAACCAGGGCCGGGTCGTCCACGTCAGCGCGGGCACCAAGCCGGGCACCCAGCTCGACAAGGTCGAGGTCAAGCTCCGCTCCCTCATCGCCAGCGAGATCCCCGCGGACGAGGACGTCGTGATCGAGTTCTCGGGCGACTACAAGGAGCTCATGGAGTACGGCGGCAAGTTCGTCCTCATCATGCTCGTGGCCGCCTTCCTGGTCTTCGGGGTCATGGCGAGCCAGTTCGAGTCCCTCCTCGACCCCTTCATCATCATCTTCACGATACCCATCTCGCTGATGGGCGTCGTCTGGATCTACCTCGTCACGGGCGACACCTTCAACATCCTCACCGCGGTCGGCCTCCTCGTCCTCGTGGGCGTCATCGTGAACAACGGCATCGTCCTCGTGGACTACACGAACCTCCTGCGCAAGCGGGGCATCCCCCTCCGGGAAGCCGTGATCTCCGCCGCGGGCAGCCGCCTCCGGCCCATCCTCATGACGACCTTCACGACCGTCCTCGGCCTCATACCGATGGCCTTCTACCCGGGCGAGGGCACCGAGCTCGTCGCCCCCATCGGCAAGACCGTCCTGGGCGGCCTCACCGTGGGCACCCTCATGACCCTCTTCCTCATCCCCTCGATCTACGCGGTCTTCAACCGGCGCTCGGACGAGCGGATGCGCAAGCGCGAGGCCAAGCTCGAGCGCATAGCGGCCGGCGCGGCCGGCAAGGCCGCGGCCGCGGCCGAAGGGGGGCAGGCATGAAGCGCGTCGAGATAATCGCCAACCGCTCCGTCGAGGAGGACCTCATGGAGCGCCTCGCCCTGGCCGGCCTCGACGGGGCCTACACCAAGTTCCCCGTCGTCCACGGCTCGGGCCGGCAGGGCCGGCGCGAGGGCGAGACGGTCTGGCCCGAGGAGAACTTCGTCCTCGTCCTCTACTGCGAGGAGGAGGACGCGGGCCGCCTCGAGGCCATGATCGCCGAGCTCAAGGTCAAATTCCCCCTCGAGGGGATCAAAATCTTCTCCCTGGGCTGAGCCCCCTCATTGACGGGCCCGGGCGGCCCCGCTAGGTTTATAGCGGGACCGCCCCGAGCCCGGCTCGGGGCGGCCTCGAGAGAGGAGGCGCGTGAGGATGGCAGCAATGGCAGGCTCGGGCTCGAGGGCGACCTCGCCCCTTAAGACTATATGCCAATCGGGTTTGGCGGAGAACCGTTTCAATATCCATCCGAACGACGGCTTCGACCTCGGGCTCATGACGACCCACTATTCGGTCGAGATCGAGGGCGGACAGAGCGCGGAGATATGGCTCCTGAACGAGTGCCCCCAAGACTGCGTCCAGATCAACACGAAGGTCTGGGAGCGCCTGGGCAAGCCCCAGCGCGCCGTCCTGCGCTTCGACGGAAAGCTGCTCAGCCTCGAGAAGGCCTAGACTCGGGCCGGCCTCGCGCCGGCTCCCCTTCCCCCTTCTTCCCTACCTCCACTCCGAGTGGAAGAGCTCTCCCCGCGGGCGATCGACCCGCTCGAAGCCCGAGCCCTGGCTCGAGTCGCGGAGCGCGTTCGCGAGGTTGGCCGGCAGCCAGGTCGCGCGGTAGCAGTCGTAGAGCATGAGGGCCGCCGATAGGGCGGGCACCGGCACGCCGCTCTCGAGGGCCAAGGCGGCGACGCGGCGGAGGGAAGGCACGCACTGGTCGAGGAGGAGCTTCACCTGGGCGTCGAGGAGGATGCTCGGCCGCCCTCCCTGCCGGGCGAGGGCCTCCGCGGCCCTGCCGTAGACCTGCGAGCCACCGGACCAGAGCCGGGCGGCCAGGCCGAGGTCCAAGCCGAGGCCCCGGCGGGCCGAGGCGGCGGCGAGGAGGGAGAAGCCCTCGGAGAGGGCGAGGAGGGTCGAGGCGAGGAAGGCCTTCCTGAGCTCCTCGATCATGAGGGGCCGCTCCCCGGTCAGGGCAGCCTTCGGCCCCGCGAGGATGGCGCTGGCCTCGATCCGCTCGTCCTTCAGCGAGGCCAGGGCCGAGGCCGCCGCGGCCTGCGAGATCATGGGCGCGGGAGCCCCTATATCCAGGGCCAGGGCGGCTGCCCGGGAGCAGTGCCCGGCCGCCGCGGCCGCGTCGAGGACCTTCTCGAGCAAGGGCTCCCCGTCCTCGTCCCGGAGGCCGAGGGCGTCCGCGGTGGCGGCGACGAGGGGATCGGCGAGCTCGCCCGAGTTCCATTGGGAGAGGACGACGCGCATCTCGTCGTAGCTGGCGCGGAGGGCCTGGCGCAGGAGGTGGTAGGTCTCGGCGAGGAGCTCGACGAGGAGGCCGTCCAGGGCCGATCGGACCAGGGCGGCGAGGGAGCCCGAGCCGGGGCCGCCGAGGCGGAGGAGGGGGTCCGAGGAGCCGGGGCCTTCCCCCTCCCCGGCCTCCCCCTCGAAGAAGGGCCGGGCGAGCTCCCAGTCCGAGGCAGTCCCCCCGGCGCCCAGGGCGAGGGAGCCCCGCCCCCCGATCCAGCGCGAGGCCCCGAGATCGACGAAGGCCAGGCCTCCCTCCGCGCAGGCGGCGGCGAGGCTTTCGCGCTCCGCGTAGGGGGCCGAAGCGGAGCTTACCAGGAGGCCGCCGCGCCCGAGGGAGCCGAGGGCCGAGCGGAACAGCTCCCCGAGCCGAGCGGGATCCGCCGAGGGAAGGCAGAGGAGGAGGGCCCCGGGCGGGCACAGGGAGGCGGCCAGCTCGTCGAGGGATCCGGCGAGGCGGAAGTCCATGCCCTCGATGGACGAGAGGGCGCCCGGCGCCGCGCTCGAGGCGTGGACGACGAGGCTGGAACCTGCTTGCAGGGCGCGGCGAGCGACGAGGCCACCCGTTGCGTCGAGTCCGATTACTCCGAGCACGCGCGTACCGCTCATGAGGACTCCCCGAATAGTTTAGGCGATTCTAGTGAAAAACCGGTTTTATATAAAGAGGCCGCCCCGGAGGGGCGGCCGGCGAGCTCCGCGCGGCGGGATTCGATATCCCGCGGGGAGCTCTACGTGGAAGGCGAAACCCGCCTCAGCCCGAGACGATGGCCTCGGTCGGGCAGACCGCGGCGCAGGCCCCGCAGTCGACGCACTTGGCCGGATCGATCCAGCGCGCGCCGTTCTTCTCGCTGATGGCCTCGGAGGGGCACTCGGACTCGCAAGCTCCGCAATTCACACAGGCATCGGTGACCTTGTAGGCCATGCAAACCTCTCTTGGAAACGTAGTTGCAGTACTATAGCACTGGGCGAGAATCCTGGCAAGAAGTCGCGCAGTCCGGGTATTTCCTTGCATTATAGAAATTAAAACCAGTACACTATAAAGCGATGAAGAAGGTCTTGTTCGCCATGATCGAGGCGGGCGGGGGGCACAAGGCTCCCGCCCGAGCCGTCATGGAAGCCCTCGAAGCGAGCTTCCCCGGCCGCTATGAAGCCCTGATGCTGGACTTCATCAAGGAGGTCGGCTGCCCGAAGGTCGACGAGGCCCACAAGAAGAGCTGGAACTTCCTCGTGGGCAAGCCCCTCCTGACCCATTTCGTCTACCAGCTCCAGAACATCATGGGGCCGGTGTCGCGAGCCATCCTCTACCGCAACCTGGCGGCCCCGGCCGTCCCCTTCGCCATCCGCTACCTCAAGCGGAGCCGCCCCGACGCGGTCTTCAGCAGCCACTTCCTCGTCAGCATGATCCTCGTCGAGGCGCGGAAGCGGGCGGGCCTCTCCTTCGAGCTCTTCACCTACCAGACCGAGATATTCACCTACCACTCGCTGTGGCGCCTGCCCGGCACGGACTGGTACCTCACCGCCTCGGACCGGGCGGCCCAGGCCGCGGCCGAGCACGGGATCAAGTGGAGCAAGATCAGGTCCTTCCCCTACCCGATCAGGCCGAGCTTCCTGGCCGATCGCCGCCCGGCCGCCGAGGTCGCCGCCGAGCTCGGCCTCGACCCCGCTCGCCGGACCGTCCTGGTGAGCTTCGGCAACCAGGGCGCCGGCATGATACTCCAGTACCTCCTCACCATGGAGCTCATGAACGTCCCCCTCAACGTCGTCGTCGTGGCGGGGCGCAACGCCGCCCTGCGGCGCCGCTGCGAGTCGATCAAGGGGCTCTTCCCCAAGATCAACCTCCTGCCCCTCGGCTTCGCGGCCAACATGAACGAGCTCATAGCCTGCGCCGACATCTGCTTCATCAAGCCGGGGCCGGCCACGATGATGGAGTGCATGCACTCGCGCAAGCCCATCATCTTCGGCAACGCGGCGACCCCCTGCGAGCAGGCCCACGCCAACTACGCGGTCTTCCGCGGCCTGGGCAAGTACGCGGGCGACGCCATACCCCTCTTCGCCTCGGCCCTCAAGCACTTCCTCAAGGACGAGGTCCGCGAGGAGGTGGCTCGCCGCTACGAGGCCCTCGAGCTCCGCAACGGCGCCGGCGAGATCGCGGCCTTCATCGACGAGCGGCTATCGGCGGGCAAAGGCAACTGAGCCGCGCGGACGCAGGGGAAGGACGTAACACTTCTCTCATGTCCTCTCTGCGCCTCGGCGGCCTTTCCCCTAGCGGGTAAGCGGATCCCCGGAGCGGCTCATGGTGCCGGTCTGGATGAGCTCGTGGATCTTGTAGGTGCCGTACTTGCGCGCCTTGAGGAAGCCCGACCAGGCCGCCTCGGCGAAGCGCCCCTGCTCGAGGAGCTCGAAGAGCCACTCCGAGGCGTAGCGGGGCTCGTCCTGGGGGATCCCCGCCTGGATCTCCTCGAGCCAGCGGCGGTTGAAGATCTCCTGCGAGCCGACCGAGGGCGCCATGATGATGGGGATGCCGAGCCCCACGAAGAAGGACATCTCCGAGGGCTTGGTCCAGATGATGTCCGTCTCGTGGAGGCTGCGGTTGAAGGAATCGAAGTACTCGGCGTCGCCCCGGCCCCCGATCACGGAGACGCCCGGGGCCCCCTCGAGCCCGAGCTCCTTCACCGCGGCCTCGAAGTAGGAGCGGACCTCCGGCCTCACGCCGCAGACGAGGTTCATCCGCATCTGGCCCGCCTGGACCCGGGGCTTGAGGCTCTGGAGGGCCTCGACGGCGAGCTCCTTCTGGGCCCCGGCCCCCCCGACGCAGAAGGCCAGGGTCAGGGGCCGGTCGTGGCGGCTCGCGCAGTTGGCCGGGCCGAGGAAGTGCTCGACCGACTTGTCGTGGAGGGGCCAGAAGCGGTCGGTCGGGTCGAGGTGCCGCAGGCGCTGGCCGAGGTCGGCCTTGAGCACGCCGAGCTCGGGATCGCCGAGGAGCTCCAGGGGGAGGGGGAAGCCCGTCATGAAGATCCGCTCGTCGGGGACCCCGTACTGCTTGAGGCGGCGCATGGCCGAGCCGCAGGGCACGAGGTACTCGATGCGGGAGTTCTTGGGCTCCGAGGCCACCCAGACGCGGTTGATGTCCGCGTCGCAGATGATGCAGTAGACCCGGCCGTAGCCCGCGCGGTCGGCGGCGATGGCGGCGGTGAAGTAGGAGGAGACGAGGGGAAGGGGCTTGGTCTTGATCCGCTCGACCATGCCTCGGCAGACGCCCCGGTCGATCATCTTCTCGTTCCAGGTGGTCTGGAGGGTATGTCCCGAGAGGTCGATGCGGGGATAGGCGGGCTTGATCTTCTGGAAGTAGTCCATGATCCCGAACAGGGCGTTGCCGATGACCGGGATGCCCTTGGCCCGGGAGAGCCGCTCGTAGACGGAGAGGAGCTGGTCCCAGAGCTTCTGCTCGTCGGGCTTGGCCACCTCGGGGCTGTTCACCACGATGATGCCGCCCTCCGCGATGCCCGCGAGGGGCTGGACCGCGCGCTTGTGCCCGAGCCCCATGTTGGCCGCGGCCACCCAGGCCCGCACGCCCTCGTTCCCCTTCGCCTCGCCGCCCAAGCCCATGAAGACCCCTTTCCGCGGAGGCCGCCCGGGAGGGCGGCGCCGCGCATCGTTTCCAGTATCGCTCCCCCGGACCCTCCTGTCAAAGAGTCCTTGCCCTCGGGCCCGCGGAGGGGCCATACTGGGGCCAGCGGAGGACTCGTGAAGGAACAGCTCATCGTCAAGAACCTGCCGTTCATCAAGATCCTGCCCGCCTGGGCCCAGGAGCTCTCGTACAAGTACTGCTCCAAGACCGCCAACCTCTACATCGTCCACGGGAACATCCGGGACTTCCTGCCCCACAAGATGAACGAGGGCGAGTTCCTCTTCGCCAAGATCCAGGAGTACATCTCCGACGTCCTCTTCGGGAACCGCGACGTCATCGTCTACTACGACCGCTCGAGCGGGGTGAGCTTCTGCGACAAGGCCATGGAGCGGGACTACCTAGCCGTCATGCGCAGCCGCCGGCCCGACACGGGCGACGAGGACTTCCGATCCAACGACCCGAACAAGGCCTTCGCCTACCTCGAGGAGTACTTCCTCACCCTGATACCGCAGAAGAAGCGCATCGTCCTCATCGTGGACTACGCCGAGACCGTGGCCCCCGCGAGCGACGTCGCGCGCCTGTCCGAGGAGGACCGCTACTGCTTCGTCACCCTGAACCGCTGGTCCCACGAGCCCGTCTTCACCCGGGGCGACGTCTCGGTCATCCTCCTCACCGAGAACATGGCCGACCTGAACCCCCGCCTCGCCACGAGCCCGAGCACGGTCAAGGTCGAGATCCCCATCCCCGACGAGGCCGTGCGCTGCCAGTTCCTCCGCTTCCTCGAGGCCAAGGGCCAGCTCCTCCTGGACAAGGGCCTGGGCTGCGAGCAGGTCGCGGCCCTCGCCTCGGGCCTCAACCTCCAGAACCTCAACCGCCTCGCCGCCGAGAGCTGGCAGGAGGACAGGCCCATCTCCCTCGAGTACATGCGCCAGCGGAAGAAGGCCATCATCGAGGCCGAGGCCGGCGGCCTCCTGGAGTTCCTCGAGACGGGGGCCGACCTCTCCTACGTCTCGGGCCACGAGTTCGTCAAGCGTCGCTTCAAGAACGCCGCCCGCGCGATCAAGCAGGGTAGGCTCGACGTCCTGCCCATGGGCTACCTCATCGCGGGCCCCGTAGGCACGGGCAAGAGCTTCATGGTCTCGGCCTTCGCCGGCGAGATCGGCGTGCCCATGGTCAAGTTCAGGAATTTCCGCTCGAAGTGGCAGGGGGTCACCGAGTCCAACCTCGAGCGGGTCCTCTCCATCCTCAAGGCGATGTCCCCCGTGGCGGTGATGATCGACGAGGCCGACGCCTTCCTGGGCGACCGGGACCAGGAAGGTGACTCGGGCGTATCCAACCGCGTCTTCTCGCAGATCGCCTCCTTCATGGGCAACACCGAGTACCGGGGCAAGATCATCTGGTTCCTCATAACCTGCCGTCCCGACCTCCTGCCCATCGACTTGAAGCGCCAGGGCCGGGCCGAGGAGCACCTCGCCCTCTTCTACCCCGAGTCCGACGAGGACCGGATCGCCCTCTTCGACACCCTCGTGCGCAAGCTCGACCTCTCCATCAGGAAATTCCCCGTGGGGGATCTCCTGAAGAAGTTCCGCCACGAGTTCTCGGGGGCCGACCTCGAGGCCGTCCTCATCCGCGCCAAGATGCGAGCGGCGATGGAGAGCAGGACCTTCGTCACGAAGGAGGACATGGACGAGACGATGGCCGACTTCGTGCCGCCGGCCTACCCCCACGAGATCGAGCTGCAGAACCTCGTCGCCGTCCTCGAGTGCACCTCCAAGGAGATGGTCCCCAAGCGCCTGCAGAACCTCGACCGCACCCGCCTCGTGCGGGACATCGGGGAGCTCAAGGCCCTCCTTGGCGAGCGGCAGTGACGCTCGCCGGGGAGCGCGGGGCGGCATGATGGCCGCGGTCCGAGCCCGGGGGTGATTCAGACGAAGGCCGAGAGCTTCGCCCGGAGCCTGGAGCGAGCCCTCGCCGGGCCCCTGCCGGGCGAGAGCGCGCAGGCGGCCATGGCCCCCGGGTACCTGGAAGGACTCGGCGGCCCGGAGCCGCCGGGCTCGGCCCGCCGCGAGGCCTCGGTCCTCGTCCTCCTCTACTTCAGCGGCGGCGAGCCGCGCTTCCCCCTCATCCGCCGCGTCGAGTCCGGCGGCCCGCACGGCGGGCAGATATCCCTTCCCGGAGGCGGGCGCGAGCCTGGGGAGAGCCCCGGCGAGGCGGCCCTCCGCGAGACCGAGGAGGAGCTCGGCGCTGATCCCTCCTCGATCCGCCTCCTGGGCGCGTTGAGCGAGCTCTGGCTGCCCTCGAGCCGCTTCCAGGTCAGCCCCTTCGTCGGCTTCCGCGCCGAGCGGCCGGCCTTCCGGCCCTCGCCGGCCGAGGTGGCCGGGATCCTCGAGCCGGGCCTCTCGGAGCTCCTGGATCCCTCGCGCCGCCGCTCGGGCCTCCGCGAGATCGGCGGCAGGCGATGGGAGCTGCCCTACTACCTCCTCGCGGGCGGCGAGGTCTGGGGAGCCACCGCGAGGATCCTCGCCGAGCTCGAGGCCCTGCTACGGGCTGCGGGGCTCGGCTAGGCGCCGTCCCGCCCGAGGGGCCCTACTTGAGGTAGCCGAGCCACTGCCGCTGATGGTCGACCATGAGCTCGACCAGCTCCTCGGCCCGCGAGGGCCCGCAGGCTACGGGGCTCACGAGGAGGGCTTGGATCGCGAGCTCGCGGCTGCCCTTCAGTACGGCCTCGGCCGTGAGGTCGTAGACGCCGCAGTAGTTGCGCAGGAGGGCGCCGAAGGCCTTGGGGTAGCTCGCGAAGCGATGCCCCTCGAGCCCCTTCCTCCCGACGAGGGCGGGTACCTCCACGGCGACGAAGCCGGGCAGGTCCGGGATGAGGCCCTCGTTCGGCAGGTTGACCGCGGCCTCCTCGTAGCGGAGGTCCCCGATTATGCCCTCCATGATCGGCACCACGCGCTCCTTGAGCTCGAGCTCGATCCGCGCCTCGGCGCGGGCCAGGCTCTCGCGGTAGAAGGCGTAGAAGTCGAGGATGCCCCGGTGGTCGGCGGCCTCGTGGGCCCAGGCGATATACTCCCCGAGGTGGCTGTCCGTGGTGATCGGGAGGAGGCCGAAGCGCTCGAGGATCTCCTTGAAGAGGAGGCGGTCGGACCAGGGCCTGGCGCTCTCGACGCGATCGATCGCGCGGCGCCCCTCCGCGCCCTCGGTTCGCGGCATCCTCCCCGTGCGCCTCGCGTAGTCCAGGAGGTCGCTGTAGCCGGGCTCCTTCTCGAAGAAGGCCGGCGCCTTCCGCAGGATATCGGGATAGGCGTCCTTCCCCGAATCCGCGTAGGAGGCCTCGAGGAGGACGCTGCAGTGGTTGAGCCCGGCCGCGCGGAAGCGCAGGTTCTCCTTGGGCGTCCCGAGGATGCCCGGGAGGTAGCGGCCGAGCGAGGCGATCTCGTGGCAGAGCCCGACGAAGCGCAGGCCGGGGAAGCGCCGGAGCACCGTCGTGACGATGGCCGTCATGGGGTTCGAGTAGCAGAAGACGAAGGCCTCGGGGCAGAGCGCCTCGACGTCCGCGCAGATATCGAGGATCGGCGGGATGATCCTGAGGGCGTGGAAGAGGCCGCCCGGGCCGCCGTTCTCGCCGTAGACCTGCCGGATGCCGTACTGGAGGGGCAGCTTCCAGTCCATGTCCCAGAGGGCGAAGCGGTCCCCGACCTCGATGGAGATCAGGACGAAGTCGGCTCCGGCGAGGGCCTTCGCCCGCTCGGTCGAGGCCGTCACCGCGAAGGGCAGGCCCTTGGCGGCCACGAATTCCGCGGCGGCCTTCCGCACCCGCTCGAGGGCCGCGCCGTCGATGTCGACGAGGGCGATCTCCGAGCCGGCGAGGGCCGCGCTCTGGAAGATGTCGCCCAAGGTCCCGAAGCCGAACTGGGCGCTGCCCGCGCCGATGAGGACGATCTTCATGGCGAGGGAGCTTACAGCCCGGCCTTGATGGCGGCGGCCAGGGCGGCGAGCTCGGCCTCGGGGGCGAGCTTCTTGGGCTCCGGCATCATGTCGAACATGCCGCCCCAGGAGCGTCCGCCCTCGAGCTTGGGGACGATGTGGAAGTGGAGGTGGCCCATCTTGTCGCCGAAGGCCCCGTAGTTGAGCTTCGCGGGCTTCACCGCGCCGGCTACGGCCTTGGAGGCCCGCGCGAGGTCGCGGCCGAAGGCGGCCAGGTCCTCAGGCGGGAGCTCGTAGAGCTCCCGGGCGTGCTCCTTGTAGGCGAGGATGCAGCGGCCGGGGTGGCTCTGCTCCTTGAACAGGAAGAGGGTGGAGACCTCGAGATCGGCGATCTCGAGGGCCAGCTCGGCGGGGCGCTTCTCGGGAACGCAGTAGAAGCAGGCAGGATCGTGTTTCATGGCCCTATCGTAGCGCGAAGGGAGGCTTTCGAGAAGCGGCCGGCGGGGGGCTCAGGCGCCGGCCTTCAGCGAGCCGAGCAGGGCCGCGCAGGCCCGCCCGAGCTCGCGGCAGTCGTCCGGCGTCGTGTGGTAGCCGCCCGAGGAAGTAGACTGGCGGATCACCACCGTCCCGTACTCGCCGTCCGAGCCGCCCTCCACCACGAAACCTCGGCTCTTGAAGCGCCTCGCCGCCTCGTAGGCCGGCCCCTTCGTCCCCTTGGCGAGGAGGACCGCGTAGAGATAGGGCACCTTCCCGTTCGGACCCTTGTTGATCGCCGCCTGCACCTGGATCCCGACGAGGTCCTCGGGAGGGCGCTTGGGCTCGAGCATGAGGCGGAGGTCCTCGGGTATGTCGCGTCCCGCCGGGTCCTTGTCGAAGCGGAGGTAGGGGGAGGCGGAAATCCCGGCGGGAAGGGGCTCGGAGAGGAAGGCCCGGAAGGAGAGGAGCTTGAACTGTATGTCCCCCGGCACGAAGACCCGCACCCGGCCGAAGAAGAGGGCCGGCACGAGGAATGCGGCGGCGTTGCCGATCACGAAGGAGAGGTCGCCCCGGCCTATGGCGGCGAGGACGCCGAGGGCGGTCAAGACGATGGGCGACAGCAGCCCGACGAGGAGGCCGGTCTTGAGGTCGCGGGTCCTCTTGCGGAGCTTGACCGATTGGCGGATGCCGTCCTCGAGGCGGTCCACCTCCGCCATCGTGACCGGCCGCCACTCCTCGAGGCCCTGGTCCTCGGGCTTGTTCGTGGCGGGGCGGAGCATGAGGGGGAGCCAGCCCGCGGCCACCAGGGCGAGGCCGGGGAGGATGCCGCCCCGCAGGGCCAGCTCGAGGGCGACCCCGGCGGCGAAGAGGGAGCCCGAGAGGACGAGCCTCGAGCCGAGGCCGAGCTTCAGGAAGCGGAACTCGCCGTGCATGCGGAACCTCCTTGGGCGCGCGGCCCCCTGCCCTCGAGCTCCCCGAGCCCGGCGTAGCGCCAATACAGGGGACAGGCCCCCTGGCAGGCGACGAAGGAGCCGCAGCCGGAGCAGCCCGCCGGGGCGAAGCCCTTGCCCTTCAGGAAGCGGGCCCGCTCCGAGAACCAGATCGACTCGAAGCTCGATTCGAGGAGGCTGCCCAGGCTCTCGTCCCAGGAGGAGCAGGGCAGGATCTCGCCCCGGGGGTTGACGTGGACCAGGCCGTCGGCGGCCGCGCAGCTCTTGTTGCCCAGGCCCCTCGCCACGGGATTGTACAGGCAGTAGGGGGTCGGGCTGTACCAGAGGAAGGAGAGGCCGCAGGCGTGGGCGGCGCGGCGGACGGCGTCGACCATCGCGCCCGCCTCCGAGTAGGGCAGGAAGAGGGAGTCCTCGCCCAGGCCCCGGCCCGCGGGGATGAAGAGGTTGAGGGAGAAGCGGGCCACGCCCAGGCCGGCGAGGAAGGCGGGGAGCCCGAGGAGGCTCTCCGCGTTCTCCCGGGTGAGGGTCGAGTTGGTCTGCACCGAGATCCCGGCGCCGCGGAGGGCCGCGATGCCCGACACCGTGGCCCGGAAGGCCCCCTCGACCCCGCAGAGCGAGTCGTGGATCCCCGGCTCGGGGCTCTCGAGGCTGACCTGGGCCGTGTCGATGCCCGCGGCCCTCAGGGAGGCCGCGCGCGCGCTCGTCGCGAGGCTCCCGTTGGTGATGAGGTTGGTCCGCAGCCCCAGGGAGGATGCGAAGGAGGCGAGCTCCTCGAGGTCGGGCCTGAGGAGGGGCTCCCCCCCGGTGAAGGAGAAGAAGGGTATCTTCGCCTCCTCCTTGAAGACGCGGATGATCCGCTTCCACTCCTCGGTCCCGAGCTCCCCCCCGCCGTCGGCGCCGGCCGCCGCCGCCCCGGCGGGGCCGCAGCCGGCGTAGCAGAAGCGGCAGCGCTCGTTGCAGCGGTAGGTGAGGGCCGCCTCGCCGAGGATGGGCAGGGCGGAGAAGTCGAAGCCGTAGCGCACGCGGGCGAAGCCCCCCTCGGGCTCGCGGCCCTCGCAGGCGGCGCGGAGCTCGTCGAAGAATCGGTAGAGCTCGAGGGCGCGGCCGTCGTCGAGGCCCGGCAGCTCGGCGAGGCGCCCCCCCGCGTCGAGCCAGGAGGCGATGCGCGACGCCGATCCGCCGAGCTTGTAGACCCGGTTCGGCGGGACTATGAGGACCGAGTCCTCCTCCCGCAGGAGGAGCCAGGGCCGCATCGAGCGGTAGAAGGACTCGCAGTCCCGGAGCCGGGCCAGCTCGCCGCGGCCGAGGCCGATCCTCAATGGGCCCCCCCGGATACGCAGGCGGAATGGCAGGCCGAGTGGCAGGCCGAGTGGCAGGCGGAATGGCAGGCCGAGTGGCAGGCGTCGTGGCAGGCGTTGTGGCAGGCCGAGTAGCAGGCGTCCACCTTGCCCCCGGCGGGGGCGAAGCAGCCGGAGAAGCAGGCCGCGCTCCGCATGAACTCGGCGTAGCCCACGTTGAGCTCCTTGGGCAGGGACAGCGCCGCGTAGCGCTCCCGGTGGCGCTCGAGGTAGGAGTAGCCGAGCCAGTAGTGGTTCAGGCCGTCGCGTCGCGCGATCGAGGCCGAGGGCTCCTCCCCGGATTCGGCGGCCTGGATCTTCGCGCGGTAGTGGGCCTTGGTGGCCTCGAGGTCGCAGTCCCAGACCTTCTCCTGGAGCTTCTTTATCGCGGCCTCGAAGAAGTCGGCCATGAGGCCAGAGAGGACCCTCCCCTCGTGGTCGAAGGCGGCGAGGAAGTCCTCCTCGTACTCGCTCTCGGCCTTGCGCCCGGCCAGGACCCGGATGCGCAGGGGATCCTCGGCGAGGAGCTCGACGAGGCCCTGCCGCGAGAGCCCCTCGAGCATGATGGCCGCGACGCGGGGAAGGGGGAGCTCCATGAGGAGGGCGACCTCGACCGGGTGGAGGCCCTCGGCCACCTTGCCGGGCACCTGGTAGGAGCCGACGAGGATCCGCGGCGGGGACCAGGCGTCGCCGGCCCAGCTTATGCCGGCGAGGAGGGCCCGGCGCCGGCGGAAGGCCGCGAGCCGCCTGCCGTAGAGAAAGAGGGCGCAGGCGATGAGGGGGAGGAAGATCGCCGCGGCGAGGGCCGGCCGCGAGCGGAGGCGCGCGTCGAGGCCGCTCTCCCGGGGGCCGGGAGCCGGGGGAGCCTCGCCGAAGACCTCGGCCTCGCCTCCCTCCTCGGCCGCGGCGAGCTCGGCGAGGGCGGCCCCCGGGTCGAGCTGGAGATAGCCCTCGGGGAAGTAGAGCTGGAGGCGCTGCTCGCCCTCGGCGGGGATGTCCTCCTGGAAGAAGAGGCCGGTCAGCCAGTAGCCCCCCGAGCCGTCGGCGCTGCCGTACCAGTCGATCTTGTTCTGCGCGTTGACGAACTCCTCGGTCAGGGCGGGGATCGCCGCCTTCTCGTCCTCGGTCAGGCGCTCGCCGCCGACCCGCCGGGGCAGGACGAGCCGGACCGCGCGGCTCTCCAGGCCCTCGTCCCACCAGACCGGCCCCCAGTTGAAGACCACGAGGCGCGCGCCCTCGGCCGAGGCTGTGCGGGCCAGGAGGCCCGCGGCGGCGAAGTCCCCGGCGTAGGCGAGGTTGTAGTAGGCCCTGCCCGAGAAGCCGCGACCGCCCGCGAGGACGACGTCGTACTTCCCCCGGCCCAGGTCCTCGATGGAGAGGGGGGCGCGGCGTCCGCCGGGCAGGTCGGCCCAGCAGGCCTCGGCGTTCCATACCGGCTCGAAGGACTCGCCCTGGAAGTAGAAGCCGTGCATCTCGCCGCCGGAGGCGCGCCACTCGAGACGATGGGCGACATCGGCCTTGCCGTCGGGGCGCAGGACCACGGTCACCTCGACCGCAGCGAGGTCGGCCGAGAGGGCATGGGCGGCGGCGGGGAGGAAGATGGCCGCCGCCAGGGCGAGGCAGGCGAGCCAGGCGCGCGGGATCCGGGCTTTCATGGGAGCTCCTCGTCGATGGCCACGGCGTCGGCGGGGGGCAGCTCCCCGACGGAGGCGGCGCGCCTGGCCGCCACGAGGGCGGCCTTCTCGCGGAGGGCGGCGGCCGTCCGCTCCTCGGCGCGGGGGAAGGGGTGGGCGTCGGGCAGGGCGAAGCGCCGCTCCGTGGAGGCCTCGTCGCGCTCGCGCAGGAAGGCCCCGAGGAGCTCGAGGCCCTCGGATACCGCCTGGGCCGCCTCGGGATCGCAGGCGCCGGAGGCGGCGAAGCTCTCGTCCAGGCGGCCCGCCTCGAGGACGAGGAGGTCGCGGGCCCGCGCCGCCTCGCCCTCGGGCAGGCGGAGGGCCGCCAGCCGCGAGCGCGCCTCCCGGACGGAAGCGGCCCGCGAGGCGGCCCTGCCGGCGGCCTCGCGCTCGAGCTCGGCGAAGGCAGCCTTCCTCCCCGGGTCGGTGAAGAGGCCGAAGCCGAGGCCGAGGGCCAGGATCCCGAGGGCGGCCGCCCCGCTTCCGAGGAGGCCCAAGCCGAGGGCCAGGCCGGCGGCCAAGGCCGCCGGGGCCGCGCAGAGGGTGGCGAGGCCCCAGGGGCTGCGGAGGTAGCGGCCGAGGAATTCACGGGGGGTCATGGAGGCATGCTAGCTCGGGCCCGGGCCGGAGGCAAGGACTCATTCGAGGATGGTGATCTCGACGCGGCGGTTCCGGGCCCTCCCCTCCTCCGTCGCGTTGTCGGCAATGGGCTGGGAGGAGCCGAGGCCCCGGTACATGAGGCGGGAGGGCTCGATGCCGCGGGCCGCCAGGGCCTCGGCCACCTTGGCCGCCCTCTTCCCCGATAGCTCGAGCTCGCCCGCGGCCTTGCCCACCGAGGCGCTGTGGCCCTCGACGAGGATCCGCCTCCCCGGCACGGCGGCCAGGGCCGCCGCGATCGCGTCGAGGCGCCAGAGCTCCGAGCCGAGGATGGCGTCGGAGTCGGCCACGAAGCGAAGTTCGCGGACGCGGAGGAGGACTCCCGCCGGGCTCGGGGCCAGCTCGACCCCTGCCCCGGAAAGAGTTCCTCCCTCGTCGAGGGGGCTCGCGGCGGAGCCCGGATCGAGCTCGCCGGGACCGGCTCCGGATACGGAGCCGCCTCCGGCGGACGCGGCCGCAGGAGGGGGGCCTGCAGACGAGACAGGGCCGGCCGGCGCGGCGGGGGCGCCTTGGACCGGGCCGCCTTGGGCCGGGACGGGGGACGGGGGACGGGCGGCCGGGGAGGCTGCCCCCCCGCCGGCTCGGCCGCTGAGGGCGAGGAGGGTTCCGTTCCTATCCAAGGGAGGGGAATCCTCGTAGAAGACGAGGTTGAAGCCCGAGCGCCGCTCGCGCCGTCCCGAGGAGAGGGTGAAGCTCTCGTCGAAGCGGTCGCGTATGAACAAGGGCGCGAGGTCCTCGGCCCCGATCGTGATCTCCAGGTCGTGGCTGCCCGAGGCCTCGACCAGGGCGGCGCCGCCCTGGCCAGCGGCGGGACGGGCTCGATACCGCGTGGCGAACTTGGCGAGGAGCTTGATGGCCGGCAGGCCCCGGTACTCGACCTTTCCGGCATAGCGGTACTCGGCGAGGAAGGGCAGGAGGATCGGGGCGGGGAGGCCCTCGAGCTCGAGGCTCCGCTCCCCGGGGGCGGTCCAGCTCGCCCCGGCCTCGAGCTCCCCCGCGGGGAGGCTCGGCAGGCCGCGGAGGCTCGGGTAGCCCGAGTCGGCGAGGAAGCTCGAGGCCAGGCCGGGGAGGGAGGCCGCGCTCGCGGAAAAGCGCGACTCGGCCGAGCGGTCGACGCCCCGCGCCGCGCCGCGCATGTCGCGGAGGGTCTGTTCGAGGAGATAGAAGCGGGCCTCGAAGAGGTAGGAGCCGCGGGAGGCCGGATCGGCCGAGAGGGCGGAGATGCGGCCGCGGGCCTCGCGGTAGACGTGGCCGACGTAGGAGCCGTCGAGGTAGAGGGAGTAGTCGCCCCGCTCGGTGACGCCCCGGGCGGGAGGGAGGCCGGCGCGATCAGGGGCCTGCGCCTCGGCGGGGAGGAGCCGGACGAGGAGGAGGGCCAGGGCCCAGGGGCCGAGCCTCCTCACGCGGCTGCCTCACCGGGCAGGTGGCCCGCGAGGGCGAGCATGCGGGTGAAGGAGGCCGGGCCCTCGCGGCGGAAGGAGCCGAGGCCGGGCTCGCAGCAGGTGCAGGCCTCGATCGAGAGGAGCGAGCCAAGGCCGAGGCGACGCGCTATCGACAGGTTAGCCGACCGCAGGTCGAGCCGGGGCCCTCCCGGCCCCTTGGCCACCGACTCGGGGCCGAACTCCGAGGCGAAGGACTCGGCCCGCTCCCGCGGCACGGCGTAGCAGCAGCTTCCGATAGCCGGCCCGAGTATGGCCGAGATGGCCCCGGGCCCCGAGCCGCCCCGGCGGCCGAGGAGGCCGACCGCCTCCTCGAGGATGCCCGTGCCCTTCCAGCCCGAGTGGAGGACCCCGTAGGCCCCGGTGGAGCGGTCGAGGATCCAGATCGGCATGCAGTCGGCGACGGTGACCGAGGCGAAAAGCCCCGAGTCCCGTCCCAGGATGAGGCCGTCGGCCCCGCCCCCGGCCGCGGCCAGGTCGAGGAGCGATCCCTGCTCGATCGGGCCGGCGGGGAAGAGGACCCGCCGCGAGTGGGCCAGCTCCAGGCCGAGGACGGCCCCCGCCTCGAGGCCGAGGCCGCGGAGGAGGCGCTCTCGCCCGGGGCTCGGGCCCGCGCGCCCGAAGCCCATGTCCCCGGCCGAGCGGAGGGAGAGGAGGGCAGCGGGCTCGGAGGCGCCCGCCGCCTTGCCCGGGAAGGAGAAGCGCAGCCACCCCGCGCTCCCGGGCGCCAAGCCGATCCGGTGCAGGTCCATGCCTAGCGGTAGGCGCCCGAGAGGTCGAGGCCGGAGAGCTCGGCGAGGAAGGAGAGGGCTCGCTCGCAGCGGTCCTTGGCGGCCGCCAGGGTCTTGAGGAAGTCCTTGTTGGCCTTGCCGTCGAGGAAGGAGACGTTGGAGAGGGAGTCGTAGCGCCCCCCCGCCTCGCCCTTGAGGATGCCCCCGAGGAGCTTGACCATGGCCACGAAGGCCTCGGCGGCCGCGCGCACGACGCGCTCCGCCTCGTCCTCGGCATCGCGCTCGGCCCCCTGGAGCTTGCGCCGCTTCACCTGGGCGGGCGCTATCTCCGCCTTGGCCCGGGCCCAGGCCGAGCCGAGCTCCCCCTCGGGCCCGAGCCGCGCGTCGAGGGAGGCTATCGCGTCGGGGACCTTGAGGAGGGCGTCGTAGGCGTCGGTGTACTCGATGCGGTTGTCCTTGCGGTAGAACTCGCCGTCGACGAGGACGAGCTTCAAGGGCCGCGCCAGCTCGCGTTGGAAGAGGCCCCGGAAGAAGGCGTCGAGGAAGAGGAGGGCGGCGTCCTGCCGGACGCGGAGGGACTCGCCCTCCCCGCCCGCCGACAGGCGCGGGAGGGCTGCGGGGCCCGGGGCGCCCACGAAGGCCGATATCTCGTCGGCGAGCTCCCTGCGGCGACGCTCCGCCTTCCACTCCTCGACCTGGGACTCGATGTGCTCCCGCCAGAAGGCCTTGAAGATGACGAGCCAGTCCTCGCCGCCCGCCAGCTCGCGGGGGGAGTAGGAGGGATCCCCCGAGACCAGGCGGGAGAGCTCGCACAGGGGTATCCGGGCGTTGAAGGCCCGGATGCGGCCGAGGGCCGACTCGGCCCGGGCGAGGTCGGCCGAAAGGATGGCCTCGGCGTCCGGCTTCGAGATCTCCTCGCGCTCGACGAAGACGAAGAGGGCCTCCATGAGGCGGGCCGAGGGGGGATCTGACATGGAGGTCAGGATGTCGGCGAGCTCGAGGAAGAGGTCCCGCGCCTCGGGGAAGGTCGCCGCCTCGCTCCCCTCGGGGCCGATCCCCGGATGGAAGGTCCCGAGGAGGCGCTCGAAGAGGAAGCCGGAGAGCCGCTTGAGGAAGAGGATGCTCCGCAGGTCGCGGTACATGGCGCGGCGGCCCTCCTCCTCCATGTCCTCCATGACCTTCTCGAAGGCCTCGAACATCGCCCCGCGCAGGTCGCTCTCGCTCGCGCCCTCGGGGGCCGAGGCGAAGGGGTCGGTCTCGGCGACGAGGCGGCCGTAGAGCTCGGGCATCTCGACGGAGAAGAGGAAGGCGAAGAAGGCCGCCCGATCCTTCTCGACGCTCCGGTCGAGGAGGTCGTAGAAGAAGCGCGCCGCGTCCCGGAGGCGCTTGAGCTCCTCGGCGGCCTGGGCGAGGATGACGCCCTGCCGGTGCTCGACCAGGCCGGGATAGCGGGACTCGAGGCCCCGGGCGATGAGGCGGAGATCGTCCTCGCGGAGGAGGTACTCCCTGGTCTTCCCGGTGAACATGACGCGGATCGCCAGCACGAGCCGGGCGATTAAGCCCAGCGAGGCCGCCCGGGACTCGTAGTCCACGGCGGGGACCCGCAGCCGCTCGGAGGCCTTGAAGAGGGGCTCCTCCGAGACGGTCGCCCGGGAGACGATGCGCTCGAGGAGCTCACGCCGCTCGGCGGTGGAGAGCTGCGCGGCGAGCTCGTCGAATATCGATTGTTCCGCCATGTCCCATAACACTATCGGAGGCCAGGTCAAAAAGCAACGTGCCCGAACGGCCCCTACTCGATCACCTGCTCGAGGCCCGTCCCGGGGTGGACGAAGCGCAGCCGCGCCGCATGGAGGTAGAGGCGCTCCGCCTCGGCCCCGCCGTAGAGGGGGTCCCCGAGGATCGGGAGGCCGATCCAGGCGAGGTGGGCGCGGATCTGGTGGCGGAAGCCCCGGTCGAGGGAGGCGCGGAGCTCGACCAGCCCGCCTGCGGCGCGGGCCTCGAGGATCTCCGTGGCGTAGGCCGCGGCTCCGGGCTTGGCCTCGTCCGGCCCCAGGCAGGCGACGCGGGCCGCCCCGGGGCCGTAGGGCTTGAAGGAGGATTCGATCCGGGGAGGCGCCGCCCGGCCGGCCCCGAGGAGGGAGGCCAAGCCAGCCGGCTCTCCAGCGGAGCGGGCGGCTTCCCAGGCCCCGGGCTCGACTCCCCGAGGCGCTGCCTGGGGCGGACGCGAGCCGGCCGGCTGGAGGGCGGCTGAAGGACGGGAGCGGACGACATACTCCTTGAGCAGGCGCCCCGCTTCCTGCTCGCGGCGGAGGAAGGCGAATGCCTCCTCGTCGCGCGCGAAGAGCACCAAGCCCGAGGTCTCGTAGTCCAGGCGGTGGAGGAGGCCGCCCTCGCCGGCTCGGCCGCAGCGGGCCGCTTCCGGGAAGCGGGCGAAGACCCAGGCGCAGAGATTTTCGGGGGAGAGGCCCGGCGCCGTGTGCATGCGGATCGGCTTGCGGACCGCGAGGAGGCGTCCGTCCGCCGCGGCTAGTTCCGGCTCGCGCAGGGGCGCGAAGGGATCGACCATCGCTTATTTATACACGGTCCGCCGGAGCTTCGTGAAGGCCGAGGCCCTGCGCGCCGATACTCGTAGCGGAGGCGAGAGCGTGGACCCAGTGCTAAAACGAACGAGACCCGCCGCGGCTGGCCCCTCGGCGGCGATCCGCGCCGCGCGGATCGCGACCGTCCTCGGCCTAGCCCTCGGCGCGGCGGGGATAGGGCGCGCCTCTGCCCAATCCGTCCTCGACGCGCCGAGCCCGGCCCCCCGGCCGGCTCCCGCGGCCCTGCCCGGGGCCGAAGCCGCCCCGGCGCCCTCGGCCCCGGCCGCGCAGGCCGCCGAGGGCGGGGAGGCGGCGGTTCCCAGCTCCTTCCGCGGCATCGAGCTGGGCATGGAGCGGGACGAGGTCATAGCCGCGCTCAAGAAGGACCCGGTCTACGCCTTCCGGGGGCCCGAGGACGTGAGCCTCCTGCCCTCCCCCAACCAGAGCCTCATCGACGTTTCGGGGCTTTCCTTCGTGAAGCGGGCCTTCTTCCAGTTCTACGAGGGCAAGCTCTGGGCCATCATCGTCCAGCTCAATCCCGACAAGATCGATCACTACTCCGTCTACACGAGCCTCTCGGCCAAGTACGGGGAGCCGGGCCTCCTCGACCCGAAGGAGTCCCGCTGGGAGGACGGCTCGACGCGCCTCTCCCTGGAGCGCCCCCTCAGCCTGCGCTACCTGGACATGAAGGCCTACGCCAAGCTCCGCGAGCTCTCGGCGGCGCGGGAGTCGGCGGACGAGCTCGACCGCAAGGACTTCCTCGGCGGGCTCTAGCCCCTCCGCGGCCTCGGGCAGCCCTGACCGGGCCGCCCGGGGGCCGATCCTCCCCGTCCCGCCTCATTTTCCGGCCGCGGACTCACGCATCAAAGCCGATTCGCGCAACGCGAGGCTCCCGCCCAGGCAGGCGAGGGAAAGCAGGGAGAAGCCCGTCAGGACGGGGCCCATGAGGCCGCCGACCCCCATGAGGGCCATGAACAGGATGCCGGAGACCTGGCCCGACAGGAGGAGGAGGGCCTGGGAGGTGGACTCGGGGGCGGGCCTGCCCACCTCGGCCGCGTACTCGAAGCCCACGGGGCCGGCCGCCATGACGAAGAAGCCGAGGACGCCCGCCGAGATCCGGGCGACGAGGTAGGCCCCCGCCGGGTCGGGCGCGAGGAAGCGGGCGAAGGCCAGGCCGGCGACGCCGGGGACCATGCCCGCCATGCACAGGACGAGGAAGGGCTTGCGCTTGCCGGCGGCGTCCGAGAGGATCGGGATGACGAGGGCCCCGAGGATGCCCGCGCCGATCATGAAGGTCCCGATGAGGCCGTCGGAGTCCACCACGCCGATGTGGGCCGCGACGGAGTCGACCAGGGAGCTCAGGGCGTTGAAGACGCCCAGCCCGATCGTGAAGCAGGCGAGGAGGAGGCGGTAGTCCCGCGAGGCGAAGAGGGTCTTCAGCCCCGCGAGGGAGCCCTGGCGCTCGAGCGGGGCCTCGACGGCCTCGCTCGGGCGCTCGCGGATGACCGCGAGGCTGAGGAGGGCCGCCGCCGCGGTGCCGATGCCGTAGGCGAGGAGCATCCGCTCCACCCCTGCGCCGTAGTCCGGCCGCGAGGGGTCGCCGACGACGAAGAGGGGCCCGGCGACCATGGCGAGGACGATGCCGAGGTACTGGGCCAGGGAGGCGAGGCCCACGGCGAGGCCGCGCTCGCGGAGGGCGAACCAGCGGACGCCCAGGGCGGTGGCGGCGTTGATGATGAAGGGCTGGGCCAGGGCGAGGACGAGCTGCCCGGCGAGGACGGCCGCGAAGCTCGCGGCGAAGAGGCCCTTCACGAGGCCCCCGACCAGGGCCAGGACGGCCCCTATGCCGACGCCCACGCGGATCCCGTAGGTGTCGATGACGTAGGAGGCCGGCAGGGCCGCTACCAGGTAGAGGAGGAGGTAGGACATGGCCAGGAAGTCGACGCCGAAGGGGGAGCCCTGCCCGATCTGCGAGCCGTAGAAGCGGCCGGCCGCCCTCGTGACCGGGGCCAGGGCCACCCACTGGACCTCGACCGCGACTGTGACGAGCATGAAGGCCGCGAGCACGGCCCATCGGTAGGGCGACCCTGACTTGGCTTTTTCCATCATTCCTCCGTCTTCCCGCCGAATTGCAGGCGGTAGAGATTCCAGTACAGGCCCCGCCGCTCGAGGAGCTCCTCGTGCCGGCCCTCCTCGGCCACGCGGCCCTGGGAGAGGACGAGTATCCGGTCGGCGTGGCGTATGGTGGACAGCCGATGCGCGATCACGACGCTCGTCCTGCCCGCCAGGAGCCCCTCGAGGCCGCGCTGCACCATGCGCTCGGTCTCCGTGTCGATCGAGGCCGTGGCCTCGTCGAGGATCACCACCGCGGGATCGTGGGCGAGCACGCGGGCGAAGGAGAGGAGCTGGCGCTGGCCCTGGGATATGTTCGTCGCGCCCTCGGAGAGGAGGGCGCGGTAGCCGCCCTCGATCCGCCCGATGAACTCGTCGGCGTGCACCGCGGCCGCGGCGAGGCGCATGCGCTCCTCGCTCACCTCCGGGCCGAGGCGGATGTTGTCCTCGATCGTGCCCGAGAAGAGGAAGACGTCCTGGGGCACGGGCTGGATCGCGCGCCGCAGGCCCGCGAGGGGCAGCTCCGCTATGGGGATCCCGTCCACCTCGATCCGCCCCTCCTGCGCGTCCCAGAGCCGGGTGATGAGGTTGGCTATCGTGGTCTTGCCGGCCCCGGTGTAGCCGACGATCGCCACCATCTCCCCGGGCTCCACGGCGAAGGAGAGGTCCTTGAGTATCCACTCCCCCTCCTTGTAGGCGAAGCGGACGCGGTCGAACTCGATCTTGCCGCGCAGGGGCGAGGGCATGGCCCGGCGCCCCTCGTCGGGGATGGCCTCGTCGGCGTCGAGGAGGCGGAAGACCCGCTCGCCCCCGGCCATGGCGCTCTGCAGGATGGTGTACTTCTCCGAGATGTCCGTCACCGGGGAGTAGAACATGCGCACGAGGTTGACGAAGGCGACGAGGGTCCCGAGGGAGACCAGGCGAGCCCCTATGAGCTGGGCGCCCGCGTAGACGACCGCCGCGGTGGTCAGGGTCGCGAGGAAGTCGACGATGGGCCTGAAGACGGCGAAGACGTACATCTCGCCCAGGTTCGCCCGCAGGAGCTCCCGGTCGTGGGCCTCGAACTCCCGCCTCGAGGCCTCCTCGCGGGCGAAGAGCTGGACCACCGCGATGCCCGAGATGCGCTCGGAAATGTAGGAGTTGACCCGGGATAGCCACTGGCGCTGGCGGCGGAAGGCGTCCCGCGCCCTGGTCCGCGATACCGAGGTCGCGACGAGGACCGGCGGGAGGGTGAGCGCCACGACGAGGGCGAGGCGCCAGTCCAGGGCCACGAGGACGGCCAGGACCCCGGCCATCACCGCGGCGTCCTTGAGGAAGGCCGACAGGACGTCGGTGAAGAACTGGTTGATGGTCTCGACGTCGCTGGTCATCCTCGTGACGAGGCGGCCGACGGGCTGCCGGGAGAGGTAGGCGAGGGAGCGCGTGGAGGCGTGCCGGAAGAGCTCCATGCGCATGTCCTTCATGATCCGCTGGCCGATGAGGCTGGAGAGGAAGATATGGAGGAAGGAGGCGGCGAGGACCGCGGCCAGGGCGGCCAGGAGGATGGGCGCGTTGCGCGCTATATATGCCGAGTCCCTGGCCCTGAGCGCCCGGGCCTGCTCCGGGCCGAGGCCGCGGAGCTCCGCCTGGCTCAGTACCGCCCACCTCCCCTCGCGGCGGGCCCCGGCGGCCTGGGCCGCGGCGGCCGCGGCGGCCCGCCGGTCGGGGCCTCCCGCGTCGAGGTCGGCGACGTAGCAGGGCTCCTCGCCGAGGAGGCCCTCGGACTCGAGCCTCGCGCGCTCCGACCGCGGGAGCTCGGCGAGGGCCCGGGCCGCGACGTAGGCGGCGCCGCCCACCCGCGGCTCGTCGCCGGAGAGCCGCACGAGGCCCTCGGCCCCGGGCTCGACGGCGTACCAGGAGGGGACGAGGGCCTCGTCCACGATGCGGCGCACGAGGACGGGCACGAGGAGCTCGCCGGCCGTGGCGAGGGCGAGGGCGATGAGGGTGAGGAGGACCGAGGACTTGTAGGGCTTGAGGTACGAGAGGATCCGCCGCATGATCCGGGGATCGTAGTCCTTCGTGACGACGTCCGACTCGAAGTAGTCAGCCACGGCTATGCCCTCCCCGCCGCGCCGGAGCCGTAGCCCGCCTCGAGCTCCTGGAGGCGGGCCATCTCGGCGTAGTAGCCGCCCGAGTCCGCGAGGAGCTCGGCGTGGCTGCCGCTCTGCGCGACGCGGCCCTCGTCGAGGACCACGACGAGGTCGGCGTTCCGCAGGGTCGAGACGCGGTGCGAGACCAGGATGTTCGTGCGCCCCGCGCGCTCGCGGAGGAGTGCGGCGAGGATGGCCTTCTCCGTCTCGGCGTCCACCGCGGAGAGGGCGTCGTCGAGGACGAGGATGGCCGGGTCGGCTGCGAGGGCCCGGGCTATGGCCACCCGCTGCTTCTGGCCTCCCGAGAGGGTCATGCCCCGCTCCCCCACGACCGTCTCCCAGCCGGCGGGGAAGAGCTCGACGTCGCGGTCGAGGGCCGCGATCGAGACCACCCTCCGGAAGCGCTCCTCGCCGAGCTCCGGGACGGCGAAGCGCACGTTGGCCGCCACCGTATCGGAGAAGAGGAAGGAGTCCTGGGGAACGAAGCCGAAGGCGCGGCGCAGGTCGCCCAGGTCGAGGGAGAGGACGTCTCGCCCCCCCACGAAGACCGTGCCGGGAGGCGGCTCGACGAGCCGGGGCAGGGCCTTGAGGAGGGTGGACTTGCCCGACCCGACCCGGCCGAGGACGCCGAGGGTCGATCCCTCGGGCAGGCGCAGCGAGACGCCCTCGAGGGCGGGCCGGCCGGCCCCGCCATAGGTCAGGCTCAGCTCCCGCAGCTCGACGGATCCCGATGGACGGCCGCGGATGGCGCCGGGGGCCGAGGCGATGGCCGGCTCGGCGGAGAGGACCTCGGCCACGCGGGACAGGCTCGCGGCCCCCCGCTGGAGCATGGTGACGGTGAAGCCCGCGCTGATCATCGGCCAGATGAGCATCTCGAGGTAGGCGAGCATGGCGACGATCTCGCCGGGGCTCATCGCGTTGCCGAGCACGGCCCGCCCCCCCGCCAGGATGAGGATGGCCGTCGTGAGCCCGGAGAGGAAGGAGATGAGGGGGAAGAAGAAGGCGAAGACCTTCGCGACGGAGAGGGAGGCCTCGGCGTAGCGGTCGTTCGCCTCGGAGAAATCCGAGGCGAAGCGCTCCTCCTTCACGAACGACTTGACCACCCGTATGCCGGACATCGTCTCCTGCGCGATGCCCGAGAGCCGGGAGTAGAGCTCCTGGACCTTGTGGAAGCGCCGGCCCACCATGCCCCCGAAGCCGAGGATGAGGAGGGTGATGGCCGGCAGGGGGATCACGGCGAGGAGGGCTACCCGCGGGTTCTGGGCGAACATGGCGACCAGGACGGCCGCCGTCATGAAGACCCCGTCGAAGAGGGTGACGAAGCCCATGCCGAGGGCCTGCCGGACGTTCCCGAGGTCGTTGGTGGCCCGGGCCATGAGGTCGCCGGTCTTGTTGGCCTGGAAATAGCCGGCGGAGAGGTCCATGAGCCGCGAGAACAAGGCGTCGCGCATCGCGGCCTCGATGCGGCGCGAGGAGCCGTGGATGAAGTAGCGCCAGAGGAAGCGCGAGACCGCGATGGCCAGGGCGGCCAGGAGCATCCAGAGGCAGACCTCGAGGACCTCGCGCCGGGAGAATGCGCCCGAGGAGACGAGGTCCACCGCGCGCTTGACGAGCTGGGGCATGAGGACCTGCGAGCCGTCGACGACGAGGAGGCAGAGGGCGCCGGCGGCGTACCTGCCGCGGTGCTCGCGGAGGTAGGGCAGTGCGGTTCGGTATTCTCGGAGCATTGGGGCCCCAGTGTACCCTCGGGCCGGGCGAGGGGCAAGCGGAAAGCGCTCGGGGAGGCGCCAGGTATTGCGGGGTGAGCCGGCTTGAGCCATACTGTCCGCATGAACCGAGCGACCCTCCTGGCCGCCGCCTGCGCCGCGGCGGCCTCCCTCTCCCGGATCCTGCGCCGTCCTCGGGGCCGCCTCGCAGGCCCAGGCGGTCTTCACCGGGGGGGGGGACCCCGAGCTCGCCGCGGCCGCCCTGCCCACCTTCATCAAGGCGAGCGAGATGCTCCAGGCCGCCGACCCGAAGGACCGGGACAAGGCCGTGACCACGGCCTCCCTCTACGTCATGTACGCGAACGCCTTCGTCTACGGCCCGGCCTCCCGGCTCCCCGACGAGCGCTTCGAGGAGCGCAAGGCCGCGGCCGATCGGGCCGGGGCCCTCTACCGCCGCGCCTTCCGCATGCTCGCGGCGGCCCTCGAGGCCCGCGCCCCGGGCGCCCTCGCCGCCGCGAGGGAGGGCGACGCCGGGCCCCTCGGCCGCCTGCGCGCGGCCGACGTCCCCCTCCTCTACTGGTCGGCCGCCTCGATCATGTCGGCCTTCGGCCTCAACCCCCTCGATTTCGAGAGCGCGGGCAACCTGGGCGTCGCCGGCCTCCTCGTCGCCCGCGCCGCCGAGCTCGAGCCCGGCTGGAACGAGGGAGCGATCCAGGAATTCTACCTGCAGTACTACGCGGGCCTCCCGGCCTACCTCGGCGGGGACCGCGCCAAGGCCCTCGCGGCCTACGAGAAGGCCCTCTCCTACTCCGGGGGGCGCTCGGCCTCCCTCTTCGTGGCCTACGCGACCTCCATCTGCCGCCCCGACGATGACTACGAGGGCTACCGCGCCGCCCTCGAGCGGGCCCTCGCCCTGGACCCCGCCGCCCGCCCCGAGAACCGCCTCGCCGCCGAGCTCGCGCGGCGGGACGCCCGTTTCCTCCTCGATACCGCCGACCGCTACTTCATCATCGACAAGGGAGAATGAAGCATGGCAGCATCCAGCGCCCGCAGCCCCTCCGCCTTCGCCGGCCTCGCCCTCGCGCTCGGCCTCCTCGCCGCGGCCCCGGCCGCCGCCGCCCCCATCGCGCTCAAGATGGCGGCCAACGTCCCGGTCAACAGCCCCTGGGACCTGGGGCTGAAGCGCCTCGCGGCAGATTTCGACCGGGCCTCGGGCGGCCAGGTCAAGCTGACCTTCCCCCAGAGCGTCCGGGTCGCGAGCGAATCGGACATCATCCAGAAGATGCGGCTCGGCATCGACGGGGCCCTCCTCACCACCATCGGCCTCGCCGAGCTCTACCCCGACAGCCTCGCCCTCTCCCTGCCCTCCCTCGTCCGCAGCGACGCCGAGTTCGACGCCGTGCTCGAGGCGATGACGCCCCTCGTCCGCAAGAGCATCGGCGATCGCTACGAGCTCCTCGCCTTCTCCCGCGGCGGCTGGATCAGGACCTTCTCCCGCCAGCCGATCGTCTATCCCGAGGACCTCGCCCGGATGCGCGTCTCGGTCGATCCCGTCGACGAGAAGGTGACCAGGCTCCTGCAGAGCCTGGGGGCCCGCACGGTCAAGGGCGACCTCGGCGCCTTCCTCCTCCAGCTCAACTCGAACGCCGTCGACTCGATCCTCGTCAGCCCGGTCTACGTCGCGAGCCTCTGGTCCCAGGTGCGGGGCAAGCTCGCCTACATGAGCTCCTTCCGCGTCTCGCCCTTCATCGGGGCCGTCGTCTTCAACAAGTCCAGCTGGGCCAAGATCCCCGCCGATATCCGCCCCAAGCTCGAGGCGGTCCTCCTCGAGAACGCCGCCCGCATCAGCGCCGACAGCGCCAAGCTCGAGGAGGACGCGATAGCCGCGATGCGCCGCGACGGGCTCGCCCTGCCCCAGGCCCCGGCCGACGCGCCCAAGCGCTGGGACGCCATGATCACGTCGAGGCGCGACGGCCTCATCGCCGAGATGTTCTCCGACGAAATCCTCGGCGCGATCGACGCGGCCCTCGCGAAGGCGCGGGCCGCCCGATGAGCCTCCGCCGCGCGCCGCGGACCGCGCTCGAGGGCATCGCCGTCGCGGCCGTAGCCGCCCTCGTCGTCCTCCCCCTCGCCGACCTGGTCGCCGCCCGCCTCTTCTGGAAGGGCATCGCCGGCGCCTCCTCCATCGCCAACCACGCGGTCCTCGTCCTCGCCTTCGTCTCGGCCGGCCTCGCCTCGCTGGACCGCCGCCACCTCGCCCTCGCGAGCCCCGATCCCGAGAAGGGCCGCCTGGCGGCCGCGGCCCTCGCCTTCGCCGACCTCATGGCCTCCCTGGCCCAGGCCGCCTTCTTCTGGGCCGCACTCGCCTTCGTGCCCCAGGGCTTCTCCGCCGGCTCCCTCGCCGGCTTCATCCCCGCCGAGCTCTTCGCGGCGGCCATGCCGCTGGGCTACCTCGTCATGTGCGCGGCCATGGTCGGGAAGCCCGGATTGGCCGCCTCGCGGCGCTGGGCCTCGGCCGCCGGCCTCGCGCTGGGCAGCCTCCTCGCCTCCTCCTCGATCCGCAACCTCGCCGCCGTCGCCTTCGGCTCCGCCCCGCCCTTCCTCGACTCCCTGGCCCAGGCTGCCCAGCTCGCCGCCTCGGCCCTCGCCATACCCCTGATCCTGGCCTTCGTCCTCGCGGCCTTCCTCGGCGCCCCCATCTTCTGCGTCCTCGGCGGCGTCGCCTCGATCCTCTTCGCGGCCTCGGGCTCCTTCCTCGAGCTCGCCCCGAGCGAGGCCTACTCCCTCCTCCGCGGCGGCTCCATAGCCCCCATACCCCTCTTCGCCCTCGTCGGCTTCCTCCTCGCGGAGACGGGGGCGGGCAAGCGCCTCATCGCGGTGCTGAGCGCCCTCTTCGGCTGGATCCGCGGCGGCGAGGCCGTGGTCGCCGTGCTGGCCTGCGCCTTCTTCACCACCTTCACCGGGGCGAACGGCATCACCATCCTCGCCCTCGGCGGCCTCCTCGCCGCGGCCCTGGTCGACTCGGGGGAGTACCCGGAGGACAAGGCCCGGGGCCTCGTGGCGGCGAGCGGGACCATCGGCCTCCTCCTCCCGCCGAGCGCCGCCGTCATCGTCTACGGCATCAACGCCCAGTTCATCTACAGCGGCTCGGGAGGCTTCGACGTGGTCTCCCTCTTCAAGGGCGCCCTCGTCCCGGGCCTGGCCCTCGTCGCCGCGATGTGCGCCGCCGGGGTCCTCGCCGCGCGCAAGCGCGAGGGCCCGGCGAGGCGCCCCTCCCTCGCCGCCGCCGCCGGGGCCCTAAAGCCGGCGGCCCTGGAGCTCCTCGTGCCGCTCCTCGCCATAGTCCTGTACTTCACCGGCATGGCCGGCCTCACCGAGGTCGGGGCCGCCTGCCTCGCCTACATCGCCCTGGTCGAGACCCTCGCCAAGCGCGAGCTCGGCCTCAAGGGACTCTTCTCGGCCCTGGCCAAGAGCCTGCCCGTGCTCGGCGGCACCCTCATCATCCTCGCCTCGGCCCGGGCCCTCTCCTACTACGTCATCGACGCGAACCTGCCCGCGGCCTTCGCCGCCTGGGTCACGGCCCGCATCTCCTCGCGCTTCGTCTTCCTGATGGCGCTCAACGTCTTGCTCCTCGTCGTGGGCTGCCTCATGGACATATACTCGGCCATCCTCGTCGTGGCCCCCCTCCTCATCCCCCTGGCCTCCTCCTACGGCATCGGGCCCGTCCACTTCGGCGTGGTCTTCATCATGAACCTCTGCATCGGCTTCCTGACCCCGCCCGTGGGCATGAACCTCTTCCTCGCGAGCTACGCCTTCAAGAAGCCCGTCGGGCAGATAGTCCGCGACACCCTGCCCTACCTCGCGGTCCAGTTCGCGGTCCTCCTCCTGGCCACCTACGCCCCGGGCCTCTCGACGCTCTGGAAATGAAGGAGGGCGGCGATTGACGCCGCCCTCCCCGCCCCGCCATACTGCCCCTCCATGGAATCCATCGTCATCTACACCGACGGGGGCTGCTCCGGCAACCCCGGTCCCGGAGGCTGGGCCTTCGTCCTCCGCCGCGCGGCGCAGGGCGCGGCGGAACAGGCCGAGATCTGCGGCTCGGGCGGCGAGGCCGCGACCACGAACAACCGCATGGAGCTCCGCGCGGTGATCTCCGCCCTCGAGGAGGCCGAGCGACTCGCCCCGGGGGCCCCGGTCGTCCTCTACACCGACTCCCAGTACGTCAAGAACGGCATCACCTCGTGGATAGCCTCGTGGAAGCGAAACGGCTGGCGCACCGCCTCCAGGCAGCCGGTGAAGAACCGCGAGCTCTGGGAGGAGCTGGACGCCGTGGCCGCGCGGGTCAAGCCCCGCTTCCTCTGGGTCGAGGGCCACGCCGGGGTCGAGGGCAACGAGCGCTGCGACGCGATGGTGCAGGAGGAGATCCGCAAGCTCCGCTAGTCCAGCTCCTCCGCGATGCGGGCGAAGAGGCGCCAGGCCGCGACGGCCTTGCGGTTCGCGTTAAGCTTCTGGGAATGGGCCGAGGAGCAGTCCCACCACTCGCCGGGGTGCTCGTCCTGCCAGTCGAGGGCCCAGTTGCGATCCCCGCCCGAGGGCCCCGACTCGCCGCCCTCCGCGACGCCATCCCCATCGTAATCGTAGTTGCAGGCGTCGGTCACGAGCTTGTCCCCGAAGTACGCCCCATCGGGGTCGTAGCACTCGATGTCGTAGAAATCGAAGAGCCACTTCTCGTTCTCTTCGCAATACGCGCGGATCTGCTGGTCGCGGAGGTGGAGGTTGCCCGCAAGGCCCGAGCCGTCGGCGTGGCCGGTCATGTAGACGAAGGCTACGCCGGTGTACTCGGACTCGAGCCCGTCCATCGCCGCGAGGTAGGCGTCGATCGCCTCTTCCGAGGAGCCCGAGACCTGGCCGCACCAGGAGGCCATCACCACGTTCGTGCCGGGATTGCCCGCGAGATAGCTTCGCACATCGTCTTGGAAGGCCGCGAAACTGCCGAAGGCGCCCACGTCGGGCGATCGCTCGACGAGCGGCAGCTCTCCGGAAGCGGGCGATGAGCTATAGGTATACAAGCCCTTCCCCCCGAAGAACGCGTCCATGCCGTCCATGCCCGTGACGAGCTGGCTCCCTTGCGACGTGTGCCAGTAGGCGATCGAGAGCTCGGCCTTGGCGGCCTTCGGCTTCCCGTTCTTCGCCCTGGACTCCTTCACGGTC
>ENA-UOWG01000592-UOWG01000592.1-activated-sludge-metagenome-genome-assembly--contig:-NODE-592-length-45637-cov-17.065706_pt1 | contig 45637 bp, 42 predicted proteins | sample MGYA00238147_ERZ761563 | MGnify/ENA primary metagenome ERZ761563 (study PRJEB28884, sample SAMN05720216) | anaerobic digester metagenome | isolation source: active sludge of municipal...
TCGTCGGTGGCCGGCCGCAGCGATGGCAGGACGCCGTGCACCACGACGTGGTGCTGGGCAATGCGATGCTCGACGACATGTTCGGTGCCCCCGGCGCGGCGGGCGTGGGCATGCGCCTCACGCCCGAGTCGTTGCCGCAGGCCTACGCGCACTTCCGCGCGCGCCGCGCCGAGGCGCTGGCACCCGGCGGCTGGCTGACCGAGGACACGCGCCGCCTGGCCGAGGACATCGGCTTGCAGCGGCGCTGAGGGCGCGGCAGGCCCCCGCGCGCCGTGTTGCGCTACTCGCCCAGGTTCTTCGCGCCTGGCCAGCGGTAGAGATAGGGATTGCCTTTCTCGTCGAGCGGGCGCTTGTCGGCCTCGCTCACCACCGAGCGCTCGAAATCGAGGACCGCGTCGCCGATGAAGCGGATCGCCTCGGTCCGGCCCTGGAACCCGGTCGAGGACAGCTGCAGCTTTCCGTCCTTCCCGTAGCCCTTGTACGAGGTGAACCAGGTCTGCAGGATGGCGGTCACGCCGGGGAACTTGGCGTCGAGATCGGCGATGCTGCGCACCTTCTCGAAGGGCGAGCCTTCCATCACCACCACCGCCTTGTTGTCGATCTCGCCGTTGTCGGTGAGGTTGAGCAAACCGATGACCCGGCCCCTGACCACCGCGCCGCGAGGCACGGCCTGCCCGAGCACGAGCACGTCGACTCCGTCGCCATCGCCGCCCTTGGACTTGAGCAGCACGGTGCGGGGGATCGCACCGTAGTTGACCGGGTAGCCCAGGTATTGCACGTAGCGCGGCAGCCCGTTCCTCTGCTCCAGCTCGAGCATGCCGTTGCGCTTGTTGGTCTCGTACTTCGCCGTGGTGCCGGCGGGGATCTCGATCACCACGTTGACCGTGCCGTCGGTGTTGATGGGGTCGTAGCCGGACCAGTAGCTCTTTTCGCCCTTGACGATCGAGACGTGCTCGGTGGTGAACTCGCCACGGGCCTGCGCCGCCAATGGCAGGCCGCCGACCAGCAGCGCGCTGGTGGCGAGGATGGAAGCGATGAGTGTGCGTCGCATGATGGTTTCCTTGTCGGGTCTGCGCCGTCTCAGGACGGATCGTCGTTGTGGGCCGCCTTGGCCTTCTTGGGCTTGGCTGCGGGCGTATCGGCCACTGGCTTGGCGGCTGCGGCGGGTGCGGGCTCGGCCTTCATCACCGGCTCGGCGCGCGGCGCGGCGAGCACCTGGGGCGCGCCCTTGGCGGGCGCCTCGGCGGCGACCTGGGCGGGACCGCCGGGCATCACCTCGATGTGCGGGCGACTCTTCTTCTGCGGGTCGTCGTAGGCGAGCCTTCGGTCCTTGGCGAGCGCTTCCTGCATGTCCTTGGACGAATACTCGAGCAGGAAGAACACGGGGCCCCAGGCGGTCTTGCCGGGGTCGACGACCTCGCGGATCAGCCGGGCCGCGTTGGCCAGCTGTTCGGGGCTGCGGTCGGCGTTGTGCTTGGTGTAGCGGCCCGACTTGTTGTTGACGATGAAGGTCTTGCTGTCCTTGTCGTAGAGGATTTCGCCGCTGATGCGGCCGGGTGCACCTGCCAGGGCCGACACGTGGCCGTAGTTCTCGGTCGTGCCAGGCTTGCGCTGCGACTGGTCTTCGGGGCGGAAGAAACCCTTCTCGTAGGTGCGGCCGAGCGGATGTGCGGCCTCCTGGATGATGGCCACGCGACCCTCGGCGTCGATCACCCAGTTGTAGGGCGCGCCCTTGGCATCGATCACCGCGGGAAACTCGGGTGTGGCGACCTGAAGGTACGGATTGATCAGCACCTTGCCGCCCTTGTCGGCCTCGTAGTGCTTGATGTAGGCCGGTTGCGACGCGACGCCGAACCTGGCGTCGAGCGGGTCGGCGGGCGGCGCGGCGGTGGCCGGGAAGGCCGCGGCCAGCAGTGCGCTCGCAAGGACGGAGCGGAACGGGAACTTCATGCTTACCTCCAGTGAGATCGGCGGGGACGGACGCGCAAGCGGGCTGCGCTGTGCGGCGGGCCGGGTTTCGAAACGGTGGAGTGGTTCAGAGCGGACGGTTCATCAGTTGGCGGACCTTGGAGCCGCCCCACTTTTCGCCGTCGGCCGGTTGAAGCTTGTAGAGCTGGTCGCCGAAGACCACGTCCATGAAGCGCTCGCCCACGGCATGCGCCTCGGCCTCGGCATAGAAGTCGATGTCGCTGTAGCCGAACGAGAAGTCGTAGAGGTAGGGCGCGCCGCCGAGGGTTCTGCTCCACGCCTCCATCGAGACGCCGCAGGCGCCCACGCTCGGCAACACCACCGCGCCAGGCTTGACCCGGTAGGAGTACACGAGGGTGCCCTTGAGCGGCGTGCCCGGGGGCAGGCCGAGCTTGCCGAGCTCGGGCACGTACCTGGCGAAGTCGCCCAGGGTGCGTGCCCCCAGTGCGGTCGCAGGCAGGGTGAACGACGCGCCCTTCTCGACGTACTGGCCGAGTGTGGCGCCGGCCTGGAAACCGATGGCGTCCTCGGCCTCGGTCTTGACCTTGTCCACGCCCTCGACCCTGAGCGTCCGCGAGAGCACGGTGGCGGTGTCGCGGTTGACCGCCTTGACAGTCACGCGGGTGCTGGGATCGGGCTTGCCGTCCTGGTAGTTGGTCGACAGGCGGATCAGGTAGCCGGCCTTCCACAATGCGCCGTCGGGGGTGTCGAAGTACTCCTTGGTCGACACGTCGACCTTGAACGCGTTCTTGTCCTTCTCCTCGATCTTGAAGCCGCGCTGCCCGGCCGCGCGCAGCACCTGCTGCCAGAGGTCGGCGAAGGCCGCGTCCATGCCGGGCTGGAGCCGGGCCGGGTCGACCAGGAACTTGTATTCGCGACCTTGCACCTGGGCCAGGGCGGGGGCGGGTTGGGTTCTGAACATGGTCTGGTAGACGGGGGCGGGCTCGGCTGCGCGGGCCGCGGTCAGCCAGGCGACGGCGAGCACGGCTGCGCACAGGACGTGCGTTGCGTTCGCGGGACGGGGCATCGAAGGCTTCCTTTCTTGCGGGCAGGTGCGCGGCAGCGCGATCGCTTGCGTGGTGAGCTGCCGCTACTCCTGCAACATGGCCAACTGGGCTTCCGCGCGACGCAGTCGCGTGGCGACGATGCGGGCCATCGACATCGCCAGGTTGAAGGCCAGGGTGCGGTGCACCTTGGCGAACTCGTTGAAGTGCTCTCGGGAGAGCACGTAGGTTTCGGTGTCGGTCACCGCGACGGCGTTGTTGGGACGCGACTCACCGTCGAGGAAGGCCAGTCCGCCGAAGAAATCGCCGCGGCCGAAGCTCGCCATCGGGCGGTGCTGGCTGCCGTCGATGGCGGCCACCAGGCGCACCGAACCGCGTCGCACCCAGAAGAGCTCGCGACCCTCGGCGCCGCGCTCGTAGATCACCGCGCCCGCCGGGTAGCGCCGCACCTCCATGAGCGCGGCGAGGTCGCGCAGGGTGTCCTCGCGGTAGCCGGCGAAGAGCTCCATCGCGGCGAGGTCCATCGGCTCACCCTCGGACTCGGGGTCCTCCTCCTCGCCGAGCAGCCGGTCCTCGACCCAGGCGATCGCGGTGTCGAGGTCGGCGAACACGCGCACCGTCTTGCTGTCGGGCCTGACCACCCCGCTGGTGGACAGCAGCTCGCGCACGTTGCCGCGCGCCGCCTCGGCGCCGCGAACGCCGCACAAGACCAGCTTGGCGCCGCGCTCCTTGATCGTGTCGCGGATCTGCTTGAACAGGTGCGCGGCGGTCACGTCGATCGAGCGCACGCGGCGCAGGTCGATGATCACGTAGTCGCGGGTGGCGATTTCGTGCTCGAGGTCGGTGTAGAGCTGGTAGGTATTGCCGAAGAACAGGCTGCCTTGGAGGCTGAAGATCACCGCGCGGTCGCCCTTGGCGGCCAGCACCTCGAGTTCGCGCTGCGGGCGGTGCCAGCTCGAAGACGTCTGGCCCAGCAGCACCTTGTGGCGCACCACCACGCCGCCGATCTGCTCGCGCACGAAGAGAAGCATCGCCAGGCCCACGCCCACCGCCGAGGCGGCGATCAGGCCCACCGTGAGTGCCACCACCACCACCGCGACCACCACGCCGAAGTCGAGCAGAGTCTCGCGGGCGCGCAGGAACTGCAGCGGTGCGCGGTCGATCATGCGCAGACCGATCACCACCAGGATGCCAGCCAGCGTGGCCACCGGGATCCACGCCACGAAGCTCGTGGCGAGCAGCGCGGCGACCAGGCTGAAGAGCCCCTCGAAGACCCCGCAGGCGCGCGAGCTGGCGCCGCTATTGAGACCCACCAGGGTGGCGCCCATCTGCCCCGCGCCCGAGATGCCGCCGAGCGCATTGGCCGAGCAGTTGGCCACGCCCTGAGCGATCAGCTCGCGGTTGGACTCGTGCCGGCTGCGGGTGAGCTGATCGAGCACGACGCAGGTCTTGAGCGTGTCGATCGACAGCAGCACGCCGAGCGTGAGCGCGGCGCCCAGCAGGGCGACGAGCTGGCTGACGCTGATGCTGCCGATCTCGGCCCAGCGGCCCATCAGGTCGCTGACGTAGCCGTCGGCCGAGAAGTCGAGCGCGCCGATCACCAGCGGGTTGCCCTCGAGTCGGCGCAGGGCCGGGTCGAAGGCCGCGAGCAGCGCGTAGGCGGCCACGCCTGCGGCGATTCCCACGATGATGCCGGGCAGACGCCGCGTCACGCGCGGCGCGGCCACCGTGACCCCCGCGGTGACCAGGCCGATCAGCAGGGCGCGCCAGTCCCACGCCGCGGGGTCGGCCAGTGCCTGCCACCAGCGCAGGCCGTCGGACACGCCGAGCAGCTTGCCGATCTGGCTGCCGATGATGATCAGCCCCACGCCGGTGAGGTAGCCGCTGACCACGGGATAGGGGATGTACTTGATGATCCGTCCCACGCCCATCAGGCCCAGCGCGACCTGCACCAGCCCGGCGAGCAGGCCGACCACCAGGATCATCAGCACGGTGAGCTGCGGCGCGGCGCCGCTGGCGACGCTCTCGACCGCGAAGGCCGAGAGCACCGCCGCCGCCGGGGCGCAGGGCGTGCTCACCAGTCGGTCGGTGCCTCCGAGCAGCGCTGCGACCAGTCCGATCACCACCGCGCCGACGATCCCGGCGATTGCCCCGAGGCCGGCGTAGGCGGGGCCGATGCTCGAATAGACCGTCACGCCGAAGGCGATCGCGGCCGGGAAGGCCACCAGCATCGCCGCCAGGCCGCCCCACACGTCGCCGCTCGACCAGCTCGCGGGCATCAGGCGCTGGGTGGGCGAATCGGTGTCGCGATCGGGGTCGCCGGCGATACTGCGGTAGGACACGTGGAGTGGGGTGGACTGCGTTGTACAGGGCACGGTGACGCGCGCCGCGCGTCACCGCGACGGGACTCAGACCATGCCGACCACGGCCTTGGCCGCGCGCAGGTAGTTGGTGTTGGGCAGGGCCGCGATGCCCAGGCCTTCGATCACCTGGCGCATGCCCTCGTAGTTCTCGCTTTCGCAGCAGGCCGACTCGACCAGCGCGCCGTTGAACCAGACCTGCGCGTACTCGCAGATGATCCCGTCGATGGTGAAGCCGTAGCGCATCTTTTCCACGCTCACCGCGCTGAGCTCGGGATGGCGACGCGCGAGCTCGACGAAGTCGTCGATCGTGTAGGTCTCGGCGCCGAGCTCGGCTTCGACCTTGAGGTGCAACAAAATGGTTGCCAGGTCTTCGCGCTTGACCGGGAACTGGAACTTGCCGCGCGGCTGGAAGATCTCGTAGCCCTCGGGGGTCGCGCCGACCTTGGTCTTGATGTCCAGCAGGCCGTCGCGCACCTTGACGTTGGCCTCGTCGGTCCGGGAGGAGAGGAAGTAGGTCTCGGCCGGCATCTTGCGGGCCTGGAACAGCACCGTCTTGCCGTTCCACATCCTGGCCTTCACGCCCTCGATCACGTCGCGACCGAACACGCGGAACTCGGCGCGCGGCACGATCCTGGCGGCCTGTTCGGCGGTGGTGGCGACGTTCTTTGCAAACACATCGTTCATGACACGGGACTCCTAGTCGTTTGAGGGCGGACGGCGCACGCCGTCCGGTCAGGATCGGGGTTTGAGGACGAGGTGGCGGAAGCCGTAGAGATAGGCGCCCACCAGCGCGAGCCCCACGATCAGCCAGGTCAGCGAGCGGTGGTCGGGCACGACCTCAAGCGACATCGAGGCGCTGTCGCCCTGCTTGATGTCGCCCAGTTGCAGCAATGCGCCCTGGCGCCCGTCGCGGCCGTCAAGGCCGACGCGCGGCTCGATCTCCGAGCGCCGGGCCTTGGGCAGCGCCTCGCGCACGATGTGCACGCGGGCGCCCTCGGGCAGGACCACCGCCATGCGGTATGCGTCGATCGTGTAGGGCTGGGTGTGGACGAAGGCGTGGTTGAGCAGCAGGCTGTTCTCGGGCAGGGTCTTCTTGCCGCTCGAGCGCGCCTTGGGCTCGGTGAGCACCTTCTTGACGGGAAAGCTCAGCTGCAACGCGACGCGGCCAGCCGCGGCCTCGGGGATCTCGAGCGCCAGGTGGGGGCGCTCGCCCACCGTCACCACCTTGACCGTGGTGCCCAGCGGGGCGGAGTCGAGCTTCACGGCACCCTCGGGCTTGAGCGCAGGCGCGAGCGGCACGAGCAGCGTGCCCGGTGCGGCGTCCTCGATCTGGAGCAGGATGCGGGCCTGGCTTGCGCCTTGAGCGGCCACGTCGATCCGCCCTTCGTAGGACTTGATCTGCACCGCTTCGGCGGCACAGGCCGCTGCGCTAAGCGTGAACGCTGCGATCAGGAGTCTCATGGCGCCACCGCCCAGAAGGAGGGGGTCAGACCGATCCAGTGGAACCAGGTCATCGCCGAGGCGACCAGCAGGATGACGCCCAGCGTGCAGGTCACCAGCCCGTACTTCAGGTTGTCGATGACCGTGTACTGGTTGGTCGAGAAGAGGATCACGTTGGGCTTGCCGCTGATGGGCAGGCCCACGACCCAGTCGATGCACAGCGCCGCGGGCAGGGCGAAGGCCAGGGGATTCCAGCCGAGGGCCTTGGCCAGCGTGATGATGATTGGCATCAGGATCAGCGTGCGCACCGTCTTCGAGGTGGTGAGCAGGTGGCTGTACATCATTACGCAGATGACCACCGTGTAAGAGACGCCGAAGGGGACTCCGCGCAGGTCGATGCCCTCGAACAGGTGGCGCACCGCCCACTCCGCCGCGCCCGTGTCGTCGAGCGCGAGGCCGCCCGCGTAAGCGCCGGCGCTGAAGATCAGCAGGTGCCAGGGAATCTCGGCCTCGGACCACTGCATGATCCCGTAGCGCGGGAATAGGACGAGAACCGCGCCGAGCAGGGCCGCGAAGGCCGCGCCGACCTCGACGCCGAACCACGCCATGTGGAACACGTCGGTCATCCACAGGAAGAGCACCAGGCCGAAGATGCCGATCGCCTTCTTCTCTTCGGGCCGCAGAGGGCCGAGTTCCTGGTACTGGCTGCGGATCAGTTCGATCCCGCCCTCGATCTGCGGCAGTTGTTCGGCCTTGGAGATCGGGAACAGCCACTTGCGGCCGATCAGCCACATCAGCAGTGTCGTGATCACCGCGATCGGCGTGCCCACGCGCGCCCAGTCCATGTAGTAGACGCGCTCGCCGCTCATGGTCTCGATGAGGCCGACGGCGATCAGGTTGGCCGAGGATCCCGTCATGGTCATCGACGAGAGCACCGAAATGCCGATCAGGTTGATCAGGAAGAGATTGCGGCCGAAGTTGTTGTTCGACTCCTGCGTGGCGCCGTAGATGGCGGCCACCACGATCATCAGCGGCAGGGTCATCACTGCGCGCGCCGCGGTGGCGGGGATCAGCGGTGCGAGGATCAGCTGGATGATCACGAACGCGAAAAGCGCCGAGGTGGCGGTGCGTCCGAACTTCGAGATCATCCACAGCGCCATGCGCTTGGCGAGCTTCACCTTGACCAGCATCGAGCCGAGGATGAAGGCGAGCAGGTTCAGCCAGATCACCTCCATGCCCAGGACTTCGAGGATGTCCTTGGGCGCCGCCGTGCGCGTGATCAGCAGCAGGAACATCAGCACCAGCGAGGTCACGTAGGTGGGGAAGGGCTCGGTCACCCACCACACCAGGGCCAGCATGAAGCAAGCCGCGCCGGCCTGGGCGGCACCGCTCAGGCCGGCGCCGCTGGGCAGGTAGAAGATCAGCAGGAAGACGAGGATGCCGAGCGGAAAGCCGAGGTAGCGCATCCACGCCTCGGTTCCGTTCTGCGCGGGCCGGGTCTTGGCCGACAGGCTCATCCTGTCCATCGCCAGAAGCTCCATGAGCTTCTGGTTGCGGGCCGATGCGTTTTCAGCGACGACGGTGCTCATGACCTGCTCCGGGACCTCACCGGGCCTTCCACTTGCTGTAGGGGCTCTTCAGCAGGTTGGAGTTGTAGTAGCGCGGGTCGGACGAGACCTCGGCCAGGGCCCAGGCCGGCAACTCGAAGCCCTCTTCCTCGGAGGCGAGTTCGACCTCGGCGACGATCAGCCCTTCGTTTTCGCCGTGAAAGACGTCGATCTCCCAGAGCTTGCCGCCGACCGTCTCGGTGTGGCGGTGCTTGTCGATCAGCGGCTGCTCGCAAAGGCTGTCGAGCAGGACCGCGGCGTCCTCGACGGGCAGCGAGTACTCGAACTCGGAGCGCGTGATGCCGTTGTTGGCGCCCTTGATGGTGAGCTTGGCGCGGTCGCCCTCGATGCGCACGCGCACCACTCGCTCCTTCTGCGAGTTCAGATAGCCCTGCTTGAAGTGCGTGCCGCCGTTAAGCGGCTTCCACAGCTTCTGGTTCACGAGAAACTTGCGTTCGATTTCCTTGCCCACGGTGATCTCCGTACGCCGGCTGGACCGGCCTTGATGTCGCGAATTTCGCTTGACGTCCCGCTTGGCGCGAGGCTGCGGTCCGCACGACAGGACACGGCGCACGCACTGCAGGACACGGACAAAGTCTAGGAATCCACCCTCGGCAGCGTCCAATCAAAGTTTGGAATCCGACTCATAAGCCGCGCCGTATCAATCGCACTGCGGAGCCTCTTAAACTCGCCTCCATGGGACTTGGCGAGACGCTTCCTTGCGAAAGATCAATCTGCGGCTTGGTGCCGACGCTCGCCAACGTGCGCCTGGCGGAAAGTGGGTGCGGGTTGATCCGATCCGCGACCTTGCTTGCGTTTGATCCAGGTCGTCCGACGCCGTTGCGAGAGGTCCACACATCATGATGACGCTGGCGCAGTTGCGGACCTTCCTCACGGCCTCGCGACACATGAGTTTTTCGCGCGCCGCCGAGGAACTGCACCTCACGCAACCCGCGGTGAGCGCGCAAATCGTCGCGCTCGAGAACGGGCTGAAGGCGAAACTCTTCGAGCGTACGGCGCGCAAGCTCGCGCTGACCGACGCGGGCCGCATCGCCGCGGCAGCGGCCGAGGAGATCCTGCGCCGGGTCGACCAGCTGGAGGGGGAACTGGCCGATCTGCTGACGCCGGGCGCCGGGACGCTCAAGATCGGCGCGAGCCACGTAGTGGGCATCTATCTGCTTCCGGCGATCCTTGCTGAATTCCGCGCCCGCTATCCCGACGCCGAGCTTGTCGTACGCGTGGAGTCGAGCCACAAGGTGGTCGACATGGTCCTGCGCAACGAGTTGGACCTGGGCGTGATCGGCGAGGGTGCGCCCGAGCAGGACGACCGGCTCGCGGTCAAGCCGATCGCGCGCGACCGGCTGTTGCTGATCGCGCCACCGCAGCATCCACTGGCCGACCAGGGTGTGATCACTCCCGAGACGCTGGCCGAGCTGCCCTTCGTGACGCCGGCTCGCGACTCGGCGAGCGCCGAGACCCTGTTCGAGCAGCTGCGCGCCGTGGGCGTGACGCCGCGCTCCTCGATCGAGATGGGAAACGTGGGGGCGATCAAGCGCGCGGTCGAATCAGGGCTGGGCGTGTCGATCATCTCGCGGCTGGCGGTGGTGCGCGAACTCGAGTCCGGCAGCCTGATCAGCCTGACGATCGCAGGGGTACCGCTGGAGCGCGACCTGCTGCTGTGCTGGCACCACGAGCGGCGCTTGTCGAACCTCGCCACCGTGTTCATCCGCTTCCTGCAGAAGCACATGAAGCAAGGGGCCGCCTGAGCGACCCCTTTCGTTACCGGCTCCGGCCGTACGCCGGCACAGCGCATCCTAGGGCTTGCAGAACTTCCCGCCGGCGGCACCGTAAGTGAAGTCGGTCTTGGTCTGCGTGCGGGCTCCGGCCCAGGCGGCGTCGGCCTGCATCGCGGCAAAGAGCGCTTGCGCCTTCTCGGCCACTTCGCGCGCCTTGGCCGGATCCTGCGGCACGTCGTAGCTGAAGTCGGACTCCACGAACAGCAGGCGTCCGTCCGACGCGGCATGCCAGACCGACAGGCCGGCCTCAAACTTGACGCCAGCGACGCGCCAGTCAGGCAGCTTGTAGACCGTTTCCTTCACTTTCAAGCCCTCGACCACCTCGAGCGGGGCGTCGCTGGTGGCGAGGCGCTTGAGCGCGGGGAACAACTCGGCGGCCTGAGCGAGGGTCCGCGGTGCCTGGCGGGGCACGATGCGCACGGTGGCCGAGCGCGAGAGCTTGCCCGTGCCAGGGGGCACCACGTCCTCCTCGAGCTTGACGCTGGCCTCGGGGCCATCGAGGCGGGTGGCCCGCACCCAGGCCTCGTCAGCAGAGCGTGTCTTGAGCGTCACGCGGTAGTCCTGCCGGTAGACGCGCTCGCGCAGGATGTAGCCTGCGCCGCGCAGCGCGCAGGTGCCGGGCGTGTCGAGGAAGCGCACCTCGCGCTCCTTGTCGAACTCGGCGCGCGGGCGGATCTCGACGCCCTGGGTCGTCATGACCAGGGTGGCGAAGGACTTGGCGTAGGCGTTGGCAGCCTCGTCCGCGCTCGCCTTGGTGAAGGGCGCCTCAAGCAGCGGGAGCTTGAACTCGCGTGACATCGGCTCGCTCACCTGCGCGGCCACGGGCAGCGCGGCCAACAGCGCGATCGCGATCAGGGTGCGCTTCATGACTGTGCTCTCCGGACCATCAGAAGAAGTGGGTGATGCCGACCTGCGCGCCCAGCGTCGTGCCGTAGATGAACTTCTTGGTGCCGGAGTCGTACTGGCCGTCGCCTTGGTACAGGCCGATCACGTAGAGCGTGGTGCGCTTGGAGAAGAAGTAGTCGTAGCCGACACCGATCGCGCTCAGATCGCGAATGCTGGCGTTGACGTCGCCGACGTTGCTGTTCATGCGCGAGTAGGCCGCCTTGGCCTGGCCAGGACCCACGTCCCAGGCCACGCCCAGCGTGTAGGCCGACAACTCCGTGTCCGGCGCCTTGACGGTGGCGTTGTTCAGGTTGCCGAAGTTGTACGAGCCCGAGACGCGCACCGGGCCGAACTGATAGGCAGCACCGAGCACGTAGGCGTCGCCCTGCGGGCCGGTGGCGGTGAGGGTGGGACGGTCGTAGGCGGCGAGCAGGGTGAGATCGCGGTAGGCGTAGACGCCCGAGACCGACCAGCCCGAGGCGCCGACGCCGGTGGGGGTCTCGTCGACCGAGTACTGGGCCTTGAACTGCAGACCGTAGACCGACGGAGCTTCGTAGGTGATGGAATTGCTCACCCGCGACTTGGCCACGCCCACGCGCCAGGCGCGCTTGCTGTAGTCGCCGAAGATGCCGTCGTTGCGGAACGGGTCGATGTATTCGGACAGGTCGTCGAATAGATCCTTCGTCTGCCCCATGCGGCCGATGCCGTAGGGCGTCTTGAGGCCAGCCCAGGCCTGGCGATAGAACAAACCGTCGGGGCTCGTGCCGGTGCCCATGTCGATCTCGCCCTCGAGGCGGAAGATCGCCTCGATGTCGCTGGTGAGCTTCTCGAAGCCGCGGATGCCCCAGCGGGCCGTTCGGTTCTCGCGCACCGCGGTCAGCGTCTGGCCGTCGAAGCTGGTGACGGCAATGCCCACGTCTGCCACGCCGTAGAGGGTGACGTTCTGCGCGGCGGCCGGCAGGGCGATCGCAGCGACGGCGGTGGCGATCAGGGTCTTAGTGAGGCGGTTCATCGTTTGCTCCCGGTTGGATCCGTGTTCCAGCCCTCTGGGTGGCCGGTGATCGATCGCCTGTCTGCGACCGAGTTCATGGGAGCGATTCTTTGGCTGCGGGTCAGAGCGCGCTTGACTGCCATCAAGTCGCGAGCCGCCCTCATAAGGCGGCGCTTGGGGCAGTCATAAGAAGGGATCGCGGCAGGCGGATCGGCAAATCGCCGGGCGGCACGCCCTCGTCCCGCGCCCCTGCTGGCTTGGCGCTGAGCGCGCGGCCCCCGGCTGAACGCAGCGCCAGCTGCAGCACGGGTTTGCACGGGCGGGCGAAAAAGCAACGGCCCGCGTGAGCGGGCCGTCGGTGCTGCAACTTCTGGCGACGGGCGGCGCGAGGCGCCGTCCGCCGATGAAGCGTCTTACATGTCCATGCCCATGCCGCCCATGCCACCCATGCCGCCGGGCATGCCGCCGCCGGCCGGCTTGTCTTCCGCCAGTTCGGCGACCATCGCGTCGGTGGTCAGGATCAGGCTGGCCACCGAAGCGGCGTTTTGCAGGGCGGTGCGGGTGACCTTGGTGGGATCGAGCACGCCCATCTCCACCATGTCGCCGTACTCGCCGGTCTGGGCATTGAAGCCGTGGTTGCCCTTGCCCTTGGCGACCGCATCGACCACCACGCTGGGCTCGTCACCGGTGTTGGCGACGATCTGGCGCAGCGGCTCTTCCATGGCGCGCAGCACGATCTTGATGCCGGCGTCCTGCTCGACGTTGTCGCCCTTGAGCTTGGAGATGGCCTGCTTGGCGCGGATCAGAGCGACGCCGCCGCCGGGGACGATGCCTTCTTCCACCGCAGCGCGCGTGGCGTGCAGGGCGTCCTCGACGCGGGCCTTCTTCTCCTTCATCTCGACTTCGGTGGCGGCGCCGACCTTGATCAGCGCCACACCGCCGGCGAGCTTGGCCACGCGCTCCTGGAGCTTCTCGCGGTCGTAGTCGCTGGTGGCTTCCTCGATCTGCACGCGGATCATCTTGACGCGCGCCTCGATCGCGGCTGCCGCACCCGCGCCGTCGATCAACGTGGTGTCTTCCTTGCCGACTTCGACCTTCTTGGCCTGGCCCAGCTCGGCCAGCGTGGCCTTCTCGAGGGTGAGGCCGACTTCCTCGGCGATCACGGTGCCGCCGGTCAGGGTGGCGATGTCCTCGAGCATGGCCTTGCGGCGGTCACCGAAGCCCGGCGCCTTGACGGCGACGGTCTTGAGGATGCCGCGGATGCTGTTGACCACCAGGGTCGCGAGCGCCTCGCCCTCGACGTCCTCGGCGATGATCAGCAGCGGGCGGCCGGCCTTGGCCACCTGCTCGAGCACGGGGAGCAGCTCGCGGATGTTGCTGATCTTCTTGTCGTGCAGCAGGACGTAGGGATTGTCCAGCACGGCGATCTGCTTGTCGGGGTTGTTGATGAAGTAGGGCGAGAGGTAGCCGCGGTCGAACTGCATGCCCTCGACGACTTCGAGCTCGTTGTTGAGCGACTTGCCGTCCTCGACGGTGATCACGCCTTCCTTGCCGACCTTGTCCATCGCGTCGGCGATGATCTTGCCGATCTCCAGATCAGAGTTGGCCGAGATCGAGCCGACCTGGGCGATTTCCTTGCTGGTCGTGGTGGGGCGCGAGAGCTTCTTGAGCTCCTCGACCGCGGCGATGACCGCCTTGTCGATGCCGCGCTTGAGGTCCATCGGGTTCATGCCCGCGGCCACGTACTTCATGCCTTCGGTCACGATCGACTGGGCCAGCACGGTCGCGGTGGTGGTGCCGTCACCGGCGTTGTCGCTGGTCTTGGAAGCGACTTCCTTGACCATCTGCGCGCCCATGTTCTCGAACTTGTCCTTGAGCTCGACTTCCTTGGCCACCGAGACGCCGTCCTTGGTGACGGTGGGGGCGCCGAAGGAGCGCTCGAGCACCACGTTGCGGCCCTTGGGACCGAGGGTGACCTTGACCGCGTTGGCCAGGACGTTCACGCCCCGGACCAGCTTGTGGCGAGCGTCGTCGCCGAAAAGAACTTGCTTGGCTGCCATGTGTGTTCTCCGTGTCTTGTGCTGTGTCGGGATGTCAGGCGACCACGCCCATGATGTCTTCCTCGCGCATCACGAGGAGCTCTTCGCCGTCGACCTTGACGGTCTGGCCCGAGTACTTGCCGAACAGGACGCGGTCACCGACCTTGACGTCCATGGCGATGATCTTGCCGGCGTCATCGCGCTTGCCGGGGCCGACGGCCACGACTTCACCCTGGTCCGGCTTCTCGCCGGCGCTGTCGGGGATGACGATGCCGGAGGCGGTCTTGCGCTCGCTGTCCAGGCGCTTGACGATCACGCGATCGTGCAGCGGACGAATCTTCATGGTGTCTCCTGAGAAGAAGAGGGGTCTGGGTACGGAATGGGAACGCTGGGCGGACCTGGAGCCCGTAGACGAGATCGTTGTTAGCACTCGTCGCCCGCGAGTGCTAATTGTATGGACGACCTGCTCGTCTTTCAAGTCGTACACCCCAGGTCAGGCAATCCAAGGGTTTCCTTGTAAGTGTCGGCTCACATGCGCGGCGGAGGAGTCCGCTGCGTCGCTGGTGGCGGGTCGTCGGGCTGATGGGGCCGAGGGGCGCGCCGGGTGCAGTGCTCACACCGGCGAAAGGGCGCGCAGACTCTGACCAGCGCGTGAGAGCGATTTAAGATTGTTCTTACTCAAGGGCGCCGCCCAGGTGGCGGTGCAAGATAGCCCGCCGCTGGCCCGATCGGACGCTCCCCATGCACATGGCCGATGCCCTGCTGTCCCCCGCCGTGGGCGCCACCCTCTGGGCCGCGTCGGCGACCTTGATCGGGCTCAGTGCCCGGCGCGTGCGTGCCAGCGCCGACGAGCGCCTCGCTCCCTTGATGGGAGTACTCGGCGCCTTTGTCTTTGCCGCACAGATGATCAACTTCGCCATTCCGGGCACCGGTTCGAGCGGCCACCTGGGCGGTGGCCTGCTGCTTGCCATCTTGCTCGGGCCCTGGGCCGCGTTTCTGGTCATGGCCTCGGTGCTGACCGTCCAGGCGCTGTTCTTTGCCGACGGCGGGCTGCTGGCGCTGGGGGCAAATCTCTTCAACCTCGGCTTTTTCCCCTGCTTTGTCGCTTATCCCCTCGTATTTCGGCCGTTGATGCGCGGCTCTCCGGGCCCGCGGCGGATCGCGATGGCGGCTGTGCTCGCGGCAGTCGTCGGCCTTCAACTGGGCTCGCTGGGCGTAGTTGTGCAGACCTGGGCCTCGGGAATCAGCAGCCTGCCGCTGGCCACCTTCGCGGCCTTGATGCAGCCCATCCATCTGGCGATCGGCGTGGTCGAGGGGTTGGCCACGGCCGCCATCGTGCTCGCGCTACGGCGCCTGCGCCCCGACCTGATGGACCTCGCGGCGCCCGTCCGCCCCCTGCGGGCTGCGCTGCTCGGGCTGACCGTGACGGCGCTGTTCTTGGGAGGCGTGCTCTCGTGGTTTGCCTCACCGAACGCGGACGGACTCGAGTGGTCGATGGAGCACGCCGCCACCGCGCCCTTGACGCCGCCGACCTCCGCGGCCCACCAAGCCGCGGCCGCGCTGCAGGCGCGGCTTGCCGTCCTGCCCGACTACGGCCTGCCGCAGGCGCACGCCGCCGAGCCCGCACCCCGCGACGAGCCGGCGTGGCCCGCGGTGGACGCCGGCACGTCGCTCGCGGGAGTGGTGGGTGGCCTCGCGACCCTCGTCGTCGTGCTCGCACTGGCTTGGGCCGTGCGGCGCGGCGCGCGGCGGCCCTAGGCGCGCCCGTGTCCGGGGTCGACGGCGCGCTGCGCGCGCTTGCCACGCTCGACGCGCTCGCGGCCCGGCCTGGGCCCGCGGCGCGGCTTGATGCCCGCGCCAAGCTCCTGGTGACCGCCGCCTACATCGTTGCCGTGGTGTCGTTCGAGCGCCACGCCGTCGCCGCGCTCGTCCCCTTCGCGGCCTACCCGCTCTTGCTGGGCGCCTGGGCGCGGGTGCCGGCCGGACCCGTGCTGTGCAAGCTCGCGATCGCCTCACCCTTCGCACTCATGGTCGGTGCCTTCAATCCGTGGATCGACACGGCGCCGATGTTGCAACTTGGGTCCCTGAGCATTTCGTCGGGCTGGGTCTCCTACGCCAGCCTGTTGCTGCGCTTCGTGCTGACGGTGAGCGCGGCTCTTCTCCTGGTGGCCACCACCGGGATGCGCGAGATCGCCGCGGCGCTCGGGGCGCTGGGCGTGCCACGCGAGTTCACCGCGCAATTGCTGTTCCTGCATCGCTACAGCTTCGTGGTGGGCGAGGAGGCGCGGCGCATGGCCACGGCCGCGCGACTGCGCAGCGCCGGACGGGGCCTCAGCCTAGGCGCCTGGAGCGCGCTGCTCGGGCACCTGCTGCTGCGCGCCTACGAGCGCGCCCGGCGCATCCACCTGGCGATGCTCGCGCGCGGCTACGACGGCGAGCTGCGTCCGGGACGGCCGCACGCCTGGCAGGGGCGCGACACCGCCTTCGTGCTTGCGTGGCTCGCGGTGTTCGCATTGTGGCGTTGGGGCGAGCCGGTCGCCGGGCTCGGTCGCCTGCTCACGGGAGGCGGCGCGTGAGCCATCACCTGGTCGAGGCGCGCGAGCTGAGCTACGAGTACCCCGACGGCACGGCGGCGCTGCGCGGCCTGAGCTTCAGCATCCACCATGGCGAGGCCGTGGCCCTGATCGGCGCCAACGGCGCAGGCAAGTCCACTCTGCTGATGCAGCTCAACGGCTTGCTGCTGCCCAGCGCCGGCGAGGTGCGCATCGGCGACTTGCCGGTGAACCGCCGCACGCGCGCCGAAGTCATGCGCTGCGTGGGCTATGTGTTCCAGGACGCCGACGACCAGCTGTTCATGCCCAGCGTGTTCGAGGACGTGGCCTTCGGCCCGCGCAACCTGGGGCTCGACGGTGCGGAACTCGAGGCCCGCGTGCGCACGGCGCTCGAGACCGTGGGCGCGGCGCACCTCGCCGAGCGCGCGCCCTACCGCCTTTCGGGGGGCGAGAAGCGCGCCGTGGCGATCGCGGGGGTGCTGGCCATGAGCCCCGACGTGCTGGTGCTCGACGAGCCCTCCGAGGGCCTCGACCCCGCGGCGCGGCGCCGGCTGATCGATCTGCTGACGGGCTTCACGCACACGCGCATCGTGGCCACCCACGACCTGGAATTGGTGCTCGACGTGTGCAGCCGCGTGCTGGTGCTGGACCGGGGGCAACTGGCCGCGGACGGTCCGCCGGCCGCGGTGTTCGGCGATCCGGCGCTGCTCGAACGCTGCCACCTGGAGCCGCCCCCGTCGTGGCGGCCGCGCGCTCCGGCGCCGGCCTGAGCACGCCTCATCCCCTGCGCTAGTCCGATCGCATGATCGGCGCCGCGGCCACGCTCGCATAGCATCCGCGTGGGGGCTCTGCGCCCCACAGAAGGACCCACATGGAAATGCCCTTGCGACTCCCCTCTCACTGGCTGGCCTCATCCCGCGCCGCGGGCAAGCGCCCCGGCGAGGCGCGCGGATTCCGCCAGACCATCCTGTCGTACACCCGGCTCGAGGTGCCTAGCGTCGAGCGCTACGAGGCCGTGGTGAGTTTCGATCCGACGCACGCCGATCCGCTGGCGGCGCACGAGGCCCTGTCCCGCACCTTCGGGGGCCGGGCGGGCGAGGCCTTCCTGTTCCGCGCCGACTCCGAGTCCGCGGGGCGCTACTGGGTCTACTCGCCCGAACCCTGGCGCAAGGCTCCGGTCGACGCGATCAGCGCGCTCGCGCCCAAGCGCCACGTGCTGCAGCTCGCCGAAGGACTGCCCTACCGCTTCACCCTCGAGGCCTGCGTGGGTCGCGAGTCCGTGGTCAATGGCGCCAAGCACGTCGAGCCCTTCTCGAGCGTGGCCCACGTCGAGGCCTGGCTGCCGCACGCCGCGCCCCGGTTCGGCTTCAAGCCGGACTTCTTCAACGTGGCGCTGCGCACGCTGGAAGTGCCCTACGAGGGCCGGGTGCTGCGCATCGGCTACGTGGCCATCGAGGGCGTGATGCACATCAGCGACGAGACGCTGATTCGCCCCGCCCTGCTGCGCGGCATCGGCTCGCACCGCCGCGTGGGTCTGGGCTTGCTGCAGATCGCGGCGGGCTGAGCGCCGGCCCGGGACGGGCCGCGAGACATCCGGTGCTTCCCTGAGCGCGCCTCGCGACAGCGGGGGCCGCGCAGGGCAGCGGCTATGCTCGGCCCCGTGCCTGCGGAGCGCCCGGTGCCCCTCGTCCGAACCCTCGTCTTCCTGTTGATGCTGTGCGCCGCCGCAGCTAGCGCGCAAACGCGCGAGGCGCCGCTGCCGGAGCCCGTCGCCGCTGCCTTGCGCGCCGCGAAGCTGCCGCCCGCTGCGCTCGGCGTGGTGGTCCTGCCCCTGTCCGCAAGCGGACTGGAATTGCGCCACAACGCGACGCAGGCCTTCAATCCGGCCTCGACGATGAAGCTCGTCACCACCCTGGCGGGACTCGAGCTGCTCGGGCCGCAGTACCAGTGGCGCACCGACGCGCTGGCCAGCGCCCCGGTGCGCGACGGCGTGCTCGAAGGCGACCTGACCGTGCGCGGACGTGGCGACCCCGAGTTCGTGATCGAGAACCTGTGGTTGTTGACCCAGCGTCTGCGCGGCGCCGGGGTGCGCGAAATCCGCGGCGACCTCGTGCTCGACCGCAGCGCCTTTGCTCCGGTCGCCCACGACCCCGCAGCCTTCGATGGCGAGAGCCTGCGGCCCTACAACGCCGGGCCGGATGCGCTGCTGCTCAACTTCAAGGCCGTGAGTCTCAACTTCGAGCCCCAGCCCGACGGCTCGGTGCGCGTGTGGGCGCTGCCGGCGCTTGCCGGCACGGCCGTTCCCGCCAGCGTGCGGGGCGCGGAGGGGCCGTGCAACGACTGGCGGGGACGGCTCGGGGCGGACTTCGCGGATCCCGCGCGACTGCGCTTTGCCGGCGCGTTCCCGATCAGCTGCGGGCCGCGCGTCTGGCACCTGAGCCTGCTCGATCCCACGCGCTACTTCGAAGCGGTGTTCCGGGCGCTCTGGGAAGGCAGCGGCGGCAGCCTGCGCGGACGCGTGCGCGAAGGCGCGGCTGCTGCGGACGCGCGCGTGCTGGCCACGCAGGAGTCGCGCGCGCTGGCCGAGGTGATCCGCGACATCAACAAGTTCAGCAACAACGTGATGGCGCGCCAGCTCTTTCTCACCCTTGCCCTGGAAGGGCGCGGTGCTCCCGCCCGCGTCGAGCAGGCCCGCGCGGTGGTCGGCGATTGGCTGGTCGGCCGCGGCGTGGCGGCGGGCGAGGTGGTGCTCGACAACGGGTCAGGCCTGTCGCGCAGCGAGCGGATCACGCCGCTGGCGATGGGACGATTGCTGAGCGGCGCCTGGCAGTCGCCGCTGATGCCGGAGTTCGTGGCCTCGTTACCGCTGGTGGGCGTGGACGGCACCATGCGCAAGCGCAACGGCGCGGCGGGTTCGGCACACATCAAGACGGGCCAGCTGGCGGACGCGCGGGCGATCGCGGGCTACGTGCTCGCGGCAAGCGGCCGGCGCTACGTGGTCGTGGGCTTCATCAATCACGCCAATGCCCAGGGCGGGGCTGCGGTCCTCGATGCGCTGCTCAACTGGGTCTATGTGGGCGGCTAGGCTTCGGCTAGAGTGGACTCAGGGGATGCTCTTCTTTGCCGCTCAACCACGGAGGTTTCCATGAACCAAAGCACTCTCAACCCTGAAGTCAGCGCCCAGAACTCCACCCGGGCCCAGGTGGTCGCCGACGTGAAGTCGGCAGTGGCGAGCGCCGAGGCGATGTTGCAGGAGGCGTCGCGGGTCGGCGGCGAGGAGGCCAGGCATCTGCGCGAGAAGGCCGAAGTGGCGCTGTCGCGTGCGGCCTCCGCGCTCCATCACGCGCGCGAGGTCACGGTGGCGCGCAGCAAGGCCGCGGCGCGCCATACCGATGACTGGGTGCATGACCATCCCTGGAAGGCGATTGGTGTGGCCGCCGGAGTCGGCCTGGTGCTCGGCCTGCTGATCGGGCGTCGCTGATGGCACAAGCGGCACCTGGGCGCGGGGAAGGTTTCTTCTCCGCACTGCGCGAAGTTGGCGCGTCGCTCAGTGCCATCGCGGCGACGCGGCTTGAACTCGCCTCGACCGAGCTATCGCTGGCGCGCATCCAGTTCGTGCGCGTACTGGTGGTTGCGCTGGTCGCGGCGATGTTCGGCTTCGTGGCCCTGGTCGCCGCTTCGCTGCTCGTGGCCGTGATCTTCTGGGAGACTCATCGCATCGAGGCGATGGTGGCGCTGGTGGTGGTGTACACGCTCGCGGCCCTGTTGCTCACGCTCAGGCTCAAGCGCGAACTGCGCGAATCGCCGCCCCTGCTTGCGGCGACCCTGACCGAGCTTCGGCTCGATGCCCAGGCCATGCGGGGATTGCGGACGCCTCCCCAGGAGCCCGCGCCGTGAGTCGGGCACCCGACTACGCCGCTCGCGTTGAACTGCTGCGCACGCGCGCCGCCCTAGAGCGCATGGAGCTTGGCGAACACCTGAGCAATCTGGGCGTGCGCTCCGCGCCGGCACGCGGCTTGGCGGGCGGCCTGCTCAATGGCGCGAGTACGGTGCGCGGCCTGGTCGGTCGGTTTTCCAGCGGCGGCGGCGTCGGAGCCCGGCTGGTGCGCGCGGCGGCCGTACCCCTGATTGCCGCCATCGCGCGCAGCGTGGTGGGTTCACGGGCCGTGCGCTATGCGGCGCTGGCTGCCGGCGCGGCGGGTGCGGCGTGGTGGCTCTGGCAGCGCTACGAGGCGGGCCCCGCGCGCGACCCGCAGTTCGACGAGTACCAGCCGCCGCCGTTCGACGATCCGGATCCCACCCTGCCCTGATTTGCGGATATGGCCGCGTCCCGCGACGCGGCCATATCGTAATCGGCTCAGGGCTTGTACTTCACCGTGCAGCCGTAAGGCGTGGTGCTGGCCACCGATACCGGCTTGCCCGCGCGGGCCTCGTCGAGCGCGGCCGCCACGTAGTTGCGCGCTCCGGCCACGTCGGCCGCATTGGCCGATCGCTTGTCGTCGATCGCGCCGTTGTAGATCACGGTGCCGCGGGGGTCGATCACCACCATCTGCGGCGTGACCTTGGCGGCGTAAGCACGGCCCACCTCGCCGCTCGGGTCGAGCAGGAGCGCGGTCGGCTGCGACTTCTGCTCGGCCAGCCACGCGGCGAGCTTCTTGCCATCCATGTAGTCCTCGGTGCCGGGCGCGGTGGAGTTGACCAGCAGCCAGGCCACCTTGTCGGCGCCGTAGCGCGCCTGCAGGGACTGCATGTTGCCGCTCGCGTAGTGCTTGCGAACGAAGGGACAGTTCGGGTTGTTCCACTCGAGCACCACATAGCGCCCGCGCAGGTCGGCAAGCGACACCGTGCGGCCGTTCACGTCCTCGAGCTTGAAGGTCGGCGCTGGCTGGCCGGGCAGGGGCTGGGCGAGCGCGGTCCCGCCGGCGGCGAAGCCGGCAACCAGCAAGGCGCCGGCGGCGAAGAGCTTGGACAACTGAGGCTTCATGGCGGATCTCCTGGGAGGGGAGGGAGGTTTCAGCGCAGGCGCTCGACCGCTTCGACCACCGCGCCGGGCGTGAGGATCTCGGGCAGGACCGTGGGCACGCCCGAGCGGTCGTAGAGCAGATACAGCGGCACGCCATTGCGGCCGAACTCGGCGAGCGCCGCGGTGATGCGCGCGTCGCGGTTGGTCCAGTCGGCGCGCATCAGCACCACGCCCTGGCGTGCCAGGGCCGCGCGGGTGGCGTCGGAGTTCAGCGCCACGCGCTTGTTGACCTGGCAGGTCACGCACCAGGCCGCGGTGAAGTCCACGAATACCGGCTTGCCTTGGGCCTTGGCCTCGGCCAGCGCCTCGGGTGACCAGGCTGTCCAATCCCCGCTGCTGGCTGCCGTCGTGCTCGCCTGCGCGACCGGCGTGGTAAGCGCCAGCGGAGCCAGGCTGGCGGCCGCCAGCACCACGCCCGCCAGTGCCACCCAGCGGAAGCGTGAGCGGCCGCGCTGCACCCAGCCCCAGGCCCACGCGGCGAGCGCCAGGGCGACGAAGCCGCCGAGCACCAGGGCCACGCCGCCCGGGTCGGTCTGCTGTGCCAGCACCCACACCAGCCACACGCAGGTGGCGAACATCGGGAAGGCCATGAACTGGCGCAGCCACTCCATCCACGCCCCGGGGCGCGGTAGCCAGCGCAGCCAGCCCGGCAGCAGGGTCAGCGCGAGCCACGGTGCGGCCATGCCCAGCCCCAGCGCGAGGAACACGCTCATCGCCACCGCGGGGCTCTGGGTGATGGCGTAGCCGATTGCCGCTCCCATGAAGGGAGCAGTGCAGGGCGAGGCCACCACCACCGCGAGCACACCAGTGCCGAAGCTGCCGCGCCAGCGCGCCGCCCCATCCAGGCGCCGCGCCGCGCCGCTGTTGGCCACGCCGCCGCCGGCGGTGAACTCGAACACGCCCAGCAGGTTCAGGCCGATCACGAAGAACAGCGCGGCGAGTCCCGCCACCACCCAGGGCGTCTGCAACTGGAAACCCCAGCCCAGGGCCGCGCCGCTTTGCTGCAAGCCGATCAGTGCGCCCGCCAGCAAGGCGAAGCTCGCGAGCACGCCGGCAGTGAAGGCCAGGCCGTGGGCGGGCAGAGGCCCGGACTCGCTGCGGTGCTCGGCCAGGTGGATCAGCTTGAGCGACAGCACGGGAAAGACGCAGGGCATGAGGTTGAGGATCAGCCCGCCCAGGAAGGCCAGGCCCAGCGCGGCGGCGAGCGACATCGACACTGCGCCGGTGCGCGCCTTGGCGGCGGCCGCGTCCGGCGGCGGCGCCACGACCGGCACGGTGCCGGGCACCAACGACCACTCTGCACTGCGCGTCCAGCCCCCCTTGGCCGGACCGCCGTCGGCCACGAGCACGCCGCGCAGGGTCTTGAAGTCGGCCGCGACGGGCTGTGCAGCGCGCAGATAAAGCGCGCGCGATCCGTCCTCGGCGCGCAGCACCTGGGCCGCGCCCGGTTCGACGCGCGCTTCCTCGAGCGGGAAGAACTCGAGCCGCTGCACCGCCTCGGCGATCGGCAGGCGGATGCGGTCGCCCTCGATGGTCGCCTGTGCGGTGGCGGGTGTTGCCTGCGGCAGCAGCTTGCGGGCCGCGGCGAACAGCGGCGCCCAGCGCGAGGGCTGGCTGGCCGCAGCCACCGGCAGCACGAGCTGGACCTTGGCCTCGCCGGGGATGCACACGTGCTTGCACTCCAGCCACTCGACGTGGGCGTCAAGCGTCACGCGTTGACCCGGTGCCAGTCCCGGCGGCGGCGTGAGCCGCACCAGGAGCAGGGTCTCGCCCTCGTAGCCGAAGTTCACCAGCGTGCCCGTGGGCAGGCGCTTGGGATGGGGCCACTCGATCGGACCCGCGCTCCAGCCTGATGGCAGCTTCCAGTCGATGCGCGTGGGCAGGCCCGAGTCGCCTGGCACCTGCCAATAGCTGTGCCACTCGGGATCGTGGACCATGCGCAGCCCGACCTCGAGCGGCTCGCCCGGCACGATCGCATCGCGCTCGCTCACCAGTTCCACCTTCACGTGCGCCGCGGGGGCGGCCTGCGCCGGCGCAGCGGTGAATGGTGTCTGCGCCGCCGCTAGCGCGGGCAGCACGACGAAGGCGAGGGCGGCGAATAGTTGCTTCATGGCTTTCATGCGGCTTGGTCGTGGCCGGGCCGCGTTGCTTACACGCCGCGGCGTTCAGGCCACCGCGGCAAAGGACTCGCGCGCGGCAGCGAGGCTGGCGTCGATCACTGCCTCGTCGTGCTGGATCGACACGAAGCCGGCCTCGAAGGCCGCCGGTGCGAGGTACACGCCGCGGTCGAGCATCGCGTGGAAGAAGCGATTGAAGCGCTCGCGGTCGCCCGCCATCATCTGCGCGAAACTGCCTGGCACCTCGGTGCTGAAGTAGATGCCGAACATGCCGCCCACCGCGTCGGCGCAGAAGCTCACACCCGCGTCGCGCGCAGCCGCCATCATGCCTTCAGTGAAGCGCCGCGTGCGCGCACCGAGCCGCTCGTAAAAACCCTCGGCCTGCACCTTCTTGAGCGTGGCCAGACCGCAGGCCACCGCCACCGGATTGCCCGACAGCGTGCCTGCCTGGTAGACGCCGCCCAGAGGAGCCAGGCACTGCATCACGTCGCGCCGTCCGCCGAAGGCCGCCACCGGCATGCCTCCACCGATCACCTTGCCGAGCACAGTGATATCCGGGGTGACGCCGTAGATCGACTGCGCGCCGCCCAGCGCCACGCGAAAGCCGGTCATCACCTCGTCGACGATCAGGAGCGCGCCGTGCTGCGTGCACAGGCGGCGCATGGTGGCGATGAACTCGGGCGTGGCGCGCACCAGGTTCATGTTGCCGGCGATGGCCTCGACGATCACGCAGGCGATGTCGTCGCCGTGGCGCGCGAAGGCGTCCTCGAGCTGGGCGCAGTCGTTGTAGTCGAGCACCATGGTGAACTGGGTCACCTCGGCCGGCACGCCCGAGGAGCTCGGGTTGCCGAAGGTCAGCGCACCGGAGCCCGCCTTGACCAGCAGGCTGTCGGCGTGGCCGTGGTAGCAGCCTTCGAACTTGATGATCTTGCGCCGGTCCGTGTAGCCGCGCGCCAGGCGGATCGCGCTCATGCCGGCCTCGGTGCCCGACGACACCAGCCGCACCTGCTCCATCGAGGGCACCAGGCGCACCAGTTCCTCGGCCATCACCACCTCGGCCTCGGTGGGCGCGCCGAACGACAGGCCGCGCTCGATGGCCTCGTGCACGGCGGCGATCACCTCGGGATCGTTGTGCCCCAGGATCATCGGGCCCCAGGAGCCGATGTAGTCGATGTAGCGCTTCCCGTCGGCGTCCCAGATGTACGGCCCCTGGGCGCGAGAAATGAAGCGTGGCGTTCCGCCCACGGCGCGGAAGGCGCGCACCGGCGAGTTCACGCCGCCGGGAATGGTGCGCTGGGCGCGGTCGAACAAGGTTTCGTTGCGGTTCATGGGCGGGCTGACTCCGAAAGACAAGGGCGCAAGTCTAGAGATCCGGGGGCAAGCGGCTGCGGCCGGCGGCGAAGGCCTGTACGAGCAAGCGCGCGGCGGCGGCGGCGTCAGCGGCGTCGTACAGGGCCGAGATCAGCGCCGCGGCGTGCGCACCGGCCGCGGCGACCTGCTCGATGTTGTGCTGCGCGATGCCGCCGATCGCCACGATGCGCTGCTGCGGGTGGCGTGCGCGCGCCGCGCCGAGGAGCTCGAGCGGCGCATGCACCGCGTGCGGCTTGACGTTGGAGGTGAACACGGCGCCGAAGGCCAGCACATCGGCCCCGGCGGCGGCCGCGAGCTCGGCGCGTTGCGGCTCGGCGTAGCACGAGGCCCCCAGCAGGCGGCCGGGCCCGAGACGCTTGCGTAGGTCCGAGAGCGTGCCGTCGTCGCGCCCCGCGTGCAGACCGTCGGCATCCACTGCGAGGGCGAGTTCGATGTCGTCGTTGACGAACAGCGCAGCGCCGGCCTCGCGCGTCAGGCGGCGCAGGCGTTCGGCCTGGCGCAGGCGCTCTGCGGCGTGCGCTGCCTTGTTGCGAAACTGCACCACGCCCACCCCGCATTCAAGTGCTGCGGCAGTGCTGGCGAGCACGCGCTCGAAGGCCGCGCCCGTCGCGTCAGGCGTGATCGCGTACACCCCATCGATCCGGGGTAGCGGGCGTGCAGGTGCTTCTGGCATCTTGGCTGGCAGGTGGGGCGCGAGTGGCGGCGGTGTTCGGGGCGGGGCGCGTGATGCGCGTCTGCGGCGATCGCTCCCGTAGGCGCGATTTCGGTAGCGCGAAGGCGGTAGAAGACGCTTCGGAGCGGCCATTATGATCGCTCGCTAAGTGCTTGATTTTAGCGAACGAAGGCTCCTTTCGATGGTCACCGACACCCCTGCGCGCACCTGGATGTGCCTCATCTGCGGTTGGATCTACGACGAAGCTGCGGGCTTGCCCGATGAGGGGATCGCTCCCGGCACGCGCTGGGACGACATCCCGCCAAATTGGACTTGCCCCGAGTGTGGGGCGAGGAAGGAAGATTTCGAAATGGTGCAGATCTGATCCACCCGATGGGCACCACACATCACCGGAGCGGGCCTCTTGCCCGCCCCAGCTAGAGAGGCCGGCAGTATGGGAAACGCGATGCCAGCGCAGGATTTCTCGGACATCCGCGGCAGGAAGGTGTTGGTGATCGACGACTCCAACACCATCCGTCGCAGCGCCGAGATCTTCCTCAACCAGGCGGGGTGCCAGGTCATCCTCGCCCAGGACGGCTTCGAGGCGCTCGCCAAGATCAACGACCATCAGCCGGCGATCATCTTCTGCGACATCCTGATGCCGCGCCTCGACGGCTATCAGACCTGCGCGCTGATCAAGCGCAGCCCCCGCTTCAGCCAAACCCCGGTGGTGATGCTTTCTTCCAAGGACGGCCTGTTCGATCGCGCCCGAGGCCGCATGGTCGGCTCGAGCGAGTATCTGACCAAGCCCTTCACGAAGGACAGTCTGCTCACCGCCGTGCGCCAGTACTCGATGTCCTAGGACCTCGACGCCAGAGACCGCCATGCCCATCAAGAAAATCCTCGTGGTCGACGACTCCCCGACCGAGCGCTACTTCCTCAGCGAACTGCTCACCCGCCACGGCTATGCCGTCTCGGTGGCGGAGAGCGCCGAGGACGCCGGCGGCAAGATCCGCAGCGCCCCGCCCGACCTGATCCTGATGGACGTGGTCATGCCCGGCCAGAACGGGTTTCAGTTCACACGCGAACTGGCGCGCGATCCGGCGACCCAGGCCATCCCCGTGATCATCTGCACCAGCAAGAGCCAGCAGACGGATCGCATCTGGGGCCTGCGTCAGGGCGCGCGCGACTACGTCACCAAGCCCGTCAAGGCCGAGGAACTGCTCGAGAAGATTGCCGCGCTCGGCTGAGCGCGGCATGGCCATGGCCGATATGCACGAATCCACTCCCCGCGAACTCGGCAAGCTGCGCGAGTTCTCCACCCGACTGGCCGAGCGGCTCAAGGCCGCGCCGGCCGCGCCGGCCGAGGCCATGCGCCTGGCGGTGCGCATCGGCCGGCGCGCCTACCTCGTGGACATGAGCCTGGCCTCCGAGATCGTGCCCTTGCCGGCGATCACGCGCGTGCCCTGGACGCGCCCCTGGTATCGCGGGCTGATCAACGTGCGCGGCCGCCTCGTGGGCGTGGTGGATCTCGAACTGCTCGGTGGCTCGGCGCCCCTGGCCGCCGAGGACAGCCAGCAGGCGCTGGTGTTTGGCGAGGGGCTCGGCGTCAACGCGGCGCTGGTCATCACTCGCGCCTTCGGCCTGCGTGCCCTGGCGAGCCTGCAGGCGCTCGAGGCAGTGGCGCCTGCGGATCGCCCCTGGGAGCGCGCTCGCTACCTCGACGCCGACGGCGGTGTGCTCACCGAACTGGACTTGCGCGCCCTGGCGGCCGATCCCGGCTTTGCCGCGATCGGGGCATGAGGTTGCCGACCGTGACCGACCCGACCTTCGCGTCCTTCACCAAGCCGCTGCATAGCGGCCTCCGGCGCGCAGTGCGCGTGACCGGCCCAACAAGACTTCTGGCGGAGTAGTGACATGCCCTTCAGCTTCGACTTCAAGAAGAAGAGCCCGGCCCCGGCCAAGCCCGCGCCGTTGACGGAGGACTTCCGTCTTTCGGAACTGGTCGATCCGGGTCCCGAAACGCGCACCCCGCGGCCGGCTCCCAAGACCGTTGCCGTCGACCGTGCAACGGGCGAACTGCAGGGCGCGCAGCCGGGATGGATCGACCGCCTGATCGCGCGGCCGCTGCCCTTCATCGGCGATCGTCCGCTCCAGACCCAGGTGCAGGTGCTGGGCATCCTGCTGGGCCTGTCGCTGTTCGTGGTGCTGGCGCTCATGCTCATCGACAAGCGCCTCGCCGACAACGGCACGCTGCAAGTCGAGATCGTGGGCGACACGCTGATGCACACCCAGCGCATGGCCAAGGCCGCGCCCTACGCGCTCGAGGGCAACCAGGCCTCGTTCGCCGAACTGCGCGAGAGCCGGGACACGATTGCCGCCAACCTCGATGCCCTGGCCAATGGCGACCCGGTGCGCGGACTGTCGCAGTCGTCGCCCGAGTCCCAGGAATTGCTTGCCAAGCTCACGGAGCGCTGGCGCGCCAGCGAGTCGGCGGCCTCGGTGATCATCGCCAACGAGAAGGCGCTGACTGCCTTCGGCACGGTGGTGGGTCGCATCAACGAGGCCACGCCGCGCCTGCAGGCGCTCACCGACGACATCAACGCGGCGCGCCTGGCCGGTCGCGAAGGCCAGGTCGCCTCGCAACTGGCGGTGCTCACGCAGCGCATCGGCCGCAACGCCAACGCCCTGGTCTCGGGCAACGTCGCCAGTGCCGAGGCGGGCCTGCAGCTCGGGCGCGACACCAACCAGTTCCGCGAGCTCGTTCAGGCGCTGCTCGCCGGCAGCGAGGCCCTGCGCGTTCCGGCGGTCGCCGACCCCGAGGTGCGTGGCCGCCTGGGCGAGCTGCTGAAGTTCTACAACGAGTTCCAGAAGCAGGTCGGTGCCGCCCTGCCGGGTCTGCAGCAGGTCGTGCAGTCGAAGGAGGCGGAGCTCGCCATCCTGCGCGACGCCGAGGGCCTGCGCCAGGGCGTGGCCCAGCTGCAGAGCGTCTTCCAGCGCGAGCAGTCCTCGCGCAAGGTGCTCATCGCCTTCATCGTGTTCTTCGGCCTCACCTCGCTGGTGGCCATGTTCGCGATCTTCAAGGTGATGCTCGGCGACTCGCGCACCCGCACCGCCGAGGCCGAGTCGCAACGCGCCCAGGCCGAGCGGCTCGAGCAGGAGGCCAAGCGCGCCAACGAGCAGAACCAGGCGGCGATTCTGCGGCTCATGAACGAGCTGCAGGAGGTGGCCGACGGCAACCTCACCGTGCAGGCCACCGTGAGCGAGGACATCACCGGCGCGATCGCCGACTCGGTCAACTACACGGTCGAGGAGCTGCGCGCCCTGGTGGGCCGCATCAACAACACCGCCGAGCAGGTGAACACCGCGTCCAGCCAGGCGCGCGACATCGCCACCCGGCTGCTCGCCGCCGCCGAGGCGCAGGCGCTCGAGACCAAGGAGACCGGCGAGAAGGTCCTGCGCATGGCCTCGCAGATCGACGACGTGTCCAAGAGCGCCGGCGAGTCGGCCAAGGTGGCGCGCACCTCGCTGTCTGCGGCGGAGCGCGGCCAGACGGCCGTGCACGACCAGATCGAGGGCATGAACGAGATCCGCGAGCAGATCCAGGAGACCGCCAAGCGCATCAAGCGCCTGGGCGAGAGCTCGCAGGAGATCGGCGAGATCGTGGAGCTGATCACCGACATCACCGAGCAGACCAACGTGCTGGCGCTCAACGCCGCCATTCAGGCCGCCAGCGCCGGCGAGGCCGGCCGCGGCTTCTCGGTCGTGGCCGAGGAAGTGCAGCGCCTGGCCGACCGCTCCGCCGAGGCGGCCAAGCAGATCGGCGCCCTGGTGCGCACGATTCAGACCGACACCCAGGACGCGGTGGCCGCCATGGAAAAGAGCACCCAGGGCGTGGTCGAGGGAGCGAAGCTGTCCGACGCCGCGGGTACCGCGCTGACCGACATCGGCAACGTCTCGCGCCAACTCGCCGAACTGATCGAGCGCATCGCCCACAGCACCAGCGACCAGGCGCAGAACGCCGGCGGCGTGGCCAAGTCGATCGAGCGCATCCTGTCCGTGTCGGATCAGACCTCGAGCGGCACACGCCAGACCGCACAGTCGATCGGCCAGCTGGCCACGCTGGCGCGCGAGCTCAAGGCCTCGGTGGCGCGCTTCCGCGTCGGCTGATCCGCACGCGCGGCACGAGCCAAGGTGCACCCCATCATCGACCGCCGGGCCTGCCCGGCGCCTGCGCAGACGTCGCGACGGCCGAGGGCCGCCGCGCGCCCCTGAGGCGAGCATGAGCGAAGACCAGGCCGTATCCCCCAGCAGCACTCCCCCGAACATCGCCCCGCTTGCCTGGGTGATCGGTGAGATCCGCACCTCGCTCGCCCAGGCGGCCGACGCGCTCGACGCCTTTCTGGGGCACAAGCAGGAGCTCGATCGCCTGCGCAATGCGCGCGAGCAGGTGCACCAGGCCAACGGCGCCCTGCAACTGCTCGACCTGCGCGGCGTGGCGCTGGTGGGCGACGCCGTCGAACAGACCCTGCGGCGCTTCGAACAGGACCCGGCGCATTGTCTGCCCGGCGCGGTGCGGGTGATCGAGCGCGCCCTGCAGGCCGTGATCGCCTACCTCGAGGGCCTGCTCGCCGGTCGCGCGAACCAGCCGCTGCTGCTCTTTCCCTACTACCGCGATGTGCTCGAACTCGTGCCCGGCGCGCGAGTGCATCCTGCCGACCTCGTCTTCCCCGATCTCACCCGCCGGCCGCCCTTCCACCGCATGCAGGCCATGCAGCTCACGCCCGATGAGCTGCGCGTGCGCCGTGCGCGCTTCGAGTCCGGCCTGCTCGGCTTCCTGCGCGACGTCGACGATCGCGGACCGCGCCGCCAGATGCTGGAGTCGCTCGCCGAGCTCGAGCTGCTGCCCCAGCGGGGGCTCGCGCGCTCCTTCTGGTGGGTCACCCACGGACTGCTCGAGGCCCTGGCCGAGGGCAGCCTGAAGGTCGACGTCGACCTCAAGCGCCTGCTCGCCCGCCTCAACCTGCAGCTGCGCCGCATGATCGAGGGCAGCGGCGCCGTGGCCGAGCGCCTGATGGTCGACACGCTCTACTTCGTCGGCCGTGCCGACCGGCGACTGCCGCGCGTGGCCGAGATCGCCAATCTGTACGCGCTCGACGCGCTGATTCCCGCCGACTTCGAGCACGCCCAGCTCACGCCCCTGGACACGCGCGCGGCCGAGCAGCTGCGCGAGGCGCTGGCCGCGGCCAAGACCACCTGGTCGGCGGTGGCCGAGGGCAGCGGGGAGGTGGCCGCCTTCCAGCACGAAGTGAAGCTTGCCGAGACCGCGGCGCTGCGGCTCGAAGCTGCACCTCTGGTGGAGGTGATCGGCGCCATCCAGGAGGCCGGATCCGCCTGGCCGGGCCTGGCCGCGCCGGCGCGCGGCACGCTGGCGCTGGAGCTTGCGCAGGCGCTGCTGTTCGTCGAACTCGGCGCCGAGGGCCTGCCGCAGATCGATCCCGCTTACCCGCCGCGCGCCAGCGCGATGAGCACGCGCCTGCGCTCCGCCGCGCGCGGTGAGCCGCTGCCCGACACGCTGCCGTGGCTGACCGAACTGGCGCGTCGCGCCCAGGATCGCTCGGCGCTCGCCAGTCTGATCGCCGAGACCCAGTCCACCCTGCACGAGATCGAGCAGCACCTCGATGCCTTCTTCCGCGAACCCGGGCAGCGCGCCGAGCTGGCCGGGGTCGACGCGCGCTTCGACCAGATGGCCGGGGTGCTGGCCGTGTTGGGCCACGAGCAGCCCGCGCAGGCCTTGCGCGAGGCGCAGGCCGAGGTGCGGCGCTGGGCCGATCCTGCGGCTGCCCTGGTGGCCGAGGACTTCAGCCGCGTCGCCCACAACCTCGGGGCGATCGGATTCTTCATCGAAGGCCTGCGCTCGGGCGGCGAGCAGCCGGTCGCGCGCTTCCGCTTCGACTCCGCCACCGGGCTGTACGCCACCGAGCTCGCCCCGCTGCCCGAGGTGACCGACGAGGCCGATGAGGCCGCACTGGTCGTCCCTGCCGTGGTGATGCCCCTCGAGCCTGCCCCCGAGCCGGCGCGCGTCAGCGCCGGCGCCGAGAATGTCGAGGCCGTGGCCCGCGCCAACCGCGAGTCCGCCCATCGGCACGCCACCCGCCTGCTCGAGGCCCCGGGCGACGCCCGGGCGCTCGACGAACTGGCCCGCCTGCTGCCTCTGCTGTCCCAGGAGGCCGAGATCCTCGACGACGCCGCGCTCAAGTCCACCGCGCAGCGCGCCCAGCCGCTGGTGGCTCGCCTGCGCGACGGCGCCGGCCAGGACTGCGCGGTCGAGCTCGAGGCGCTGCTTGCACCCCCGCGCCCGCAGGAGACGCCACCGCCTTCGGCGCCGCTGCCCAGCACCCAGGCTGCGGCCGATCTTGAACTGCTCGGCATCTTCGTGGAGGAGGCTCGCGAGGTGCTGGTCTCGATCGACGAGCAACTGGCCGAGATGCGCCGCCATCCCTCCGACAAGGCGACCATCACCAACGCGCGCCGTGCCTTCCACACCCTCAAGGGCTCGGGCCGCATGGTCGGCCTGCGCCAGTTCGGCGAGGGCGCCTGGGCGGTCGAACAGTGCTTCAACCTCTGGCTGGCGCAGGAGCGCCCGGCCAGCGAGGATCTCATCCAGCTCGCTGCCGGCGCGGCAAGCCTGATCAGCGGCTGGGTCGACGCGATCGAGCGCGACCCCGCGGCCGCGCTCGACTACGAGCCGCTGGTGGCCGCGGCAGGCCGCGTGCGCGAAGGCGGCGCCTTCCACCTCGAGCAGGCCGCGGCGGCATCCGCGATCGCGCCCGCCACCGAGCCGCCGGCGCCCACTCCCGCCGAGGCGCACGCGCCGGAAGAGCTCGGTGCGGACGTCGAGGTGCCCGACATCAACTTCGACGACCTCGACGCGGCGGTGGACGCGGCGCTGCCCACGCCCGCGCTGGTCGAGGAGGCGCTCGAAGAGCCGGCTGCGGCCGAGGAGCGGCGCGAGGACCTGCGGCGCATCGGGCCGCTCGAGATCAGCCACGGGCTCTACACGATCTTCCTGTCCGAGGCCGACGAGTGCGCTCGCGTGCTCGCCCAGGATTTCGCCGAGTGGCGCCACGAGCCGGCGCGCACGGTGTCGGCGCAGGCGGCGCGGCGCGCGCACTCGCTCGCCGGCATCACCGCCACCGTGGGCCTGGCCCCGGTGCTGGCGATCGCCGATCCGCTCGACGACCTGCTGCACGAGCTCTCGACGCTCGGGCCGACGCGCCACTACGAACTGGCGCCAGCGCAGTTCGACTCGCTCGACCGGGCGCTCGAGCGCATGAACGCCATGCTCCATTCCTTCGCCGGGGGCCGATACCCCGACGAGGCGCCGCTCGAGGCGGGCGCGGTGGCCGACCTGCTCGCCATCGTGCGTGCCCACGCGGCGCTGCACGAGGAATACATCGACAACGCCGAGCCTGCCGCCGCCCTCGCCAGCGAAGGGGTGCTTGCCGAGCACATCGGCTCCGGCCAGGCGGCCAACGAAGCGCTCGCCGCCCCTGAGGCGCTGGGCGAATTCGAGCTCGCGGCGCCGGCGCCGATCGACGAGCAGGTGCTCGAGCAGGTGGACGAGGCCTTGGCTCTGGCCGCCGCCGAAGACACGCCCGCGCCGCTCGCCGAGGCCGTGGAACTCACCGAGGCCGAGGGCTACGAGCCCCTCGCCGAGTTCCGCGCCGCCGAGGCGGCGATCGCCCACCTCGGCGAGCCTGAGCAGCCCGAGGAAGGCGTGGCCGCGACCCACGAGCCCGCCGCAGCGGACGAGCCCGCGCACGAGGCCGTGCAACCCGCCGCGGCCGAGGCGGGACTCGCGCCCGAACTCGTGGCCGCGATTGCCCGCGACGAGCCCGAGAGCACCGTGGTCGACGAGCTCGACGCCGAACTGCTCGAGATCTTCCTGGTGGAGGGCAACGAGCAGTTGCCCGCCATCGGCGCCACCTTGCGTGTGCTGGCCGAGACGCCCGATGACCGCGAGGCCGCACGCGACCTGATGCGACGCCTGCACACCGTCAAGGGCTCGGCGCGCATGGCCGGGGCCATGCGCCTGGGCGAACTGGTGCACGGCATGGAGACGCGCATCGAGAACGCCGCGCAGACCGGGCGGGTGCCGCAGCCGATCGTCGAGGCGCTGCACGCCCAGTACGACCGTGCCGTGGCCCTGTTCGACGGCCTGCAGGCTCCCGCTGCGCCGTCCGAGGCGGCTGCCGCGCCCGCGCCGGTCGCTCACTCCGCGATCGCTCCGGTGATCGAACTGCCGCGCGCCCCCGGCGCACCCGCACCCGCGGTGGCGAGCTTCATCCGGGTGCGCGCCGACGTGCTGGACCGCCTGGTGGACCAGGCGGGCGAGGTGGCGATCGCGCGTTCCAAGCTCGAGAACGAGGTCGGCACCATGCGCGCCTCGCTGGCCGACCTGACCGACAACATCGGCCGTCTGCGCGGCCAGTTGCGCGAGGTGAGCATCCAGGCCGAGGCGCAGATCACCGCGCGCGGCGACTCGCTGTCGCGCGAGTCCGACAAGTTCGACCCGCTGGAATTCGACCGCTTCACCCGCCTGCAGGAGCTCACCCGCCTGCTCACCGAATCGGTCGAGGACGTGGCCCTGGTGCACGGGAACATGCTCAAGGGCCTGCAGATGGCCGAGCAGGACCTGACCTCGCAGTCGCGCCTGACGCGCGAGCTGCAGCAGCAGCTGATGCGCGTGCGCCTGGTGCCGTTCTCGAACGTCTCGGAGCGGCTCTACCGCGTGGCCCGCCAGGCGGCCAAGGAGCTCGACAAGCGCGTGCACCTGGAGATCCGCGGCGCCGCCACCGAGATCGACCGTGGCGTGCTCGAGCGCATGGCCGGCCCCTTCGAACACCTGGTGCGCAACGCGATCGTGCACGGCATCGAGTCGCCCGTGGCGCGCGCCCGTGCCGGCAAGGCCGAGACGGGCGAGCTCAAGATCGAGGTGCGCCAGGAAGGCAACGAGATCGTCGTCAACTTCAGCGACGACGGCGCCGGCCTGCCGCTCGAGCGCATCCGCGCCCGCGCCGAGACCCGCGGCCTGGTGGCGCCGGGCCAGGCGATGTCCGAGCGCGAGTTGATGGACCTGATCTTCGCGCCGGGCTTCTCCACTGCTGACGAGATCACCGAGCTTGCCGGTCGCGGGGTGGGCATGGACGTGGTGCGCTCGGAGCTGGCCGGCTTCGGTGGCCGCGTGACGGTCAACACCGACCCCGGCCGGAGCACGCGCTTCACGCTCTACCTGCCGCTGACCCTGGCGGTCACCCAGGTGGTGCTGGTCACCGTCGGCCACCGCCGCTACGCGATTCCCGCGGCGATGGTCGAACAGGTGCGCCGCATGCGCCCCATGGTGATGGAGCAGGCGCTCGCGGAGGGCGTGATCGACCTGCCGCCCGCCGGCCAGGTGGTGCTGCGCCCCTTGGCTCAGCTCGCCGACGAGCCCCTGGCGCCGCTGCCGCACAAGCCCATTCCCGTCGTGCTGGTGCGCTCGGGCGATGACCGGCTGGCGATCATGGTCGACGAGGTGTCGAGCAACCAGGAAGTGGTGGTCAAGGCGGTGGGCGCGCAGGTCGCGCGTCTGGCCGGCATCCTGGGTGCGACCATCCTGGGCAGCGGCGAGATCGTGCTGATCCTCAACCCGGTGCAGATGATCACGCGCGCGCCCGAGCCCGCCGCGATCTTCGAGGCCAAGTCGCCGGCGATGCCGAGCGCGGTCGAGCCGGCGGTGCGCGGCGTGCCGACGGTGATGGTGGTGGACGACTCGATCACCGTGCGGCGCGTGACCCAGCGCCTGCTCGAGCGCCAGGGCTGGGAAGTGCTGCTTGCCAAGGACGGCGTCGACGCGCTGCGCCAGCTTCAGGACGCCAAGCCCGACGTGATGCTGGTGGACATCGAGATGCCGCGCATGGACGGCTTCGACCTGACGCGCAACCTGCGCGGCTCGCGCGCCACGGCGAACATCCCGATCATCATGATCACCTCGCGCACGGCCGAAAAGCACCGCTCGATGGCCTTCGAACTGGGCGTCAACGAGTACCTCGGCAAGCCCTACCAGGAGGACGAGCTCGTCGCGCTGATCAAGCGCTACACCGCGGAGCGGCTGCCCGCCTAGTCGCTCCTGCCCTTGACCACCGCGTAGCGCGCCAGCGTGGCCGCGCGTGCCGTGGCGTGGTCCACGATGGGGGCGGGGTAGTCGGTGCCGATCACGCAGCCGGCGGCGCGCTGCCGCTCGGCACTGGCGAGCCAGGGAGCGTGGATGTCCTTGGCCTCGAAGCGGGCGAGTTGCGGCAGGTAGCGGCGGATGAACTTGCCCTCGGGGTCGAATTTCTCGCTCTGCGTCACCGGGTTGAAGATCCGGAACCAGGGCTGGGCGTCGCAGCCGCTCGAGGCTGCCCACTGCCAGCCGCCGTTGTTGGCCGCGAGGTCGAAGTCGTTGAGCGCGCGGGCGAAGTACGCCTCGCCGCGCCTCCAGTCCACGCCCAGGTCCTTGGCCAGGAAGCTCGCCACCACCATGCGCAGGCGGTTGTGCATGTAGCCCGTCTGGGCGATCTGCGCCATGGCGGCGTCCACCAGCGGGTAGCCGGTGCGGCCTGCCTCCCAGGCGGCGTAACGCTCGTCGGCTGGCGCACCCTGCTCCCACGCGATGCGGTCGTACTCGGGGCGGAAGCTGCGCTCGACCACGTGCGGGTGGTGCCAGAGGATCTGCTGGTAAAAATCGCGCCACACCAGTTCCGCAAGCCAGGTGGCCGCACCTTCGCTCCCCGCGGGGCGTGCGCTGGCCGCGCGCACCAGCGCGCGGATCGACACCGTGCCGAAGCGCAGGTGGGTCGAGAGGTAGGAGACACCGCGCACTGCCGGGTAGTCGCGTGCTGCGCGGTAGTCGTCGATGCGTGCCAGGAAGTCGGCGAGCAATTGCTGCGCGCCGCCCTCGCCCGCGGGCAGGGGCAGCCGAGCCAGTCCGGCGGGCGCGAAACCCAGGGCGTCGAGCGGCGGCAGGCCGGTGCCGGCTGGCGGGGCGACGAGTTGGCCGGGCGCAGGGTCCACGGCGTGTTCGGCCACGGCCGACGCGTCCAGGCGCGCGAGCCAGGCGCGCTTGTAAGGCGTGAACACCGTGTAGGGGCGCCTCGCGCCGGTGAGCAGTTCGTCGCGCTCGAACACGACGTGGTCCTTGATCTGCACCCAGCGCCGCCCCGCCGCCGCGAGGCGTTGCGCGACCGTGGCGTCGCGCTCGCTCGCATAGGGCTCGTAGTCGCGCCCGGCGCAGACCGCGTCCACTCCCAGGCGCTGCGCCAGGGCCGGGATCTCGTCGGCGGCACGGCCGTGGCACACGATCAGGCCGCCGCCCAGAGCGCGCAGGCGCGCGTCCAGCTCGGCGAGGCTGGCGTGGATGAACTCCACGCGCCGGTCGGCGCGCGGCAGGGCATCGAGGATGGCGGTATCGAACACGAAGGCCACATGCACGCGGCGCGCCATGCGCAGCGCGGCGGCAAGCGGGGCGTGGTCGGCGAGCCGCAGGTCGCGGCGCAGCCAGACCAGGGCGGAGTCGCAAGGCGAGGTGAGCATGGCCGGATCATGCCCCAGCGGCGGGGCAGGTCGCTCGGGCTGCGCATTACAATGCGGCCATGGCCGGCATGAACCTGACCCACCAGTTCCTGATCGCCATGCCGGGCATGGTCGATCCGAATTTCGCCGGGTCGGTCGTCTACGTGTGCGAACACAACGACAAGGGTGCGCTCGGGCTGGTGATCAACCGCCCCAGCGACATCACGCTCGAGGGTCTGTTCGACAAGGTCGAGTTGCGCCTCGAGATCGCCGTGCGCAAGGACGATCCGGTGATGATCGGCGGACCGGTGCAGACCGAGCGCGGCTTCGTGCTGCACTCGCCGGGCACGCGCTACAACTCCACGCTGCCGATCACCGAGGCGATGGCGCTCACCACCTCCAAGGACGTGCTCGAGGCGATCGCCGCCGGCAGCGGCCCCGACAAGGTGCTCGTCACCCTGGGCTACTCCGGCTGGGGAGCGGGCCAGCTCGAGGACGAGATCGGCCAGAACGCTTGGCTGACCGTGGTGGCCGACTCCGCGGTGATCTTCGACACCGCACCCGAGGCGCGCTTTGCCGCCTCGCTGCGCCTGCTGGGCATCGACCCCGCCAACCTGACGGGACAGGCGGGCCATGCCTGAGGCGGGGGCCGCGGCCTCGGCTCTGGCCACGCTTTCGGATTCGGCCATCGTCCTGGGTTTCGACTTCGGCACGCGGCGCATCGGCGTGGCGGTGGGCAACGCGCTCACCGGCGCGGCGCGGCCGCTGTCCACCTTCGAGGCGACGACCAAGCTCCAGCGCTGGGCGGGCGTCGAGCGCCTGATCGCCGAGTGGGAGCCGGCGCTGCTGGTGGTCGGCGTGCCGCGCCACCCGGACGGCGCAGCCCACGAGATGACCGCGCAGTGCGAGCGCTTCGCGCGCCAGCTCGAGGGCCGCACGGGCCTGACGGTGGCGTGCGTGGACGAGCGCTATTCCTCGGCGGTGGTGGCCGACCGCGACGACATCGACGCGGCGGCCGCGGCCGTCATCCTGCAACAGTGGTTCGACCAAAGATCATGATCCAACTCGACGCGGAAGCGATCTACCGCTCCTTGCTCGCGCACGCGCGCGAACGCTACGCCGGGCGCGACATCCGGCTGGTGGGCATCCACACCGGCGGGGTGTGGCTCGCCGAGCGGCTGCGCAGCGACCTCAAGGTCGAGGCGCCCATCGGCCAGCTCGACCCCAGCTTCTACCGCGACGACTTCGACACCACCGGATTGCACGCCAACGTGCGACCCAGCAGCATCGGCTTCGAGGTGGCGGGAGCGCACATCGTGCTGGTCGACGACGTGCTCTACACCGGACGCACGATCCGCGCGGCGATGAACGAGCTGTTCGACCATGGCCGCCCGGCGGCGATCGACCTCGCGGTGCTGGTCGACCGCGGCGGGCGCGAACTGCCCGTGGCCGCCAGCCTGGTGGGCAGCACGATCGAGGTGCCTGCCGGGGTGAGCGTGGTGCTGGCCCGCGGCGACGACGGCCGCCTGTCCCTGACCCTGGAGAGCGGCGATGCCTAGCGCGCGCAACCCGCAACTGAACCGCCACGGCGAGCTTCATCACCTGCTGTCCACCGAGGGGCTGCCGCGCGCCATCATCGAGCAGATCCTCGCCACCGCCGACAGCTTCATCAACCTCGGCGAGCGCGAGGTCAAGAGCGTGCCCCTGCTGCGCGGCAAGCAGGTCTTCAACCTGTTCTTCGAGAACAGCACGCGCACCCGCACGACCTTCGAGATCGCCGCGCGGCGCCTTTCGGCCGACGTGTTCAACCTCGACATCACGCGCTCCTCGACCGCCAAGGGCGAGAGCCTGATGGACACCATCAACAACCTCACCGCGATGCAGGCCGATACCTTCGTGGTGCGGCATTCGGCCAGCGGTGCGCCCTACCTGATCGCGCAGCACGTGGCCCCGCACGTGCACGTGATCAACGCCGGCGACGGGCGACACGCGCATCCGACCCAGGGTTTGCTCGACATGTACACCATCCGCCACTACAAGCGCGACTTCAGCGCCTTGCGGGTGGCGATCGTGGGCGACATCCTGCACTCGCGGGTGGCGCGCTCGGACATCCACGCGCTCACCACCCTGGGCGTGCCCGAGGTGCGCGCGGTGGGGCCGCTCACCCTGCTGCCGGCGGGGCTCGAGCAGATGGGCGTGCGTACCTGCACCAAGCTCGAGGACGGCATCCGCGACGCCGACGTGATCATCATGCTGCGGCTGCAGAACGAGCGCATGAACGGCGCACTGCTGCCCTCGGCCGACGAGTACTACGCCAGCTACGGCCTCACTCCCGAGCGCCTGCGCCTGGCCGCGCCCGACGCCATCGTGATGCATCCGGGCCCGATCAACCGCGGGGTCGAGATCTCGTCGAGCGTCGCCGACGGCGCGCAGAGCGTGATCCTGCCCCAGGTCACCTTCGGCATCGCGGTGCGCATGGCGGTCATGGCCATCACCGCCTCCTCGCAGAGGATCCAATGAAGCTGCTCATCCAGAACGGCCGGGTGATCGATCCGGCGTCGGGTCACGACGCCTGCGCCGATCTGTGCGTGGACCAGGGCCGCATCGCCGCGGTCGGCGCCGCGCCCGCTGGCTTTCTTCCCGACCGCACGATCGACGCGCGTGGCCTGATCGTTGCGCCCGGGCTGGTCGACCTCTCGGCGCGCCTGCGCGAGCCCGGCCACGAGGGGGCGCTCAAGACCGAGATGCGCGCCGCTTTGGCCGGCGGAGTCACCGGGGTGGCCTGCCCGCCCGACACCGATCCGCCGCTCGACGAGCCGGGCCTGGTGCGCATGCTGCGCCAGCGCTCGCGCGAGGCGCAGGGCGCCCGCCTGTATCCGGTGGGCGCGCTCACCGTGAGGCTCGAGGGCGAGGCCCTGGCCGAGATCGCCACGCTCGCCGAGGTGGGCTGCGTGGCCTTCGCGCAGACCGGCGCCCTGCCGCGCGACCTGCGCGTGCTGATGCAGGCGCTGCGCTACGCGCGCAGCCACGACCTGCCGGTGTGGCTGCGGCCGATCGATGCATCGCTCGCCGGCGCGGGCGTGGCCGCGGCCGGTCCGGTGGCCGGGCGCCTGGGGCTGCCCTCGGTGCCGGTGGCCGCCGAGACGGTGGCCCTGCACACCATCTTCGAGCTCGTGCGCGCCACGGGCGGGCGCGTGCACCTGCGGCGACTGTCCAGCGCGGCGGGCGTGGAACTGCTGCGCGCCGCCAAGCGCGAGGGCCTGCCGGTGAGCGCCGAGGTCGGCATCCACCACGTGCACCTGATCGACGTGGACATCGGCTACTTCGACAGTGCCTTCCGGCTCGACCCGCCGCTGCGCAGCGCGCGCGACCGCGACGCCATCCGCGCCGGGCTCGCCGACGGCACGATCGACCTGATCAGCTCCGACCACACACCGGTGGGCGCCGACGACAAGCTTCGGCCCTTCGAGGAGGCCGCCCCGGGCGCCACCGGGCTCGAGACCCTGTTGCCGCTCACGCTCAAGTGGGCGCGCGAGACCAAGACGCCGCTGGTGCGCGCGCTCGCCAAGGTCACGAGCGAGGCCGCGCGCGTGCTGGGCGAGGACACCGGCCGCATCGCCGTGGGCGCGAAGGCCGACCTGGTGATCTTCGACGAGCACGAGCCCTGGCGCGTGACGCCGGAGTCCCTGATCTCGGCGGGCAAGAACACGCCCTACGCCGGCTACGAACTCGAGGGCCGCGCACGCACGACCATCGTGGGCGGCGAAGTGCGCTTCGGCGGCTGAGGATGCGGGCAGCTTGGCGTGGCAGCGCGCGGCGCGAGGGGGCAGGATGCGCACGCTGATCGGGGCCACGCGCATGTTTGTGCTCACGCTGTGGATGCTCAGCGCGCTGGCCATCACCGTCCTCGTGTTCCCCTGGGCGTCGCAGACGCTGCGTGGCCGCTTCACGCGGGCCCTGTCACGCGCCGTCGTGCGGCTGGCGGGGGTGCGCCTGAGCGCCACGGGCGTGGCCTTGCCGGCCGAACTCGCCGCCACGGGCGTCGCGCACTGGACCAAGGGACGCCTGGTGCTGGCCAACCACATCACCTGGCTCGACATCTTTGCGATCGACGCGGTGCTGCCCAGCCGCTTCGTGGCCAAGGCCGAGATCGGTCGCTGGCCCGTGGTCGGCTGGATGGTGACGCTCTCGGGCACGCTGTACATCGAGCGCGGCCGGCGGCACGCCGTGGCGGCCGCGAACCATCGCGTCGCCGAGCACCTGGCGCGCGGCGAGACCGTGGCCGTGTTTCCCGAAGGGACGACCGGCGACGGCACGCAACTGCTGCCCTTTCACTCCAACCTCGTGGCGCCCGCGCTCGAGGTGGGCTGCGAGATCTGGCCCGTGGCGGTGCGCTACACCGAGGCGGGGCAGCCCTCCATGGCCCCGGCCTACGTGGGCGAGGCGACGCTGCTGCAGACCATGTGGCGCATCGTCACTACGCGGAACCTCGAGGTCGAGGTGGCGCTGCTGCCGCCGCTGCAGTCGGTGGGCGCGACGCGCCATGCTCTGGCCGAGGGCGCCCGCCAGGCGATTGCCGCGCATCTGGGGGTGGCGGCCGATGCGCGCCGCAAGCCGCGCGAGGTGGCGTCGCTCAGCCCGGGCGCTGCGCCTGCGGGCAGGGCACCTGGAACACCGCTCGATCGCTGATCCGCACCGCGGTGAGCTCTCCGCCCCACACGCAGCCGGTATCGATGGCGATCAGTTTCTCGCGCAGCACCAGTCCCAGGGTGGACCAATGCGCGAAGACCAGCAACTCCTCGGCGGATGCGCGGCCGGGCGCCTCGAACCACGGGCAATAGCCCGGCGGGGCCGCCGCCGCACCCTCCTTGAGGTCGAAGTCCATGCTTCCATCGGGCTTGAGGTAGCGCAGCCGCGTGAGGCCGTTGATCACGGCGCGCAGGCGCTCGGGGCCGGCGAGCGCGTCGTCCCAACGCGCCGGCGTATTGCCGTACATGGGCGCCAGGAACTCGCGCCAGCCGGGGCTGCGTAGCCCGGACTCGACCTCGCGCGCCAGCGCCAGCGCCTGGTCCGCGCTCCAGCCCGGCATCAGCCCCGCGTGCACGAACAGCGCGCCACCCTCGCGGTGCGCCAGGGGGCGGTGGCGCAGCCAGTCGAGCAGTTCGTCGCGATCGGGTGCGGCCAGGATGTCGTCGAGCGTGTCGCCGCGGCTCGGGGCGCGGATGCCCGCGGCCACCGCCAACAGGTGCAGGTCGTGGTTGCCGAGAACGCAGGTCGCCCGCTCGCCAAGGCGACGCACGAAGCGCAGGGTGGCGAGTGAGTCGGGACCGCGGTTGACCAGGTCGCCCACGAACACGAGGCGTGCGTCGGCGGGGATCTTGCGCAGCAACTGGTGCAGGCTCGCAAGGCAGCCTTGCACGTCGCCGATGGCGTAGAGCTCGGAGGGAGAAGTCACGGCCTCATGCTAGCCGAGGCCCGCGCGGCGACTGCTAGCATCGCTTCTGATCGCACTGCAGCATCCCCTTCGAGTCGACCATGAAACCCGTACGCACCGCCGTCTTTCCTGTCGCCGGTCTCGGCACCCGCTTCCTGCCCGCCACCAAGGCCATGCCCAAGGAGATGCTGCCGGTGGTGGACAAGCCGCTGATCGAATACGCGGTCGAGGAAGCCGTGGCCGCCGGCATCACCAACATGGTGTTCATCACCGGCCGCCACAAGCGCGCGATCGAGGATCACTTCGACCGCGCGCCCGAACTCGAGGCCGAGCTCGCCGCCAAGGGCAAGGAAGATCTGCTGCGCATCGTGCGCGAGATCGCGCCGCCCGGCGTGAACTTCATCTACATCCGCCAGCCCGAGCCTCTGGGACTCGGCCACGCGGTGCTGTGCGCCGAGCCGGTGGTGGGCGACGAGCCCTTCGCGGTGATCCTGGCCGACGACCTGATCGACGCCGTCGTGCCCACCGTGGGGCAACTGGCCGCAGCGCGCGCCCAGCGCGGCGGTGGCAGCGTGCTGGCGGTGCAGGACGTGCCGCTCGCCGACACGCGCAAGTACGGCATCGTCAAGGCCGTGCCGCTCACCGAGCGCACCGCGCGCATCGAGTACATGGTCGAGAAGCCCGCGCCCGAGGCTGCGCCGTCGACGCTGGCGGTGATCGGGCGCTACGTGCTCGAGGCCGAGGTCTTCGCGCACCTGCGCAGCATTCCGCGCGGCGCCGGCGGCGAGATCCAGCTCACCGACGCGATCGCGCGCCTGCTGCCCGCGGGCCGGACCTACGCGCACCGCTACGAGGGACTGCGCTTCGACTGCGGCTCGAAGGAGGGCTTCCTGGCCGCCACCGTGCACTACGCCCGCAAGGAGGGCTACGAGCTCTGATCCACGCGGCGCGGGCGGCGCCGGATCAGCCACCAGCCGGGGAAGAGGAAGAGCGCGACGAACGCGATTCCCACCACCACGAAGCCGGCGAAGAGCAGCCACTGCGGCACGCCGGCGAGCCACAAGGCCACCCCGCCGGCGGCGAGTGCCGCCTGAAACACGATCAGCAGCGTGCCCACGCGCGCCGCCGACCAGCCCTTGCGCATCAGCAGGTGGTGCACGTGGCCCCGGTCGGGCAGGGCCGGGTCGCGACGCCGGATCACGCGCCGCACCGTGACGGTGAATAGATCCAGCAGCGGGATGGCCACGATCCACAGCATCAGCACCGGAGCCACGGCGCGCTCGGGCCGCTGCGTCAGGTCCACCGAGAACCAGGCGATCGCATAGCCCAGCGCCATGCTGCCCGCGTCGCCCATGAAGATGCGGTGCCGGTCGCGCCGCCAGGGGAAGGGCGCGTTGAAGAACAGGAAGCCCGCCACCGCCCCGGCCATGACCAGCAGCAGCTTGGTGGCGTTGACGTCGAGCGTGACGAAGTAGGCCAGCGCTGCGAAGCTCGCGAGGATCACGAACACCAGGCCGCCGGCCAGGCCGTCCGCGCCGTCGAGCATGTTGATCGAATTGATCACCGCGATCACCGCGAACACGGTGAGCGGGATGCCCCAGTGCTTGAGCTCGATCGGGCCGCGCCCGAAGATGTCGCCCAGGCTGACCAGGAAGAGCCCCGCCCAGGAGGTCATGAGCACCGCGGCGATCAGTTGCGCGGCAAGCTTGCTGCGCGGCGAGAGCTCGCCCACGTCGTCGAGCACGCCCACCACGCCCAGCAGCAGGAAGGCCACCAGCAGCACCTTGTAGGAGGCGAGCGAGTCGAAGCTCAGCGCCAGCGCCGCGAAGAAGCCCACCACCATGGCGATGCCGCCGGTGAGCGGCACCGGCGCGCCATGGCGCTTGCGCCCGCCGGGATGGTCGATCAGGCCAAAGCGCAGGGCGGGGCGGCGCAGCCACAGCACCATCACCAGGGTGATGAGCGCGGCCAGCAGGGCCTGGGTGAGGAAGGTCATGGTGTCGGGGAGGGAGCGCCCCGGATTATGCCGCCCGGCCCAGCACTTGGCGGTAGACGGCGAGCGTCTTGTCCACCATGGATGGCACCGAGAATCCCTGGGCGACCCAGGCGCGGCCCGCCTCCCCCAGGCGGGCGCGCAGCGCCGCGTCGCCCAGCAGGCGGTTGAGCGCCGCGGCCAGCGCGCCGGCGTCGCGCGGCGGCACGAGCAGGCCGGTCTCGCCGTCACGGTTGACGTACTCCACGCCGTTGCCCAGGCGGGTCGAGACCACCGGCTTGCCACAGGCCATGGCCTCGAGCTGGACCAGGCCGAAGGCCTCGCTGCGGTCGGTCGAGGGCATGGTGAAGACGTCGCAGGCGCGGTAGTAGGCGACCAGTTCTTCCTCGGGAATGCGGCCGGTGAACACCACCTTGTCGGCCACGCCCGCGGCTTGCGCCTGCGCGCGCAGCGCATCGGTGAGCGGCCCGGTGCCGCCGATCCACAGCAGCGCGTCGACGCTGCGCATGGCCTCGATCAGCACCTCGTAGCCCTTGTAGTAGACGTGGCGCCCCACGGTGAAGATCGCGCGTCGCCCGGCGGCCTGCGCCTGCAAGGCCGTGAAGCGTGCCTGCGCGACCGGGTTCCAGTCCATCTGCGCCGGATCGAAGCCGTAGGGGATGACCGCGCGGATCTGCCCCGCGCGCGCGGGCGGCGGGATCTGCGTGCTCGAGGAAAAGTGCTGCGGCGTGGCGCCGATCAGCGCGTCGGCACCGGCCACGAAGGGCCGCATGAAGGGGCCGTAGAGCTTGAGCGCGGTCTGCTGCC